>JACCDW011641347.1_pt1 | contig 17073 bp, 17 predicted proteins | sample 7449781 | NCBI WGS metagenome assembly JACCDW01 (sample SAMN15323449, study PRJNA562643) | freshwater metagenome | isolation source: river surface water | place: USA:Blue River Watershed | collected 2017-08-18
CAGACAACAGTCCTCTCCTGGCACTTATACCGGTCCTCCTCTGGGGCGCTACACAAGCCGCTTCCGCAATACCTCAGAGCCGATTGAGGAGAAGATCCTCAATCGGATTATCCGTCTTAAGCTGAACAAGTTTGGTCCTACAACCTACACAGAGATCCGTGACTTCCTCTATCAGATTCTTGGCCAGGAATCCGTTGTCACCGAGGATGATGGTAAGATTGAAGCAGAGGAAGGTCAGGTTGCAGAGTTTGTCAAGGACTTCATGCTGATGGTGTTCAAGAAGGCTGCAGCAGAAGAGATCTATTGTCCTCTCTATGCGAAGCTTCTCTCTGAGATTGGCAGCCGTCACTCTGTAATCTTTGAGGAGATGAACAGTCTCTACCAAAACTATCTGGAGATCTTCGAGGAAGCTGATGTCAATGTGGCCAGTGGTGATATGGCAAGCTTTGAGAAGAAGAACATTGAAAAGAAGTACCGTCAGGGCTACAGTCAGTTCATTGCGGAGCTCACAACTCTGGAGATTCTTCCTCTGGAGTGTCTTCTCTCTACCTATTCGACGCTCCTTGGACAGATTGAAAAGCATGGAAAGGTTGGAGAGAACAAGCCTCTCATCGAGGAGTATGTGGACTGTCTTCTCCGCATGTCTCGTGTCATGAAGGACAAGTCAACGGAGTTCTTCAGCACTGCGAGGAACAAGCTCTTCTGCCAGAACAAGATTCTTCTGGATACACTGATCAACCTTCGAGATGGAACCTACCCCAGTCTGAGTCCAAAGGCTCGTTTCCTCCTTATGGACATTCGTGACATCCTGAATGCGTAAGTCCTTTGAGGTTGTCTTCTCTTTTTCTTTGAGACCTGTAGAATGGTAAAACAGACTCGTATTTTCCGTCGAATCTATTCACCCGTGAAGCATGCAGTGATGGCGACAAAAGAATCTGTAGGAGCAGTTACAAACACGGCGAAAGGTGTTGCATGTGAGGGCTTATCCGGTCTGAACCGTGTGGGTCGCTCTGTTACCACCCATGCGAACATGGCTGTCAATGAACTCTTAGGAAAGAGGACTCGTCGTCGTCGATCCAAACGGACAACTCGAAAGCACAAGGGGGGCCGCCGGTAAAAATTGAGCCCAGGGGGCCCCTCCGCGTACGGCAGCCCCCAGGAATGAAAATCAAAGAGCTCCGTAGAATGCTTCGTACCCCCAAGAAGGATGCTAGCGATACGAAGGGAAAGTCTTCCAGTCGCAAGCAACCTGCACGATCCAAGCGCCGTGGTGGTGGAAAGGGTGGAGATGATGAATCCGTAGATAGTAAGGGAAATATCCGTGATCTGATCACCTATAGCGATGAAGAGGAAGAGATTACTACCACGGAGGATGAGACCTATACTTCAGACGAGGCCCTCAGTGAATCGGAGGCGGATCTGAGCCCTGAAGAGATTCGCACGATTCGCCGTGAAGCTCGGAAGGCTGCAGTCAAGGCAAGAGAACGAATCCGCAAAGCGAGTAAGAAGTTCCTCAAGAAGAAGCGTGTGGTAGAGTCTGAGGATGACGAGGAGGAAGAGGAGGCTGAGCGTCGTCGCAGGAAGCGGCGTGCACAGAGAAGGCGTGAGGAAGAGGAGGAGGAGGAGGAAGAGGAGGACGAGGACGAGGAGGAAGATGAGGAGGAAGACGAGGAGGAGGAGGACGGTGAAAACCCTCCTGAGATTTCGATTAACATCGGAACCTTTGGAGGCGGAGAGGATTTCATGGAACGCATGATTCCCAAGCGTCATAACATGAAGAAGGAGTCTGAGGATGTCAAGAAGTTCGTGAAGCTTGTCACAAAACCTCTCCAGGCGAACACCATTGACGATCAGATTGACAACTTCAAGGCACTCCCTGCGGAGAAGCAAAAGCAGATGCTAGAAGCTCTGGAGAAGAAGCCTCAGCAGCAGGAGCAGAATCTTATGTTCAAGATCCTCACGATGACTCTTCCTCCCGAGACCCAGTCCATGATCCTTGCGAAGTACCACAGCCTTCAGACGCTGGATTCCAGCTCAGGAGAGTTCTTCAAGCTCCGGAACTGGCTGGAGAAGGTCACCAGTCTTCCCCTGGGCATCTACAAGGAGATCCCTGTGAAGATGGAAGATGGTTCAGAGGCCTGCTCATCGTTTATGGAGCGGGCTCGCAGATGCCTGGAGGATGCGATTTATGGACAGGAGGAGGCAAAGCTCCAGATCATGCAGTTCATCGCAACGAAGATCTCCAATCCTGGACACCGTGGTCTGAGTTTGCTTCTCACTGGACCTCCTGGCATTGGCAAGACCTCTCTGATTCGCAATGGCATTGCGAAGGCGCTTGGATGGCCTTTCCAGTTCATCTCTCTCGGTGGAGACTCTGATGCGACAACCTACACGGGTCACCAGCTTGTCTATGAGTCGTCTCATGCGGGCAAGATCGCAAACTCTCTTGCAAATGCGAAGTCCATGAGTATGGTTCTGATGTTTGACGAGCTGGACAAGATCAGCACAACTCCGAAGGGTGAGGAGGTTCAGAATATGCTGATCCACTTGACGGACCCTGTTCAGAACGAGGACTTCGAGGACAAGTATCTCGCAGGTGTTCCTCTTGATCTGAGCAAGGTGATGTTTGTCTTCTCCGGCAATGACATCAATAAGATTGATCGTGTTCTCATGGACCGCATGATGCACATTCAGCTCCAGGGCTACAACCAGAAGGAGAAGCTGGCGATTGCGGAAAACTTCCTAGTTCCCACGGCTCTCAAGGAAGTGGGTCTCATGGAGAAGGTCGCCATCAGCAAGGAGGTTCTGGAGCATATGCTGAAGGAGTATGCGAATGAGGAGACGGGTGTCCGTGAACTCAAGCGGTGTGTTGAGCAGATCGCACAGAAGATCAACATGCTGCGTATCTTCAATGCAAAGGAGCTGCCCTTCTATATCAAGGACTTCCATCTCCCGTTCGTCGTCAAGAAGGAGCACATTGACCTCTTCCTCAAGAAAAAGACTCCCTCCATGGATGTGAGTGTCCAGCGCATGTACACGTAGAATCTAAATCTTGAAAAGATAACTCAACGCCCCTGAAATCACCAATAAAACATAGAAAGCACTTACGATTTTTAGTCGACGAGAGGTTGCATTTGTATTCACAAATCCACTTGTTGTAAAGGTCGCAAGCCCAAACGTAAACAACGTAATGAATCTGTCCAAGGGATCCTCAGGTACCTCGGAGAGATCTTCCTTCGTCACCCAAGGATACAAAGCAAGAGCAAACAAAGTATTCGTAAGCAATGCGATTGCGAAGACTTTGGTGATTTCTTCCAGAGTAATCCGACTCATTTCCTGATGGGAGCAGCGGTTTGTTGTTGCTCTGGTATATCAGTGGGTGGTGCAAACCAAGCTGCGTCTTGTTTTGCTCGTTCTGCCTTCATTTGCTCCAACTTGTCTTTCATCTCTTTCTGCGCTTGGGTATTGCTGGGTTTCTCACAAGCAGTCCCTGTTCCCCATTTACACGACACGCACGCAGGAGGCCTCATTCTACTTGCTTCCAAACTTTTGGAAGCTCTCTTTCCACAAACTCCGCAACTTGAGGAATCAGACGAGCAAGGGTTCCATTGTTGTGAAAGACCTTCCAAAACGGAAATCCCATCAATCCGTATTCTGTCCGATCGGGAACAGGAGAGACAAGTTGGGAAGGGCGTTCCACTCGTGTGGGAACAATACAAGCCATCGGAAGACATTTCTGAAGCGCCCAGAGTTCATCCAAATGTCTCCAATCGCTAATCACAAAGAGCCGCTTGCCTCTCGCCATGAGTTTGAGAATCTTTTCTCCAAGAGCACGAGCCCAGATCTGTTTATCGGTCTCTCGTGCGGTCTCCGCTACCCGGATGAGCTCCTCCCGAAGCGTACGCTCGGGGTTGTTTGGAAGCAGAGCAGCTTTCTTTTCTTGATCATAACACCATTCCAATGGGATGCCAAGATCATGAGCCACTTGATGTTTAATGGGATCAGCAAAGGCAACTTTCTGAAACGCATAGGTCTCCACTAACAACTTCGCAACAGAATCCTTTCCTGCGTGAGACCAGCCCGAGATGAGAACAATACAAGGAACGCTCATGATCTAGTGAGAGAAGAGACCATCTTTTTCTCACGCTTCCGTAGAATGCCACCCATCAACAAACAAAAGTTAAATGCCCTTGCAAAAGCAAGAGCAAATGCTGCAAAGCGTCCTGCACCGAAGATTCCTTTCCTGGAAGAGGCAAAAAAACCACTGACAATGACAACAGAACTTGCCTTGAATGCGTTAGAAGCGGCAGGATTTGCTGGAGGGCGTAGAACCACACGCAAGCGAAGCAGCCATTCTGGCCGTCGGAGACACCGGAGCTCATGCCTAAGCAGGCGCCGCCTTACCAGAAGGCTTTAGGAAGAGAACATAAGTGCTTTCTCCAATCTGAGGACCTTGAATGGGATGTGCCGTCTCATCATCGAAGAGATGCCACTTCTCTGAAAGAGGAGATTTAGCCTGTGCAGTATAATGGCCCCCACCAGCAACACCATGATGATCCACAGTCGCAAAGAGCTCATATCCTTGGTGTTGACTTTGTTCAGGAGAATCAGCAGAGAAGTACTGCTGGAAGACAATCGGATCTTGCATCGAAAGTTCCATGGGAGTATGAATCTTGCGTCCATCAGGTGTAAACCGCTTGACGCAGAGAACTACCATCCGAGGAAGTCGCCACAAGGTACACTTCCGTTCTACGGTGGGGCGCTCCGGTTTACAAGTCTCACACGCATAGCCCTCAATCTGCTCAGGCTTCAGCTCCTCTGCAAGCATACTTTGAATCGTAGGCTTGGATCCACTCACATCATAGGAGGTCGGAACAGGAAGTTTCAGACAGTTGAAGGTTTCCCACTTATCCACACATGTCTTACACTTTGTACAGGTATAGCTCACACGCATGAGACCATAAATCATCTCAGTCATAGGAGAGTAGGTCTTTCCAAAGGAACTCTTCCATGCCTCCAGAGCTCCTTGAATCGCCTTATCTTTGGGGGTTGTGGGAGCAGGACGAAGGATCTCAATGTTCACTTCTTCTGCCATCCCTTCGTGAAGCTGATCCATCAAGAAGGTCAGAAACTCGTGGCTGTCGTGTTGCATGGGAATCGCAAACTGATCAAATCCTGCTGCGATAGCTGCGGGATGCATACACTGAAGGAATCCTTCAGGTCGAACATACGCTGGCCGACTTCCTGACCATAAACTCCGAAGAAGATCTGCGTAGCCTTTGACAAGAGATACCTTCGGGGAATCCGGTTTCCTCTGAATCCATTGTTCATGTTTATTCTCAAGGAAGAAGGCTGAGATCTCAGTATTGTGACGAAGCGCTTGGAGAGAAGCATTCATGTAGCATGTATTGCGCATATTCAAGAGGCCAGTGACCCCCTTGTCTTGGTTGGGTGCAGATGACTCCATAGAAGAGACCCTGCGAGACTTGTTAAAGCCCGGTTGGAAAGTTGAAGTGATTTTCCCTGGGTGGGTAGGTACTGAACGAGATGAGTGCACCTGTCCGTCCAACTTATAGCCCAGGGCGGTCGGCGGACCGCTACGAGACCTTGTATGGCGTCCACTTCTTGGATGACCTTCACAACTACTTCCCCGCTTTACTATATGATTCTTCCTCGTTTCAAAGCGTCCAGGGCGTCTTGCGATATATCCAAGAGCAGACTCGAGCACGCTTTGATTTGTTCTCTTACGGACAACGCGAATATCTGAGTACAAACCCTGCTGCTGCGCCTTCTGTACCGGTGGTTCGGCGGGTGGTGCGGAGTTCATTGGGGGGAAGTGTACCTGAAGCAGGTGGATCCACCGCTTCAACTTTGCTGACCCCCCCTACACTTGCCTCTCAGGGAACAAGACCCATGACCATCGATCTAAGTCTGACGCAGTTCATTCAAAGTGAAGACCATGATGGAGACAATGAGGATGAAGAGGAAGCTCTTCCTCCTCTTGAAACTGCTCTTTCCAGAGCTCTTTTGAATCTTCTCCAGATTCCACCCACTCCGTTTGTGCGAGGGGCTGGATTTGGACAACGAGGATTGGATCAGTTCCTTCAGCCGGTTGAAGTCCGACCCACGCCAGAACAGATTGCCGCCAATACCACAGTCGGAAATCTGGTCAGTGATACTGATCACAGTTGTGCGATTTGCCAAGATACTCTCACAGCAGAACAAGAAGGACGAAAGCTCAATGCCTGCGGCCATTGGTTCCACAAGGCCTGTATTGACACCTGGTTGAATGGAAATGTCCACTGCCCTGTCTGCCGTCATGATATCCGTGAACCTGGTGTTACCTCTGAGTAAAAAAGAGAAAGAGAGAGGTCGATTTTGTTTTTTTACACAAGGATCTTGCTGAGATCATCGGGGAGAGGCATCACCTTCGTCGAATAGTACCTCTCAATCTGATTCACCATCTCCGCTTCATCAGGACCAATCAGATTGATCGCAACTCCCTTGCGGCCAAATCGGCCCGAGCGACCAATGCGGTGGATATAGTTCTCCTGATTTGTTGGGAGCTCATAGTTGATGACAAGGCTGACCTGCTGGACATCAATCCCACGAGCAAGCAGATCCGTGCTAATGAGAACACGAACTGCGCCTGAGCGGAAATCCTGCATCCTGCGCTTGCGCTCATTCACATCCATCTCTCCATGAATGTAGTTCACAGGGAATCCCTGGCCCTGAAGCTTCTCCGCAAGCCACTCGACCCGCTGGCGCTTGTTACAATAGATCATCGCCTGGTTGATATTGAGTTGGCTGTAGATGTCAATGAGGGCCTCAATCTTCCACTCCTCCTTAGGAAGGGTGACGCTGAACTGACGAATGCCTTCCAGAGTAACCTCCTCAGGTGGAATCAAGATCTTCACCGGATCCCGAAGCATGCGAGTGGCAACCTCCACAACCTCAGCAGGCATCGTCGCACTAAACAGAGCCACCTGAGTTGAATTGGGAAATCCAAGATCCAGGATACACATGACCTGTTCGTGGAACTTGTCTTCCAGCATCTGATCTGCCTCATCCAGAACAAGCACCTTGATATTCTGGCGATTCAGAGCAGGGCCACCTCCACTCTGAGCCTTGCGAGTCATTAGATCATAAATGCGCCCAGGCGTTCCAATGATAAACTGGGCTCCACGATCCAGAGCACGAAGATCATGATGAAGCTCCGTGCCGCCAACAGCGCAATACACAGAGAGCCCCATATTCTGGGAAAGACCCCTTGCAACCGTCTCAATCTGCTGTGCAAGCTCCCTCGTCGGAGTCAGCACAAGCACCTGAGGAGCCTTGAGCTGCGGATCAATCCGAGTCATCGACCCAATACAGAAGGTAGCCGTCTTTCCTGTTCCTGACTGTGCCTGGCCCAGAATGTCTCGGCCAGTCGCAATCGGCTTGATTCCCTTCTGCTGAATCGCAGAGGGACGCTCAAATCCATGACTGTAGATCCCCCGCAGAAGGTTCTCGGGGAGATCCATTTCATCAAAGCTCTCGTAAGAGCGGAGCTCGGTACTCTCGGACATCTTGAATTCACTCATTTGTGCCAGTCTATGCTGGAACTCCCCCACTCAATTTTAGGCCCGCACCAGGTGGGGAAAAATGAAGCGAGCTTTTCCCTCCCTCTAGGCAGAAGACTTATGAGTGCATCTGATGAACAAGTTATGGCAGGAGACGAAGAGATTCTTGCTGAGCTCGAGATTCTTGAGCAGGAAGAAGAAAAGGAGCCTGGAAAGTCACAGGATCCTCTTGCTGCTCTCACAAAGCATCACCCTGAATCGATTCTAGATTATCAAGAGGTGGTTCTTCAGAAGCTTCATCTCCAGGCGATTCCTCCTGATTCCGCATCCACTCCCGATCCCAATCACAGGAGCCAGCCCTTTCTGACGCAGTACGAAAAGACTCGCATTCTCGGATTCCGCACAAATCAGTTGGCCCAGGGTGCGCTTCCCTATGTCTCGGTGCCTGCCCACATTCGGAATGTCCTGGACATTGCGAAGATGGAACTTGAACAGCGTCGTCTTCCTTTCATTCTCAAGAGACCCATGCCTGATGGCACCTTTGAATACTGGCGTCTCTGTGATCTGATGATCCTTTAATCAATACATCCAAGACGCTCAACATACCAGGCCTGCATAAACTCTTCAGAAACACCCGGTGCGCTACTGACCGTCAAAAACTTCAAAAACTGACGGCTCTTTAAAAGATCTAAAGTGGGCCGTTCAATCTCAAAGTCACGATCTTCCTTTTTAATAGACTTTCCATCACAAAGATCTTCCCACTCTGATTGTTCCTTGAGGATGATTCGGTCAATCTCTTCAAGGATCAACTCCGCCTTTACATAGGCAACATCATATTCCTTATGTTGTCTTACATGTTCCCAATAGGAATCTACGCTGCACCAGGTACGAATAATCCAGACAAACTTCGGACACGCCATTCTACAAACTGTGGATTCTTTTTTCGGGAGGCAGATACAAGGAATCTTCGGGCGTAATCCCAAACGCATCGTACCACTCTTGAAACTGTGAGACAACGAGGTTGACACGAAGATTTGCAGGAGCGTGACGACTGACCAAGATACTTTGAATCAGACTTTGCCGACGCTCTTTGACACGCCAACTTGTCGCATAGGAAACAAAGAACTCACGAAAGGCTTGGTCCCGTTCCTTCTGTGTTAGAGGAGTCTTTCCAAGATAAGTTTTGAGTGCTTCTAACGCAATCGCCATTCCTCCCAGATCTGCAATATTTTCACTGAGGGTCTTTTTCCCTTGAATCGGAATCCCGTAGATGGTTTGCTTTGAATACAACGCAACTAACTCCTTCGCAGATGCATTGTACGCCCGATTATCTTTAGGAGTCCACCAAGGATTTTGATGCCCGTTTGGATCATATTCCTTGCCTTCTTGATCAAACGCATGGGTGATTTCATGGCCGAGCACACATCCTAGGGCTCCGTAGTTCCAGGCTGCAGACGCTTTTGGATCAAAAAAAGGAAAACTCAAGATTCCATACGGAATCACTATCTCATTTGCCTCTTGATAGTAATAGGCATTCACTGCAAAAATGGCATCTGCCCATTCTGTTCGTTTGGAAAGAGGTTCTCCCAATCGATCAAGTGCACGCTGCGTTTCCCATTCTCCTAAGCGAAGCAGGTTTGCAAGAAGATTTGTAGGATCTAAGCTGGGAGATGAAAGAGGTGGATTTGTATCTGGGTAGGCCAGATTCACACGCATGGCTGCCAGTTTTTTCATAGCTTTCTCTTTCGTCTCAGGTTCCATCCAGCGAAGGCTGTTGAGATATGTCTTTGCAGACATCAAAAGATCATTTACAAGACCGTTGGCTTGGGGTTTGATCGTGGGATCGACAAGATGTTTTCTGTAGAGCCGTGACATGAAGGGCGTAGCTCGATATTGGAGTAAAGCAAGGGCCTTCAATCGAGCAGACAAAGGATGGGGTTGGCCACGGAGTTCTGTCCGATAGAAACGGAAAAAGAGGCTAGGAAAAGGATTTGGTAACCAAGGTAAGGCTGTCAAGAGAATCTGATGACTCAAGAAGAGCCTCCAGTAGTCAAGACCAAGATGGGAATACACCTTATTCAGAGTCGAGATCCACCGTGGAGACTCTATACAGAGAATACGAGATCTCCAGGACTCCAGACCATAGGCCTTGAACAGAGGATCCCAGGGAACATGGGTATACTTCTCCTCAAGTTCCTTCCCTGTCAGCTGTGTATGGAGGGTATCAAACCCTGTCATCGATAAGACGCCAGCTAAGATGCGTTCCAGCTTTACAACACAGGAATAATGAGAAAGACCAACAAGAGCTCCAATCCGACGAAGGAGCTTTTTGTACTGAGAAAGATGATGGGATCTGCCCAGACTTCCTTGGAAGTAAAAAGAGGAATCAGGCAGCCCCAGGCTTCCTGGACCCAACCGAAGTGTAAAGATCTTTGTCTCTCCACGGCTTTCATACTGACCACTCAAACTTAGCAATCCTTGAATCTGATAGCGAGCAAACTCTCCTTGAATCACTGCAACTTCTTCTTTGCTCGAGACTGTTTGGATACTTGCTAGAATCGCTTTCAGAGTTGCAAGTGTCTGTGGAGGACTCTTTGGATCCTGAATGGAATGGAGGAAGACCCCCAGAGTACGCTCCACAGGATCCTTCGAGGAAGGGGTACAGTGATGGAGAAGACCAAGAGATTTGTCTCGGATTTCCTCCTCAATCTCTTCACTGACTCCATAGGAAACTTGTGTAGGAGGAATCTTTGTTCGGTGAAGCCAGTCTGCATTCACATAAGTATAAAAATCAGTTCCAGGCTTGAGTGAGGCCTTCGGGAGATACAAACGAGGGCGGAAGCCGGAACGCTTGCGCGTAAAGCTCTTTGGGAGACTCAGATTCTTTGCATGTTTTCGGGATGCGTGTCGTGAGACCATCGTCCCTTCTACGAGAGTCTTTTATTTTTGACATACGACAGTTCTCCGAAAACGAGCGTCTTCCTGTTGTTTTCTTTAGGATCAGAATCATCAGACGACGATCATAAAGAGTCGCTAGGGGTTCCATCTGATCACCTAGGTTCTAACTAGGAAGAGGCTTCTTTCTCCACCTTCGGGAAAGCAACCCCACCCTTGGACCCAGGATACAAGGAACAGACAATCTCACGCATGAGAGGATTTTCCATCTTTGTAGAGGGCTTTGACCATGCACAGGTCTCATAATAGTTCACATCGGTGTAATAATAGAGATAGTGAGACCCTTCGGTTCCAATCAAAGCATACCCAAGCATTTGAAGATGAGCAGCAGTATTCATAATAGATACCTCTTCGTCAGGGGAAGCAGGCCATGTGACAAGAAGAAGAGAAGGACGAAGGCCACTCTGCCAAAGAGACTCCAGGACCATTGTTTCCATTCCAGGAAGTTCAACCTTCAAGAGGTCAATGCGCAGCTCACAGCCATTCTGTTTTAACAAGTCATGCCATCTCTGAGACGACACCTGAGTGCCATTGACTGTCAAGGTTCCAGATGTAAAGGAAGGAAGGGCCTCAAGAACTGTAAGATTCTTGGGGAGCACCCATTTGCGTGCAGCAGGCTTGGCAAACTCAGAAGTTGTTTCTGTTACTTTGCGTGTCTTCAAGAGATCCTTGATTTCATACCAGGCCTTGGCAGACTCGGGGAGTTCCATCTTCAAAAGAGGACATCCAATGGTTTCTGCAAGCTCCAGATCGGGAAGACAAGACGATCCAGATCCTACACTCACAAAAACAGTCTTCGTTCCCTTTGTAGAAAAAAAGTCCCAAATGGCATCCACCATCGGGTACGGTGCGTCCTTCGGTCCAATCTTTGTCAGAGAAACCATAGTGTCTTTCTATCTATTATTGCGTCCAGCGTTTGCCACAGTTTACGCACTGGATAAAGATCGTCATCGGCTCATCCGCAGAACGAGTCTGGAGTTCATAATAAGTGCACTCCCTCTTGTGGCACCGGCCACAGAAGAACTTGTCCGTAGCGTTCGCCTTATTGCCTTCCAGCAACCGCTGTTCCCTCTGGAACTGCTTCTCCGCCAACTCCTTGTTTCGTTCGGGAAAGATTTCCGTCTGAGTCCAGGTCATAAGATCCTCAAAGGTATATTCTCCACGCTTATAGCGCTCCAGTAACCCTCGATTTTCGATATAGGAATGCGGGTTCAGATTTCCACAGACATGACGAACCTTCCGCTCATACATCCTCTCAAACAGAGGAAAGGACCAGTCGCAGAGAATATGGCGCTTCTTTGAATCTGTAAGGCACGAGTTATAGATTGCAGTTTCAAGAAGAGAACAATCAGACTCTTGAAGATATCCTGTAAAGTAAATACAGATCTTTGCGAGCATCTCCGAGCGAATCGGGGAATCCTTTGCAGTACGGCCTGCCGATCCATCATCCATATGAAGTTGCTCAGAAGAACGCTTGTATCCCTCAAGGAAACTCGAGGTAATCTTCGTACTTGAAGTCAGTGACTTACTCGTATCGGCTCCCTTCTTGCGTCGAGATCGAGTACGAGTGGCTCGTACAGGATTTTCTCCAAGATCCCCACCCTCTTCCGCTTCAGCTTCAGCTTCTACAGCTTCCTCTTCCTCCTGTTCAACTTCCTCTTCTTCTTCCTCCTCTTCTTCAACCTCCTCCTCCTCTACTTCTCCCTCCTTCTCTTCCTTTTCAGGCACTTCCTCCTCTTCAACTTCCTCTTCTTCCTCGTCTTCTTCCTCCTCATCGAGATCATCAAATCCACCAAAGGCGTTCGTATAGAAGGCCTCATAGTCCTCTACCTTGAAGGGAATCGGCTGTGCATATGAATCCTCTGCTGCACTGACAAGGACGAGGATGTCTCCAAACAGCAAGCCGCTGTCATGGGGAGGAGGAAGTTCATGCTTATTCTCTGTGCCTGCCTTTCCTGCTGTGTATCCAAAGAGATGAAGGAACTTTGATTTGTAGGAATACGATCCGATATACTCAGGCTCCGTCTTCTTCTTCAAGACCTTTTGGATATCTGCGTCAGTCACACCAGATCCTGCAATTGAGATCTTACAACCCTTCACATCCCCCTTCGCAGTCAATAGTAAGCCTGGAACCTGAGTGGGCATCTTCTTGTACCTGGTAGGTAAGCTTAAAATGGACTCAACTTTACTCCCTAGGTAATGGAGCCAGGCAGACTCTGCATTCGCTCCTGGATTTCTCCCTTTCAAGGAAATCCCTCGTTTCCTGATACACTTACCATCTATGATAGAGGAGATGTACAGGCTTGGTTGATTCAAGAGGCAACTGGAAAGTCATCTTGGATTGTCTTTTCAGTTGAACTCCGTGTTACAGAGGAAGATGGAACGATTACGGAAGTCACAGAGATCCTTCCTGAAACTTCAGCACCGTTAACTTTTCACTCTATTGAGTCGTACCCTCTACGACTTGTGCATCAGCAGAAGCGGCAGGACTCGTCTCAGCTTCTTTTTTCTCTTCCGCAGGGGCGGGTGCTGGTAACTCTTGAGCCTCCTTCGCAGCAGCTATCTCAGAAGCCTTCTGCTCAACCTTTACAAGTGCCTGGCGTGCCTGGGTCGCATGGGCCTCCGAGATCAAGTTCATCGAGGCCAGCTGATGGACGACCGCAGTTCCAACACAAGAACAAAGCTTCACCCAGGTTGAAGGCTTCACCTTCTTCAAATCTAAGCCGCCACGAGCGGCCTGGATCGCAAGTTCTAAAGACGCAGGAAGAACATCCGCAATCACCTTCTCTAGAACATCATACCGATCATGAACAGCCTGTTCCTCATCCTTGGACAAGCCTTGCTCAACAATCTCTTTATTCTCGGCCTCCGCCAGAGCTTGCAAAAGAACTCTCTGGACAAGCTTGCACTTCTCCCCTCCCGAGAGATTCTGAATCCCATTAATCTTTCCTGCGAGCAAACCGCCGACACGAATCAGAGAGGCGGAGGTCCAAGGGCCCGAACCCTTGCAGTCCTTGGCTAACGTGACAAGATCTGTAAGTTCCATTTCTTCTCAAGTGCTGGATTTTTTTTACGGATACTTTTCGCTAGATGTCTCAGATGAAATCGCAGGTGGGTCTCGCAGTTCTGTTTGCGGGGATTTTGTTCCTCGTGTATCAGTTGTATTTGAATATGTCTCAGAAACCCTTGGTCATTGAAGAAACCTTTATTGCTCCTGCGCCTGTTGTGACACAGCCGATCCCTGAGCCCCCTCGCACGGTCATGCCTGGAGGACCGAACTCCCCGAACCAGATGCCGCCTCCCACACATGAGATTCAAGAAAGACTCCCGGGTCCCACAGACTCTGATCCTCAGGCAGATGAGTATGGAAGCAGTGCTATGGAAGACAATCTCCGGTACCCGGAGCGTCTCTTTGGACCTGCCCCGAAGCCTAAGATTACAGGCTTAGCCGTGGAGGCGGGAACTGCGTCCAACTTGAATGCAGGCGTAAATACTGCGCTTCAGACCTTTAATCCTGAGTTTGCTCAGAATGGTGGTGAGTTCTTACAGGGTGGTATCTTTGCCAATGACACCTTTGACAATCCGAACTATTCTACCTTCTGAGTAGAACCTCCATGATCTTCTACGCCACGATTCTTTTCGTCTTGTTGTCTCCGGGTATGTTGTTGACCCTTCCTCCTGTCGGTCGCAGCATTTGGATGAGCGGCAAGACCTCCCTCCTGGCCGTCTTGGTTCATGCGTTCGTCTTCTATCTGCTCCTCTCCTTCCGTCGTCAGGTCCCTGTTGTGAACATGATCTTTGAAGGTTTTGCCAATCCTGGGGATACCTGCACGGGAGACGAATCCTGTGGTGAGGGCATGAAGTGCGAGAATGGGAAGTGCGTCAAGTATGCGGGAGAAGGTGAGGAATGCGCCAAGGCATTCACAATGTGTGGAAAGAAGGATGGTGTTCAAATGTCTTGTGCATCGAGTGGTGCAGGACAGCCTAGAAAGTGCAAGGCAGGAGGCCCTCCTCGCCGATAAAAAGCCAGTCTCTCAGTAAAGAGATGGCGCTCTTCGCAACGCTACTGTTTATCGTTTTGTCACCTGGAGTCTTACTGACCCTGCCACCGGTTGGCAAAACGATCTGGAGAAGTGGAAAGACATCTTTGATGGCTGTCCTGTTCCACGCTGCGATCTTTGCATTGATTCTCTCTTGCTTTAGCGGAAGCTCCAGCCAAGAAGGCTTTAGCGGAAGCTCCAGCCAAGAAGGCTTTACACAAGCCAACGGTGCGTCTTGTACAGGAGTCTTTCAATGTGCCTCTGGAAACTGTTCCGGTGGCCGTTGTAGACCAAAGAAGCCCAACGGTGAGGTCTGTGTCAACAACTTTGAATGTGTTTCCAACAAATGCAAACAGTTTGCGGTCAATACATCCAAACGCTGTAGTGCGACCTAAACCGTGTCTACCATGAAGCTCTAGAGATGGAACCTTGTGGGCCGCTAAACACATCGGAAAAGCGAGGACACTCCTTTCGCCCGTCTCAGATTGAACCAGCTCTCCTGGCAACTGCGAAGCAGTTCCTGGAGAACTCGCAAGTCGATACTCGCATTCGTCAACTTCTTCATGAAGACAAACTGGAACAGTCAGTTGGAAAGCACACCTATTACATTTTGGGGCACGAACAAAAATATGAACCTGGATTTCTTGTGATCATGCGAGGACACCCGATTGTCTTCATCCATGGTCGATTTCACTATGGATTTAATCTCCGTTTGCGTCTCCACGCATCCCTGTATCAGACGCAAGCAATCTTCATTGCGACCTTAGATACTCTGTTTGCAACTCTGCGTCTGGAAGATGTCTGGATGCTGAATGGAAAGATGCTCTATACAGACCCTTTCTCCAAACGCTATGAAGCGCTCCAAACTTTTTACGAAACACAGTTTGTTCAAGACAAACGCTTGAGTGGATGCACAGTCACAGTCGCAAAGGTGAGTCCTCTGGCTGATTTACGAAAGATTGTAGAGTCCAAAGAGTTTTACAGTGTGGATTGTATTCCTGAACACGGCGGACGCAGACGCTGGCATATTCCTCTTGGATTTACGCAAGCCCAAAAGGTGATTGCCCCCCCTCCCTTTAATCCAAAGGGACCAGAAAAGACACTTGTCGAAGCTGTAGTGCCAGCAGGTCCTATGGTATCAGTGGCTCCTAAGACTCTTCCTGCTGAGCGCTTCACAGAAGCCATAGCACGAAAGGTGGTGGGAATGCCTGATACCTACGCATTGACTTCCAAGACAAATATGGATCTGGGTCGAGCTGCTGTTCAGACAACAGGTGTTTCGATGTTACTCCGTGCTGCGTTTACTAATAAACTGGATGCTGTGCCTGTGGCCATCCAATGGTATGAGGAGTTCCAGCGGTATAAGATTACGGGTCTTCTCAGCTGAGTTGCGTTTTTTCATCCATCTTGGTAGAATGGCGCGCAAGTCCCATAAGAAGCGGACGCACAAGGTGCGGAGACACAGAGGGGGTTCGCAGGCCACCCCCAGCCAACGAGGGGGCGGTTGGGGATTCACAGGAGCCTCCAGCATTCCCGGGACCCCTGGCACTGTCAGCAACCCTCAGGTCTTTACGGCCATCGGCGATTGCCGTGCCGAGCGCCCTGGCTACGAGATTCCTCTCAGCAGCTATTCCGCATCTCTCAAGGGCCTTCCTGGAATGAGCGGTGGCAAGCGTACACGCAAGAGCAAGGGGCGGAAGACAAGAAAGCAGAGAGGAGGTTCGCAGGTCACCACCGGCCAACGAGGTGGCCGCTATGGATTTTACCCTGAGGGAGATGTGAATCCCAGTGGTCAGGCGTGGTGGGCAGGATCCTATGCTCCTGTTCAGCGCATTGCGTGTGAGGGAACCACTCAGAACCCTTTGAACCCGACGCACACGGGCAGCTCTGCTCCCCCGGGTGCGGCGTCTCCGAACTATTGGATGCGTGGAGGTGCTCAGACTATGGCCCCTGCAACCTACGGCGTTGGTGATGTGGACTCTATGTACTATTATGCCCCGACGGCTGGGTATGCGAATACGGCGAGCACCTGGAAGGACTCTGTGGGTGCCCCGGTTCAGATCCAGGTTCCCTTTGCGGCCAGATCGATGAACCAGGCCTGCTTGACGACAGGTGGTGCTCCTCCCCTGACAGGTGCGCTCCAGAAGGGTGGTAGACGCAATCGCACAAGGCGTGGAGGGGGGTTGATGAACACCATGCGAGGATGGTTTGGCTTTGGAACTCCTGAGGGGGTAGAGGAGGTGGTTGTCACTGAGGGTCAAACAAATGCCAACGGCAATGCCAATGCCAATGCGAATGCCAATGCCAATGCGAATGCCAATGCCAATGCGAATGGAAATGTAACCATGAATAATACACCCATGAATGACAACATGGAGCAGCAGCAACAGGGCGGCCGCAAGCGGAAACATAAAAAGAGAACGCATAAGCGTAGACATTAATCATCCAGAATCAAACACTCAGACTCCTCTGGAGTCTCCTCTTCCGTTTCTGATTCAGCTTGGGATCCAACTTGA
>JACCDW010158672.1_pt1 | contig 17072 bp, 23 predicted proteins | sample 7449781 | NCBI WGS metagenome assembly JACCDW01 (sample SAMN15323449, study PRJNA562643) | freshwater metagenome | isolation source: river surface water | place: USA:Blue River Watershed | collected 2017-08-18
GAGACATGACTGGCATAGCGCTCACTCGCACGATGACTCGTGGCACCGACCGAATCAACATCTACGAAGGTGCACTCCCTCCTACCGCTGCTATCAAGGAACTAGGGCCGCACCTACCGTTGTATGTGGCCATCGGTGACACCACGCTGCGCACCGACTTCACCCAGAGCAAGGGTCTGATGCTGAACTGGACACTGATTTTGTTCTATGCGCTGACTATCAGCCGATTCCTGCAGCATTAATCTCTCATATAGGCCATCACCGTCCTAAGTAGAGATGGCCGGTACCAAAAAACACCCAACAGAGCTGGCGTTCCTGTATAAGCGTGTCCTCTTCTGGCTCCAGCACTTTGACCTCATTCCGTTCTATGGTACACTTCTGGGGATTGTGCGCGAAGGCAACTTCATCTATGGCGACGATGATGTGGATATGTTAGCCCCGAAGTCGCAGCGCGATGCCATTCTCCGTCGTGTAGAACAAGCATCCGACCTCGAAGTGACCAACAGTACACCCGATATTCTGCAACTGGACTACAATGGCATTGGGCCGTTTGATATCTATTTCTACGAGCCCCGTGGGTCGGACATTCTGCTACGATGGGACGGTGATCTGTTGTATGCAGCAACGGATATCTTCCCTACAAAACCGATGGAGTTCCATGGATATGTCGTCGCTATGCCGCGCAACCCAACCGCTCTACTGGAGCAGACCTATGGACCAGACTGGCGAACCCCGCTGGGAAAAGACGACTATATTTGGTCTGAGATAAGTGAAGTGAGAAAGCTTTCGTAAAGACTCAAATGCGACCAAGGTTGACTGCCTAAACAGTCGCCCACACCAGACCACTATGGACAACCACATTCACTGGCTAGAACCCCTGAGCCCACAGCTCCAGAGTCCCGCCCAGAGCCCGATTACCGGTCACGGCATTCTCCAACTCCACACTCCACTCCACGATGCTGTGAACCGTATTAAAGATGAGATTGACCGCGTCGCCCCCGAAAATCAATGGGACGATGTCAAGAAGATCACAAATCCCTATGAGTACGTATTTCTCTCTTTACAGCGCCGCATGCATAAGTCGCTGGCTGCTATCCAGCCACTCTCCCGCTCTTATTTCAAGATGATTGAGCTGTGGGATCTGTTAGGCTTATCCCCCGAAACCGTGAAGGCCACTGCCCACAGTGCAGAGGGACCCGGTGGATTCCTGGAGGCGATTCAGGCACGCACGGGTCACATGATCCCAATGACTGCTATGACGCTGCGCTCTACTGACAAGGCCGTCCCAGGTTGGCGCAAGTCGCAGGCATTCCTGAATCGGCACCCTGCAGTCAATATCACGTATGGTGCAGATGGCACGGGCAATCTCTACAGCCTGGCAAATCAGGCTGCATTTGCGGAGACCGCGGGTCGCGTTGATCTGTACACAGCAGACGGCGGATTTGACTTCAGCGCGGACTTCAACGGCCAGGAGAATACGGTGCAACGCCTGCTGATCGCGGAAGCGCTGGCCGGTCTGAACACCCTGAAGGTAGGCGGAACGATGATCCTCAAGATCTTTGACACGAAGAACCGTGCCACGTTGGAGCTCCTATGGATGTTGGCTGCTTGTTTCACCCGTACGGGGATCGTCAAGTTACAGAGCAGCCGTCCCGCCAATTCCGAGCGTTACTGGATCGGCCAAGGGCTGCATCCACATATACCAACATGGATTCCCCGCTTCCTGGAACAGCTCACGGCTACGGACGCACCAGAGGGCTGGGATCGGCTGTTTGAGAATCCGCCATACTCAGAGGCCTGGCTAGTACCCATCCAACAGATTCAGGAAACACTTGAGGCCCAACAGTTCAATAAGATAGAGCTAACACTCAATCTTATCCGAACTCCATCCAGAAGCCAGGTCAAGGCGCTATTGACAGAAAATATCCAGTGCAGTCGTGACTGGTGTCGCCGTCACCGCATTCCTCAGAATCCGCGGTACGAAGGGCTCACTCTAGAGGCCGTTGTTGCGCAGAATCTGGAAGAGGCACTTGCTCCATTCCCAGCTTTGGTCGGACAAAGGAGTTCACGAGCATCGTCCCCACCACCACCGACGCATTGTGCGTCGTTGCGGACCCCGCTTCCACGGCCTCCAGCTGCGCCAGCATGGCGTTCAGCATTACCTCCGAGTGTCCTGGGTCGTTCACCATCGCAAACAGGCGCGGGTAAGCCGCCTTCTGTTCCGCCAACTCCTTCTCAATCTCCTCCGGCGACAAACCACGTGCCCGACAGTCGCGGATCGCATTGACCATGGCACGTGCACCGACTGAGCGCTTATTCTCACGAATGCTGGCATCCATCGCCGCTGCCTCCTCCGCCGTGGGTGGTTTCATCTTCTCAAACTTCGCCTTCAGATTGGACATCCTAACCAAACCCGCCGAGATTTCTTTATACCCGCCCAACGCAGATGATATCGCCGGCTCTCCAGCAGGCCGTTGCCTGGCACCGCGAACAGACGGCACGGGTACGCGCGTATCGGCCACGCCGCCCAGATATTCCTGGTAAGCCGGGCGATTACGAGGTTCCGCCTCCCCCCCCTGCGACTCAGACACATCCGGTTATGCCGACGGAGTTATTTGTAAATCCCACACAGCCCCTCGTCACAACACCGGCGATCGTTACAACGACTTTTCTATCACTTGTCGGTATCGCCCTGTTCATCCAACTTGCAAAATGACCTAAACCATGTAGAGAGTGTATATTAGCAATGGCTGCTTCTATATATGAGGATTTTTTGAGCGTTATTTTGAGCCACAAAGGCGCAGCGTTTATTGCAGCATGGCTCGCCGCGAATTCTAGTATAGCGCATGAGGGGTCTAGTGAAAAGAATGAACAGCAACAGCAAGAACAGCCACAACAAAAAACAGCAGGTCGTGGTCGTAAGGCCGGTGCCGCCCCCGATGGTCAACGCTGCATCTGGGGGCACACCAAGGCAGGGCAATGTAAGAACTCCAAACATGAGGGATCAGAGTACTGTAAGATCCATGCAGGAAAGGCAGCGCTTATTGGCGATGACGCTGCTTCATTCGTATCCGGCCAGTAACGCGGATATTCAGGAAGCTTTTGATCGCACGACGCCCCTTGCGAGTCTTACGACCACCCTTACGGGTCTTGCGACTACCACCAAACTGGAGTTTCTTCTTGGGTGCACCAGGTGCAGGCTTTTCCTCACCAGGTAGCATACCAGCATTCCCAAGGCCAGGTCCAAGGCCCTTCTTGGGAGTCACCTGTACACCACTTTGATACTCTCCCCCGTTAAATTTCCCCAAGTTTCCTACCTCCTTAACCTCCTCTGGCTGTTTATAGTTAAGCGTTTGTACAGTACCCCATAATTCTATAGAGTTTCCAGCAGTCCGTGATTCTGTAGGGTTCTTCTTCATAGGTGCCCCAGGCGCATTACCGCCCCTCTGTGCCTTCCGAGCACCACCAGACATGCGTGCAAGATCCTCCTTCATGCCAGGCAAAAGAGAGTCAGTCACACGATAGCCATTGAATGACCAGCCACCAAGCTGCGGCATCTGATCTGAGTATCCCATCGCCTTATCACTGAACAGTTCCGCCCGGTTCATTTCTCCTGAACTATGCGCACCTTTTTTCCATTCCGCACAGCCCACTCCCGCAACTTCTGAATATTGCCGTCCATCTTGTGCACAGTCGGCACCTTTAGCGAACGCATCACTTCCCGAATTTTTGCATCCATCTTGCCATCCCGATAGCGCACCTCAATCGTATTGATATCCGCTATCTCCCGCTCTTGATCATCCAGGGTCGGCCACGACCATACAATCGGGGTCGCCGTTTCAATCCCCCAACGTTCACGCACATCCGCCGGAATCAGGTCTTCCAGATTCCGGGGTCTTGTAACATGTGTTACCTCATCACATTCAGCGGGGCGATGACCGTAACAGCCGCATTGTGAGCACCAGAAGGAAGCACGCACAGGGCAAATACCATCGCCATGAATCCGGGTCAAGCCCAGAGTAGTCTTACAAGTCACACACACAGACATAATGTCAGTTCGTACTGGTCATAGTCAGGCAGCCATGGGGTGCCAACTTTTTGGCAGCAAAAGTGAGCGGTCACATGTAGCCGCTACCCAAAAGAAGCAAGACACTAACAATCAAAATGGAAGCCTACAACGACGCCGTAATGATGGTCTGCTACTGGGCACTATTCGCCTCCTTCGGGCTCATGCTGTGCACGATTGCACGCGAAGATATGGACCCCAGCGACCTATGGCAACGCGACGGCACCTATCGGGTGGCAGACACAGAAACCCTGAGTCGTAAAGAGCGCGGATACCTGCTGCGCCCCCGACCTCTGTATGTACGGAAGATCAACGGGCGCACCGAATGGCGATATCGTCTGGATGATGAGTGGGTCTATCCCTCAGAAGACGCTGTCAAGAACCGCCGCATGCACTGAAAATGTGACTGGGGTCACCACGTCACATCCGCCACAGTACGATGGAGCAAACCTATTACAAATTGTCAATTGGCGGAATTGTCTATCTTGTGGACCCGATCACGTCCACAGCATATACATATGATATGAAGAAGCCGACTGCAATTGGCACGGTTATCTGGTCCGATCCAAAGTCCGAACCGCGCATCAATCTCTATGATAACTGGCAGCAGATCATGGCTGAAAAAATGACCCAGCAATCCAGTGCTACCTAGGCCAGGTACGATGCCACCGAGACCCGTTATGAAAGATCAAGAGGCCTGGCGCCTCACCGTGCTAGAGCACCGGCGTGCCCTGTTGGAGCGTGTTATTGCCGAGTTTCCCGAACTCCTCAAAACCAAGCGCACACAGGTGGATATCCTGCGCATCAAGTTGTCTGGCCCCCGGCTCTCATAGGATTCATCTGCGAAAACGGCTTGATCGTAACAGGGCCAGACAGTCCTTCTGCGATATCGCCTGATAAGCTGCCTGATCCACCGAACCCAGGTGCCGTGGCCGTTTTTGGCGCTGGAGCCGTATATGTCTGCAGCTCCCATAGCGCATCTATGCGCGCTTCGCGAGCCACTGCCTCCGTAACTGCAGGGACGGGTACTATATCCACTGAGAGATCTTCCACTGTTTCCTCCTCAATCTCTGTGTATTCTTCTGTCTCTATGTTTCGCTCTTCTATAATCGGTGCAACAGATCGTGTAACTGGCCGTGGGCATGCTGCTGCCGTCTGCAGGGTTATGACCACTGCTGAAACCGGCCCCGGACCATTCACACCAGCAGCGATCGTCAGCATTTTGCGGTACGCCTGTGCCTCCGATGCTGACCGAAACCGCTGCTGAGGCCGCCGGCCAAAAAACGCGGTTGCATCCCGTGTGATTGACAGTAATTCGGAACTAGATAGCTGCGACTGCATCGTCGGGCCAATCCCCCCGCGACAGTTACTCATTCCCCTACTATAGCTGCAGAAAGTGCAACAGCCTCATCACACCCCAGCTCCGGTAACAGCAGCGTATTGCACAGATGCTGAAAGGCCGCTTCACAGAAGCTCACCGTGAACCGGTCAACGGAAAATTCCTGTGCCGGCACAATAGCGGGAATCAGACAACCCACACGACCGTTAGAGCGCAGATAAGTAGTCAGTGCAACCAACTCCTGTGTCATCCGTGCCTCCTCTGTCGTGTATATCTGCGCCCCGAATCCGATAAAGACGCACGCGGGTGTCCCAAACGCCATGACGTAAATCACATCATCCAGGAACCACGTATCGGCCAACATGAATCGCCAATCCGCAGCCGTCATGAGGGTCATTTTGTAGGTACCAGCAACGGATCCATTGACCATCTCTACAAGTGTTACGTGTACAGATGGGCAGCCGGTGTCGGTCACCGTAGAGAAATAGAGGCCAGAGCCTACTGGGCCTGTCGCTGTCAGCATAGAGAATCCGGCTCCGTAGAGGCCGGCAGTCACAATGCTAGTTAGATTCTGCAGAGAATTGCAGAGTGTCGCCGAGCAGCGTATGAAGCGACATGTGGAGAGAATTGCAGTTTCAGCTGACTGATGCTGTCTCCGCGAGATTGCAGCTGAACGAGAGTGATGCCCTCTGTGTGTGTGTTCCATGTTCGTCGTAGTACTACTGGTACACCGGCACCGACCATCTGTTCAAGTTTTACACGGTCATCGTGATCGTGGTCATCACAGTCACCACCCCCGCCTCTCCCTCCGCCTTTGAAGAAACCCTCCCGCAGAGGGTCACATAGATCAGGGCACCGAGATGCACGATGCCCGCCTTCACCGCATAGTGAACACTTCCCACCGTATTCCATCTTACTATACCATGCCCCTATATGGTTTAAGCAAGACCTAGACCATAGGCCCACTAAAAATGGCAGTCATTACCAGAAGAATGCCACTGGATAACAGCAACGACCAGAGTTTCCGCACATACCGGATCAAATGCAAGGCGATTGCCGGCGGACGCGTTCAGAATCCCACTATGCGGCTCTCAAATGAGCAAACAGTACCGCAGACTACATTCGTAGATTACAAACAGGGCCGCACCCCCTACCTGGTGCAGCCGGCCAGCGGTGCCCCGGCAATAACTAATCCCGGCTGCTGCAACCAGAACTAGATGGTTGACAATACTCCAAAACTAAGTGTTGACATTAGATCATTACTGATAAGATGTCAACAGTTAAGCTTTCCATACTTAAAAATTCCTCCACGCCCAGGCTTAAAAGTCCTCATCCAGAGAAAACGCCATCTTGGATGCCTCCACACCAACACCCGCCAGTGCATAGTTCGTGACCCGCTTCTCAAAGAAGTTGTCCTTGCCCTCCAATGAGATACGCTCCATCCATGGGAATGGATTGGCTGTATTCCACGTCTTCGGATAGCCCAGCGATACCAGCAACCGATCCGCCACAAACTCAATATACTCAGCCATCCGTGCAGCGTTCATGCCGATCAGAGAGCACGGTAACGCCTCCAGGATGAACTCTTTCTCAATCGCCACGGCCTCCTGCATGAGCCGGTGTGCGCGGTCCACAGGAAGGCGATTCCGGCACTTGGAGTACAGCAAACAGGCGAAGTCCGTATGCAGACCTTCATCACGACTGATGAACTCATTAGATGCCGTGAGACCAGGCATGATCCCACGCTGTTTGAGCCAGAAGATGCTGCAGAACGCCCCGCTGAAGAACACCCCCTCAATCGCCGCAAACGCCATGAGCCGCGTGGCGAAATCCGCCTCCTCAGTCTGAATCCACGACATAGCCCAATCCGCCTTTTTCTGAATGCATGGCACGGTCTGGATAGACTGTAGGATATCCATCTTCTCCACGCGATCGTCAATATACGTGTCAATGAGCTGCGAATACATCTCCGAATGGATGGTTTCTAGCATGAGCTGTACCCCGTAGAAGAACTTCGCCTCTGGCACCTGGACCTCGTTCATGAATCGCTGACCCAGATTCTCCATCACGATTCCGTCACTGCCAGCAAAGAAACCGAGAACTCGTTTAATAAAATGGCGCTCCCCATCGGACAGCCGGGCCCAATCCCTTCCATCCTTTGACAGGTCAACCTCCTCAGGGCGCCAGAAGACAGAGACGTGATCCTTATACATCTTCCATAGATCATGATGCTGAATGGGGAAAATCACGAACCGGTTCGGATTCTCCTGGAGTAGGGGCTCTGACGCATCCCGCGCCTTGCGTGCTGCAATTGCGTCATCATGGATTTGGACCGCATCCACGGGGTTTTCAACGGACATCACGTACTTATTCATTCGGTTTTTCGGTCGTACCGGCCGCACCATAGCCAATCACATGTACGTCACTTTTGCGGATTACTCTACAGAAATATCTAGTCAGATAGTATCGTTGAATAGATATCGTTTCATCTAGGTTATTTATTACTCTCTAATCTACTAAGAACCCCCTCAATATCAGAAGTCCATAAGTCACGCTGTTTATAATATGGCAAAGCCCATATATTTGCTGCAAGAAGCCGAATGATAATCTCTTCTGAAAGTTGTATTTTATAATTGCGAACTATTTTTTCCAGACCTCATGGAAACCCGTAACTAGTTGACGAAAACCTTTTTGCCTCAACATCTGTATAATCTTATCGTAATTACATACTAAAGGGTAATCTTTCTCAAATAGGATAAGGTTCAGCTGGTCGTATAATTTTGGGTTTTCGTCTAGAAAGGTTTCAAGGAACCCCTCACAATCTGCCACAAGTGTATTAAATGTGATACCATATTTTTCCTCAACCTCTTCTAGTGTAAACGCGGTGATACTTGATGTTAGTGCAGGTACAGACTTTGTAGCATACCCATTCCATGACTCTTTTTCTGTTAAAATAACTGGTGTACGTGAAATAACACCTTTGAGAATATTAAACTGACACCTGTTATTTATCATATTTGATTCGAGGGCACTCCATACACGTTCATCTGGCTCAACTGCGAGCAGATTCATTGGATTATTAAGTTTTTTACTAATTATACATGATACTGTACCATATCGTGCACCGAGCTCAAGGACAACTGAATCCGGGGATATATATGTAGCAGCTTGGTCTTGTTCCTCCCTTTCAATGTTAAAATGATCAATACGTGCACCTTTCTCATTATAAAAGATCATATATATATATATTATAATAAGTTAAGGGTTTTAACGCGTGGATAAGAATAGATTATACGATCATATGCATATCCGGCATTATAATATTCGCCATAATCATAAATGAGTCGCATTTGTGTTATCATGTCTGATAACAGACACCTTTCAACTACATATGCTACAGCAGATTATAATTCACTGGCAGCCGCTATCAACTATGAGTATTGTAAAAAATATAACTACGATTTCTTATATTACAGGCCCTACTTAATGCACAAAGACCAACATAGTATCTTAAACTGTAAAAACCCTGTTACTCGTAGACTACGACATGCGTCATGGGCAAAGTTATTAAGTACATTACATGTGGCGCAGGAAAAGTATGATTACATAGTGTACATTGATAGCGATTGTATATTTAAAGATTTTGAAAAGTCAATAGAGGAGTTCATTGGGCCATATGCGAAAAATGATATTGTATTCTTGAACAGTAAACCATGGGGGGATCACTTACCGTGTGCTGGCTTTTATATTTGCAAAGTCAATGATTATACCAAGCAATTTTTGCGAGATTGGTACAACGTGAATATTCCAGATAAGGATGTACACCATGCATGGGAACAAGATGCACTATGGGGTATCTTTAATAGATATAATATTGGAATAGTAGATAGCTGGATGTTTAGAGAAGAAGAAGGGCAGTTTTTACGTCACGTGCCCCATTGTGAAGCTGCTAATAGAATGCCGTATTTCTCATCCTTCATTCAATTACACAACATTAACTATACAAAGAATATCAGTGAGATAAACGTGGTAGAGTTTGATACAACCATATATTGATGCAACTTCAGATATCGCACAAAAAGTCATTCCTGTTTACTCTTCCCCACCAATGTGTACCGGATTTGCCAAGATGATTAAGGGTAAGTGGGAGGTGTGATTCTTTTTGAAAGAGACGGTTAAAGGCCAGATCACATTCACTGCAGTCCCTTGAGTCCTTATACATTGTATGTTCTAGTTGAATGAATAACTGGAAAAATCCTTGTATCTTATCAGAATAAGATTCTGTAGAATAGCCACGGTTACTTCTTAGATCTGACAGGCGAGAAAAATCGTGTCGGTTGGTTATACCGTATATCACGTTAGCGTTAATCTTGCATGACTTCATTATATCGCCAAAGTTATCTGGCAAATAGATATCAGAGTCTAGCATCAGTGTACATTTGTTATATCCATTTTGAGATATTGAGTGCATCTGTCCAAACCTACATGCACTTCCCTTATTAAAGATAGCGTTCTTATAAAAATCATAGTACAGTAATTCTATGTTTGAATAGTTCGCAGCCTTAACAACATCAATTGTGGCCCTGTCTTCGGGATCCGTTATGATATACCATTTTTTGAGGAAGCGAGCATTCTGATGAATAACGACACCCAGGATATCATCGTACTTCGTGGAAACCGTTATGGCGTAAATATCACTCATTCTAATAAATGGCATTTTAATGATTAATAGCCTGATAAATATCTTTGTCGTTCGGGTAGAGAACACAACAGTATGAACGGTATGTCAAACTATGACATTTTAATTATGAGTATAGGATGAATATGTACAAATATGTCGCAGCTATCAATAAGGTGGTTACTAGCCAAATCACCTAAAATTAGGTGAACAGCCCTTGGATCTCACACATCACGAATAAAGTCTGTCTTATTTTTACGCCCTTGCCAGTGAGTAAAGCTCTTCCCAAGATGATACACCAATAACGGTAAAAGGCCTTTCTTTGCAAATCTATCATGAAATTCTAGATCTGTCTGACTACAGTCATATGAATGATTATACAAGGTTGTGTGTGTTTGTATGAAAAATTGGAAAAATCCGTATATACATGCAGCTTCGTGGAAAATAGTGTACCCCTTTCTACTATGCAGATCCGATAGGCGCGCAAAATCATGCCGATGTTGTATGCCATAGATTGTATTCTCGCAAATCGTGTGCCGTTCAATAATATCTGCAAAATTATCTGGCAGATATATATCGGAATCTAGCATTAGAGTATATTTACCAACTCCATTTTGCTCAATTGAATGAAGTTGTCCATACCGACGGGCACCTCCAAAATCAAATGCTGCATTCTCATAGAAATTGTAGTATAGTAATTCTATGTTTGGATAGTTTGCAGTATTTACTAGTTCAATTGTGGCCGTATCTGCTGGATCTGTTATAATATACCATTTCTTAAAGAACCTAACATTATGATGAATGACGACACCCAGGATATCATCATACTTCGTGGATACTGTAATTGCGTAGATATCCTTCATTTGTTTAAAGAAAAGAAAATACCGGGCGTGCAAACGAACATGCGCTTATGTCATGATATAGTAACTCCGATCGTTACTATATAGCCGATAGCATGTATCAATGTATATTGGGTATTCGGATCTTAGCTCGTTGAAACAATTCGTAAAATATGTACACTTCTGTGAATATCTGAATAAATACTTCAGATGTCACAAAAGGTGATGTTCCATGTGCGGTCGCTCCCCAGCACTACTAAACGACGATGACATCAATACTTAATCCCGAACAAATCGCTGCACTCGCAGCTGTCAAGAAAGGTCGCAATATCTTCCTGACAGGTGCCGGCGGTACAGGCAAGAGTCACACAATCCGTGCCATCCAGAACTGGGGCGCAGCAGCCGGTGTTCGCGTGGCCGTTACCGCTATGACTGGCTGTGCCGCCTTGCTACTCGGAAACGGGGCCAAGACACTCCATAGTTGGGCCGGTGTAGGACTAGCCCGTGAGGCACCAGAGGCGCTTGCGGCCATCGTCGCGAAGAACAAGCGCGCCTGCCGTCGCTGGACCGCCACCCAAGCCCTCATCATTGACGAAGTCTCCATGATGACTCCCGAATTCCTGGATAAGCTGGATCTGGTCGCCCGCCGTGTACGGAAGCGCCCCTCTCTGCGCTTCGGCGGCATTCAACTGGTGCTGGCCGGCGACTTCTGTCAGCTCCCACCGGTAACCAAAGGCATCAGCGACGAAGAGATCGCCACGAGCCCACGGTTTATCTTTGAAGCCCCACTCTGGCCCACCCTAGTGGATGAAGTTCACGAGCTGACCGCCATTGTGCGTCAGAAAGAGCCGGAATTCCAACAGCTCCTGACCGAAGCCCGCCTTGGTCGCCTATCTCCGTCCTCAGTTCGCCTCCTAGAGCAGCGCAAGGGCCATGCCTGGCACGAACAGGAGATTCGCCCCACCCTTCTCTTCAACAGAAATGCAGAAGTGGACACTGTGAATCGCGTAAACATGGCTGCCCTGGATGGTGAACGACACACATATGATGCGCAGGTGGTTCAGGATCCCAGCAAACGTGCCGACCACACTGCACCGCTCGTCTCACCAGATGACCCCGACATCCAGAACGCACTGAATCGCCTTGACAACGACGCACCATATGAGAAAACGCTGGAACTCTGCATCGGTGCCCAGGTGATGCTGCTCACAAACATGGATCAGGAAGCCGGCCTGGTGAACGGCAGCCGCGGTGTAGTAACGGGCTACTCATTCGGTGGTCTGCCGATTGTTCGTTTCCTATCATCGCCAGAACCGGTCGTCATTGACCGTGTAAACTGGTGGCTGCCAGACTATGAGTGGATTGGCCGCGCCCAGATTCCGCTGAAGGTGGCCTATGCGATCACGATTCACAAAGCACAGGGTGCCACATTGGACTCTGCACTGGTGGACATCGGTCCCTCCACCTTTGAATACGGACAAGCGTATGTGGCACTCAGCCGTGTTCGCAGTCTGGGTGGTCTGTATGTCTACAAGCTGGATGCGCGGAAAATCCGCTGTCACCCTGCCGTCGCCGCATTCTATGATGGGCTGGCTGCCAAACGCACATCAAAGCCAGAAGCGGCAACTACGGTCACTAATACAAATACAACAACCAAAACAACCACAACAACCAAAACCGAAGAAGACACCAGTGACAGTGACTGCGACCCAACAGCCCCCGTTCCCTGGAGCACAACCGGCCTCACAGCCACCTGGCGCACCATCATTGACAGCTACATGGAGACACCCGATGGTCGCCGCCTTACAGAAGCTGTCACGGATCGTGCAGAAGTCAGCCAGGTGCAGCCAGAGGCCGACGATGTGTTTGCCGCACTCCGTGCCTGTCCGGATCCCGCAGCAGTTAAGGTCGTGATTCTGGGCCAAGACCCGTATCCTACCGCCGGGAACGCACACGGTCTAGCATTCAGTGTTCGCCCCTCTGTAACGAAACTTCCGCCATCGCTGCAGAACATCTTCAAGGAGCTCACAGCTGACTTGGTCACCGCAGCACCAGAAACCGGCTGCCTCCAGGCTTGGGCGGACCAAGGGGTGCTTCTCTTGAATGATATCCTGACGGTTACAGTCGGTGCCCCACTCAGCCACGCGGGTATTGGTTGGGAAGCGTTGACCGCTAGACTCCTAGCCACTGTGCTTACAAAGAGCCCCCATGTCGTCATCATCGCCTGGGGTCGTAATGCACAAAAGAAGCTTGATAATCCGCTTATCAAGCCTCTGCTGTCACGTCACACGGTTCTCCAAGCTGCGCACCCATCACCGCTGTCTGCCCATGCGGGCTTCTTCGGGTCACGGCCGTTCAGCAAGACGAACGCTGCCCTCCAGGCGCATGGGCAAGAGCCTATTTCCTGGACTGCCTCTTCATAGTCTTCCGACTCCGATAGCAGTTCTTGTAAGGCCGACACGATGCACGTTCAGTGAACCCCATCTTCTTGCAGGTTTTCCGCATACAATGTGCACGCGAAAACCGCCGTGGGAACTTCCATACAAGCATTCTCTATTTTGGCTGGATAAATTGCGTAAACAGGAGACCGGCAAGAATCCCAAGAGCAGCACCACCGGCAATCTGCACGAGATTATGACAGCGTTTTGCCCACCGCGCCCACGCCATGGCGGTAATCCATGCAGCACCAGCACCAAGAACAAGCCAGTCCCCCGAGAACCAACGCACGGCCACAGTCACGAGCATAGTAACCGTCGCCATGTGACCGGACGGAAATCCCGGTGCACCACCGACCGCACCGCCGTCGCACAGAGCCCCGCAGCCGTGCGCTCCGGCAGGGCGACCAAGCGGCCACGCCCCTCCGCCGAGTATTCGTTTGATTCCGGCGGTGGTCAAATCCACCCCGATGAGACCGGCAAAGAGCCACAGCCATGCCGCGTCACCTGTTATAGCCGCAAAGATCCCAGGCCCAGCAATCGCACCAAGTACAGTGAGAGAGATGGTGTCAGCCAGTAGCATTCCCTACTCAGGGAAAATAGTTTGTTTTGAGTAGAAGGTATGGCATTCAGTGGTAGTACTGTAGAAGAAATAGCTAAAGAGAGACGCGCATATGATATGAAGACCGAAGAGGTTACATTTAAGGCGCTGCAAGCAAATGTTGTGGATGTTGTACTTTCACTGATTGATCGCCTTGATAAGCCGTTCAAGGGTGGTTTGTTATCAGGGTTTGGGCGCGGTGACCCACGGGCTGCAACAGATGCAGAAGCCCCTCTCCTTGCTGCATGCAAAGATAGGAAAGAAATGGCAAATTTTGTGACACTGCTTGATATGCTTGTTTACATTAATTTGACGCTTAACGAAGATAATACTGCACGGTTCATGCAGAGTTTGAAGACGAAACTAAGTGATCTGTTAACTCTAACACGCAGATATGCCCCTATTCGCGCGTATGATGCCGGCACTAAGGGTGTATATGAGATGAAACAAGACTTTGCCAATTTGCTTTCTGAAACATATAATTTATTCTTCTTGACTCCTGAAACTCCTAAAACTCCTGAAACTCCTGAAGACGATCCATGTAAAAAACTAGCACGGATTGATAATCTTAAGAAGAATGCCCGTAGTGGGGAACCAAAGATTAATCCACAGGAGATCTGGAACTTGGTGTATGCAGCTGGAACATATACTAAGTTAGTTAAGTCTTTGAAACCTGCGCGGCCAGCTCCAGCCCCTGGCCAAGAATATGAGAGGCTTCAAGAAAGATTAAGGGTGCTGAAGGATATACCTGCTGAACGACCTACCTTTGAACAACTTCGCGCTAGATACAATGAGATATTTGGTTCCGGATCTACGGGTGGTGGCGGTGCTGGTGGCTATTCTGGGCGCGGTGGTTATCGCAAGACCCTAAAGGGCAGCCGTAAGAGTCGCAAAAACCGCAAGACCCGTAAGGCCAGAAAGACAAACAGAAAAACCAAATCTCGTCGTCACCATTAGAGTGTGACATGTCCTGCCCCCCAGGAACCGTACTAAATCCACGTACTCTGCGATGTGTGAAACTCACCGGTCGCATAGCACAGCAGCTCGTTCGCGAAGGCAGCATCGCAGACATCTATGCACCAATGCCTGCAGCACCCCGTACAACCGTACGCCGCAAGCGTGCAAACGCCGGCTTCTTCGGCTTCGGTGCGCCCCGCAACACCGTCCGCAATCGCGGATTTGGTTTCGGTGGCTTCGGTTTTGGTGGTCCAGAGCCTGAAGTCAATCCGCGTCTTGTAGCCGGTCCTGCTGCATGCCCACCCGGTACAGAGCGCAATCCGCTTACAGGCCGCTGCATCAAGCTTGGAGGGCGCGTACACAAGCGCGTCCATGGACCTCCACCTGCACCTGCACCTGCACCAGTCGCTGCGCCAGTTCCCGTTATCCGAGCACCCATTCCAGCCCCTCTACCCGCAATGCGACCAGTGGCACCAGCAGCAGCCGTTCGCCGCTCCTCATCCGAAGCCCCACCCCATCTGCCCGTCGGCATGTCCGGCGCCGTACCCCTGGGCGATCGTCGTTCTATGTTAGGCTGGTTGACCAACAACTGCGAAAACGACCGTGATCCTCTTACCGGTCAGCGCTTCGCCACTGCCTCACCCGAATATCTCCAACAGGCTATCCGCCTTCACCAGCGCACGTGCACCACAGGCCCCGCTCTGGATGCCAAGGTCAGTGCCGAACACCGTGCAGGCAACGTCGCCACGATTCCAGGTGATCCCAGTACTCACATGACACTGGAGGATTTCAAGGCACTGCGTTCATCCATGCGCCGTCGTGATCCCGCGTACAAAATCCCCGCCCGTAAGCACCAGCCCCCTCCCGCGAACTGGCAACTCTACATCGCCAGCGACAATCGCAGCGGCCCCGAATACGCCTCCGTGATGTTCCTTGATGTTACCAAGGCCGAACACACCCCCGCAGGTGTCCAATATCCCACTACCGCGGTTCGTATGGATCTCGGCTTCATCCCCGTCACAGAGACCGCGGGCGCCTCCTGCAGTCCCCAGACCCTGGTGGACCTTATCCAGAACGTGAACGAAAAGAACCGCCTCGTGAGTCCCGTCGCTGGTGGCTGGAAGCCGAATGCCGGTTTCCCGTTCAAAAAGAGCTACTGGGAGACGGGCCGCGCCGAGAAACTCAGCCGCCTCTGCCGCGACCTGGCCGTCCTGTCAGCCCGCGCATTCTAGAGCCCCTAGAGTAGAGGAGATGTCATCGGCACTGAGACGCCCCGCCACACGGGATGCACATACGAAGTACTTCCTTGTACTTCAGGATATGAATCTAGCAGGGGCAACAATTGCACCACCGTCGCCATTCCCTCCATATGTAGATTGGGTTGCACGTGCAGATGGTACAGGCACAGTTACGTCAGTTATGTCTGCCGCGGATTTTACGGCAGCAACATCCAGCTTTGATAGCTATGTGTTGGATTTTCCAGGAACTATCCCTTCCAGAAGTACACTTAAAGCCGGTGATATTCTCAAAGATCTTGGTTCTGTTGTACACACATATGACCAGCTGGGTTCACCCAACCCCATACATTTTTGCACATATCGTCGCGTTCAACTAGTAGCTGGTGGGGATATAACCGGCAATGCACAACACGCACCATTTGGTATATACTCTGAAGGCCCATGGGGTACTGCCGCGAACCAGTACAACACCTTCTGGATTCGTACATGGACAGCAGACCCACAGTGGTACCGCTCTGCAGCCATCGCCAGACTGGGTTAAATTTGACCCCTCACACCAGCCCAAACGCAGCCATCAGGACCCCACAGCGATGCCTCTTACACGTCATCTCTATGAAAAGGACGAAGTCGTCTCTGCACTGCAGACATGCCTTCGCGGCTATCACGGTTACACATCCCGTGCACTCTTCTGGACCTGGGAACTCGTGGTCTCCGAAGAACCCGCCACCGCACTCAATACGATCCGTGCCACCTGGCTCGCCCATGGCGGCTGTCATGATCCAACACTTATATCAGCCCAGCCGGTCACGGCAAAAGACTGGGTCACCCTGGTTCTGCGCGCCAATGAGGCGATCCATACGGCGCGTGGCACATCAGCGCACCATTTCTTGTCAGCAACTGCAATAGTAAACGAACGCCC
>JACCDW011247484.1_pt1 | contig 17065 bp, 16 predicted proteins | sample 7449781 | NCBI WGS metagenome assembly JACCDW01 (sample SAMN15323449, study PRJNA562643) | freshwater metagenome | isolation source: river surface water | place: USA:Blue River Watershed | collected 2017-08-18
ATCGGCACTGAACGATAGAGCGACAAACCATCGCACTCATACGGACGCGTTTCTTCTTCACGACTCAAAATACAGTGTGGTGGCAGTACCGCGCGCAAAGCCAACAACACTTGCTCGCGCGAGGCAGTCGCGACTGCATTCAGACCAGGTTCGGTGATCGCGTTCATGTTCGTACCTTAGGGGCGTGGATCGAGGATTTTTCCGGGATTCAAAATATTATTTGGATCAAACGCTTGCTTGAGCGAGCGCATGAGGTCCAACACATCCTCACCGTGCTCGTGCAGCATGAATTGCTTTTTATGCAAGCCGATGCCGTGTTCGCCAGTACAGGTGCCGTCGGCATCGATCGCTTGCGTCACCAAATGGTGGTTCAAGCGTTCAGATTCGTCCCACTCTTCCTGACTATTTGGATCAAGCAGCATCAACACGTGGAAGTTACCATCTCCGACGTGTCCGACGATAGTGCTGGGAAAGCTCGCCTTCTCTAACAATTTGGTGGCTTCGTCGATGCACTCCGCAAGCCTAGAGATCGGCACGCAGACATCGGTCGTGCTTGCACGGCAACCAGGACGTAATTGCAGCCCAGCAAAATAGGCATTGTGGCGTGCAGTCCAGAGGCGATTGCGGTCTTCAGGACGCTCGGCCCACTCAAAATCCATGCCACCGCAGTCTTTCGCGAGCTCTTGCACTGTTTGCGCTTGCTCTTTCACACTGGCTTCAGACCCGTGGAATTCAAACAACAGCAAAGGAGTTTCACGCAGGGTCAGCTTAGCGTAGCGATTACCCGCCATCACAGCATTGGCATCCATCAACTCCACGCGAGCAACGGGCACACCGAGTTGAATTGTCTGGATCACACACTGCACGGCCTCGTGCACCGTGGGAAAGTTACAGACTGCGGCGCTTACAGCCTCAGGCTGCGGATATAACTTGACGGTCACTTCAGTAATGATACCAAGCGTGCCTTCGCTGCCTACAAATAAGCGCGTCAAATCGTAACCCGCTGAAGACTTGCGAGCGCGGCGTGAGGTACGCACGACCTTGCCCTGCGCTGTCACGACTGTCAACGACACAACGTTTTCACGCATGGTGCCGTAACGTACCGCGTTCGTGCCAGAGGCGCGCGTAGCCGACATGCCGCCTAGCGAGGCATCTGCACCGGGATCAATCGGGAAAAACAAGCCCGAGTCTCGAATCTGCTCGTTAAGTTGCTTACGCGTAAGTCCTGCTTGCACGGTGACCGTTTGGTCTTCAGCGTGCAAGGCAACGATCTTATTCATTTGCGTCATATCGATCGAGATGCCGCCCTCGATCGCCAAGATATGACCTTCCAACGAAGAGCCCGCACCATAAGCAATTAAGGGGACACCGTGTTGATTACACAAAGCCACAACTGCGACAACATCTTCAGTGCTTTGTGCGAACACCACACCATCAGGCAGCATCGAAGGGTAAGGCGACTCATCCTTACCGTGATGATCCCGAACCGCATTCGCTTGCGAGAAGCGGTCACCGAAGCGCGCACGCAACGCGTCAATCATCTCTGCAGGCAGAGGTCGGCGCAATGTTTGTAAGTCGTGAGGAGCGTTCATCGTCGCAGTCCTTGCTTTCGTTATTGTTCGCTTTGAAGGAGAGTACGGCGGCGCTCACGCACTGACTCAGCAAGCCCCTCGAGCACTTTCAACGAGCTATCCCAATCAATACAACCATCCGTCACACTCTGACCGTAGACAAGCGGCTGACCGGGGACAAGATCTTGACGACCAGCGACCAGATTGCTTTCAATCATGAGGCCCATGATGCGGGTCTCGCCTTGTGCAATCTGCCCACCCACATCCGCACACACGGCAGGTTGATTCTCAGGCTTCTTATTGCTGTTTGCGTGGCTTGAGTCGATCATCACACGCTGGGCCAACCCGGACTTTGCCATTTCTGAACAAGCGGCATCGACGCTCGCTGCATCAAAGTTCGGCGCTTTACCGCCACGCAGAATCACATGACAATCTTCGTTACCAGATGTCGAAACAATCGCCGAATGACCGCCTTTTGTCACCGACAAAAAGTGATGCGGCTGCGACGCAGCTTTCATTGCATCGACCGCGATTTTAATATTGCCGTCTGTGCCGTTCTTAAAACCAACGGGACAAGACAAGCCAGACGCTAACTCTCGGTGCACCTGACTTTCCGTTGTGCGGGCTCCAATCGCGCCCCATGAAACGAGGTCCGCAATGTATTGCGGCGTGATCATATCTAAGAACTCACAACCAGCGGGCAATCCCATGGCATTTATCTCAAGCAACAAGGAGCGAGCCATGCTCAAACCTTTGTTGATGTTGAAGCTGCCATCCATGTCGGGATCATTAATCAACCCCTTCCAGCCAACCGTCGTCCGTGGTTTTTCAAAATAGACACGCATCACGATTTCAAGCTCACCCTTAAAGCGGGCACGCTGCGCATTCAGCTTATTGGCGTATTCAATGGCAGCTTTCGTATCGTGAATGGAGCATGGGCCGATCACAACCACCAGCCGGTCATCCATTCCATGCAGAATGCGGTGCAATGACTGTCTAGTGTCAAAAACAAGCGAGGATACTTCCGGTGTGCAAGGGGATTCACGCATCGCATGCGCAGGTGGAGCAAGCTCCTTGATTTCCCGGATACGCAAATCATCAGTATTGTGTGGCACAACTAGCTCCTGAATCAAACAACTTCAATATAAAAATAAAAACGTTTTAGGCGGTTCCACCGACAGTCAAACCTTCCATCTTGATCGTAGGCATTCCAACGCCGACCGGAACACTCTGCCCTTCTTTGCCGCAGGTGCCGACACCGCTATCAAGACTCATGTTGTTACCGATCATCTCGACACGGTTCATAGCCTCTGGTCCGCTGCCGATTAACGTCGCGCCTTTGATCGGGTACGTAATTCGACCATTCTCAATCATGTAGGCTTCCGACGCAGAGAAAACGAACTTACCGCTCGTGATGTCCACCTGCCCACCACCAAAGTTCGCCGCATAAATTCCTTTCTTGACCGAGGCGACGATTTCGTCTGGCTCGGTGTTGCCAGACAACATAAAGGTATTCGTCATGCGTGGCATAGGCAAATGTGCGAAGGACTCTCGACGACCATTACCGGTTGGCGCTGTCTTCATGAGGCGAGCGTTGAGCGTATCTTGCATATAGCCACGCAAGATGCCGTCTTCGATCAATACATTGCGTTGTGTTGCGTTGCCTTCATCGTCGACGTTCAAGGAGCCACGACGACCTTCTATCGTGCCATCGTCGACAACCGTCACGCCCTTGGAGGCAACGCGCTGTCCGACTCGGCCAGAAAAAACGCTAGACCCTTTGCGGTTGAAGTCACCTTCTAAACCGTGTCCGACTGCTTCATGCAACAAGATGCCAGGCCAACCTGCAGCGAGCACCACTGTCATCTCACCGGCTGGTGCAGGTCGTGCGTCTAAGCTCACCATCGCTTCATGCACGGCCTTCTCAACATACCCGCGCAAAATCTCGTCAGTGAAGTACATCAAGCCGCTACGGCCACCACCACCAGCATTGCCGCTCTCGCGACGCCCATTGCGCTCAACCACGACCGATAAGGACAAACGCACTAAGGGGCGAACATCAGCGGTTAAGCGGCCATCACTCGCGGCAATCATCACCACGTCGTATTCCATACCGAGACTTGCCATTACTTGTTTGACATGCGGATCGCGCGCACAAGCCATTTTCTCGACACGCTCAAGCAACGCAACTTTTTCTGGGGCACTCAAGGTCTGCAAGGGATCGATCGGCTGATAGAGGCCACGGCCCGTCGCAATTTTGCCATCGTGAATTTTTGCCTTGCCCGCACCCTGACGCGCAATACTGCGTACCGCACGTGCCGAGGACAATAAAGCCTCAGGCGATAGGGCATCTGAATAAGCAAAGGCGGTTTTCTCACCTGCGACCGCGCGCACACCGACACCTTGTGTGATCGAAAAACTACCGGTCTTGACGATGCCCTCCTCAAGACTCCAACCTTCACTGCGCGTGTATTGAAAATACAGATCGGCGTAGTCGACCTTATGCGTAAAGATTTCACTAATTGCACGCGCCATGTCTGACTCACTCAAACCCCAAGGGTCTAAGAGCAAGTTTTTTGCAGTCGCTAAGGAGGCCAGTGCTGGATCAATCAATTTCATATTTCAAACTATAAAACCCGGTGCGAAAGCGACGGCAAGGATTGCCGCACCTCAAGCAAACGGCTGGCCTCTATCGTACCGCTTACCACCCCAGCTTGCTCAGGCAAAACGCTCAGAACTTCACCCCACGGATCAATCAGCATCGTATGGCCCCACGTACGTCTGCCGTTCTCGTGGACGCCACCTTGTGCGGGAGCAAGCACGTAGCACTGGTTCTCAATTGCCCTTGCACGCAATAGGGTTTCCCAATGTGCCTTGCCGGTCGTGTACGTAAACGCCGAGGGCACCAAAATCAAGTCCACCACACCGAGTGCGCGATAGAACTCGGGGAACCGGAGGTCATAACAAATCGACAGACCAAGATTCACGACAGGCGTGTCGACCCGTTTGACTGCGTCACCCGCCAAAATGCTGCGTGACTCGTCATAACTCTCTTGACCCCGGGCAAAACTAAATAAATGTACTTTGTCGTAACGGGCAATTTGTTTACCCGTTGGATCATAAATAAGCTGCGTATTAAATACTCGACCGGGGTCAGGTGTGACCAACGGAATACTTCCGCTAGATAGCCAAATATTATGTCTCTGGGCTGTTTTAGATAAAAAATCTTGAATAGGCCCGGCACCCTCGGTTTCTGCGAGGACTAATTTATCCGTTTCTTTCTTGCCCATAAAACAAAAATATTCAGGCAGCGCGACAAATTGTGCGCCAGCATCGGCAGCTTGAGCAATCAGGGCGCCCGCATCAGCCAAATTGCGCTCCAGCGAGGCTGCCGACACCATTTGTATTGCCGCAACAGCAAGAGAATCTTTCATTTACTTTCCAAATGAGAAATTAATAACCAACCCACATTCTGAATACAATAAATTATTATTAATATAATTAGATATAAAATAAGCGTTACAAGAGATCGGTTACCTTTTATCGCATCTCAATCAAGAATTATGTTTAATACTTAAAATACTCAAAAAGGCCTTATCCATGACACGCCAGAACTATTCGACGCTGCAAGCTAAAATCAATAAAGAAATCGAAAAGCTTCAGAAGCAGGCCCAAGCCCTGCAGAGCAAGCAGCGTAAGCCGGTCATTTCTTCGATCGTTCGCTCTATGAAAGAGTACGACATTTCGCCCGAAGAAATCGCTGCAGCCTTTGGTAAATCTAAAACAAAAGCAAGCGGTGAAATCAAGGCCACTAAATCACCAAAAACAGCGCGCGTTAAAAAACCTGTTGCACCAAAATATCGCCATCCAAACTCTGGCGCCACCTGGACCGGTCGCGGAAAAGCACCGCTCTGGATTGTCGAGGCCGAGAAAAATGGTCAGATGCGCCAGCAGTTTTTAATCTAGTACAGTTAATGCAGCTTGCTAAAAAAGGCCGACATCGTCGGCCTTTTTTTATATCTATCGGTTAAATATATAACCAATAATTTACATTAGAAAAACATCTTAACTATTTGTTAAATATGAACTATTTAATTAATTCATATTTACATCATCACTATATAGTTAAAAATAATTAATCGATCTTGGCGCCTGATGCTCGCACTGTTTTTCCCCATGTTTCCATATCGTCATCAACGATTTTCTGGAATGCAGGTAACGATGTTGACATCGTTGCTGCACCGCGTTGTGACAATTGCTCAACAATGGCTGGATCGGCCAAAACCTTATTTATTTCGGCATGAATTTGCGATTTCAAATCTTGTGGCGTGGCACCCTGCACAAAGAACGCAAACCATGAATCAATCGCCAGCGCAGGATAACCGGCCTCACCAAATGTCGGAACATCGGGCAACGCTGCAGCCCGTTTCGTTGCGGCAGCCGCTAGCGGACGCACAGCACCGCTCTTAATTTGGCCCATCACAGACGGTGCGCTCGCATAAAAACCCTGAACCTGACCGGACATGACGTCGTTCAGCGCAGACGCAGCACCCTTGTAAGGAATATGGGAGGTCTGGATGCCTGCGGCTGTACCCAGCATTTCGTTGAGTAGGTGATTGACCGAGCCATTACCCGAGGACGAAACGTTAATCTTCCCTGGATTCGCTTTGGCATATGCCACATATTCTGCGAGCGTTTTGTAAGGTAACTGCGGATTAATCACCAATACAAAGGGAAGCGTGGCCAATGAGGCAAGTGGCGCCAAGTCTTTTTTAGGATCAAACGGCATTTTGCCGTATAAGGCTGGATTGATAGCGTGGGTACCCGAATAACTCATCAACCAGGTGGTGCCATCGGGCGCCGATTTGGCCACAGCATCGCTGCCGATATTGCCGCCCGCACCGGGACGGTTCTCAACGATGACCGAAATGCCCCAGCGCTTTGAGAGCTCGGCGGCCATCAGGCGCGCTATCGAGTCGGACGCGCCTGCGGCGGTCTGCGGGACGATGATTTTGACGCTCTTGCCAGATAGCGCCGACGGCACTTGCGCTAAAGCAATCGACGCACTCAGCGAGGCCATTGCACCAATTAAAAAACGAGAGAACGAGCGGATTCTAAAATTGAACATAGGATGACTCACGATTATTTATCTGAATGTTGACCATGATAGGTCAGAAAATCAAATCCCCAAAGAGATCCCCTCAATTTTGTGACTGCCCACCTCTACAATGGCGCAATATCCCTTGGAGTTGTCATGCGCACAGAGACCGGCATCACCATTCGCCGCGAAAGTTATCAGCCCTACCCATTTTTTATTCCAACGATCGAGCTCGAATTTGACTTGGCGTCCGAACGCACCCAAGTGCGCAGTCGGCTCGTTGTTGAACGCAGAAAGGACCTCGCCGTATCGACCGATTTAATTCTTGATGGCGAGGACTTGACGCTCGTCTCTGTTGAACTCAACGGCGCCTTGTTGTCGACCGACCAGTACACGCTGACCGAGACCACCCTCACACTACATAACATGCCAGACCGCGCTGAAATCGTAATCGTCAGCACCTGCGCACCAGCACAGAATACAAGTCTGTCGGGCCTGTATGTCTCAGGCAAGCACTTATTTACGCAGTGCGAACCACAAGGCTTTCGCAAGATCACCTGGTTCGCCGATCGTCCGGATGTCATGTCGATTTATCGTGTGACGTTACGTGCCACCCGAAGCGACTTCCCTCTCCTGCTTTCCAACGGCAATCTTGTAAAGCAGCGCGAACTCGACGCTGGGCGCCATGAGGCGCAATGGCACGATCCCTTCGCAAAGCCTAGCTATCTGTTTGCCGTTGTAGCGGGTGATTTCGTGTGTCGTGACCACCAAACCCGCACCGCCAGTGGTCGCGAAGTATTGCTTCAGGTTTACAGCGATGTCGGGACGGAAGATCAAACCGAATGGGCCATGGAATCGTTAGAGCGGGCCTTGCGTTGGGATGAGACACGCTTTGGTTTGGAGCTTGATCTTGACCGCTTCATGATCGTGGCAGCGCGCGACTTCAATATGGGTGCGATGGAAAACAAAGGACTAAACGTTTTTAACGCAGCCTATGTTTTAGCGAACCCGAACACCGCGACGGATGGCAATTTTCAAGCAATTGAATCCGTGATCGGACATGAATACTTTCACAACTGGACCGGCAACCGCGTCACCTGTCGGGACTGGTTCGAGTTGAGCCTGAAAGAAGGCCTGACGGTATTTCGCGATCAGGAATTTACGGCCGACATGATGGCCGCAGGGCTCGCACCGGCAGAGGCTGCGAGCGCACGTGCGGTGCAGCGCATCGACGATGTCATGGGCTTGCGCTTGAGTCAGTTCCCGGAAGACCGGGGGCCGATGGCACACCCGATTCGTCCAGAGAGTTATCAAGAAATCAGCAACTTTTATACAGCGACTGTTTACTCAAAGGGTGCAGAAGTTATCCGCATGATGCACACGCTGCTTGGCGAGCAAGCCTTCCGCCTAGGTATGGACGAATACTTCAGGCGCCACGATGGGCAGGCTGTTACCTGTGATGACTTCGTTAACGCCATGCAATGGGCACTTCAACAAACAGCGCCGCAAAAGAATCTGGATGTTTTTAGGCACTGGTATAGCCAGGCAGGTACGCCACGCGTGTCTGTAGAACTGCAGCATGACCCGGTCGCTAAGCGCTGCATTGTGACGCTCACGCAAGATTGCCCGGCAGTCGGTGTTGAAAAGGCGTCCAATATTGTAAAGAGGCCATTTCACATTCCTGTCACGATCGGCTTGTTAGACGAAACCGGAAAGCCGGTATCACCAGAAGTGACCTTGGAGCTTAAGGAGCGCAGCCAAACCTGGACCTTCGACAATATTTCTGCTCGTCCTACGCCATCGTTGTTGAGAAATTTTTCAGCGCCTGTTTCGATTGACTATGCATACAAAGATCAAGAACTCGCATTGCTGAGTGCGCATGACGACAACGCCTTTACACGCTGGGAGGCTGGACAAGAAATCGCGTCACGCAAAATGATCGGCCTCGCCCAGTCCTGGCGGCAACATGCCACGTTTACCGAGCTTGATCCGCTCTTGGCCAAAAGCTGGTCGGCCTCGTTATCAGACAAAGATTTAGACGCCGGATACCGGGCACGCCTACTTACGCTGCCACCGAGTCATGCTGTGGCAGAACGTATGGAGCAAATGGATCCACTCGCGGTGCTCGAAGTTCGCACACGCATTCGAGAACAGTTGGGCACAGCACACGCGGCAACCTTGCTCAACACGTATCAAGCAAATCTCACGCCCGGGCAATACTCCCCTGCCCCAGGTCCTTCAGGCAAGCGCGCGCTCAAGAATCTTGCGCTTGGCTACCTGATGACCAGCCAGAACCCAGCAGCAGCTAATCTGGCGCAGACGCAGTTCAAGCACGCGACGAATATGACCGACAGAATGGCGGCGTTTGCTTCACTCGTTCATGACGGACAACCTGAACTCAGCGGACCAGCCGCCACGCAGTTCTACGAAGATTGGCAACATGACCAGCTGGTGGTGGATAAATGGTTTAGCACCTTGGCAAGCTCACCACGCGCAGGCGTCAACGAGCTGGCAGGCCTGATGGCGCATCCGGCATTCACCATGCGTAACCCAAACCGTGTCCGCTCCGTTGTCTTTGCTTTCTGCATGAGCAACACGCGTGGCTTCCATGCGCAGGATGGTCAGGGTTACCAGTTCTGGAGCGATCAGGTTCTTGCACTCGATGCGATCAACCCAGAGATTGCAGCCCGTCTCGCCCGCGCGGGCGATCAGTGGGCACGTTTTATCCCCGAAGTCAGTCAGCGGATCCATGCACAACTTGAACGTATCGCTACACATCCGACCCTATCTCGCAATACACTAGAAATCGTCTCAAAAGCACTTTCACTTTGACCTTCAGGACAGCCTTGAAACCATGAAACGCAAAACCCTTACGCAATACTTAGTAGAACAACAACGCGCTGCGCATGCACTCAGCGCAGAGGTACGCCTTTTGGTCGAGATCGTGTCGCGTGCCTGCAAAACGATTAGCCATGCTGTGAGCAAAGGTGCCTTAGGTGGCGTGTTGGGCAGCCTGGAAAGTGAAAACGTTCAGGGCGAGGTGCAGAAAAAACTCGACGTGATGTCTAACGAAGTTCTGCTTGAGGCAAACGAATGGGGTGGACACCTAGCCGCGATGGCCTCCGAGGAAATGGAAACCATCCACCTGATCCCAAACCGCTATCCAAAAGGCGAGTTTTTACTCTTGTTTGATCCACTGGACGGCTCGTCAAACATCGATGTCAACGTCTCGATCGGGACGATTTTCTCTGTCTTGCGTGCACCGGCAAATGCCTCGGGCCGCGAGATCACCGAAGAGGATTTCCTGCAGCCAGGCACCACTCAAGTCGTTGCAGGCTATGCAATTTATGGCCCGCAAACGATGCTTGTGCTGACGATTGGCCAAGGCGTGGTGGCCTTCACGCTAGACCGCGAAATGGGCTCATGGATTCTGACAAGTGAGAACATCAGAATCCCTGAGGACACCAAAGAATTCTCAATCAATATGTCGAACATGCGTCACTGGGCGCCACCCGTGCGCAAATACATTGACGAGTGTTTGGCAGGCAAAACAGGCGAACGCGGCAAAGATTTCAATATGCGTTGGATTGCGTCAATGGTCGCAGACGTGCATCGCCTCATCACCCGCGGCGGCATCTTCATGTACCCCTGGGATTCACGCGAACCGAACAAGCCAGGCAAGCTGCGTCTGATGTACGAAGCCAACCCGATGAGCATGTTGGTCGAACAAGCGGGCGGCGCAGCGACCGACGGTAATCAGCGTATTTTGGATATTCAGCCAACGAGTCTGCACCAGCGTGTGGGCGTAGTCTTAGGCTCTAAAAATGAGGTGGAACGCGTCACGCGCTACCATCACGAAGCCAAAGTTTAAGCACTCCACCAGCAAAAAAGCCTGCCGATTTCTCGGCAGGCTTTTTTGTGGGCAACGCCCCTGGAAGACTTAATCCAGTGTGAAGACTGTCGCACCGGTGGTCTTACGTGCAGCAAGAGCCGTTTGTGCAGCACCAGCCTGCTCAAGCGGATAACGCTGATCAATGCGAACTTTGATCTTCTTCTTCAGAACCAAATCAAAGAGCTCATCCGCAGCAGCTTGCATTTTTTCAGCAGTATTGACGTGGGTGCCCAGAGTTGGACGCGTCACGAACAAAGAGCCTTTAGCAGCGAGAATGCCGAGGTTGACGCCATCGACCGCGCCAGAGGCGTTGCCGTAGCTGACCATCAAACCACGTGGCTGCAAGCAGTCAAGCGATGTGACCCATGTGTCTTTACCCACGCCGTCATAAACGACTGGGACTTTCTTGCCTTTGGTGAGCTCCATGACGCGCTCGACCACGTTTTCACGCGAATAGTCGATCACTTGCCATGCGCCGTGCGCCTTTGCCAAAGCGGCTTTCTCGGGGCTCGATACCGTACCGATAAGCTTGACGCCCAAGGCTTTCGCCCATTGGCAAGCGATCAGGCCAACGCCACCCGCAGCTGCGTGGAACAAAATGGTTTCGCCACCTTGCAAACGATATGTCTGACGAAACAGATACTGAACCGTCAAGCCTTTGAGCATGATTGCTGCAGCTTGCTCGTACGTAATGCCCTTTGGCAACTTGACCACTTGTGCGGCTGGCACGTTACGCGCTTGAGCATAGCCACCCAAGGGGCTCTGACCGTATGCGACACGATCGCCTACTTTGAATTGCTTGACCGCTTTGCCGACCGCGATCACATCGCCCGCACCTTCAAAACCCAGGCCGTGTGGCAGCGGATTCTTGTAGAGACCGTCGCGGAAATAGATGTCGATGAAGTTCAGACCGGCTGCATGCTGACGAATCGTGATTTCGTTATCAGCAGGAGCTGGCACTTCGATTTCGACCAGTTTTAGGACTTCGGGACCGCCGTTTTGTTCGATGCGGATGGCTTTGACGAGATTGCTCATGGATGCTCCAGACGGAAAGAAATAAAGCAATAGTTAAACAAACGATATTCGGGGCATAAATTCAATGCCGAGGGGCGAGTTTATATCGCGGCCAAGGTAAAATGAACCATTATCAAGACAATTTGTAGGGAACTATGGCCGGACACAGTAAATGGGCCAATATCCAGCACCGAAAAGGTCGCCAGGATGCGAAGCGCGGCAAGCTTTGGACCAAGATTATCCGTGAGATCACCGTGGCAGCCCGTGCAGGCGGGGCAGACCCCGAGGCAAACCCACGTTTGCGCATGGCCTGGGACAAGGCAATGGGTGCGAACATGCCCAAAGACAACATCCAGCGCGCGATCACCCGCGGCGCCGGGGGTGCCGATGGAGCCAACTACGACGAAATTCGTTACGAGGGTTATGGGGTCGGTGGCGCTGCAGTTGTTGTGGACTGCATGACTGACAACCGTACCCGTACGGTTGCAGAAGTTCGCCATGCATTCTCAAAAAATGGTGGCAACCTTGGGCAAGAAGGCTCAGTGGCCTTTATGTTCACGCATTGCGGCCAGTTTATTTTCGCGCCCGGTGCCTCTGAAGACACCATCATGGAAGTCGCGCTCGAGGCAGGTGCGGATGACGTCATCACCGACGAAGAGGGTGTTGTAGAAGTCATTTGCCCGACCACAGCGTTTGCGGCAGTGCGCGATGCCCTGCAAGCAAAAGGCTTGGTGCCCGAAATGTCAGACATCGTCATGAAGCCAAATAACGAAATCGAACTTACCGGCGACGATGCGATCAAAATGCAAAAGCTGCTTGATGCACTCGAGGGTCTCGATGACGTGCAAGAGGTCTACACCAACGCATCTATCGACGAACAAGGCGCTGACGCATGAAGCTTTTAGTCATCGGCTCTGGTGGCCGCGAACACGCCCTCGCCTGGCGTTTATTGCAGTCGTCGCGCGTCAAGCACGTATATGTCGCTCCCGGTAACGGCGGGACTGCGCTCATGTCGGGCGCCTCGAACATCGAGCTCTCTGAGCCTGAAGCACTGGCTGCATTCGTCAAAGACAACGGCGTAGCACTTACCGTGGTGGGCCCCGAGGCCCCGTTAGCCAAGGGCGTTGTTGATACGTTTCGTCGTCACGGCTTAAAGATCTTCGGGCCCACCAAGGCTGCCGCGCAGCTCGAAAGCTCGAAAGACTTCGCCAAACAGTTCATGGTGCGTCATAAGATTCCGACAGCGACTTACCAAACCTTCACGGATCCTGTTGGAGCACACGCATACATCGAAGCGCAAGGTGCACCCATTGTGATCAAGGCCGATGGCCTTGCCGCAGGTAAAGGCGTCGTGGTTGCCGAAACACTCAAGCAAGCACATGATGCGGTTGATGCCATGCTAGGAGACGGCTCACTTGGTGCGGCCGGTGCGCGCGTCGTCATTGAAGAATGCCTGCTCGGCGAAGAAGCCAGTTTCATCGTTCTGTGTGACGGCAAGAACATCCTGCCTTTGGCAACGAGCCAAGATCACAAACGACTCAAAGATGCGGATCAAGGCCCTAATACTGGCGGCATGGGTGCTTACTCCCCTGCCCCAGTGGTGTCACCCGCCTTGCATCAACGCATCATGCAAGAAGTGATTCGGCCCACTATTGCGGGCATGACAGCAGACGGAATCCCTTTCACTGGCTTTCTCTATGCAGGCCTCATGATTGGGCCGGGCACTGACGCACAGCGCGCAATCAAAGTACTCGAGTTCAATTGCCGGATGGGTGACCCAGAAACACAACCCATCATGATGCGCATTCGCAGTGACTTGCTTGATGTCTTTGAACACGCAGTCAGCGGCACGCTAGATCAGGCAAAGATTGACTGGGATCCTCGTACCGCACTTGGCGTTGTCATGGCGAGTGCAAACTATCCCGACACACCGCGCACAGGCGATGCCATCCAAGGCATTCCGGATGCCACAGCCGACTGTGTCGTTTTTCATGCAGGAACGGCGCTCAAAGACGGCGTGCTGCGCACCTCAGGTGGGCGCGTGCTGTGCGTCACCGCGCTCGACAATAGCGTTCGCGCGACGCAGCAACGCGCATACCAAGCCGTTGCAGCCATTCAGTTCGATGGTGCCCAGTACCGCAGCGACATCGGTTGGCGCGCACTGGAGACGACCAATGGGGAGCCCCGCTAAGTGTCGAGTGTGAACCTGGCTGCCGTAGAAACCTACTTATTAGGTTTGCAGCAAAACATCGTCTCTGCACTTGAGTCTGCAGGCAGTCAAAGTTTCTTGCGCGACGAATGGGTGCGTGCGGAAGGTGGCGGTGGCATATCGCGACTCATTGAAGGCGGTGATTTGTTTGAACGCGCCGGCGTGCTCTTTAGTCACGTCAAAGGCAAGACCCTACCGCCATCTGCTACTGCACACCGCCCAGAAGTTGCGGGACGCGCGTGGGAAGCCATGGGGGTGTCGATGGTCTTGCATCCGCGCAATCCATACATCCCAACGACGCATATGAACGTGCGTATGTTTGTCGCGCAAGCACCAGAGGGCTCGGGCCAAGAAGATGTTTTCTGGTTTGGTGGCGGCATGGATCTGACCCCCTACTACGTCTTTGAAGAGGATGCCCGACATTTTCATCAGGTGAATAAAGACGCACTCGCGCCCCACAGCCCGACTGCATATGCTGAATACAAAAAATGGTGTGATGAGTATTTCTATTTAAAACACCGAAACGAAACACGTGGTGTGGGCGGCATATTTTTTGACGACCTGAGCGCGAACGGTTTCGATGCCTCTTTTGCACTCATGCGCTCGGTTGGTGACGCATTCTTGCCAGCTTACATGCCGATCGTAGAAAAACGTCGTAACCTGTCCTATGGCGAGCGCGAGCGTGACTTTCAAGCTTATCGACGTGGTCGTTACGTCGAGTTCAACCTCGTCTTTGATCGCGGAACTCTCTTTGGTTTGCAATCGGGCGGTCGTACCGAATCCATTTTGCTATCCATGCCTCCCATGGCGGCATGGCGCTACAACTGGCAAGCTGACGCGGGTACGCCTGAGGCCGCACTTGGGCAGTACCTTAAACCGCGGGATTGGTTCTAATGCGCATCGGCTTACTCGGCGGAAGTTTTGATCCAGTTCACTGCGCGCACTTGGCACTCGCCACTGCTGCGCGCGAAGCGCTCGGCCTCGACCAGGTTCAGTTGATACCCGCAGGTCAACCATGGCAGAGGCTTCCATTGGGAGCTTCGCCTTCTCAGCGCCTGGAAATGGTGACTCTCGCTATCCAAGGCCACCCAGGCTTGACAGCCAACCCTATTGAAACCGACCGATCTGGCCCCACTTACACGTTAGAGACGTTGAATGCCCTGCCGCAAGGACCAGACTACTTCTGGATTCTTGGAGCAGATCAACTCTCTAATTTCTGCACTTGGCGCCAGTGGTCTGAGATCGCAGCGCGCGTGCAGCTCGTGGTCGCGCAGCGGCCCGGGTCACCCTTAACCGTTCCACAAGAACTCGCGCAATGGCTTGCCGCTAATCAGCGTGAATTAATTGAATTACCGTTTCACCCACTAGACGTCTCTGCCAACGAGATCCGCAATCGGATCACCCGCGGAGAATCTACGAGTGACCTCATCCCTGAGGTTGTGGCGCAATACATTTCCGAGCATGGCCTTTATCGCCAGCGCACAGCCTGACACTGGATACTTAATGGATATTACGAAATTACAACGCGTCGTTGTTGACGCTCTCGAAGACGTGAAGGCGCAAGACATCAAAGTCTTTAACACCACACATCTCACCAGCCTGTTTGATCGCGTCATCATCGCTTCAGCGACATCGAACAGACAAACACGTGCATTAGCCTCGAGCGTGTCTGACAAAACGCGCGAAGCGGGCGGCACCGTCATCGCTACCGAGGGTGAAGAAACGGGCGAATGGGTTCTCGTCGACCTCGGTGACATCATTGTGCACATCATGCAGCCAGCGATTCGTGTCTATTACAACCTCGAAGAAGTTTGGGGTGGTAAGGCTGTTCGCATGAAACTCGCAGCCGATTCAACGCGCCCAACCGTAGTCACCGGCGACGTCAAATTTGATCCGATGATCCAGCGCGAAGAGACCACCACCCGACGTGTGGCAAGCCGCACGTCACGCCCTGCCCGTTCACCGCGTTCGACGCGCTAAACGCGTTAAGCGAACAGAGTTGCCCCGTTCAGGACTATTCACATGAAAATTTATGTGATTGCCGTCGGGGCAAAGATGCCAGACTGGGTCGACACTGCGTGGGACGACTACGCAAAGCGACTGCCCTCTGACTGGACCGTCTTACTCAAAGAGATCAAACCCGAGCCACGCACAACGGGCAAAACTGTTGCGCAGATGATGGCAGCGGAGGCCAAACGTATCGAGGCGGCGATTCCAGCGGATTCGCTACGGATCGCGCTCGACGAGCATGGCAAAGATCTAAGCACCACAAAGTTTGCAGACACACTTCAGGCCTGGCAGAATTCTAGCCAATCGGTCGCTTTGTTAATCGGCGGCCCGGACGGCCTGGATCCAGCACTGAAAGCTTCGTGCGCCCAACTTCTGAGGCTCTCTTCAATGACAATGCCGCACCCCTTGGTGCGCGTCGTACTGATTGAGCAAATCTACAGAGGCTGGTCCATCCTCGTGAATCATCCATACCACCGCGCATAATGTCACTGACTAGCCTTTATCTTGCCTCAGCGAGCCCACGACGCCACGAATTACTCCAACAAATCAACGTAGCGCACCAGGTTGTCGATATCCCTGCAGCACCCGGCGAAGATGAGCCTCGCCTAAAAGACGAAAGTCCGCTTGACTACGTTCGGCGCACCGCTCGCGACAAGGCTGACCGCGCAGTCAAATGGCTAGAAAAACAAAATCCGGATAGCTTTAATCTGAACGCCACGATTTTGACAGCGGACACGACAGTCGCGTTCGGAGAACTCATTCTTGGTAAGCCCCGTGACGAAGCGGATGCCAAACAAATACTGTCGTTGCTCTCTGGCAAAACCCATCTGGTACATACCGCAGTGGTGTGTGCTCGCGGTGCGATGCACTGGGAAGCACTTTCAACGTCGGAAGTGAGTTTTGGCCAATTATCGCCAAATGATATCGACGCCTATATCGCAACAAAAGAGCCTTTCGGCAAAGCAGGTGCGTATGGCATTCAAGGTGTTGCAGCACGTTTTATACGCGAGCTGCGTGGCAGTTATACCGGAGTGATGGGGCTGCCGCTTTACGAGACAAGTCAACTTCTAAAGCTTTGCCTTTAGTCTAAGCAAAACAGATCTGTCCGACCATTCGGAGAGGCGAAACTTGAAGTAAACCAAGCCCACAAAGACAAACCCCCAGACGCTTTGGCGACTGGGGGTTTGAGGGGTAAGAGCTTGACGATGTCCTACTTTCACAGACGTTAATCAACTATCATCGGCGCTAAGGTGTTTCACGGTCCTGTTCGG
>JACCDW011635111.1_pt1 | contig 17062 bp, 18 predicted proteins | sample 7449781 | NCBI WGS metagenome assembly JACCDW01 (sample SAMN15323449, study PRJNA562643) | freshwater metagenome | isolation source: river surface water | place: USA:Blue River Watershed | collected 2017-08-18
CTGCGATGGCAACATGCAGGAAGGCTCGTTCCGCTGCGACGCCAACGTGTCGGTGCGACCGGTCGGACAGAAAGAGTACGGCACCCGCTGCGAGATCAAGAACCTGAACTCGTTCCGCTTCCTCGAAGAGGCGATCAATTACGAAGTGCGCCGGCAGATCGAGCTGATCGAGGATGGCGGCACCGTGGTGCAGGAAACCCGACTGTACGATCCGGACAAAAAGGAAACCCGCTCGATGCGCAGCAAGGAAGATGCGATGGATTATCGCTACTTCCCCGACCCCGATCTGCCACCACTGGCAATCGCGCAGGAATGGATCGATCGTGTGAAAGCCTCGCTGCCGGAACTGCCGGGCGCGATGCGCGAGCGTTTCGTGAACGACTACCAGCTGTCCGAGTATGACGCGATGGTGATGACGCAGTCGAAGGCGATGGCGTCTTACTTTGAAGCGGTGGTGGCAGCAGCCGGCAGGGATCAGGCGAAACCGGCTGCGAACTGGCTGATGGGCGATGTATCGTCGACGCTGAACCGCGAAGGCATGGACATCACCGCATCGCCGGTCAGCGCGGAGCAGTTGTCGCTGCTGTTGAAGCGTATTGCTGATGGCACGATCTCGAACAAGATCGCGAAGGAAGTCTTCAGCGCGATGTGGGACGCCAAAGCTTCGTCGGCCGCGCTGGCCGACGAAATCATCGAGGCTAAAGGCCTGAAGCAGATCTCGGATACCGGCGCGCTGGAAAAAATCATCGATGAGGTACTGGCTGCGAATGCCAAGTCGGTCGAAGAATTCAGAGCCGGCAAGGAAAAGGCGTTCAACGCGCTGATCGGGCAGGCGATGAAGGCGAGCAAGGGCAAGGCGAATCCGGCGCAGCTGACGGAGCTGCTAAAGGCCAAGCTGGGCTAAGCCGAGCCCCGTTCAAGCGTAGCGCTGGGCGTAGCGCTATGTACTATTGGGCTACTATTTTCGGAACGCCGCAAAGCATGAGGTACCAACAAGTCTGAATCCTCTGTTTTCACGGACTTGTGATGCTGCCCCCGTCTGCGGCTTCCCCTACCACTCTCCGGAACAGCACGTCATCCGCCGGGCTGCTGCCGGGCGAATCATCGACGGGAAGTGGCAAACCTTCGGTTGCTGAGAGTCCGGAGAAGCCGGTCGTACTCAGGCAGGGTGACGCGGCAAAACATCCGCTGCCAGTCTCTGATGCGCCCGGCGCTGCCGTCCTGTCGCATTCAGCTCCCGCATTATCCGCGCGCAGATCAGCAGGACTCTGCGCAGCGGAGGCCATCAATACTGAACCCGACATGATTGCCGACGGCGTCTTCGCAGGCGAAGGCAGGGCAAAGAGTGGCGAGAAGATTTTCCTGAAAATGGAAAGAGTGACCAACGCCAATCGGACGCAGTGGGAGCAGTATTGTCAAAGCACAGCCCAATTAACCAGGCATGGCCGCTCCGTCCTCACCTTTGCGATGCGGGGAACGAAAGCGATTCAGGACGAAAACGGCGCAACCCGCTACGTCAATGAGCAGTACGAGGCATTGGCAGATCGTCTGGGTCAGAGCAGGGAAGAGTTCGACGACTTCATCAACCTGCTAGGCAGGAATGGCTATGCCTGGTCGCAGGGAAACAAGCGACGAATCAATGCGATCCACAATACGCACGCAGGCGCCACGCATCTTTACCTGAATCCTGAGGCTGAGTGTTACGTCATTTATGCGTCGAAAACTCCGGACTTCCAGATGCCACGGATCGGTGACAACAGCGCCCTGTCCGAACCGCTGACCCTCAAGGAGTACGAACGTCTTTATCGCGATCTGCTGATCTGTGTCGGCGTGGATTTTCCCGATCGCGGCTCGATGCATAGCAAGGGCATGTTCAGAAATCCGATCAGCAGCATAGCAAGAACGCACACGGGACTATCGATGATCCTGCGTGGCTTCAGTGGCGCTGTGGTGCAAAAATATTTTCCTGACAAGCAAACCTTATGTTGTCAGCCACTCTCATCCATGCAGTACATGATCTCGTCGGCTTTGCAGCCTGACGATTACCGCATTGTCGATTACTCGCATGAAGAGGCGTTGACTACCGCAGAGGAGTCGATACGCGAAGGACAGATCTTCGAAATGCCAATGAATACCATCAAGGTCAGCGCGCTTGATCGGCTGTATCGAAATCACGCGGCCACCTAAAACCTCAGGCGCGGCTATCGACTCATCCTTCAAGGCGGTATGATTTATCCACCAGAGCCAGAGGCTGCCGCGGCGGCCTTTCGCGGTTGGCAGGGCGCTCGTAGGCTCATAAGAAATCATCCTCACGCTGATGACGAAACGCCAGAATGGTCACTGTCTGCTCATCGTCGATCTCGAACAGAGCCACATAGCCACCGCCACCAAACGGTATCACCAGCTCCCGCAAGAACGGATTGTCATCGACAGCCTTGCGACACGACCAGGGAAATTCTCGCAATAGCTCGGTACTTTTTGCGATCGACTTGCGTGCGCGGCGAGCAGCCGGCAGATCCTGCCCGGCAAGGAAAGTAAACAGCCTGTGAAGATCATCGCGCGCGCCACGTGTGTAGCGAATCCGAAAGCCCATCAGCGATCTTTACTGCGCGCGTCAGACAGAATCTGGTCCAGTTCGGCCAGCACATCTTCCGCGCTGTGATACTCCCCTGATGCTTTTGCGTCCCTGCCAGACTTCAAACCACGCTCAATGAACTGGTACTGCAGTTCGCGTTGCCTGACCTGATTGCGTATCGATTTCTCGACAAAACTGGACAGGCTCTCGCCTTCTTGAAGCAGCTTTTCGGCAGCCTGCCGGAGTTCAGGTTCGACCCGAACCGACGGGAAAGTGGAAGATTTCATTGACCAGCCCCTTGCATCGCAATTGCGATGCATTATGCGCGCCTTGGGTTCAACGGACAAGCAATAACCGCTGCGTAACCCATTCAGTCACTGACGCCGTATTTCTCGCGATATGCCGCCACCGCCGGCCTGAACTGCGCCAGCTCCGCGCTAGCGCCCGGACCGGACAGGTAAGCAAACAGGTCGTTCAGGTTCGCAATCGGTATCACCGGCATGCCGTAGCTCTGCTCGACTTCCTGCACCGCCGACAGTTGCGACAGCGCGCCTTCAGCGCCGCTCTTCTCCATGCGATCGAGCGCGATCAGCACGGCGCAGGGCGTGGCGCCGTTATCGCGGATCAGCTGCACCGACTCGCGCACTGAGGTGCCGGCCGAGATCACGTCATCAATGATCACCACGCGGCCTTCAAGCTTTGCGCCGACGATGGTGCCGCCCTCGCCATGGTCTTTTGCTTCCTTGCGGTTGTACGCGAACGGCACGTTGCGACCTTGCGCGGCTAGCGCCACCGCGGTAGCTGAGGCCAACGTGATCCCCTTGTACGCCGGGCCGAACAGCATGTCGAAACCGACGCCGGAGTGCAGCAAGGTCTGCGCATAGAAATTCGCGAGCTGACCGAGGCGCGCGCCGTCATTGAACAGCCCGGCGTTGAAGAAGTACGGCGACAGGCGGCCGGCCTTGGTGACAAACTCACCGAAGCGCAGCACGCCGGCGTTGACGGAAAACTCGATGAATTGCTGACGTAAGTTGCTCACTGATTAGCTCGGTAATGATGAATGAATGACCGCATTTTATCGCGCGGCTGACCGCCGGCACGATCGGTTATGCTGTCGGCCGTTCCGAACACTGTCTGCCGCCTCCCATGAAAATCATCTCCGCCAACCTGAACGGCATACGCTCAGCCGCCAAAAAGAATTTTTTCGACTGGATGGGCAAGCAGCAGGCCGACTTCGTCTGCGTGCAGGAACTGAAGGCGCAGGCGGCGGATATGACGCCGGACTTCCTGTCGCCGCACGGCTTCCATGGACATTTCCATTACGCGCAGAAGAAGGGCTACTCGGGTACCGGCGTGTACAGCCGCGCAAAACCTGACCAGGTCGTGATCGGCTTCGGTGATGAGGAGTTCGATGCCGAAGGTCGCTATGTGCAGTGCGACTTCGGGCAGCTGTCGGTTATTTCCGTGTACTGCCCGTCGGGTTCGTCGAGCGAGGAACGGCAGCAGGCCAAGTTCCGTTTCATGGACGTCTTCATGCCGCATCTGGTGGCACTGCGCAAATCGGGCCGCGAGGTGGTGATCTGCGGTGACTGGAATATCGCGCATCAGGAAATCGACCTGAAGAACTGGAAGAGCAATCAGAAGAATTCCGGCTTCCTGCCGGAAGAACGGGCCTGGATGACCGAGGTATTCGGCGAGGCCGGCTGGCGTGACGTGTACCGCCTGATTCATCCGGACACCACCGGCGAGGCCTACACCTGGTGGAGCAACCGCGGACAAGCCTGGGCCAATAATGTCGGATGGCGCATCGACTATCACGTCGCCACGCCGGGCATTGCGTCAACCGCGACCTCGGCGTCGGTATACAAGGACGAGCGCTTCTCGGATCACGCGCCGCTGACGGTCAATTACGACTTCTGAGCCCGCGGCGTCAGGCCAGCCTAAGACAGGCGTTGCCTATTCGATACGCTTTAATGGGTATCTACCTTGATAGATACCATGTTCGCCGTTATGCTCACGGATCCATGATGGCGGGACGGGGGCGAACATGAAGGCAAAAATTTTCAAGAGTGGCAGGAGCCAGGCCGTCAGGCTGCCCAAGGAATTCCGCTTTGACGCCGAGGAAGTCTTCGTGCGCCGTGATCCGGCGACGGGCGACGTCGTGTTGTCCAGGCGTCCGGATACATGGGATGAGTTATTCGCGCTCGACACGCTGGCCGGCGTGCCGGCTGACTTCCTGTCGAATGCCGAGCGCCAACAGGGGCTTCCGCGCCCCGATCCTTTTGCTGAATAAGATGGTGCAGCGATTTCTGCTGGATACCAATATTGCCAGCCATATCATTCGGGGCGATATCCCGCAGGTCAGGGAAAAACTGGTGTCCATCCCGATGGAGCATGTGCTGATTTCCGCGATCACCGAAGCGGAGCTCAGATATGGCGTCGCGCGACGAGGGCATCCGAAACTCTTGTCGCAGGCCGTCGGTCTCTTCCTTGAGCGGGTCGAAATTCTGGACTGGTCATCGGCAGTCGCGAAAGTGTACGGCGCGCTGCGCGCACGCTGTGAGGCATCGGGCATCAATCTATCGGCCATCGATATGATGATCGCTGCGCATGCGAAAGCGATCGATGCGACGCTAGTCAGCCGGGACAAAGCCTTTCAACAGAAAGGTCTGCAAATCGACGTTCAAGACTGGTCAGCACCCAGCGCATCCTGATCAAACAGCTCGGGTTCCGCGCAGCGTACGGCCGCTTATCCGAAAAACCAGTAGCACACCGCAATCGAGGCCAGCACACCGGCCAGATCCGCCAGTAACGCGCACGCAACCGCATGACGCGCGCGCTGTATGCCGACCGCACCGAAATACACCGCCAGCACATAAAACGTGGTCTCGGTGCTGCCTTGTAGGGTCGCTGCCAGCAGCGCGGCAAAGCTGTCGACGCCCTGCGAGCTCATGGTTTCAATCAAGAGCGCGCGCGCCGCGCTGCCGGAGAAAGGCTTGACGAAGGCGACCGGCAGCGCATCAACGAAGCGAGCATCCCAACCGGCGAATCCGACCAGATAGCGCAATCCGTCCAGCAGCAAATCCAAAGCGCCGGATGCGCGCAGCACACCGACCGCGCACAGCATCGCCACCAGATACGGCAGCAGGTGCTTCGCGACCTCGAAGCCTTCGCGCGCGCCATCGACAAAAGCTTCGTACACCGGCACCCGACGCACGGCACCCATCGCAACGAACAGCAGGATCAATCCGAACAGCACCGCATTGCCGAGCACCGAGGACAGCGATGCGATCGCTGCCGTTGATAGCGTCGACAGTAAGGCCATGAAACCACCGAGTACGACAGCGGTACCCAGCAGCCAGGCGAGCACCACCGGGTCACGCAGCCGCAGCCGCTGCATGAATGCCACCGCTAAAAAACCGGCCAGCGTGGAGGCCGACGTCGCGAGCAGAATCGGCAGAAACACCAGCGTCGGATCCGGCGCGCCCTGCTGCGCGCGGTACATGAAGATCGTCACCGGCAGCAGCGTCAGCGATGATGCATTCAGCACCAGAAAAAGAATTTGCGCATTGGTTGCGGTGTCGGGATCGGGATTCAGCGACTGCAACTCACGCATCGCTTTGAGGCCGATCGGCGTGGCGGCGTTATCGAGTCCGAGCGCGTTCGCAGTGAAGTTCAGCGTGATCAGCCCGAGCGCCGGATGGCCGGCCGGCACACCGGGCATCAGCCGCGCGAACAATGGCGACAGCCAGCGCGCGAGCGTCTGCACCAGCAAGGCCTTCTCTGCAATTTTCAGGAACCCGAGCCACAGCGTCAGCGTGCCAAACAGCAGGATCATCACATCGACGGATAGCCTGGCCATCCCGAACAGGCTGTCGACCAATGCCGCAAACACCGCGAAATCGCCGCTTAAGGCACGCCAGCCCGCGCTGAGCGCGGCGACAATAAAGAAGCTTAGCCAGAGCGGATTAAGCATGGAGCCTTCAGCTAGCCAGCGGCTTGGAATTCCACGGCGCGATTTTCGGCAGCAACAGCATGCCCGGTAACGCGAGCGCGAAGCAGATCAGGAAGAAGCTGAACCAGCCGGTCTGATCGACGATGAAACCGGTCAATGCATTGAAGAAGGTGCGCGGCACTGCCGCGAGACTGGTGAATAACGCGAACTGGGTTGCGGTATAGCGCTGGTCAGTAGTCGTCGCGATATAGCCGGTAAACGCGGCGGTACCCAGACCGACGGCAAACGCTTCGAGACCAATCACCAGACCCAGCAGCAGCGTATCCGGTTCCGCACTGCTACCGACGCCAGTCTTTGCGAGCAGTGCGAAGCCGAGAATGGCCACCGCCTGCAACACACCAAAGATCCACAGGCCGCGATTGACACCAGTTTTTTCCAGCCACACCGCGCCCAGAATGCCGCCCGCCAGACTGGCCCACAGCCCGGCATTTTTCGCGACCAATCCGATCTGCGTGCGCGTGAAACCGAGGTCCATGTAAAACGGCGTCGCCAGCGCGGTGGCCATCGAGTCGCCGAGCTTGTACAGGAAGATGAACGCGAGTATCCACAACGCATGCTTCCAGCCGCTGCGCGCGACGAATTCATGAAAAGGCTCGACCACAGCCTCGCGCAACGTGCGCGGCGGCTGGCCATAGATCGCCGGCTCCGCGATCAGTAGCGTGGTCAGCACACCCGGCAACATGAACAGCGCGGTGATGCCGAATACGGCTTGCCAGCTCATGAAGTCGGACAGGATCAGCGACAGCGATCCCGGTATCAGCGTCGACAGCTTGTACGCATTGACGAACAGCGCAGTACCCGAGCCCTGCTCATGCTCGGCCAGCAGTTCGCGACGGTAGGCATCGATCACGATGTCCTGGCTTGCCGACAGGAAGGCAACCACACCAGCCAGCGCAACAATCGCAGACAGCTCCGCTTGCGGTGAAAAGAAACCGAATCCGCCAATCGCTGCTACCAATGCGAGCTGCGTGACAAACATCCAACCACGCCGGCGTCCGAGCAACGGAAAGTGGAAGCGATCCATCAGCGGCGACCACAGAAACTTCCACGTGTACGGGAAGCCGACCAGTGCGAACAGTCCGATGGACTTCAGATCCACCTGCTCGGCCTTCAGCCAGGCCGACAGCAGGTTGTACAGCATGAACAAGGGCAGACCCGACGTGAAGCCCAGCATCACGCAGATCATCATCTTGCGATTGAAGTAGTGCCGCCATCCGGTGGCGTGCGCGGGCTGCGCGTCGGTGGTGCTCGGGTTCATGCGGTATCGTCAACGACCGCCCTCGGGGCGGATTCAGGAAAGGAGGGCGCAGCATGCGCCCGCCATCATTTTTTACGTAAGCGGAACACGCCCAGACTACCGCGCCAGTTCGGCAGGAACCGACCGGCGTACCGTCTTCTTTCAGTGCGACGCAGTCGATCACTTCCAGACCGACATCACGCGCGAGGTCGCCGAAGTCCGTGATCGTGGCGCAACGCAGATTCGGTGTGTCATACCACTGATACGGCAGACTCTCGGAGATGGGCATGCGCCCGGTCAGCAGCGACAGCCGGTGCGGCCAGTGCGCGAAATTCGGGAAGGACACAATGGCTTCGCGGCCAACGCGCGCGATATCGCTCAGCACATCTTCGACGTTCTTCATCATTTGCAGCGCCGACAGGCACAGCACCGTGTCGAAGGCATCGTCGGCGAACATCGCCAGTCCGTCTTCCAGATTCTGCTGGATCACGTCGACACCGCGCTGCACGCAACGCGGTATCTTCGTATCGTCAATCTCGACGCCGTAGCCACGGCATTGCTTCTGCCGCTGCAGATACTCGAGCATGGCGCCGTCGCCGCAACCGAGATCGAGCACCTGCGAACCCGGCGCAACCCAGTGCGCAATAAAGGCAAGGTCGGCGCGCAGGCCAATCACCTGAGACGCGATCATGCCGCCTCCTTCTGCGCTGTCGTGCTCGGAGTCATTTCGCCGAGTTGCTGCCAGATCTTGTCGTAATAGGCGCTTACCACGCTCATGTAGCGCGGGTCATCCAGCAGGAAAGCATCATGTCCGTGCGGCGCATCGATTTCGGCATAGGTCACGCGTCGCTGATTCTTGACCAGCGCCTGCACGATCTCGCGGCTGCGCTCGGGCGCGAAACGCCAGTCGGTGGAAAACGACACCAGCAGGAACTCGGCCTGCGTATTCGCCAGTGCGGCAGCGAGGTCGCCGCCATGCGCGCGCGCCGGATCGAAATAATCCAGCGCTTTGGTGATCAGCAGATAAGTGTTCGCATCAAAGTATTCGGAGAACTTGTCGCCCTGATAGCGCAGATAAGACTCGATCTCGAAATCGATGCCGAAGCCGAACTGGTAGTCGCCGTTGCGCAGGTCACGGCCGAATTTCACCGCCATGTCGTCGTCAGACAAGTAGGTGATGTGACCGATCATTCGCGCTACGCGCAGGCCGCGCTTCGGCACCACGCCGTGCGCGTAGAAATCGCCCTCATGAAAATCCGGATCGGTCAGGATCGCCTGCCGCGCAACATCATTGAACGCGATGTTTTGCGCGGACAGCTTCGGCGTGGAGGCGATCACAAGGCAATGGCCGACACGCTGCGGATACAGCATGCTCCAGGCGAGCGCCTGCATACCGCCGAGCGAGCCACCCATCACGGCCGCAAATTTCCGGATGCCGAGCTGGTCCGCGAGCCGTGCCTGCGCATGTACCCAGTCTTCGACGGTCACCACCGGGAAGCTGGCGCCGTAGGGCTTGCCGGTCGCGGCATTGATGTGCATCGGGCCGGTGGAGCCGAAACAAGAGCCGAGGTTGTTCACGCCGATCACGAAGAAGCGATCGGTATCGAGCGCCTTGCCGGGCCCGACCATGTTATCCCACCAGCCTTCGCTCTTGGCCTTGCCTTCATAAGTGCCGGCCACATGATGCGACGCGTTCAGCGCATGGCAGACGAGTACTGCGTTCGAGCGATCCGCATTCAGCGTGCCATAGGTCTCGTACATCAGTGTGTAGTCGGACAGGGACGCGCCGCTCTGCAAAGCGAGCGGCTCGGCAAAGTGCATGGACTGCGGTGTGACGACGCCTATCGATTTCATGAATGAACAGCCAATAAAAAAGCCCGAGAGCACTGGCTGTCGGGCTGGATTCGATGTCGATTCGAGCTCGCTTTAGCCGTATTTGTTCGGAGGTATCCCCAGCGCCCGCAAGCTAAGGTCAAATCGGCGCGTGAGGTGAAGGATAGCGAAAGCGCGGGGGAGAGTCAAACGACGGGGGAAGACGGAGGAATCGGCACAGATGGCGACGCCTGCGTGATCAAATCAGGCTCAACCGCTCCATCCCCTCCGCGATCGCCGCTGGCTCATAGGACTTCAGCACCCGCTTCACGACCGGCTCGATCAGGGTCAGGTCGCTATTCAGGATTTCCTGCTTGACCGCCAGCAGCTGCGCCGGATGCATGGAAAACTCCCGCAGACCCATGCCCAGCAACAGACGGGTCAGCTTGGTATCGCCGGCGATCTCGCCGCACACCGCGACCGGCACACCGGCCTTCGCGCCGGTGGAGATGGTCAGTGACAGCAGTTGCAGCACCGCCGGATGCAAGGGGTTGTACAAATGCGCGACTTCGTGATCGACGCGGTCGATCGCGAGCGTGTACTGGATCAAGTCATTGGTGCCGATCGACAGGAAGTCGAGGCGCTTGATGAACAGCGGCAGCGTCAATGCGGCCGCCGGGATCTCGATCATCGCGCCAACCTTAATCGCCGGATCGAATTTCTTCTTCGCGTCCTGCAGCTGCTGCCGGGCCTGCTGGATCAGCGCCAGTGTCTGGTCGATTTCGAACGCGTGCGCGAGCATCGGGATCAGCAGATTGATCGGTCCGTACGCCGACGCGCGCAGGATCGCGCGCAGCTGGGTCAGAAACATCTGCGGCTCAGACAGGCAGTAACGGATGGCGCGCAGGCCGAGCGCCGGATTCAGCGCAGTCTCTTCATCCTTGTCCAGCGGCTTGTCGGCGCCGACATCCAGCGTCCGTATCGTGACCGGCCGCCCCTTCATCGCGACCACCGCTTTGCGGTAAGACTCGAACTGTTCGTCTTCAGTCGGCATGTACACCGCCTGCCCGCTGTGGCCCATGAACAGGAACTCGGAACGGAACAGACCGACACCGGTCGCGCCGGCGTCCAGCGCGGCCGCGCAATCATCAGGCAACTCGATATTGGCCAGCAGATGAATGAAGGTGCCGTCGCGCGTGATGGCCGGTGTCTTTTTCAGCTTGCCGAGCTTCTTGCGGTCACGCAGCAGCTTGGCCTGCACTTCGCGATATTGCTCCAGCACGATCGGCGCCGGATCAACGATCACGATACCGGCATCGCCGTCGACGATCACCCAGTCATCCTCGCCGATCAGCTGCGATGCGTTCGCCATGCCGACCGCCGCCGGAATATCGAGGCTGCGCGCGACAATCGCGGTATGCGAGTTCTGACCGCCGAGGTCGGTGACGAAACCGACAAACGCGCGATCGCGGAACTGCAGCATGTCGGCCGGCGAAATATCATGCGCGACGACGATCATCTGCGGCGCGTAATCACCGGGCGCTGCGGGCTCGGGCGCCGGCAGCAACTGCGCTGAACCGGTCAGCACCTTCAGCACACGCTCGCCGACTTGCAGAATGTCGTTCTTGCGCTCGCGCAGGTAGGCATCTTCGATCTCGTCGAACTGCGCGGACAGCTCATCGATCTGCGATAGCAAGGCCCATTCCGCATTGTAGTGACGGCTGCGGATGATGCGCAGCGGCTCCTCGGCGATGATGGGATCGGACAGGATCAGTGCGTGCACATCAATGAACGCGCCCAGCTCGGTAGGCGCATCCAGCGGCAAGTCGGCGCGCAGCGTACGCAATTCTTCGTTCACCTGGGCGATCGCATTACTGAGGCGTTGCACCTCGGCTTCGACGCGCTCTTCAGCGACCAGATAGTGCTTGACGTCGCGCGCCGCCGGCTTCAGCAGATGCGCGCGGCCAATCGCGATGCCTCGCGAAACCGGTATGCCGTGCAGGGTGAACGAGGCCATGCTGTCCTTATTCGCTTTCGCCGAAGCGCTCTCCGATCAGCTGCGCCAGTGCATCCATGCAGTCCTGTTCGTCGGGCCCTTCGGTCTCGAGCATGACGATGGCGCCCTTGCCCGCGGCCAGCATCATCACGCCCATAATGGATTTCGCATTGACGCGACGCTGATTGCGCGTCATCCAGACCTCGCTCTGGTATTTCGCTGCCATCTGCGTCAGCTTGGCCGACGCGCGCGCGTGCAGACCCAGCTTGTTGATAATTTCAATTTCCCGGCTGATCATGAGTCGGCTCTTTTGTCGTTGATTTAATTGGGGCCCAGCCTGACGCGGTTATCGACACGGCATGCGCCGTTCTGCCCGCCGGCCAGCGCCATCTCCAGCGTCACGTCCAGCGTGTTGTGACGATACGTTATCGCGCGCAGCAGCATCGGCAGGCTGATGCCGGCAATCACCTCGACCTCGCCGGGCACGCACAGCTGCAATGTGCAATTGGCCGGGGTCGCGCCCATCACGTCAGTGATCACCAGCACGCCGGAACCGTCGTTGATACGCGCGATCGCTTGCTGCGCCTGCACGCGTACCTCGTCCGGGTTTTGATCGGCCAGCACATCAATCGCCTCCAGCCGCTCCGGCGGAGTGCGAAACACATGCGTCGCCGCCTGTATGAAGGCGTGACCCAGTGGCGCGTGCGTCAATAACAGGATGCCGACCATGAGGGTGATACGAAAAGTTTCAGGGGTTCAGTGCTTCAGTTTTTCAAGCGCGTCGATGAACATGCCAGCGACATCAAAACCGGTCTGCTGCATGATCTCCTGGAAGCAGGTCGGGCTGGTCACGTTGATTTCGGTCAGGTACGAACCGATCACGTCCAATCCTACCAGCAATAAGCCGCGTTCCAGCAGGACAGGCGCGAGTGCTTCGCCGATTTCACGCTCACGCTCGGACACGGGCATCGCAATGCCGGTGCCACCGGCGGCGAGATTGCCGCGCACCTCGCCGGCCTGCGGCACACGCGCCAGACAAAAGGGCACAACCTGACCACCGATCAGCAGCACGCGCCGGTCGCCATTGACGATGTCGGGAATGTAACGCTGGACCATGATGGTACGCGCGCCATTGTCGGTCAGTGTCTCGACGATGGCGCCGAGGTTCATGCCGTCGTCGCGCACGCGGAAGATGCCCGCCCCACCCATACCGTCGAGCGGCTTCAGGATGATGTCGCGATGCTGCGCATGAAAGGCGCGCACCTGCGCCGCATCGCTGGTCACCAGCGTCGGCGCGGTGAATTGCGGAAAACCAGTGATGGCGAGCTTTTCATTGTGATTGCGAATCGCCGCCGGCCGGTTCACCACGCGCGCACCCTGCGACTCGGCCAGCTCGAGCAGGTAGGTCGCGTAGATGTACTCCATGTTGAACGGCGGATCGGTGCGCTCGACCACCGCATCAAAGTCGGACAGCGAGCGCTGCGCGGTCTCCTCGACGCGGAACCAGACACCGGCGTCACCGGTCAGTGCGATGCGCGACACCTTGGCCAGCACACGGCCATCCGACACGATCATGTCGGCATGACGGAACGCGTACAGTTCATGGCCGCGCACATTCGCCTCGCGCATCATCGCGTAGGTCGAGTCCTTTTTCAGGTTGAAACCGGACAGCGGGTCGGCGGCAAACGCAATCTTCATGCGGGGCGATGCTTTCGGGATCAGTATTCTTCCGGGTTCGGATCGGTGCGCTCGATCTCGAGCGATGCTGCCAGCAATGCGAGCCGCGCCACCACGCCGTACATGTAGAAGCGATTCGGCGCCGCGGTGCCGGGTTTCGCACCCAGATCAGGCAAGGCGTGTTGCTGCGCGAAGGCCAGCGGCACGAAATGCGCGCCCGGCGAATTCAGGTTTTCGTCAATGCCACGTTCCGCATGCACGCGATAGAAACCGCCGACCACATAGCGGTCCATCATGTAGACCACTGGCTCGGCGACGGATTCATTGATCTGCTCGAAGGTGTGCACACCCTCCTGAATGATCACGTCGGATACTTCGAGACCTTCCTTCACCACCGACATCTTGTTGCGCTGCTTGCGGTTCAGGTCCTTTACTTCGCTGGCGTCGCGCACTGTCATGATGCCCATGCCGTAGGTGCCGGCGTCGGCCTTCACGATCACGAACGGCGTCTCCTTGATGCCGTACTCCTTGTACTTCTTGCGGATCTTCGTGAGTACCGCATCGACGTTCTGCGCGAGGGCTTCCTCGCCGGTGCGCTCGTGGAAATTGATGCCGCCGCATTTCGCAAAATACGGATTCACCATCCACGGATCGATATCGATCAGCTTGCCGAATTTCTTCGCCACTTCGTCATAGGCAGCGAAGTGATTGGTCTTGCGACGGATGGCCCAGCCCGCATGCAGCGGCGGCAACAGTGTCTGCTCGTGCAGGTCTTCGAGAATGGCCGGGACACCGGCTGACAGATCATTGTTCAGCAGTACGGTGCAGGGATCAAAATTCTTCAGGCCGACGCGACGCCCATTGGCCGAGCGCACCAGCGGCTCAAGTGTCAGCACGCCGCCATCGGGCAGTTCAAGCGTGGTCGCTTCCTTGATGTCGTCGGACAGCGTGCCGAGACGCACATTGAGGCCGGTCTGCCGGAAAATCTGGATCAGCCGCGCGACATTCTGCAGATAGAAGGTATTGCGGGTGTGGCGCTCGGGAATCAGCAGCAGATTGCGCGCGTCCGGGCAGTACTTGTCGATCGCCGCCATCGCCGCCTGCACGGCCAGCGGCAGCATCTCCTGCGCCAGATTGTTGAAGCCCCCAGGGAACAGGTTGGTATCGACCGGGGCCAGCTTGAAGCCGGAATTGCGCAGGTCAACGGAGCAATAGAACGGCGGCGTGTGCTCCTGCCACTCGAGACGGAACCAACGCTCGATCGCCGGGGTGGCATCGAGAATTTTCTTTTCGAGTTCAAGCAACGGGCCGTTGAGGGCCGTGACCAGATGGGGAACCATGGGAAAACCTTGTGAATTCGGGGCGCAGCGATCGCGCAGGGGGCTTGATTCTAACGGAATCGGGCTAATCCGCCCGGCTTGCCGGATGAGACATTCCGGCTCAGGGCTTATCTCAGGGCAGAGCCGATGAATTCAAGCTTGTCAGAATGAAAAAACGCCCTCCGGGGAGGGCGTTCGGGATGGCCCGCTGCGAACGGGCCGGTACGGCGAGGAGATCAGGAACGATAGGCAGACTCGCCGTGGCTGGAGATGTCGAGGCCTTCGCGCTCTTCTTCTTCCGACACGCGCAGTCCGACGATCAGGTCGACCAGCTTGTACGCGATGAACGCGACCACGCCGGACCAGATAACCGTCGTCAGCACGGCCTGCAACTGAACCCAGACCTGCGATGCGATCGAGTATTCCGGCGCCACTGCGTTGGCGACATAGTCATAGATGCCGGTGCCACCGAGCGATGGCGAGGCAAACACGCCGGTCAGCAGCGCACCCAGAATGCCACCGACGCCATGCACGCCAAACACGTCCAGCGAATCATCTGCGCCAAGCATGTGCTTCAGACCGTTCACACCCCACAGGCAGATCGCTCCCGCCAGCAGACCGATCACCAGACCGCCCATCAGGCCGACGAAGCCTGCCGCCGGCGTGATCGCGACCAGACCGGCCACCGCGCCCGACGCCGCGCCCAGCATCGATGGCTTGCCCTTCAGCACCCATTCAGCGAGCGACCAGGACACCACAGCACCGGCAGTCGCCAGCAGCGTGTTGGCAAACGCCAGTGCAGCCGAACCGTTCGCTTCCAGTGCCGAACCGGCATTGAAGCCAAACCAGCCCACCCACAGCATCGCCGCACCCACCATGGTCAGCGTCAGCGAATGCGGAGCCATCGACTCGCGGCCGAGACCGACCCGCTTGCCGATCACCACAGCACCCACCAGACCGGCGACTGCTGCGTTGATGTGCACCACGGTACCGCCGGCGAAATCCAGCGCGCCTTTCTGGAACAGCCAGCCCGAGATCGCGGTGGCTTTCTCAGCAGCGGCGGCGTCCGTGAATGCATCCGGACCCGGCCAGAACCAGACCATGTGCGCGATCGGCAGGTACGAGAAAGTGAACCACAGCACCATGAACAGCATCACGGCAGAGAACTTGATGCGCTCGGCAAACGAGCCGACGATCAGGCCGCAGGTGATGGCCGCAAAGGTCGCCTGGAAACACGCGAAGACCAGCTCAGGAATCACGACGCCCTTGCTGAAAGTCGCGCCGGCGGAATCCGGTGTCATGCCCGTCATGAACAAGCGGTCGAGGCCACCGAAGAATGCGCCACCCTCGGTGAACGCGAGCGAGTAGCCGTAGATGAACCAGAGCACGGTAATGACAGCGAACACCATCATCACCTGCATCAGCACCGACAGCATGTTCTTCGAACGGACCAGGCCGCCGTAGAACAGTGCCAGACCCGGCAGGGACATCATGATGACCAGGAGCGTGGCCACCATCATCCACGCGGTATCGCCCTTGTTCGGGACAACGGCGGCCGCAGGCGCGGCATCCGTCGCGGCGGCTGCGGCAGGGGCCGCGGCTGGCGCTTCCGCTGCGGGTGCGGCCGCTGCTGGCGCGGCATCCTCAGCGACAGCGACCGGTGCGATGCCGATGGCGAACATCAGCATGCCGGCGCTCATAAGGCGAGTGAACCATTTTTTCATGTTGTTTCTCCTTAGAGTGCTTCTTTGCCGGTCTCGCCCGTACGGATTCGGACGACTTGCTGCAGGTCGTACACGAAGATCTTGCCATCACCGATTTTGCCGGTACGGGCTGCGTTTTCAATCGCCTCAATCGCGCGTTCGACAACGGCATCATCAACCGCTGCTTCGATTTTCACTTTCGGCAGGAAGTCGACAACGTATTCAGCACCGCGGTACAGCTCGGTATGGCCTTTCTGGCGACCGAAGCCCTTGACCTCGGTGACGGTGATGCCTTGCACACCGATGGTCGACAGAGCCTCGCGCACTTCATCGAGCTTGAATGGCTTGATGATGGCAGTGATCAGTTTCATTTCAGCCTCGTGGTGGTGGATCAGAAGTTTTTGACGACAGAAACAACGACCGTATTCGACCCGTTGAATTTGTTCTTCAGCGTATAGAAAGTCTCATCAGCATTCGTGCCGATATAGGCGATTGAGCCTGTCGCAAAGCCCAGATCCTTCGTCACGCCAATTTTCCAGTCGGTATAGCTGCCGTCTGTGATGTTGTTCAGATGCTGGTAGCCGACATGAAGATTCAGCACATACCCGTCGGTCAGCTCCTGGTTGGCGCCCGCGTCGATGTAATAGCTATTTTTGCTGTCTGCGTTACCGAAGGTATTGGTCAGAGCATGCGAGTACTTCAGATAGGCCGGGCCGAACCCAACTTGA
>JACCDW010454426.1_pt1 | contig 17060 bp, 25 predicted proteins | sample 7449781 | NCBI WGS metagenome assembly JACCDW01 (sample SAMN15323449, study PRJNA562643) | freshwater metagenome | isolation source: river surface water | place: USA:Blue River Watershed | collected 2017-08-18
AGCACCGATTGTAAGTATTACTGTGGAAACGTCGGTACTGAGTGTTTCCATATCTATCATTATGTGGTTAGCCATTAGAACTCCAAATATTGTCTATCTTTTTCACATCTTCCATTATATCACCGTTAAGATAATTTAGCAAGAGCATTGGGCGAGGTTCGGGTAAATAATTGGGCATACTAGAATGTAGTAGCCTACAGTTATACATCAATACGCTACCCTTAGGCATATGACGTTGTTCGTGAAAGTCCCAAAAGTACTTGTTATATACACCGTTATAGCACATATCAATGTCCCAATCGGGTTCGTGACTATTCGGCACAAAGCCGGTAGCCCCCATGTCAGGTGTAGTATCTTGTAACGAGACGATACATTGAACACCCAGTAATCTAGGATCCATATTCCATTGCTTAAATCTGTGCGGTGTGTCAACATGTGGATTCACCAACTTAGTGTCTCCGTTAATCGTGATGATATCACTCGTATACCAAACAGCATTGTTTAGTTGTCCACTGATTCTAGGCAATAGCAATTCATTGATTGCTATTGCTTCTGGCCAATCCATAACCATTTGACTCCACCAATAACTGATATCGGCTAGCTTACTAATGTTCTCTCGTTCTTCGTATCGTTTACCCGAACTGGTTGCTCGTACAGGATACAGTGCATCTAACTTACTGTTGATACTGTCAATTAAATCTTCGGGGATAACATTTTCAATGAAAATGTATCCTTCGCCGTCAGTTAATTCATTCACACAATTTCCAATGCGTATATGTCTTTTCGTCTAAGATGATATACCCAGATACCTTGAACCAAGGTCCAAGATACTTAGGAGAGTTATAGTACTTATAACACCATTCTTCTAATTCGCTAGTTCCCCTAGCACGATGATCTACATTACGAACAGGTATACGAATGAATTGACGTTCTACAAACTCACCATCAACTGCGATTTGCTTTTTGATTTTTTGCTCACAGGGAACTGCATCAATAACATCGTAATCAATCGGTCTTAACCCCATGTTAGTTTGAACCATATATAATCTCTCTCATATCTAAACTTAAAACGTAAGTAATTTCCCATATACCGATATCTACAGTGTTTTTTGTAACCCTGTATGTTATCTTTTATCCAATCAGTTGTTTCTTCATATCTGACTACTGATTCTCTAGGGTCGTTAAAATGCAATGATACTTCGTGCCAACCAGGATTAGTTTGGTCCCAACCTTTCGTGTAATCATAATGGTCATGTGCGTCTGGCCTACTAGTCACTATCGGTGCCTCAGCAAGAACACTAGATACTTATGTTCATCAATAACTTCAAATGCTTTGTCTTGCCAATCTATCAATCGTAATCCATACTCAGGCTCAGAGATTTGATTACAATATTCGTTTGAAATGCCAATCTGTCGGTAGTCGTATGCATTATCAATTAATTGATATGTCCACTCATCAAACAGTTTTTCATCCATGTGAAAGTATCTATTCATCAATACCCGCCGGCGTTGAGCAATTCTTTAACTTGCGTAGCACTTTCACTACTGCGATGAAACTTCAATGCCCATTGTTCAGGATTGATATAGTCAAGGATCATCTTTTGCTGTGTAGCGTCTAGATTTTCAAGCAGTCCAATACCACTCTCACTTTGATAAAGCATCCATGGGCTGATCTTGCCATTTACGATCAAGCTACAGATACGATTCCGGTTGCCATATCGTAGATAGTCTTTACTCTGAATCTTTTCTACTTTGGCATGTTCAATCGTAGTCTCAATACTACGAGCGATTGCATCCAATGGATCTTCTTGCTTGAGATATTCAATCAAAAACTTATCATAGTTGCTATCGCTGCACCAGTTGTCAATCTTGATATTGTTCTTTAGTAACCAATCTGCATAGCGATTGATGTTGATGCATTTGATATCAACGCAATAGTGACCGAACTTTACGAAGGCAATGTAATAGGCGCTTTTAGCAAAGTCCTGATATGTCTTTTGCTTTTTGCTTGTAGTGTTTCTTTTGTAGAACTCAAGCCATGACTGAAAGCCGATGCGATTGCCTGGCATGTCGCGGTCTTGCCACCTGCGCTTTGTTTCGCACAGATGGCTTACCATAGTTGTTTCCTTCTGAAAATATCTACTACAGAATTCGCATTGGAACTCTGTCTTAGTTACCGAAGGCTTCTTCGTAGTCTTTGATATCTTCGTCTGTAATAAGGTCACTTAATAACTCAATCTCATCAAATTTTAGTTCGGGGAACTTATTAGCAAGATACATCTTCTTCTTGTGATTGTCAACAAAGACCTCAGTGATTAGGGTAAGATCACTGTCACTTGATTTGGGGTATACTTTCTTATAGTAATCCTTGATTTCTTTATGCTTAGGACTTTCCTTAAGCTTACTTACACGTTCACGAATATGCGGAATCCATTGATGAAACTGCTTTCCAATACCCGGGCTAGCAGCACACAACATCAACCATTGTAGCTTGGGATGCTTCTGAACGCTCTCATTAAACAGATACTTGTTAGCGTGATAATCAGTGCTTTGCAGATAGTAAGATTGAATATCCTTACTACCTTTAACTGCACTGATCCAATGAATCATCATGAATGGCACGAACTTCTTTTGCTGTTCGGGCGTCAACCTATCATAGTACGAATAGTCCTTGCGATCAATAGCCGCAAGTGCATCAAAAAGGTCAAACTCAACCTTCTCAAACTTTTCGTCTGCTGATAGTTTCTCTTTAGCCATTTACGACTTCAATGCTTCCATAGTAAGAATGTGTTCAACTGCCTTGCCTAGATTGTCGCCCTGATTAACAATCACTAGTTCGGGACCATCTGTTTCTCTATAGCGATCTTGCTTGTAGTATTCAATGATATTTCCGCCCTGTGCAGCGTAAATAGTGAAACGAATACTACTCTTACCAGTCACTCCGTCATGTGGACGAACGGATTCCGTTGCATAGGTTCTATCATCTTCACGAGAGTTTTCCCATGCTTCACGAACCCACTTTGCGAACTTCTTCTTAAACCAACCCATCTTCTTTTCCTTCTTTACTTTCTTAGCGCCATACTTGGATCTGTGATGCTTAATGGGGCTAATTGGGTGCTTGTTAATAGCCTTAGCGTACTGTGACGCAGCAATAGTATTAGTTGAACCAGTTGACATTACTTTTTAGTCTTCTTACTGCGAGTCTTTACAAAAGTTTCAACTTCAATGTCAGGGAACATTGTACGGATAACTCCCATAACATCACCCTCTTTATTCTTTTTTACGCTCTTTTTATATGATTCAAGAATATTAGTCATTGTATGTTCCTTAATAAGCTAACGAGTAATCTACGACTTCACAATTTCTGCTGACTTCTTTAACAAAGTATATGCATCTAGGCTTTTCTCCATCATCAATCGGTACACATAAAAACTGTCCATTCTTTAATCTTGGGGCGTACCAAGTTACTTCTGGATAAACATCAACAATCTCAATTGGCAAGAACGAAGGACTAAATGAACTTAGCGGGTTGAATTCAAATACATTGAATCCCCTGTCATTCAAGCTACTTAAAGGCAATGCTTCTAAGTCACCGTGTTCTTTTTCACCAATCAAGACTTGCCAATCAATTGGCATCTTGATAACTCTGTCACCTACTCTGAGTACTAATGCAGGACTATTAAATGATTCTAAAAAGATCAATGGAATATAATGATAATCTACGTTTGCAGGAACACTATTATCTAAAATAGCAAAACGCAAATCATCAATTTCTTCGGGTAGAGTTTCTAAATTATAGAACTCGTTTTCTAATGTTAGTATTCGCATTTTAATATACTAGCATGGTTAATAACAGTTGTCAACATTTTAATAATCCAATTTCTCTAATGTGAAGGGGTAGTTTGCTTCCTTATAAAAGGCTTTGCGTTGAGTCAAGTGTCTTTTAGCAAACTTACACGAACTTGTTACGTCCCAAATTTGAACATGGTCCTTGTCTTCTGCCTTACGAATTCCTCGTCCGATACTCTGAATGACTCTTACGAAAGACTTACCAGGTTCAATAAGTACCAGATTAAAGATGCGAGGAATATTAATGCCCACGGCTGCGACTCCATATGTTGCCACAATGATTTTATCATCACTCGTAGCGACTTCATCATATTCTTCCTTTCGTTCAGTTAGTTTAGTACCACCGTTAACAAACACTGCATTAGAACCTAGGCGACTGACTAGTTCTTTGCCTGCGTTAACTCTATCAACAAGTACTAGAGTGTTGCCGGTCTCATTCACCTTAGCAATAAGTTCTGCAATTCTGTCAAGACGCTTTTCGTCTTCCAACAGATGCTTCAATTCACTTTGATAATTTGTAAACTCTACGTTATCCTTAAGCTGGACGATGTTAACGTGACACTGTGCGAGAACACCGCGCTCCTGTAGTTCACTCGCTGCTAACTTACCAATGACGGGGCCAAGTGACACGAGCAATGACACACGGTCCATTTCAGCCTTAGGAATAGTTCCTGTTAGTCCCCAGCGAATCGGAATGTTGCTGAATACACCAGTCAGCATTGTCTTGAGAACATCAGCCTTAGCCATATGCACTTCGTCAACAATAACGCAAGCAATGTCTTCAAAGAAGAATTCATCCATGTTCTCTTCGCCGGCATCCGCTGTATTCTTGAACAGATTGTTCAATGATTGCCAAGTGCAAATCGTATGCGTCTTGCCATAGTCCTTACGATCACCAAAGTATACGCCTACGTCAAGTCCTAGATTGATATAATCTGCCTCTGTCTGTACGACTAGGCTCTTGTTAGGGACGATTACAAGACTGCGGCCATACTTCTCAATACTCTTAGATAGAGCAGCAGTCATAAGTGTCTTGCCAGCCCCCGTAGCGACTTCCTGCAAGCTTTGAGGGTTAGCTAAGAAGTTATTGACGATTTCAACCTGATAGTCTCTAAGCATGATAGGTTGACCTTCACGCTCATGTCCTTTTGGCCATACAGTATCAGCAAAGCTATCTTCACGAATTAGATCAAACTCTAACTTTCCATGCTGCAATCGCTGGTCTACGATTTCAATATCGTAATGATTATCGTATAGATATGTTACAACGTCTTCTAGTAGGTTGAGGTAAGTGCTACCAGCTAAACTGAAATAGCTGATCTTACCGTTCCAACGACCTAGACGAACCGAAGGCAGATATCTTGCGCCCGGCTTTTCGTACTCAAACTTCTTCATCAATGCACGACGGTCTGCTAGTTCAAGACCCTCAATCTTTACATTGACTTCATCCTTAATTATGATTTTTGCTTCGCTCATTTGACCTCAATCGGTCGGCTATCTTTAAGCACGACTGTTTTACTTATTTGACCTGTGAAGGCGCTACGAGAATCAATGCTACTAGTATGTTGTAGCATCATATTCACGCCGTCAGGTAGCTTACCAAAATTCATTGGTCCAAATGGCTGCATACCATATTTGGCAATAAGTTCGTATAATGCTTCTTGGCTGATTTGTGTTCTAAGACCTCTACCAACAATGACATTCTTACAACCCAGGCTTTTCATCCAAGAGATTGCAGTTTCAACCTGTTCAATCTCTACTTCGCAGACACGCTTACTTGCGAATTCTAGTCTAGGATCGGATTCATAGACAGAAGGATCAATGTTGATGCCCATCATTGATAGATTATACAACGTAGTGCTATCAATCTTCAAATCCATATCTTGAATCAGTTCTCCCAAGATACTGTTAATTGCGACAATGATAGGCTTGCCATTAAGCACACGCAAAGTCGGATTATGAACTTCGGCTTCATACACCGAAATATCATCAATCAACTTGCTAATAGTATCGTCAAATCGTACACTAGGAAAATACTTTCCTAGTTCGGTATTTGCAATCTTTAATGCAATCGTATTGAAAGGAGTGCGATAAACTTTGCTTTCTTTATCCCATTCAAAGTTATTGTTCTTGACCTGCCTAAACGCACTGATGAAGGGCTTACTGAACGGGACCTTGATAACAAGATCATTACCATACAGCGACACGGTTGCACCCGTATATTCAGGCGTACTCTCAACTACATCTGTCTTCCAAGGCAGTGCCTTCAATACGTCTTTGTCAAAGCCATTCTTGGTAAGCTGCTTCTTATACTTGCTGATAAGGTTATCAAACAGTGTAGCCTGATTGCTTGTAACTCTATCCTTTTGCTGGATCATAGTTTGCAGGTTGGCCATGAACTTGTAGTCATACTGACTCAAGCTTACCTTACCATTGAGGAAGAAATAAAGCAGTTGTTCCTTATTATTCATATCCATACTATATCACCGTTGTATATTTTTGCAAGCGTTCTGGAAAAAAGACAGGGACCGAAGCCCCTGCAAGTTTAATGAAAGAAAAGGTTTTATGAAAAACTAAACGCCCATTCTGGAATAGGCCAGTTGAACGGGATACCAAAAGTACCTTGCAATACAAACATGGGCCAGAACATTGCGTAGTAGAGTACGCCCATCCAGTTCATGGCAGGCATAACGTAGCCTATGAACGATCCGAGGACGAGTCCAATGATGGAATATACCGCAAGGAAAATCTTAACACGCTTTGACATTACTTGTACTCACCTCTGTCAAGCTTACGACGAGTTTGAATGGCTATAAACAAAGCGCAAGCAGCTAGCATTGTAGCAACCCCAAGTTGACCATCGTGAAAGAATTGTTCATCCAAAAATGTGAAGAATATAAGATAGCAGGCGAACTCAATTAGGTTCCACGGCATATAGGGCTTAATCTTAGTCCACATTTTTAGTAATCCTTATTCCAAAGTACCATAGATCAACTCTAGCGAACCAACGACTATCATGCTTCCCAAATCCAATGCGAAGCATGCGGTTGTCTTTGTTGAGGGGAATATGCGTTATAGTCATATTACCCCCGCTTCATGCAAGTGCTTTCAGCAAGTGCCTTCCAGTTGCGCGGGCTGATCTTGATAAGATCGGCAAGCTTGAGCGCCATACGAATTGACATTTCACGAAGCTTCTTCTGATTGGTTTCCATGAAGTCAAGCACTTCGGCACCTTCGTTATTCTGGAAATTGTAATCAGCGAACAGACCACCTTCGGCGTCACGGTCAACCTGACGAATGCGAAGCATCTTGTCACGCTGGGTGTCAATCGTCAAGTCAATGAAGTGACAACGACTTTCAAGGGCTTCAAGGTGATCTTGCAACTTCTTGCTACGAACGTTCTCAAACTTGAGGTTCGTGATGAAGATAGCACTACCATTGAAGTTGAAGCTGTTCGGGATACCCTCGTCACGCAGAAGGCGCGAGTCCGAATTCCAGCAAATGCGCCGGCGCTTACCACTGTCAAGAGCAGCCTTGAGAATGTTCAGTGCAAGTTCATCAGCAAACACACTGTCACAATCGTCAAACACAAGGACGTTCTTCTTGTCGCTGTAGCGATACAGCTGGGCATACAGACCGAGTGCAGTCATTGCACCCTTGACAACTTCGTAACGAAGCTTCTTGCCTGCAATCTTGTCAAACATAGAAGCCTTTTCAAGCTGCTGTTCAACACCGAACGACTTACCAACGCCCGGCGGACCCGAAACGATCATAGCACGAATGTCGCCGTTGATACAAGCAGCACTCATTTCATCAAGGATCTGAAAACGAGTAGCGATACGATCCATCGCTTCTTCGTCGGTTTCAGATACAGTAGCAGTCGGCGCTGCATCACCATCAAGAAACTCAACATCGTCGGTGTCAGTGATCTTGATACGCACTTCATCAATAGCTACAGGGAACGCACCGTCATTCTTGACAGTCACGAACGTACCCTTCTTGCCAGTCTGAAAACCCTTGACAAGAGTAAACTGGCTGTTAATAACAGGGTTGTTGCGATATTCACCTTGCTTGATAAGAATGCGAGACATATAGATTCCTCTGTGCTGTGTTGATGTATTAGTTATAACAAAATGGGCACCCGAAGTCAACCGAATAATGACCTCGGGTGCAAATTTTTATCCGTTCAAACGGGCTTGAATTTCAAGAAAGAACTGATTGTACTTTGCCATACGCTCAATATCTTTCTGCGTCACTCCCTTGAGACGACGGATATCAGTGTTGTGACGAAGATCACAAAGCTTAACACGCATTGCATCTTCATTAGAGAACACTACTTCCTTGTATTCATCGTAGGTCTGACCAGGCTGCTTCGTGAGAGCCTTAACACCATTTATAACACGTTCAGTGCAACCGATTGCTTCAAGGTCTTTCCAAGTAGTTTTGGTATCTTCAACAACGTCATGAAGCAGTGCCATACACTGTAGTTCTTCATCAGTGGTCTTAAGATAGTGCATGACCTTGAGAGGGTGCAGAATGTACGGGTTACCACCACGATCAAATTGACCGGCGTGAGCATTCGTAGCGAGAACTAGGACTTTGCCGAGTAGTTCACCTTTTTTCATATATGCTCCTTTCTCTGTCTATAATTAACACTAGCAAATAATAGGAGCTATGTCAACCGATTTATTCAGGTTTATCCTTATTCATTGACGAAATTGCTGACAACGCAAACGAGGATACGACTAGCACCAAGATTGAAATAACGATTCCAAATGATGCGATGAACCACTCTGCTGCGATGATTACGAGGGCTACTGTTGCGATCAAGCTGAATAGTGCAAGAATTGTCTTGACCAACAGAAAGATTCCAGTTGACCAACGATTTGCAGTTTCGCCTAATGCAACGAGAAACTTAGCAAGAGCTAACCTAAATTGTTCACTGTTCCAATTGCTGTTCATACCGAGTAATTTCTTCCTTTAGTTTGAGTTTACGCTTCTTTAATTCTTGGATTTTTAAATCGTCCCCGTGACGATATACAAGTTCATTCAGTTCCAATTCTAAATGATGATGCTTGTGCTTTAGTTCTGCAATATGCAGTTTTAGTTTGTCACCCTTCATGATAATCCTTCTTTAATGTCTCTATCGTTCTATAGTGTTCAACTAGCTTATCATAGTTGTCATAGTTCACCGCTTTAAGTTCAGGATATTTTTCTTCAAGCTGTCTATCCGTCATATCTAACCTATAGCGAAACCAACGATCTTCATAACCGTGTGGGTCTACAAATTCTTTGAATGAGATATAGGGCATCTTAGTAACTTTGTCATTGCCTAAATTGAATGACATATGTTCTGTAGATACAATCATCCTACCATCGCCCTCACAACTACTACAGGGAGTGCGATAGGTGCTATATTCTCGCTTATGATAATCCGTCAGTTCATCTTTCTCAAAGAATCCATATCCTTTGCAACGATCACACAATTCAACTTTGTTGGATCTGGACATTGACCCTGTGATTGTCTTGGGTAAATCCTCAAGATCAATCTTTTCAGACATTGATAGTCCAGCCTTTGGCAACATAGAATTCTAGATTATCTCTACGCTTCTTTTCAAAAAGAGCGTTAATACTCACGTTACCAGTTTGAATACTATGCTCCCAAAGCTTTCTAACAGGGTTGTGCTTTTCTACTTCTACGAGAATACGTAGGTTGTTTTCATCCTTGAACCAGTATTCATAGTGACGGGCTTTTTTCTGTCCATTGTCAGCTTTGCTAATGAAGGACAAATTAATATCTTGCTGCTCTAGGTTGTTGGGGGCCTTTTCTAAGTTTACGTGTTCGCTACCAAAGATTTCAACCAAATGCATATCATACTGATAGAAATATGGAAGCTTGTAAATCATACCTATAAACTTAGAGGTAATGCGAGTAGGAGAATCGTTGAGATACTGCAACAAGTCGGTCTTGAATTTAGTGAAGTGATCACCGCGCAACTTAGCCATAATCAGTTTGGACTTGTAATAAGACACAAGAGTTTCAGCAAAGATACGGTCTTGATCCGTAATCTTAGCTGCAATCTTATCAGTATGGTCGGTCAACGACCAATTGAGATAGTCTATTTTGTCGTTGGTTCTGGATTCTGTGATAAGTCGGTATAGAGTACAGCTAACCAACACTGGGTCAGTAGTAAAATTGTATGAAACTTCTTGGGTAGGTTCTGCGACTAACTCATCCCAAACATTGCTTGTTATACTTACAGTCCTCATAGTGTTCTCCTTATATTTTCACACTACATGAGTTGTTAAAAATAAGCAATAGAGAGGTTACCCAATTGTAACGTCTTCCATGCCTGCGGTGCGTAGACGAACGACATGGCCTAACATAAAGTTTTTAGATTCCAAAGCTTTAATGACGCCGGTCCACTTGTTTCGTAGCAAAGCTACTTCATTGATTAATACTTCATAATCAATAACTTCGTCCTCGCCCTCTGCATACTTTTCAGCATCACGAGGGGTAAGCGATCTATTATAGTTTTCTAAGTATTTCTTAAAATATTTTCTTTTTAGTTTGCGCAATTGAATTTCTAGGTAACGGAGTACCGCTTCAATCTCCTGTAGTTGGTTGAAGCGATACTCTGTAATACCGGGTAATGCGGCAATGTTCTTTTCAACATTGCCGTACACCGATACATCACTTTTTGCAGAAAGCAATTCATTCTCATAATGAGAAATGAAGTCAGGAATGCGACTTAAATCCTGAGTGATTTTGCTGTACCAAGTCATTAGTATTCGTCGTCTTCGTCGTCGTAATAATCGTCGTAGTAGTCATCTTCAAGATCATCTTCATACTCATGAACCAAACCATCTTCCGGAGTTTCTAAATAGAAATCAAGTGCATCCTTGATATCCTTATCGCCCCTAAAAGTATTCTTAATCTCATGTGCAGAATAATCTTCTTCCACAAGATAATTAACCAGTGTTTCAGCGGCGCCATCAATGTCACCTGCTTCAATACTAGACTTTAGAAGCTTCCAAACTTCACCGATTAATCCAATACTCATTCCGCACCTTCCTCTTCTTCAATGAGTGCGGAATTCTTGCCAGCAGTCTTGGCTTCAAACTCAGCCATGATAGTGTCCAAACAACCGTCATCATTTGATTCCCAAGCCTTACGGAACTTCTTAATAATGGTTCCATCAAGCTTAGTGTAAACAAGACTGTTACCTTCCTTAGTAACCATACCAAGTGATTCAGCCATGTCAAGCATACCTGAATATGGATTCATACCGGTTTCATAAGGAATCTTAATCTGCACTGATTCGAACGGCTTTGCGTAACGAGTCTTCATAACCTTACAAGCACTACGAATACCGCGAACGTCACTGACCTTGTTACCTGACTCATCTTCCTTAAGCTTAAGCTTACGCATAGCTACAACGATAGATGAAGCGTAGATAAAGCCTTGACCACCTGAAATCTTATCGTCAGGATCAAACATATCCTGCGAAGCATAAGTGTGGTTAGTAGCAACAAGACCAACATTATTCGAACCGAACATGTTTACGCAGTTACGAACAAGTGCGGTCAATGCCTTAGGCTTACGACCCATGTCACCCTTCATATCGCCTGCTTCGAACTGATTAACATCGGTTGGAGTGAGCAACATACCAAGACTGTCAATAACGAAAAGAACCTTAGGCTTGTCATCTTCTGGCATAGCCTTGTAGCCCTTCATAAACTCGCTGATAGTCTTAGCAACATCATCAATCATTGCCATGTTCAACTTGAGGAGCTTGTCCTCAGCAGTGTCAACACCAAGTGCATGAAGCCATGCTTCGTCAAGTGCGTTTTCACTGTCAATTAATACAACATAGATGCCTTGTTCTTGAGCATGACGAACTAGATTGCCTGAACAGATGTAGCTCTTACCTGAACCTGACTCTCCTGCAAAGACTGTTACCTTGCCGAGAGGGATACCCTTATTAAAATCACCACTAATGCGATAGTTTAGTGCGTAATTACCTGTGCTTACCCAGTCTGTCGGGTCATTAAATCCGATACTAAGGCCGTCGATAGCCTTAGTAATATCCTTGCGGAACTTACTAATATCAAATGGCTTTGCCATGTTTTCTCCTGTTATCTTACAATTTGTTTTAACTTATCACCTGGCGAGGTTTTTTCAAGTAGTTCGGGACTATTTTCTGCTAGATCATCTAAGTGCATATCCATAGGATAATGACGTAAAATAGTTCTGGCGCGGTCACGAATGATGCTTGGTACTCTAGGTGTTTTGCCAGGGTCGCAAAGTTCTTCTAAAAGTTTTCTACTTTGCTTCAAGGCTCTATATCTTTCATCTGGTAATGTCATATAAACCTCCTGTCAAACGGGGAGACACGTGGTCTCCCCTATCTAATTTTAATTATTAGACTGACGGGCGCGGATCATTGCAAGAATGTCCTGAGCCTTGTCGCTTGATGTTTCCGACTTGGGAACAACTACCGGATCATTTGCTGCCGGAGCTGCGTCTTCATCCCAGGGAACATCATTGCTAGAAGCCGGGGCAGACTGGGTAGTGCTGGTACCAGCAGCAACCGATGTTTCTTCCTGCGCTGCTCCAGCCGGGGCCTCAAGTCCATAAGGACGATAGTAAGCGCCCCACTTATCAGGATCATATGCACGACCATCTACAGATGCTTCAAACATTTCCTTGATAACATTGAGTTCAGCCTGACTTGGCTTCTTGGGCAAGAAGTCCTTAAGATTGAAAAGACCATGCGCTTCAATAGCAGCAAGTTCAGATTCAGTCAATGGAGATTCCTTACGGGCCCAGTTAGAGGTTGAGTAGTCAGCATAACCACCCTTCGAAGTCTTCTTGATGTTGAAGTCAAGACCACGATTGTAATCAGTTGGCAATTCTTCCAACTCAGGATCCATCAACGATGCCTTAATAACAGTCTGAATCTGCGGGCTGATTACGAAGCGACGAATAGGATTCGTCGGGGTCTGATCGTCACCGATTGGGTTCGCACGAACGAAGCCCTGATAAAGATAAGAACGCTTCTTCCAATACTTGTTAGCGAGGTCCTTAAGACTGTCATCCTTGTACCAAGGACGAACTTCTGCGAGAACAGGGCAGTTGTCGCCATACATTTCTACGCAAGGAACCTGAACGACTACTTGCTTAGCATCGGGCTGACCCTTGATACCATTGAATGGGAGCTTGATGATTTGACGCTCGACCCAGAAAAAGTCGTTAGTATTATCAGCGTCAGGAAGGAAACGCACTGTTGCAGTTGCGCCTTCTGAAATATTCCAATGTGCATAAATTGCGTTATCAGACTGGGTACGAGCACCGCTGTTCTGATTCTTGTTTTCTTGGGCTGCCAAACGAGCCCGGATTTCTGCTAGACTTGCCATTTTGTTTTCTCCTTTTTAAATGTGCCTAAGTTGTGCCTAAATGTGTTTTTATGTTTCGTTGTTCGGAGACAACTACACACAAGTTATGTTATAACTCATGTGTAATGTATTTACAATTTAATTGGGCGCATAATATAATATTATATTACACTATGTGCCCAAAATAGTATTAACTAGGATTGACGTTGTTTTCTGTTGAGAGCTGGCCACTTCCTATGTAGGCGGGGTCACTCGTCACGGCGCCGCTGACTGGATTAGCAATTAAAATATCTAGTTGTTCAATGGTATTTTTCATTGATTCTATGGCTGTTGCAAATGTTACATTAGCTGGCGAAGCTTCAGGTGGAAGAAATTTAGCAATGCTGGGTATCGACGGACCGATCTTAGTTTGTTGTGCTGCAAGTTGTGCCTCAGGAGTTGCAGCGGTTTTACCAACTGCTTTTTTTGCTGCTGCTTCTTGTGTTTTCTTTATTTCTACTGCAAGTGCTACCTTGGCCACTTCCATTTTGGCGCGGGCATTTGCTGTGACAGGAGGTATATTTTTTAATGTAGGAATCAGATTCTTGATTGCTGCCATTGCTGCTGCTGCTTTAGGAGCTGATAAATTTGGTTTATTATTTTTATTTGGCATTATTGGTTTTTTCATAGTACTTTCCCCGTTATATTTTAAAGCGCGCCATCTCCATGATACGAGCTAGTTCTTCTGGAATCTCGGTGGATTCGTTGGCGCCAACTAGCTTACCGATATTATTGTTCTTTACTTTTTCAGTAGGTCCAAGTTGACCTGCACGCTTTTGGTTTGCGTCTAGGTCTTCTTCAACCTGTACTTCATCAAGTTTATCGTGTTTTGCGCGAATTGATGCCATCTTTTCTTTACTTGCGCCCTCACGACCTGCTTGTTGAAGTGCTTTCATGCCCTTTTCGCCATATTTCTTTTTACCGAGATATGCTTGTAATCCGCTTTCTTCAACTTCTTCTTCTGCTACTGCTTGAGGGGCCATGCCAATAAAGTTTTCTTCAACATCGCCCTTAAACGCTTTGCCAAATGATTTATCAAGAGCCTTTCTAGCAGCCTTAACTGCATCTTTAGCCTTCATCATCTTAGCAGTCTTATCTGGACCTTGTGGACCTTTACGAGGATCATGGCGTCTACCCTGATATAAATCTTTTTCCATTTCGTTTACATCGTTTGCTGCTTTAGGTTTACGATTTCTATGTTTTTCTTCTTGCTCAAAGTCTTCTTCTGAGGGGATCCAACTATCGTCATCTAAATCGTCGTCATCTTTCTTTTTGAAAGGTACAACATCACCTTCGTCTAGCTCTAGCTTCTCATTGATGATACCATCTGCCCACTCAGCTAGAGTGTCAACTTCTTCCATTTCAGTGACGGGCTTCTTGAGTCTTGATAGAATAGGCATTGCTGATTCAATGCGAGGATCAACCATTTCTTGTACGAACAAATCATTGATTGATTCGTCTAGTTCGTCTTCCATCAATGTAGGAGTCCAGCTTTCAAAATATGCTTGATAACCGCGATGTGAAGCAAGCTTGTGTAATGTTTCACGAAGATTATTGTAGTGATTAATACCTTCGTTAACTAATTCCTGTGCTGATTCGTTGAATTGTCCGTTGCGAGTAGCACGAGCAAAGCCAGCCATCTTATTATAGTCTTCTACGACGGTCTTGATATGATTCCACTTATCATCATTGGGAACGCCACCTTCTGCAATGTGACGAGCATATACACGGGCGATGCCAGGACGAGTTGTAGGAGCTAGGAATCTTTCACCATCTTGGTTCTCAAGGAAAATCTTAGCTACATTACGATAGCGTTGTTCCCCTTCTTCCAATGCACGATTATGTTGTAGGATAATCTTTACGCTAGGAACTGCATCATTATATGATGCTTTCTTGCCCATTGGGTGATAGCTTTCCGATACTTTTTCTTTCATCTTGTAGTAATCCCGTTGTCTCATGTCATCGCCTAGGCGATCTTTATTTGATAATTCAAAACTTAATTGTCTGCGTTGCGCCCAATTCTTTAAATGTTTCAAGAACCCAGTCCAACTATCGTTGTATTCTACTCCGGGAGTAGCGTTGCTAGGGCTTTCTTGCTGTTCTTCATCATAATAGACAATAACATTTTGTGCATCATCAATACTGACCCAAGCTTTACCATATTCCTCACCGTCTTTAGTAAATGTAAATTGAATAACATCTGCTGCTTGACTGGCAGGAACACGTTGATTCTTACTATCTAGGGGAACAGGCTGATATCCTCTTACTTTAAGAAGATCATATAGGTCGCGGTTGAATGATTCATTATCTGTAGCCATATGTATATTTAGTCCAAATTAGCCTAGAACAGCAAAGAAGGGAAGTGGTTGTATTATTTCATCGTGGTCACGCAGATGACTTTCAATGTCACCGTGATAGTCTTTCAGTTGTTGCATAATTCTTACTGTTAGTAATGATGCCATTACTAAGTCATCAGTATCACCAATCTTTGCTGCGTAACTTCCCCCACTTGCTACAAAAGCTTTTAGCTCAGTAATCAATGATCTACTGTATACTGTCATCTTACCGGATTCAAGTAAGGTTTTGAACTTAGCACACGCCGCTAGTTTGGGCTTTTGACTTGTATTGAATCCTCTACGCTTTTTGCCAGGTTCGCTTAAGAAAATACCAGGAATGTTGCTTTCACCGAACTCATTTAATGAGATTAGTGCCGCTTCACCGATGCTATTATTTTCCAATGAATAGTAAATGTTATTAGGTTCGCCGGTACATTCCGCAATGTATTTGTTGATTTGAGCCATTAACTTAATTTGACTGGGAATATCAGTTTTGTTGTGTTTCCACTCCCCGATCTGAGTAGTAGTGTTAGCTTCAAATATCTGAATTGCAGCGGGGTCTGATCCAGTACCTAAGCTTGGGTCAAGAGCAACTACGTATAGATTTCCCTTTTCGGGCTTCTTATACCAGCGCACTTGTCCCATTCTATTGATTGGCTCAATTCCTTCAAGTTTGAATAATGTATTAGGATTGATAAGTGTTTCGTCTGCGATCAAGAACTCGCAGTCCATTTCTCGCTTGAATCTATCATCTCCGAGCTGGGCACGCATTTGTTCTGCCCACTTCTCATCACGTTCAGGGTGTTCATGCCAGTATGCTCTATATGCCCTAAAGCCGTTGATACCTAATTCAGTAGTGTTGCCGAACTCATCCTCTGTCTTATTAGCTTGCTTCCAAATAAGAGCAAACTGATCTTCGTCACTGTTTGGAGTTGAAGTGATAATTGCCTTACCACCAGTCGCTAGAGTAGGAGTAATAGCAGTCCAGAATTCAGTTGCGATACTGGGACGCACGAACGCAAATTCGTCAAGATATAATAATGAGATAGACATACCACGACCTGTGTTTTCAGTCGTAGTAGCAGATACAATACGAGAACCATTCTCAAAGTCTAGTGAACCTTTGTTGTACGTAGTCACGCCTGCTTTGATGTGATCGGGGCAATTTTCATACGCATAACGAATACGCTGCATGATTTCTTGCGCACCAGTATATTTGTGCGCTGCAATGAGGATAGTTGAGTCGGGGACAAACATTGCATACCATAATAGATAACCGGCAGCACTGGTTGACTTACCGGTCTGACGAGGCATCAGTGAAATTGAGAAACGATAACGATGATATGTATCAATTAATCGTTCTTGAAACTCCCATGGGTGATACTTCATTGCACCCCTAGTCGGGTGCTGAATCATAAAGAAGTTATCCATGAAGTA
>JACCDW012025093.1_pt1 | contig 17060 bp, 15 predicted proteins | sample 7449781 | NCBI WGS metagenome assembly JACCDW01 (sample SAMN15323449, study PRJNA562643) | freshwater metagenome | isolation source: river surface water | place: USA:Blue River Watershed | collected 2017-08-18
AAACGGTGTATTATATTTTACCAGTTACGACGGCAGTCTAACAGCAGTCTATGCAGACACAGGACAGATTAAATGGAAAAAACATCTAGATATGTTTATGCACGGAACACCATGGATTGATGAACAGCGGCAACAGATCTATCTAGGAACCGAAGGTGGGATACAGAATAGAAGAGGTGACATAGTTTGTCTTGACTTAGAAACAGCAAGAACAAAATGGGTATTTCCTACTCAACATGTTATTCCTTGTAGTCCTAGTCTAGTAGGAAATAATGTTGTATGCGGAAGTAACGATGGCTATCTATATTCTATCAATGCAGACACTGGGAAATTTGTCTTCAGTCTTAAAACTGGTGAAGTAAAGGGAAGAGTAAATTATATAGATGATATAATTCTTGCCTGTTCAGAAGATGGTAAGCTACATGGAATTAGCCAAGACGGTGCAATACTTTGGACAAGATCCTGCGGAACAACATCTCGTCATCAGTTTCTTCCTGTTTACAGAGATGCTGGTCTTGTGATACTAGGTAACACAGACGGAATGATAGTTGCCTACGATAAACACGGAACACAAGTATGGTTAAGAAATTTGCGTGATGATGTTTGTTGGAACATTACACTCAAAGGTAACGAATTGATGGTATTAACTGGCAAGGCTGGCCATTTGTATCAATTAGACCCGTTGAACGGCAATAAATTAAAATATCAAAAACTATCTTATATAACAAGGGCGCCCTGTGATTTTAATTCAGAATACATCGCAATCAACTCCTCTGCCAAAGGCCTTTATATCTACAGGAGAAAACATGACTAGAATGAAATTAGACGTAGAAACTCTTCGAGTCATCTATTTTACAAAAAATCAAAACGAAATACTACATAATTCCCCGCATACCTTAGATTACGATTATCGGTGGGATCTACCTGATAATATAACCCTTGATAATTGTTGGAATTGGAGATTAAAAGGGGATAAGTTAGTAAACACAGAAGTAACTAATCAAACTGTTAAATCTCTTTTAGAAAACAACAAGGCAGAAGTAAAAAAACTTTTAATAAAAAAGATTAATTCAACAAGGCAGTCTCTACTGAGTAACTATAACGGCGGCGACTATCTAAGGAATTTAAAATTTTCCGCAGTTGAAAAAGATGATGCAGTATTTTTAGAAAAATTAGCTAAAGCAGCAAATGTAAGTGTAGAACGTTATAAAAAAATAATTTTAGATAAAAAATCCGCAGTTGATTCTGCACTCAAGAATACTGAAATTAACAAAGAATATTATCAAAAGCTGATTAGTGAAATACAGACTAACGAAGATCTATTTCTTTTGAGAGATGAGTTTAACAATGCAGATTTAACTAAAATACAAATGCCATGAAATTAGTTGACTTTATAAATTATCGAAAAGATAAAAAGGATATTGTTCTAAAAACTGATTTTAAGGTGCCTGATCTTAAAGCACTTCAGGATTTTTTTAAAAACGAAGTTAAACCGTTAACAAAAACTCTACAGGGTAAAAAACAGTTTCACGGTGGGTGGAGTATACAAAGCGACACAGGAGACTTTATCGATGGATGGCAACCCGGTAGTGCAGTTTTACGTAAGGACATAAACGGTAAGGTAATCGTCGATCTTGAAAAAAGAAAACAGATGTTTCCAAATGGATTTGCATTTGATATTCCGACAGAAATATGCAAAGGTCCTACTAAAGATCTGATAGTTCAATTATATGATCAAGGGTTTGCAGCTAAAAGAACAAGATTTTCTGAACTAAATCCGGGACATGCGGATACATGGCATTTCGACAACGGAAATGAATTTTGGAGAGGACATATTGCAATAGAAACAGACTATGATAACCTTTTTAGATTTAGAGAAAATGGAAAAGTTATCGGTTGCCACATCCCTGCTGACGGATATCTATATCTAGTTAACATTTCATTAGAACATTCAATTATAAACGCGGGTAAAAATTATAGAACGCACATTATTACAGACAGCAGTCAAGATATTAGAGACTTTAAGGTAAACGTCGAATCCTATCTGAGAATCTAACTCAATAAATACAAGAACTTGGAAAAAATATGGCAGCAATTACCTTTTCAGTAATAAACAACGGTGCTTCAACAACAACAGTTACTAGTATCGTGTTTTCTTCGCCTACTGGTATTCAACATTCTGCTGATCTTTCTAATTTTGTAGGCGGCGTTTCTGGATTTACTGGGGCTACATTTACTACAAATACTCCAATAGATACATTAAGCATTGCACAGTTTTCTCTTGATTACACTTACGTTTCCGGCGGAGTTGGGACCAAATTAGGTAATGTGTATGTAAACAATCAAGCTGGCCAATCCGCTACCATTTTCACTACAGTTGTTGTATATGATACAACATTACCTCCTGCACCTATAGACGGCGGAGACTTTCCAACAGGCGACTTTCCTCCGGGCGGGTATGACTTTACTCCCGGTCCTGCCGATGGTCCTGCCGATGGTCCTGCCGATGGTCCTGCTGATGGAACTGATGGCGCTACTGACGTCGGTGACGGTGTTGCTGACGGAACAGATACATCTGGGCAAAACGATACAGACGGAACCCCTGATGGAACAGATGCCGATGGCACTGACGGAACAGACGGCACTGACGGAACAGACGGCACTGGCGACGCTGCTGATGGAACTGGTGACGCTGCTGACGGAACTGGTGACGGAACTGGTGATGGAGCGGCCGGCGATGGAGCGGCCGGCGATGGCGCCGATGAGTAAGGATTAACTGATGCCAGCAACTAATTTAACGGTAATAGCCTCAATAGGGCATGTAACTTCAAGAGATGCAGTAGTTTCTGTTCCTCCTTTTATTCAAACTACACAAAAGTTATCTAGCCCGCCTACTGCTGAAATAGTTCCCCCTCCTAAACTTATCAGTGTAAATTCTTTAGCTAATTTTGTATTTCAACCTTTTACAACTAGCGATGGGCAAAATGTTGTTATTACAAACATAGGATCAGATACTGTAACTATTTCAACTATAACTTTTAGTTCTGCAAATGTAACTCATATTCCTTCGACAGGGTTTCCAACTTCGTGGCCGTATTCAATTCCTCAAGGAAATAATTTAACATTTGGATTAAGATATTATTCAACACAATCTGGAATCTTTAATAATTCGGTAACTATCTTTAGCGATTACGATCTAGGTCCTTATACATTTCCTACAAGACAGGTTGTTAACAGAGAATTTAACTATGATGTAATTCCATCAGTGGTTACCGCAGTTATTGATAACATAGGGGTATCTACGTCAACGACTATTAGAATTGAACCTACTGAACTTAGTTTATTGTCTGGATTTAAGATTGATAACTTAACTGCTACATTAGCCTATTCTAATGGTTGGGATATTATTGATACCACTATATTCGACGGAAAGGGATATGTAACTGTCAAATTTGATGCAGACAGCGTAGATAATCAAAACGGAATATACACTGCTCTATTAGAACTTTCTTCTGGTGGCATTTCAGAAAACATTAATCTTCAAGCAACTGTTGCAATTGACTACAGTAAATTTTATAATCTTGCACAATGGATTAGTCCTATATCTCCCCACAACAGCGTTATTGGGATCAGCTATGATGTTGTTAATGGAGAAAAGACACTAACAATTGGTGTAGGAATGGGCGGCGATACTACACCGGAATATGATAATGGTGGCGACGAATATTTAGATATTAGAAATTTAGGCATAGGAACAGATAATGTTGATACTCCATATCCTCATTGGGCAGAGGCATATAGATTTAGAAATCTAGGAACAGGCACTGCTAAAACTTATCTAAGCGGTGCAAAAGATGCTGACAACGTTTATCTATATCAAGAAAAATTTACTGATAATAGAAATTACGGACATTATTTTGGAACTGAGAGATCTTATGAATCTATGTTTATTGTTCAAGATGATGGTCAAGGCAATTTAACAATTTCTATGAACAATCTAAGAGAATTATCAGACGACAGCAGATTCAATGTTACGTTAGATAACTTAACTAGGGCGTTCCAATACTACAGTGGTATTGATTCTGGAGGAGGTAGAATTATAAACTTAATCCAGTATCCTATTTCTCCAATTATATCCCCTCCTGCTCCTGCTGCAACTACATCTACAATTACTCCTGTAGGTGAAACAAGAACAACCCTATTTAGAGGAATTAGATATCTACATAAGAATGTCTCTAAAACAGCTACGGCAGTGTCTGGTCCAGGTGATACTGCAATCTCTCTTAACACTATCTTCGGTCTAGTAGCAGGAGACATAATAAGGACTATAGGAACATCAACAGTTGAAGGTAACTCTTTAGCGATTTCCGGAATATCTACGCTAACCAATACCGTTACGCTTTCTAGAGGCCTTCCAGATAATATTACAGTAACTACAGGAACAACTGTAACGTTTAAAAATCCAGTCTACATCGATACTTCATTAATCGACATGACAGGTAATCAATTTAATTACCTTGAAGATAACTACTAAGATAATTAGTAGTAAATGAAGATCGAACAACTATACAAACCTTTACCTGAGCAAATCCAAGCCGTAGAGTGGACCGGTGATGCGGAAGAGTATGACTGTCATTTATACGAGCTCGGCCGACTAAATTCTAAATCCCTAGTAGTAAACCCTTTTTTAAGTGAACCCCTACTGGTTCACTACATTGAAGAGATTCCAGACATTGAAAAATGTGTAGTCTGGATGTATAACGACGAGTGGATTGCTAAGTTATTTTCAGAAGGATGGACTCCTGAAGTAGGGTATGAAACTATTAAATTAGTAAAACCAAAATTAGCTTGGAATAGAAATCCAGAAATCGATAAGTTAATGAGATTTGAAAATGATCCATTTGGATCATTTGAACCAGAACCTTGGGATAGAAACTATAAACTTGTATGGTATATTGATCCTAGATTCAATCCTTTGCCGGATAAAGTTTGGGTAGTAAGCTGCCAGCCAGTAGGCAAACCTATTCAAGGAACAAAGGAAATGGGGTTCTTAACTCCTGATATAAGTGTAGAGTTCAATGAACACCTTCCTGATTTAGGCATTGACATAGATGAATGCTGTCCTCCATTTTGGGAATTAGCCAGCGAATGTGCATATGAATTAGATCCTGTTCATCAAACAGGTGAAAGACTCTGGGTAGTAAAATTTACTCCAAACTATAGAAAGCCTCGTGGGTGGAAATGGTTAGGAATTATTACTCCGCAGTTTAAAGCAGAATATAACCCCAACTTACCAAAATTGGATTACGATTTAGATTATGTAGTTCCCTGGCATGACCTTGGGTTTGAACATGTATGGATGTTGGATAAGCAGCATCTTCAAAATGGCGAAGATGATATCTGGGCTGTAAAAATTAAATTTTTAAAAGATGTAGAAGGTGAGAAAATTATAGATTACATCACTCCTGCTGTCTATTTAGAATACAACAAAGATCTTCCTGAACTTGAGTATTCAATTGAATACGAAATTCCTTGGCATGATCTTGGATTTGAACATGTATGGATGTTAGATAGAAAACATTTACAAAATGGCGAAGATGATATCTGGGCTGTAAAAGCCAAGTGTTTAAAGAAAACTAAAGGGACAAAAGTAATAGGCGAAGTAAGTCCTGTAATCAGTGTAGAATATAATAAAGATCTTCCAAATGTAAACTACAATATAGATTATGTTGCACCGTGGCATGATTTAGCGTTTGAACATACCTGGATGTTAGACAGAAAACATTTACAAAATGGCGAAGATGATATTTGGGCTGTAAAAATTTACTATTCAACAAACTCAGAAGGATCTAAAACAGTAGGCGAAGTAAGTCCTGTGCATAGATTAACTTATAATTCAGATCTACCCAAAATGTCTTATAACATAGATTATGTAGTTCCTTGGCATGATCTTGGATTTGAACATGTATGGATGTTAGTTAGAAAACATTTACAAAATGGCGAAGATGATATTTGGGCTGTAAAATCTACCTGCACAGATGAAGTGACTGGAACTAAAGAAATTGGCTCATTGAGTCCTGTCTTAAAAATAGAAGTTAATCCAGAACTGAGAGGATATACGTTCGATATTAATTATGATATTCCCTATTATGACTTTTCTTTCTTGCATGTTTGGAGTTTAGATAAAATCTATACTAATGATCGGGATATATGGGCAGTAAAGATAAAACCATCTAACTCTGCTAACGAATGGAAAGACATGGGCGATATTGAACCTTCATCGTTTATCTCTTATAATCCTGCTCTTAAAGATCTAAGAATCGATATTGACTATAAGATTCCCTACCATGATAGAAAGTATGTGCATGTTTGGTATCTAGATACAGAATACACAAACGGAGAAAAAATTTGGGCTGCAAAAATGCAGGCATCCGAGAAAGCATCGGGTGAAAAAGAAATGGGGTATGTAACTCCGATCTTCCCTGATAGAATTGATGTGATATTCATAAGCTATAATGAAAGAGATGCTGAAAAGAATTGGCAACGTGTTTTAGAAAAAGCACCCCAAGCAAAGCGAGTTGACGGAGTTAAGGGTATATTCGAAGCGCATAAATCCGCTGCAAAACTAGCGACTACAGATATGTTTTATGTAGTAGATGGTGATGCATATCTTACAGACGATTGGGTTTTTGATTTTCAACCGGGTATATTTGACAGAGACTGCACCTACATCTGGTATTCAAAGAATCCAATTAATAGTTTGACCTATGGCTACGGAGGTGTTAAACTATTTCCACGTAAGAAATTATTAGAATTAAAAAACTGGAGCACTCTTGATCTATCAACATCAGTTACTGAAAAACTTAAAATAATCGAAAAAGTTAGTAACTACACATATTTTAACACAGATCCTTTTTCTACTTGGAGAAGTGTGTTTAGGGAATGTGTTAAATTGTATGTTAACAATCATAGACATCCAGAAACATTTGAACATCAGTTTAGGCTTGATCAATGGTTAGAAGTAAAAAATAATATAGATTATTCTGATATTGTTTTAAACGCCGCAACGCAAGCAATAGAGTTTGCAAAAGCAAATATTAATAATAAAAAAGAACTGATAAAGATTAATGACAGAGATTGGTTAGAATCTCAATTTAAAAAAATAAAGGTTTAACATGGCAGAGAAAAATAAAAAGCTAATTGATGTTAAGGCACAATTAGATACAGTAAGCTCTACATTTTGTATTGCAAAGTGGAAACAGGTTACTATGCATCTTCAAAACGGAATGACTCATAGTTGTCACCATCCTAGTCCACATGTAATTCCTCTTTCAGAAATTAAAAGAAATCCAACTGCCCTACATAACAGTGAGTTTAAGAAAGAGCAACGTAAGTTAATGCTCGAAGGCAAGCGTCCAGAAGAATGTGACTACTGCTGGCGTGTTGAAGACGATGCACAACCAGAAAGCTTCAGTGACCGAATCTATAAAAGTGCAGACCGATGGGCACTTCCTTATCTTAATGATGTTGCTAGTAAGTCATGGGATGACAATGTAGATCCTAGCTATGTTGAGGTTAGTTTCGGTAATGTCTGTAACTTTAAATGCAGCTATTGCGCCCCTCATATCAGTAGCAAGTGGATGGAGGAAATTGAGCAGTTTGGTCCCTACCCGACTAGCTTCAACTACAATAACCTAGAGTATCTCAAAGCCAATAACATGATGCCTATTCCTAACAGAGCAGAAAACCCATATGTTGATGCTTTCTGGGAATGGTGGCCTAAGATGTATAACAGCCTAGAGCACTTCCGCATTACTGGTGGAGAGCCTTTGCTTAATAGAAACACATTCAAGGTATTGGATTATATCATCAACAATCCTAATCCTAATCTAGAAGTTAGTATCAACACTAACTTGAATCCGCCAGAAGACCTTTTTAACGTATTCTTAGATAAGATCAATACTATTATCAAAGAGAAAAAACTAAAAAGTTTTAAACTGTTTACCAGTGCAGAAGCACACGGTAAACAAAGTGAATATATTCGATTTGGAATGAACTATGACAAGTGGTTATCTAATCTAAATAGAATTTTTGAAGAAATCCCGGACTGCTCAGTTACTATTATGAGCACCTACAATATATTAAGTGTGTCTACATACACTAAGTTTCTTAACGACATTCTAGCAATTAAGATGAAGTATGGAAGTCATAAAGACCCTAGGAATCCCTTGTTGCTTGACATTCCTTACCTGCGTCAGCCTTTCCATCAAAGCATCTTTATTCTTGAAAAAGAAATGCTTCCGCTGATCTATGATCAAGTAACAATGATGTATAAAAATCTGGAATACAAACATTGGTATGACACTGCTAACAAGGGATTCTTTGAATACGAGGCAGACAAGCTCAAGAGAATCTACGAAATGGTTAACGCCTATGTTCCTGACAACTATACAAAGGTTAATAGAAAAAACTTTGTTGCGTTCGTTGACGAGCACGATCGACGCCGTGGAACTAATTTCTTAGAGACGTTTCCAGAACTTGAACAGTCATATCTTCGTTGGAAAGAACTATGAAAATTGCTGTTTGTTTTCACGGGCAGCTTAGAACAGGAGTTCAAGCATCAAAGAATATCAAACATTTCTTTGGGGAATATTTTGATAACGTAGATTTTTTTGCACACACGTGGAATCTAAACACAACACGAATGCCTCTTAATCTTACCTGCTATGAACTCCCTGTTTATAAAATTCCTCAGGAAACACATGATGCATTTAAAGAAATATATAAGCCGATTAATTATCATGTAGAGGATCAAGAGATTTACTGGGCTCATGTCCAAAAGACCTACGGGTCAACCGGCGATCTTGTTCATCTATGGCACAGCAGTTACCACAGTATTCAACTAAAAAAAATATTTGAAAAAATTAACAACTTTAAGTATGATTACGTTATTAGGCTTAGACCAGACTGCATATTTCCTCCTGATAGAAAATTCAAAGACGATTTAGAAGAAGTAGCTGCCGAGCCAGAAAAGTATCACTTCCATCAATTTTTTGGAGATACCTATCATTTTGCCACTTCAGAAATTATGGACATAGCAGCTGACTTTTATCTTAACGGAAATTTCTACGGTAATCATTTTTGGCCAATGGCTGCATTTATAGATCATATGACCAAATTAGGAATACCGCCTGTTAGATTTCTAGATAACAGAGCAACTATATTAAGAAAAGAATTTGATTATCTTGATCCGGTTAGGCATTACTGGCATATTAACGCTATCAACTCTCTTATATTTGAAAACATTAACTTTGCTAAAGACGGAATGATTTATACCTATGAAAATATAAAAAATCCAAATCAACTTAAAGATCTTAAAGAAAATCTACATGACATTTTTGGAAGCGAAGACATTCCATCAAAATATTTTTCTTTCTACAAGGGGTTACCGTGAGAATTGCAATTTGTTTAAGTGGCCAACCTAGAACATGGAGTAAATGTTTTTCCAATTGGATGGAAAAAATTTCTAAACATGGCGAAGTTGATTTCTTTTTTCATATGTGGGACTATAACACATTACCTAGTCTGTTGGCTAGTCACAATGGGGGTATTCAAATCCAAGATGAACCTATCGATGCAATAGAAAAATGGGAGATTTTAGATACTCTAAAACCTAAGAAGCATATCTTCGAATCGAGAAAACCTATTGGGTATTGGAATTGCGAGTTGCCTCCTGAAAAACAATTTGGTCATTGGTGTTCAGAGCAGTTCTACAGTGCGTATTATGCTTCTCTACTAAAGAGAGAATATGAAATGGAGAACAAATTTAGATATGATGCTGTTTTTAGATTAAGAACAGACTTGTGGATAGAGCAGGATTTTGTTTTAGAAAAGCCACTTCCAAACACAATGCACAGTGCTCATTGCTCATGGGATCAAAAATACAATGTCTATCGTGTTGGTGATATATTCTACTATGCTGATAGTCACACGTTTGATGAGATAGCACGAGTATGGAAGTTCTTGAGTTTTGTTCCTACAGATTGGGTTACTCCTGTAGAATGTCCTCCTCCTGAAATTGCATTATATTTCTATCTTGCAAACATGGGTATAGTTAATAAACCTACTCATGTCAGCATGAAAATAATGCGTTCGGAAAAGTATAAAGAATTAAAAGGCTTTTTAGATGGATACGAAATCACTTGAAAATTGCCGAATTGCTGTTTGTATGAGCGGGGAACCTAGAACATATAAAGATTGTGCAGACTCGATAAACAAATATTATACAAGTAAGAAAGGTAATGAATTTTACTTCTTTGGCCATGCATGGAGTGGTAACAGCTATAAACGGTTTCAACCTTCTGGATTCTATGTCTACGAATTTACTAAAGAAGACAGAGCTGCTATTAGTCAAGATCTAAAAAAATATTTTAACATTACTTCACTAGATGTAGAGCATCAGTTTATTCAAGACGGATTAACATCGTGGTTTTACAGCATGATGAAATCTAATTTCCTCAAACAGAAATATGAAGTTGAAAATAATATGATGTTTGATCTTGTAGTTCATAGCAGATATGATTTAGTGTTTCCTCCTGGAATTACATTTGAAGATTGTATGCCCAATATCATTGAAGAAAAAGTTTTGTATTCTCATTTTGGTTTTTATAGAAACGAATTTTTTCTTCCAAATCCTGATGCTGTTCATTATGCAGGAACATCGTTAACAATGGATGTTGTTGAGAGTTTTTATAATGTTTGGGAAGACAGATCGTTTGAGAAAATGCAAGGCGTAGGAAATCTTGATAATAATTTTTGGAGGAAAGTCGGGCCAGGTGCGCTAATTCATAAATGGGCTACGTTACGAAATATATTGCCTAGAGACTGTGCTGTAAATCAATATGCAGTTTATAGAAAAGAGTGTTCTGAAAAAGGACTAACCTACGAAAAAGACTATCAGTTAATTAAGAAAATGGAGCAAGCATGGATTTAAAATCTTTTGAAAATTGTAAGGTAGCAGTTTGTCTAAGCGGAGAAAGTCGATCGTTTAGAGAATGTGCAGACTCCATTAAAAAGTTTTTTTCTAATAATGGTCCTAGGGGCAATCAGTATTATTTCTTTGGTCACACCTGGGATGCAAATGGTTATAAAATTTGGGAAGGTCCTGGTATTGTTACACGAATCGAAGAAGAGCAATTAGACAAAGAACAGACTCTTGCTGACCTAAATAATTATTTTAATTTTGAAAAGATAGAAGTAGAAGATCAGTTTATCAAACACGATTTTGGCCTATCAACCTTGTATAGTAGAATGAAAGCTAATTTCCTTAAACAGAAATATGAGGTCGAGAATAATATGATGTTTGACCTTGTTATTAAAACGAGATTTGATCTGTGCTATCGTCCAGGAATAACCTTTGACAATATTTTTGCAAGTCTTATAGAAGAAAAAGTTTTGTATTCTCATTACGGATTTTACAGAGGAGAGTTCTTCCTTCCTAATCCCGATGAAGTTTTTTACTTTGGAACATCTTTAACAATGGACATAATTGAAGACTTATATAACTCTGTTTCAACTGGTGAATTTGATCTAATAAACAAAAACGATAATTTTGATAATTCGGTGTGGCATCGTGTTGGCCCTGGTATTCTAATTCATAGGTGGATGGCTTTACGAAATATATTACCTAGAGAAGGCGGGCACATACCATATGCAGCATATCGGAAGCAGGCAATTGATAGAAAGTGCAATCCAGAAATAGAATTTGATTTAATTAAACAAATAGAACAGGGGCGTGCATGAAAATAGCTGTGTGTTTTATTGGTATGATTCGAGCAGGCGTTGAAGCATCGGAAAATCTTAAACAATGGTTTAGAGATGTCTACGGTGACGTAGATTTTTTTATGCACACATGGGACATTAGCGAATCTAAAGAATGGCATCGAGAATCTGAGCACTATCTCAGCGGAATTCGTCCTCAAAATATGTATCGAGAATCTAGTTATCCTTTGATAGAAAAATTAGAAAAAGCATACGACAGCAAATTTATATCAATTGAAGTTGAAAATCAAGAAAAATTTTTAACGTCATCAGTATATAGTCAATACAGACAATTTTCTCCGCAATGGTATTCTTGGTATAAAGTTACAAAGTTGGTATCAAATCATGAACAACAAAACAATATTCGATATGATGTTGTTGTAAAAATTAGGCCTGATATTGTATTTCCAAAAGAACGACACTTAAAAGAAGAAATCGTCAGATTCTGTGACGATACTACAGCATTGTATACGTTGGGCTACGATCCTATAAGAATTGATGATGTAATGTTTTTAGCAAGTTCCCAAGTAATGAGGCAGGCTTCTAGATTTTTTATGAGCGCCAGAAGTAAAGAGTGGACTACAAATCATCTTGGAGAATGGCTGAACCAGACTGGAATTAAGGCCTTGAATACTGCTCATACAACCTATGCGATCTATAGAAAAGAACACGTTGAGCGCGGAGTAAGCCCTATGAAGTTTAACAGATGTGTAAATCTTGAAAGAGAATACTATGCTCCTTATAATGTAGATAGATTACCCGAGGATGATGAATGAAAACACTTTATGCAAACGGATGTAGTTGGACAGCAGGCAATGGTATTGAGCACGATCCTATTGTAGCAGATAAATCACTGCATGAAAAATGGGCAGCACATAACGAATATAACTGGGCCAAAGTGCTTGCTGACAAGATGAACATGCGATACATAAACCAATCTCAAGGTGCAGGTAGTAATAAGAGAATGGTTAGAACTACTTGTGAGTTCTTACAACAACTTCCAGACAGTGAATACAAGAACTTGTTCGTCGTGCTTGGATGGTCAACTGTAGACAGAAACGAAATCTATCTGCAAGAAGGAAAGAACGGACATTGGTGCATGTTTAATGCAACACAACCAATTTCGTCTCATAATCCGCCTTTTAGTAAATCTTTCCTCAAGGATGCTGATAGCTTTCAGAGAGAATATATCAGTTGTGCATATAACCACACAGCTAACTATCTTGCATTTTTTCAAGAAATGTATCTAATGAGCAATCTTCTAGAAAATCTAGGTATATCCTATTTGTTCTTTAGCAGCTTGCCGTGGAGAAGGTCATGGACGCATCCTGCTGATGTTGACATTGAAAAAGAATTTCCGGTTCAGCTTTCAAAGCTCAAGAAGTCCCAGATTTTAAATACTCGAGACTGCGATGATTCGCAAAATGTAATGGCAGAGTTTTGTAGAATAAACAACATGCCAATGGCACCAGATCATCATACTATGGTTCAAGGACACAGGGCGTGGGCTGAGCACCTTTATACAGAAATACAAAAACTCAATTATGCAAATCTACAGGAATCATGATGTTCTTTACGGTGAGGATGACCTAGAACATCTATATACATTTGAAAATTTTCCGGTGTTTATGGGCTGCACAGATCAAGATCCTGCAATGGATCTATCTTGCAAACTAAGTGTTCACATCAGTCGAAGCACAGGCGTTCTGCAACTAAACCCTATCTTGCCTTTAGATGTAATTTACCAAACAGAACACAATTCAGGATCAGTTGGTAAAATGTGGCAAGAGCACCATCGGGCGTTTGCTGAATTTATCAGGTATGAAAATCCTTCTGCTGTTCTAGAAGTAGGTGGCGGCCACGGGCGTCTTGCAACTCTGTATGGTAACAGCGTTGAATGGACAATATTGGAACCTAATCCTAAGCCTGTGGAAAATTGTCCAGCAAAGATTGTAAAGGGATTCTTAACTGAGACTACCGACCTAAGTCAGTTTAATTTTGATACTATAGTTCACAGCCATGTATTTGAACATGCCTATGACCCTGAGCAGTTTGTAAAATTACAGGCCGATGGTCTTCCTATAGGGGGAAAGGTAATCTTTTCAGTTCCTAACATGCGTAAAATGTTAGAAAAGAAGTTTACTAATTGTTTAAACTTTGAGCATACATATTTCTTGTCTGAAGAATACATTGAAAATCTAATGCTTAAAAATGGATTTAAAATATCTGCTCTAGAGTATTTTATGGAAGATAACAGTATCTTTTACTCATGGGAAAAAACTGGAGAGCTATTAGAAATGCCATTACCGGGCGGGCTCTATGAAGAATATAAAAAACTGTTTCTTGAGTATATTGATCATCATGTATTATTAGTTAAAGATATGAATGCCGAAATTGACAGCAGAGATAACTTTTATCTGTTTGGTGCTCATGTATTTTCTCAATACCTAATTAAATTTGGTTTGAACACTGACAAGATAGTTTGTATTTTAGATAATGATCTATCTAAACACGGTAAAAGGCTTTACGGAACTAACATACCAGTTACAAGTCCCAAAGAATTATCAGGAATAGCTGATCCCTTTGTTATTGTTAGAGCAGGAGTTTTTACTGAAGAAATTAAAAAAGATATTCTAGAAAACATTAATTCATCTGTGAAGTTTTTATGAGAATTGCAGTTTGTTTCAGCGGTATGATAAGGACAGGAATAGAAGCATTTCCTTCTATCAAAAGATTTGTCGGAGACCTTTGGGACAACTGTGATTTCTTTATGCATACTTGGGATCTTGATTATCATAATGTGTTAACGGGAGAACCTCCGGAACACTTTGATGCATTTAATAAAAATAATTTACAATTAAAAGAATTAAAAGTTCAGAGGTTATCAACACTTTATAATTTTAAGGCAGTTGAAATAGAACCTTATCATAAAACTATAGGCGATCTTTCTGGAATGTTTTCTAATTACATAGAGGACGATAGATGGTTAATACCTTGGTTCTACTCTTGGCACAAAAGTATTATATTAAAAAAGAAATTCGAAGCCAAAAATAAGTTTAGTTTCGATGCGGTTGTTAAACTAAGACCAGATGTTATCTTCAACAAAGAAATAACTTTGCAAAAATTAATAGACCGTGTGTCTGATAATGATTTTGGAATCAATATGATTTATAACGATTCTGGAACAATGATTACAGATGATATTGTATTCGTGAATAAAGGAACCGTGTCTGATAAAATCTCAGACTGGTGGATACATAGACTTATTACAAAAGAATATTTAGAAACAGCATCTCCCTTTGCACAGTTTTATACATTTATTAAAAGCAAAGGAATTAACCCAATTGACTTAAATGTTTATTATTTAGGAAACGATTACAGGCTAGGGTTATTAAGACAAGAATGCACAGTGTTTAATCCAATATATGACTTTGATAAATGTGTCGAATGTGATAGACTACATTATCATGTAATAGAACAAGATCAGTTAAAACATGTTAGTTTTACGGACATTGATAACATGAAACGAGAAACGCTTAGGACTAGGGGAATACTTCCGAAGAATCTTGAATGAAAGTAGTAAGGAAATTTAAAGGACATAGCGGCAGCTCTGTTTATCTAGTAGAAAAAGATAATAAACATTATGTCTATAAAAATGTAGATAATGCAGAGCAATGTATAAAAGTCCTTAACGGGCTTCCCTTCTCTACGCCTGAGATTATTGAAGTAGGTAACGACTTTATATTAATGGAATACCTTCCTGGGCTAGAAATGAAACAATATCTAACCTATGCAGGCCCAAACGAAATAAAACAATTAACCAATTTTCTTATTGATTACATAACGTTTTCTTTTGATACTAGTAGTCAATACGATTTCAGTAGAGAACTATGGTCAAAGTATTCGCAAATAAGAGAACATGCTGATATTATAACTCATGTCGCTAAAATTCCTACAATTTTGCCAAAAGGAACTGTGCATGGTGACTTTACCTTAGAGAATATCATATTCTACAACAACAAGTTTTATTTTATCGATGCTCATCCTACTAATTTAAATAGCATATATTTTGATGCAAATAAATTAAGGCAAGATATTAATGGACTTTGGTTTGCTAGAGAAGAATCAGATTCTATCAACTATTCAGTATCGTGTAATTTAATTTACAACACGTTGTCAAAAAAATTTAACAATCTTTTTAACGATAACATTTATGCATTCATGCTTGCAAGAATATTGCCGTATTGTAAAAGAGACCTAGAAAGAAATTTAGTATTAGCGGAGATTAAAAAATGCAAGTTGTAATTCCCTGCGCCGGACGCAGTTCTCGATATCCATGGACTAGGCCTAAGTTCTTACTAACCATGCCAGATGGTAGGTTAATGTTTGAATGGGCTGCGGACAAGTATGTTAAAGACCATTTGGTTAATTTTGTAATAACAGAACAACATGCAAAGGAGTTTGATGCTGAGTATGCTATCAAACATGTTTACGGCAATAATCCAAATGTGATCATTACAGTATTAAAAGACTTTACATCTGGGCCTGCTGAAACTGTATATATGGCTCTTAAAGATTTTAAAGACGACTCTTTAATAATTCAAGACTGTGATAGTTTCTTTGATTACGATATTGGTTATGGTGACAATTTTGTTTGCTATATTAGATTGCAGGACTATCCAACAATAGATTATATTGCATCTAAAAGTTTTGTTGTTATTAATGAAGAAGAAGACTCTTTAAGAAACATTGTAGAGAAGCAGGTTATTAGTGAAAACATCTGCGTCGGTGCTTATGGATTCCGTAGCTCTGTTGAGTTCTGTAGAGCTTTTGAAAATTTAAAACAATTGAACACACAAGGAGAAATATTTGTTTCTCACATCATCAAACAACTTCTATTAGAAGAACAGATATTTGTTACCAAACACGCCACTAATTACCTTGACCTGGGCACATACGAATCTTATATTAAGGTAAAGAATAACCAATCAACCTATTTTGTTGATCTTGACGGCGTGATATTTAAAAACCAATCCGAACACTTTAATAACAATTATTCAATTAGACCTACACCTATGGATGCTGCTGTTTCCTATTTTCTTAAACTTCAAAGGAACGGCGCAACATTGATCTTTACAACCAGCAGACCTAACAAGTATTCGGGTATTACAGAAAATGCACTTAGACATTGTGGATTCAAGAACTTCAAGGTCATATACGACTTGCCGCATAGCCCTAGG
>JACCDW011237027.1_pt1 | contig 17058 bp, 14 predicted proteins | sample 7449781 | NCBI WGS metagenome assembly JACCDW01 (sample SAMN15323449, study PRJNA562643) | freshwater metagenome | isolation source: river surface water | place: USA:Blue River Watershed | collected 2017-08-18
GAGAGACCCATGGAGGGTCAAGACGTTAAGTATGCCGTTGCAAAAATAGATAACGGCAAATTCGGAAAACGAGAAATTCGTTTTGAAACTGGTCGCCTAGCGCGCCAGGCAGCGGGAACCGCTGTTGTCTATCTGGATGATGAGACTATGTTGCTTTCTGCAACTACAGCATCTAAGAATCCAAAAGATCAATTTGATTTCTTTCCTTTGACAGTTGATGTCGAAGAAAGAATGTACTCAGTTGGTCGAATCCCAGGATCATTTTTTAGACGAGAAGGACGTCCTTCAGAAGATGCAATTCTTACTTGTCGTCTTATTGATAGACCATTGAGACCTTCATTTATAAAAGGACTTCGAAATGAAGTTCAAATTGTCGTAACAGTTATGGCTTTGGATCCCGATCATATGTATGACGTAATCGCAATTAATGCGGCATCGATGTCCACACAATTAGCTGGACTTCCATTTTCAGGTCCAATCGGTGGCGTTCGTGTTGCACTAATCGATGGTCAATGGGTTGCGTTCCCTAATCACAGCGAATTAGAGCGAGCAACTTTTGATATGGTCGTTGCTGGTCGAATTGCTGGCGACGATGTTGCAATTATGATGGTTGAAGCAGAGGCAACAACTAAAACTATTTCATTAATTGCTGATGGTGCTGGCGCTCCGACAGAAGAAATTGTTGGTGCTGGACTTGATGCGGCTAAGCCATTTATTCGCACCCTCTGCGAAGCTCAAATGGAGCTTGCTAAAGTTGCAGCAAAACCAACTGCAGAATTTCCCGTCTTTCTTGATTATCAGGAAGATGTATACGCGGCAGTTGAAAAAGCAGCGAAAGATCGCCTTGGCAAGGCCCTAACCATTGCCGGAAAACAAGAGCGCGAAACTGAGCTCGATGCGATTTCTATTGAAATTAAGGAGAGCATCTCTCCACAATTTGAGGGACGAGAAAAAGAAGTTCCAGCGGCACTTCGTTCGCTAACCAAAAAGTTAGTTCGTCAACGCGTTCTTCGAGAGAAGGTGCGTATTGATGGTCGTGGCCTTAAAGATATTCGTCCGCTTACCGCTGAGGTTGAAGTTTTGCCTCGAGTTCATGGATCGGCTCTCTTTGAAAGAGGAGAAACACAGATTCTAGGCGTGACAACTTTGAACATGCTTAAGATGGAACAGCAGCTTGATACTTTAAATCCGGAAGACCACAAACGTTATATGCACAATTACAACTTCCCGCCATATTCAACTGGAGAAACGGGTCGAGTAGGTTCGCCAAAGCGACGCGAAATTGGTCATGGCGCACTAGCTGAACGTGCATTACTTCCAGTTCTTCCTACCCGTGAAGAATTCCCTTACGCAATTCGCCAGGTTTCTGAGGCGCTTGGCTCAAATGGATCAACTTCTATGGGCTCGGTATGTGCGTCAACACTCTCATTGCTAAATGCAGGCGTACCACTTAAGGCTCCAGTTGCAGGTATTGCGATGGGCCTTATCTCCGATGATGTTGATGGCAAGACTGAATATGTTGCCCTAACCGATATCTTGGGCGCAGAAGACGCATTTGGAGATATGGACTTCAAAGTTGCAGGAACAAAAGATTTTGTAACTGCACTTCAACTTGATACAAAACTAGATGGAATTCCTGCAAAGGTTTTAGCCGCAGCTTTGTTACAGGCTAAAGAAGCTCGTCTGGCAATTCTTAATGTCATGAACGCCGCAATTGATCGACCAGATGAGATCAATCCGCTTGCGCCACGAATTATGAGTATCAAGATTCCAGTCGATCAGATTGGCGCAGTTATTGGTCCGAAGGGCAAAGTAATTAACCAGATTCAAGAAGAAACTGGTGCGGAAATTACAATTGAAGATGACGGCACTATCTATATCGGCGCGACCAATGGAACTGCAGCAGAAGCAGCTAAGGCTCAAATTCTCGGAATTGCCGATCCAAAGCTTCCAGAAGTTGGCGAGCGATATAACGGAACGGTCGTTAAATTAGCCGCATTCGGAGCCTTCATTAATCTGCTACCTGGCAAAGATGGCCTATTACACATCTCGCAAATTAGAAAAATGCACGGTGGTAAGCGAATCGAAAACTTGGAAGATGTTATGAAAGTTGGAGATAAGGTCAATGTAGAGATTGGTGAAATTGATCCAAAAGGTAAACTTTCGCTAATCCCAGTTCTTGAAGAGTCAGCGAGCGAGTAATCATGTCAGTTCGCAAGACCGTACATTCAAGCGGCTTGCGCATTGTTACCGAAAAGATTCCAGATGTCCGAAGCGCAGCTTTTGGCATCTGGGTCAACGTTGGTTCGCGAGATGAAAATTCTAGAGTCGCAGGCGCCTCACATTTTCTAGAGCACTTACTTTTCAAAGGAACAAAGCGACGCTCTGCTCTTGAAATTTCAGCCGCAATTGAATCTGTTGGTGGCGAAATGAATGCCTTCACAACGAAGGAATACACTTGTTTTTACGCGCGTGTAATCGACAAAGACTTACCTCTTGCGATAGATGTCATATCAGACCTAATAACTTCTTCTGTTGCTAAGCCAGATGATGTTGAAGCGGAGCGAAAAGTTGTATTGGAAGAAATTTCAATGCGTGATGATGATCCATCAGACTTAGTTCACGATTTATTTGCGGAAACATTTTTCGGTGATACGCCTCTAGGAAGACCCATCCTTGGTTCCACTAAATCCATTAAGTCTCTAACAAGAAACTCAATCTTCAATTACTACAAAGATAGATACTTGCCGCAAGATATCGTCATATCTATTGCTGGAAACTTCAAGCGCAATAAGACAGTGAATCAAGCAATCGATGCAATCTCCAAAGATGATTTTTTACTTAGCGGCAATGGAAAAATCTCGATGAGAGAAGATTTAAAGGCAAAAAAACAAGGCAAGAAAATTGGTTTGATAAAGCAAGATACTGAACAAGCGCATCTTTTCTTAGGCGTCGATGGAGTTTCTCGAAGTGACTCACGAAGGTTTGCGATGAGCGTCTTATCGGCAGCGCTTGGTGGCGGTATGTCGTCGCGACTATTTCAAGAGATTAGAGAGAAGAGAGGCCTTGCCTACTCCGTTTATTCATACGCTCAACAGTTTGCTGGCGCTGGAATGATTGGTTTTTACGCAGGCTGTAATCCGAAGAAAGCGACCGAAGTTGTATCTCTAATTAGAGAAACTCTTCATGATGTTGCAGTTAATGGTTTAACTCACGAAGAACTTGAACGAGCCAAGGGAGCCGTTAGTGGTTCACTCGTCTTGAGTCAGGAAGATACCGGTTCTCGAATGAGCCGGATTGGTAAAAGTGAATTAGTACATGGCGAAGTCTTGAGCTTTAACGAGATTTTGAACGAAATTTCCCAGGTCAACGGAAGCGAGATTCGCAGGCTCGCAGAGGAGTTTCTGACGAAAGATCCATCGCTTGCAGTTGTGGGACCATTTACTCGAGAATCTACCTTTGAGAAGGCGATGAGGTAATGGCAATCAGAGTTGCAGTCGTAGGCGCAAAAGGTCGCATGGGCCAAGAAGTGTGTCGCGCTATTAAAAGCGATAAAGAATTAGAGCTAGTAGCTGAAATTGATCTGAATGACTCATTAACGGGTGCCGTGGAGAAGAAAGCAGAAGTAATCGTTGACTTTACAAATGCATCTGCGGCTGTGAAGACCGCAGAATTTGCGATAGCAAACGGAATTAATCTTGTTATAGGAACCACTGGATTTGAAAAGAAAAATTTTGCTGAAATTGAGGAACTTCTTTCAAGGAATCCCAAAGTTGGAGTGTTGATTGCCCCAAATTTTGCGATTAGTGCGGTTCTAATGATGCGATTTGCGGCGACGGCGGCAAAGTATTTTGATTCGGCCGAAATTATCGAATTTCATCACCCAGAGAAACTTGATGCCCCTAGCGGTACAGCGGTGAGAACTGCCGAACTTATGACCGAAGCAAGAGATTCAGTTAAGAAATCCCCAATGCCAGATAAGACAACAAAAACTATTCCTGGAGCTCGCGGTGGAAAAGTAGGGGATATTCCAGTTCATTCGATCCGAATGGCTGGTTTAGTGGCGCATCAAGAGGTTATCTTCGGGGAGATGGGTGAAACTTTAACTATTCGTCATGATTCGTTAGATCGCTCTGGTTATATGCCCGGAGTCTTACTTGCTTGTAAAGAGGTTAAGAAGCATCCAGGATTGAATGTTGGTTTAGAAAGTTACTTAGAGCTGAGTTAGGAGAGTTATGTCAGAGCAAATAACTATGTATGGGGCAGAGTGGTGTGGAGATTGCAGACGTTCCAAACGGTTTCTTGATGCGAATAATGTTCAATATAGTTACATCGATGTAGAAGCTGATGAAACCGCTTCAGATAAAGTAATAGAGATAAATGGCGGAATGCGCTCAATCCCGGTAATACTCTTTTCAGATGGAAGTCATCTAACTGAACCTTCAGATAAAGATCTACAAGCTAAGCTTGAATCGCTTGGAATTATGTAACTTTTTGTAAATCTCGTACCAAAGAACGCTCGCGAAAGATGCCCCAATAACCATTGCGTACTGGTTGAGATCTAATCGGGCTAAATCAAAAGATTCTGCAAGAAATGGAATGTTCAATAGCGCTAACAAAATTCCCGTAGCCAATAGTGAAATTGGCAGGATTGCTGGATTTTTTCGCTCCTTAAATGAGGAAAAAATACTCATTCTTTGTGAGCGATTACTAAGAACCAAAAAGAGATTTGCGAGAAGTAAAGTTGCGTAAGTTAGTGAGCGACTTAATTCTTCAGAGTCGTAATTTCCGAGGGAAATCCAATAGACCAAAAAGGTAACAACAAGGACCGAGAACCCTTGCAAAACTCCGATTATCACTTCGCGACCTCCAACAAGTGATTTCGATTTACTATGAGGGAGGCGTTCCATACTTCTCTTATCTGGCTCCTCTGCTTCAAAAACAATAGATGAGGCCGGATCAATTATGACTTCTTGAAAAGCAATTAAAGCGGGTAGCAAAACTAGTGGCCATTCGGAATTGAGGACTGGAATTAGCGCCATGCCAAAGATTGGAATATGTACGGCAATTACATAGATAAGAGCTTTCTGGATATTGGAGAAAATCGTCCGTCCGCGACGGATACCCTCGACAATCGTGGTGAAATTATCGTCAGTAATTATGAGAGAAGCGGCTTCACGTGCGACATCTGTTCCTCGTTGACCCATGGCAATTCCAACATTCGCAGCCTTTAAAGCGGGCGCATCATTTATGCCATCACCAGTCATAGCAACTGTCTCACCATTTTCCTGAAGTAAGCGGACAAGCCGTAATTTGTGTAACGGTTTGACTCGTGCAAAAACTGAACATGTGGAAATTTTCTCGTTTAACTCAATATCAGAAAGTTCATCAATTTCAGATCCAGTTAAGCAACTTTGACTATTTAATCCGATTTCTTTAGCGATTGTTCTTGCAGTACTGGGATGATCGCCTGTAATCATAATCGTGCGGATTCCAGCCTTTGAACATTCTGCTACTGCGGCTGGTACTCCAACTCTTATTGGGTCGCTCAAGAGCGCAAGACCCAAGTAATCAAAGTTAATCCCATCATCGCTTTTTGCAATAGCCAAAGTTCGGTAACCTCGTGACGCCTCTAAGGAAACTTTTTCTAGGAACTCCAATTTACGTCGAGCATCAAAATTGCAAAGTGAAGCAATTTGTTCCGGCGCACCTTTGACAGCGTAAATCTCTTTAAAGGTTTTGAGGTCTTGCCAAACATGGGTATAAAACAAATGATCTCTACTTAGCGGCTTCTCTGATTTGGATTTCCAATTAGAAAAAATATGCTCCGGCAGGACCTTGGAAAGATTTTGAAATGCTATATCCATTGGGTCATATGCTGAAACTGGAGTAGCCATTGCTGCAATTTCGATGACTTCATTTAACGATTCAGAAAATGATTCGTCTTCTTTCCAGATAATCGATTCAGTATGAATTTCCGATATTTTCATTCGATTTTCAGTCAGTGTTCCAGTCTTATCAACACATAAAACAGTTATGCTTCCCAGAGCTTCGATAGCAGCAGATCTGCGTGCGACTACCTTCACTTTGGCCATGCGCCATGCGCCAAGAGCCATAAAGATTGTCAGGATTACAGGAAACTCCTCTGGAATAAGTGCCATCGCAACTGAAATTCCCGCTAGACCAGCCTCCAACCAATTGCCGCGAGTTGTTCCGTAAATTCCAAACACTGCAATGACAGTCATAAGTGCGGCAACTCCTACGACTTTTACAATGTGCTCCACGTTCTCTTGTAGAACTGTCTTCTCTTCACGAATCTCATTGAGTGATCTTCCGATTTTTCCCAATTGGGTATTAGAACCAGTAGCAAAGACTTCTGCCGTGCCATGACCGCGAACCACAAGTGCGCCGGTAAAAACATCATCTCCAAGATTCTTAAATATTGGCAACGATTCACCAGTCAATAACGATTCATCCACCTGAAAAGAGGAAGCTGTAATCAATTTGGCGTCTGCAGATATTCGATCACCTTCACGAAGAATGACTATATCTCCTGGCACAATTTCTTTACTTAAAATTCTTATTTCTTGGCCATCTCTAATAACTATGGCTAACGGCATAGTTAAATCGGAAAGTGCCTTCAATGCTTTTTCAGTCTTTTGAGTCTGATAGATAGTAATTCCTAAAATGATAAAAATTGTAAATAAGAGAAGAATTCCATCCACCAATTCTGCTAGCGCCAGACTAATTACGCCGGCCGCAATCAGAAGTAGGAGCATTGGCTCTTTGAGTAGATTAATTGCCGTTGAAAATATACTTTTATCTTTAGATTTGTCGATGCTATTTTCTCCGTATTTCACCAGCAAAGCTTCTGCTTCAACTGATGAAAGTCCTCGAGTAATCATTGGTTCAACAAACGATAGAAAATTGCAGAAGTTGCAGCTGCTATGACCATCATGATTGGAAAAGATAGCTTGAACTTCAATGCGATTGCGGCTGCAGCAACCCCCAGCAATCTATGATCAATCTGTACTTTTGATTCAGTTGTAAAAGTTTGTACTGAGACTAAAGAGCTGAGAAGTACAACTGGAATTAGCGAATTAATTCGTTGAATTCTCGGCCGGTTTAGCCAGCTTTCAGGCAATAGGAATCCGAGAAGTTTTAAGGCATAACAGGCAACACTTGCACCAAGTGTTGCTATCCAGAGCGCATTCATGATTTCCAACCCATCACAAGGGCGATGAAAACCGTAGCAATAATTGGAACTCCGGAACTCACGTAAGGAGTCAAGAGAATTGCCATTAACGCCGCAATAACTGCTGCAATTCGAGTTTCTTTCGTGACTAGTCTTGGCCAGACTAAGCCGAGGAATGCCGCTGGAACAGCTGCATCGAGACCCCAACTTGAAGGGTCTCCAATTGCTTGCGCGCTGACTGCGCCCAACAAAGTAAAGAGATTCCAAAAAATATAAACACCAACACCTGTTGCGATGAATCCGTATTTCATAGCATCCTGGCCACGATCTTCTTGAGAAAGCGCGACTCCTGTTGACTCATCAATTGTTATTTGAGCGCCTAGAAATTTCTTAATGCCCCTGAGTTTAAGTATGGGTGACATGCGCATTCCATAGAGTCCATTTCTTACTCCTAGAAGTGCGCCAGTTGCGATTGCACTTATTGCCCCGCCTCCCGCTCCCATTACTCCAACAACTGCGAATTGTGAGGCGCCCGAAAAAAGTATCAGCGATAACGCACATGTTTGGGCGATAGAAAAACCTGCTGCGACGGAGGCAGCTCCGAAAGCCGCACCATATGTGCCTACCGGCAAGGCAACGCTCATTGAATCTCGAAAGACGGCGCGGCGATCAAATGACACGCACCTATTTTGCCTCATCAATTCCCGTGAGTTAACCATCAGATAGATAGGGTCACGCTCGTGATGAATGAGGATTATCCGGAAATCGTTTTTAGAGATGATGTCACTGTCGAACTAGTCAAAGCAAACGCCAATGATGCAGACGTTATCTGGGCGGCACGTGTATCAACTGCCGGAGAACAATCAAAAGAAGAGATTGAGAGTGATCCATCCCGTTCTGCCGGTTTAATTAATTATTTGGCTCGGGAACGTCATGGATCGCCGTTTGAACATACTTCTATGACCTTCTTTATCAGTGCACCGATATTTGTTTTTAGAGAATTTATGAGACATCGAATTGCTTCTTATAATGAAGAGAGCGGCAGATATCGTGAACTTAAGCCGGTTTTCTATGTCCCTAACAAAGAACGAAAACTTATCCAGACTGGCAAGACAGGTCATTATGTTTTCGTAGATGGAACTCCAGAACAATTCGAAACTGCGGTTTCTGCAATGAAAGAAAGTTATATAGTTGCTTACCAGAATTACAAACGGATGCTTGATGCAGGCATTGCTCGAGAAGTTGCCAGAGCGGTGCTCCCAGTGGCTCTCTACTCATCTATGTATGTCACCATGAATGCTCGAGCTTTAATGAATTTCTTGTCATTAAGAACAAGTCGCGAAGGCTCACATTTTCCAAGTTACCCACAACGAGAAATTGAGATGGTGGCTGAAAAAATGGAGGAGCACTTTGCCCGCCTGATGCCTCTTACTTACAACGCTTTTGAGAAATCTGGTCGAGTCGCTCCGTAGTAGCCTTAGCGCATGAACGCGCCCTTTGGTCGTCTGATCACAGCGATGGTTACGCCATTCAAAGATGATTTAAGCATCGATTGGGAGGGCGTTGAAAAACTTGCGCTTCATTTACAGAGTACTGGACACGATGGAATTGCAGTAAATGGAACAACTGGCGAAGCTCCAACAACGAGCGATGAAGAAAAAATCGAAATCATTAAAGTTGTTAAGAAGGCCACCGGTGGCAAGTTAAAGATTGTTGCTGGCGCTGGAAATAATGAAACCTCTCATTCAGTTGAACAGGCAAAGATGGCAGCGGCTGCCGGTGCCGATGGATTGCTCGTTGTAACTCCTTATTACAACAAGCCACCACAAGCAGGAATCGAAGCTCACTTCAAAGCTATGGCAGATGCAACTGATGTTCCGGTCATGCTTTATGACATACCTGGAAGAACTGGAATAGCAATCGAACCTGACACTATCTGCCGTTTGGCAGAACATAAGAACATTGTGGCGCTCAAAGATGCAAAAGGAGATGTCGCTTCTACTTCTTGGGTAATTAAGAGATCCGGAATTCCGGTTTATTCAGGTGACGATATTTTGAATTTGCCGCTTCTTGCTGTGGGCGCTGTTGGATTTGTATCTGTATGTGGACATACCGTCGGATCGCGTCTTCGAGAGATGTTAAATCTCTGGTTTAGCGGAAAATCTGAATCAGCGCTAAAGATTCATCAAGAATTATTGCCGATATTTACTGGAACCTTTAGAACTCAAGGTGCAATCTTGACTAAGGCTGCCCTCAACTTGATGGGACTTCCAGGTGGCAAAGTCAGACTTCCTCTAGTTGACGCTACCGATTCTCAAATCGCAATCTTGCGAGAAGACTTAAAACTGGGTGGAGTGAAACTTAACTAATGAATCATCCGCACCCAGATCTTGGGTTGCCACCAAAGCTTGAAGCAAAGACGTTACGAATAGTTGCGTTGGGCGGTCTTGCTGAAGTGGGACGCAATATGACGGTATTTGAATATGAAGGCGAATTACTAGTCGTAGATTGCGGGGTACTTTTCCCTGAAGAGAATCAGCCGGGAATAGATTTAATTCTCCCGGACTTCTCTTATATTCGCGATCGGTTAGCAGATATAAAAGCAATCTTTTTGACTCATGGGCATGAAGATCACATAAGTGCGCTTGGATATTTGCTCCGCGAACGTGGTGATATACCGGTAATTGGATCTCAACTCACGCTTGCCTTTGCCAAAGGAAAACTTCGAGATCATCGAATCTCTCCAATAACTATTGAAGTAAGAGAAGGTCAGCGTCGAAAAGTTGGCGAGTTTGAACTGGAATTTATCGCAGTTAATCATTCAATTCCTGATGCGCTAGCCGTTGCTATCCGAACTGGGGCGGGAGTCGTTCTGCACACTGGTGATTTTAAAATGGATCAATTGCCACTTGATGGAAGAACTACTGACCTAGCTCGGTTTGCCGAACTTGGACGCGAAGGCGTCGACTTGTTTATGGTTGATTCAACTAATGCAGATATTCCCGGATATACAACTTCAGAACGAGAAATTATGCCGGTATTAGATCGAGTAATTGCCAGCGCAAAGCGCAGGGTAATTGTCGCTTCTTTCGCTTCGCATGTTCATCGAGTACAACAAGTAATTGATTTAGCCAAGAAGCATAATAAAAAAGTTGCTTTTGTTGGACGAAGCATGGTTAGAAATATGACCTTGGCTGCCGAACTGGGTTATCTAAAAGTTCCCGGAAATACTTTAATTTCCGAAGATGAAATAGATGATTATGGAAACGATCTACTCTTAGTTTGCACAGGATCTCAAGGAGAACCCTTAGCCGCTTTATCTAGAATGGCAAATGGTGATCATCGAATTCGAGTCGGCGATGGCGATACCGTAATTTTTGCATCATCATTAATCCCAGGAAATGAAAATTCTGTTTATCGAGTAATTAACGAGTTGACACGCTTTGGGGCAAGAGTTGTCCATAAAGGAAATGCCTTAGTACATGTTTCTGGACATGCAGCAGCAGGTGAGCTTCTTTATTGCTACAACATTGTTAAGCCAAGAAATGTATTGCCAATTCATGGAGAGTGGCGTCATATGCGAGCCAATGCTGAACTCGCAGTATCTACCGGAGTTAAAAGATCTAATGTGGTGATTGCAGAGAACGGAATCGTTGTTGATTTATTTAATCAAAGTGCAAAGATCGTCGGAGCAGTACCTTGCGGGATGGTCTATGTTGATGGGCAAAGCATCGGAGATATCACCGAGGATTCTTTAAAAGATCGAAGGATTTTGGGAGAAGAAGGTTTCATCTCAGTCATAGTCGTCATCGATGCTCAGACTGGAAAAATAGTGGCAGGTCCTGATATCCATGCACGCGGATTCGCAGAAGATGAGAGATTATTTGACGAAGTAAGGGGACGGATCGAACAAGCTTTAGCTGGCGCAGTTGCTGGCGGAGTAAATGGAACTCACCAACTTTCGCAAGTGGTCCGAAAAACAGTCGGAAGTTGGGTTGGTGGCGAACATCGTCGCAGACCAATGATTGTTCCGGTTGTGATTGAAGTGTAACGGCGCGCCTGCGCCTTGATAAATTTTAACTGTCATACGATTTTTCGTTGTGGCAAAGCGAAATGGTAAGAAAAAATCAAGTGGAATCCTGCTAAGTCTGAGCAGAGCACTCGGTTCGATCTGGCGCACCATTGCAAAGGCCCTAGGTGCGAGCATTCGCTTACTGACTCGAGGCGCACGTGATTTAGATGCAGAACATCAGCGAGATGGAATCGGACTATTACTTCTTATTGTTTCGCTGCTAGCGGCTGCTACTTCATGGTGGAAATTAGATAATTGGTTTGGTCATGCATCTTATGCATTTTTCTACGGTGCAGTTGGGCGGATGGCAGTACTAACACCAATTCTCTTTGGGTACTTTGCATTTAGATTTTTTCGTGCCCCGCAAGATAAAGCAGCAAATGGCAGATTGATTATCGGTTCATTCTTGTTGGTAATCAGCTCAACGGGACTGGTGCATATAATCAATCCGAGTTCAATCAATACCGGAGCAACTGCTATGCGTGAGGGTGGTGGTTGGATTGGTTACGCAATCTCAACTCCGTTGATTGCTCTAGTGACTGATGTTTTAGCAATTCCAATTTTGGTTTTGATTTTTCTATTTAGCCTTATGGTGATCACCGCGACTCCATTTTCTAAACTTTCCGCATTTTTCACTGGAATATTCTCTGGAGCTCGAGAAAAGATGAGCGATGCATTAGAGGATAGGCGAGAACGGAAATTGCAGGATTTCGAAATTTCCGAGACGCCACCTTTCGAGACGCCACTTGTGCAGGAGTTTGGTAATCAGATAGACGAAGAGCTTGACGAAGAAGATTTTGATCAGGAATTTACGGTGGAGATTCCGAAAGCTGATCTACCGCAAGCGCCATCAAAATCAGCAAAACCCTCTCGTCCGGTTCAATTACTACTATCTTCAACTGATACTTACGCGCTGCCATCTATGGAGTTACTGCGGACTAGTCCGCCCACAAAAGGTAAGAGCAAAGCCAATGATGCTGTTGTTCAGGCACTTACTGAGTTATTTAAAGAGTTTGAAATTGATTGTGAAGTTACCGGCTTTATGCGCGGTCCGACTGTCACGCGGTATGAGGTAGAACTTGGTAGCGGAGTCAAAGTAGAGGCAATTACGGCATTAAGTAAGAACATTGCGTATGCAGTTGCAAGTAGCGATGTCCGAATCCTCTCGCCAATTCCCGGAAAATCAGCGGTAGGTATCGAGATACCAAATACTGACCGAGAAATCGTCTCACTCGGAGATGTTCTACGGTCTAGCGTTGCAGGAAATGATCATCATCCAATGGTTATCGCACTTGGCAAAGATGTCGAAGGCAATTTCATCTGTGCAAACTTGGCAAAGATGCCTCATTTATTGGTTGCTGGTGCAACAGGTGCTGGCAAATCATCAATGATCAATTCTTTGGTTACATCAATACTTGTGAGAGCGACGCCAAATGATGTTCGCTTAATTCTTATTGATCCAAAGCGCGTCGAATTAAATGCATATGACGGTATTCCACATCTAATCTCACCGATTATCACCAATCCAAAGAAAGCAGCCGAAGCGCTGGCCTGGGTTGTTCGCGAGATGGAGATGAGATATGACGATCTATCAACGTACGGCTTCCGACATGTTGATGACTTCAATAAAGCGGTGCGATCTGGGAAGTTAGAACCTCACCCAGATTCAGAGGGGCCCTTAGAACCATATCCATACTTGCTCATCGTTGTTGATGAATTAGCTGATCTGATGATGGTTGCGGCGCGAGATGTTGAAGATAGTATTGTAAGAATTACTCAACTAGCGCGAGCTGCCGGAATACATTTGGTTATCGCGACCCAAAGACCAAGCGTAGATATCGTCACAGGACTGATAAAGGCAAACGTTCCCTCTAGATTATCTTTTGCAACCTCTTCATTAGCTGATTCGCGAGTCATTCTTGACGCCCCGGGCGCTGAAAAGTTAGTTGGACAAGGAGATGGATTATTCCTTCCCATGGGAGCGAGTAAACCGATTCGGATTCAAGGAGCATATGTATCTGAACGAGAAATAGAATCAATTGTTAACCACGTTAAATCTCAATTAAAGCCAGTTTATCGAGAAGATATTATGAAGCCAGTTCAATCTTCTCGAGTTATTGAGGATGATATTGGCGACGATTTAGATTTATTGCTACAAGCTGTCGAGTTGGTTGTCTCTACTCAATTTGGCTCTACCTCAATGCTTCAGAGAAAATTGCGAATTGGTTTTGCTAAAGCTGGTCGCTTAATGGATTTGATGGAATCCCGAGGCATCGTAGGACCTTCAGAAGGTTCAAAAGCTCGAACAGTTCTCGTTAAATCTGAAGATTTACCGTCTGTGCTCTCAGTTCTGCAGGGGTGAATTTCGGGGTTAGGGGTTGTTTCGGTTAATAATTGAGAAGTAAACTCAGCTCCTCATTAAGTAGAAAAATTTGGAGATCTGATGTCACTCGGTTCCTCTCTACGCGAAGTGCGAAAATCCAGCGGTTATTCAATCGCTGAGTTATCAGCGCGAACTCGCATTCCAGAGAGTGTGATTGAAGATTTAGAACAAGATAATTTCAGTACATGTGGTGGCGCTGCTTATGCGCGAGGACACATTAGAAATATTGCAAATATTTGTGGCGCTGAATCAGAAAATCTTCTCTCGCTTTTTGAATCACAAACTATTCCTTTAAATAAATCAATTCGAGAACTGTTAAATGACAACAACGTTACTAAGCCCAAGAAAGTCAAACAACCATTATCTTGGAAGTCATTAGCTGGAGTTATAAGTGGATTGGTTGGCCTAGTACTTGTGGGTGGCGTAATTATTTCTACATCCAATGCGCCGAAATCAAATGCTCCTGCAGTTACTGCTCCTAGTAATGAAACTGGTCCAGTAGCTGCTCGAACAGAAGGAGTTGAAGTAACGCTTCTTGGCGTCAATGGACTTTCCTGGGTTGCGGTAAGCGATAGCACCGGAACTACTCTTTATAGCGGTCGCATTCGTCAAGGTGAATCGAAAACTTTTACCGATAATCAATTGATTTATCTAGTACTCGGGAATGCTGGCGCAATCGATTTAACGGTGAACGGTGAAAAACTTGGAACCGCTGGAGAAGTTGGCGAAGTTGTTCGCCTGGAATTTGGCCCACAAGCCATTTCACAGAACGGCTAAATCAGAAATCTTTCCATCGCCGGTAGAATCTGTCGGTGTCCAAACCGCGTAGCGTTGCACTCGTAACTTTAGGTTGCGCGCGAAACGATGTTGATTCAGAAGAGCTAGCTGGTCGCTTGGCAGCTGATGGTTGGGAACTTGTTAGCGATCCAGGTAATGCTGATATCGCTTTGGTGAATACCTGCGGCTTTATTGAATCGGCAAAAAAAGATTCAATCGACGCTTTGTTAGAGGCGCATTCGCAGAAGAGTGACGGCACATTGAGGGCGGTTGTTGCTGTTGGCTGCATGGCAGAGCGCTATGGAAAAGAGTTGGCAGAAGCGCTACCAGAAGCAGATGCAATTCTAGGTTTTGATGACTATGAAGATATATCTCGGAGATTGCAAGGAATTCTGGCTGGTGAGAAGGTGCAGGTACATCAGCCCAAAGATCGACGTTCACTAATACCAATAGCGCCAGTTGCTAGACAAGAAATAAAACAAAATCTGGGACAGGGTGGGGGCTTTACTCGCAAACGATTAGGCAATGCTCCGGTCGCCCCATTGAAAATAGCTGCCGGATGCGATCGACGTTGTACATTCTGCGCGATTCCATCATTTAGAGGCGCATTTGTTTCAAGGCGGCCAACGGAGATTTTAGAAGAGGCGCGCTGGCTTTCTGAAAATGGTGTTAGTGAACTATTTCTGGTTAGCGAAAATACAACTTCCTACGGAAAGGACCTGGGGGATCTGCGCCTGCTCGAAACACTTCTTCCTGAGATTGCACGTATCTCGGGAATTGAAAGAATCAGACTTTCTTATCTGCAGCCTGCCGAAATTCGTCCATCACTTTTGCAAGCTATAACTTCTACTGAAAAAGTTGTGCCTTATTTTGACATCTCATTCCAACATGCTTCTGGAACTCTGTTACGTAGGATGCGAAGATTTGGGGATAAAGATAAATTTTTGCATTTACTAACCCAGATTCGTGCACTTAATCCTAATTCAGGTATCAGATCCAACTTTATTGTCGGATTCCCGGGCGAAAGTGAATCTGAATTTCAAGACTTAGTTGATTTCGTAAACGAAGCAAGACTAGATGCTATAGGTGTATTTCCTTATTCTGATGAAGATAAAACCGAAGCTGCAACTTTTGATTCAAAGTTAGATCCGGCCCTAATTCAAGAGAGAACTGAATTATTACGTGGCATGGTCGACGAGCTAACCATTGAGCGAGCCAATGAAAGAATTGGGGAAAGAGTCGTAGTTCTTGTTGAAGATGAAGAGATAAATGAAGGGCGGGCCGAACATCAAGGACCAGAAGTTGACACCACTACGACGCTAGAAGGCCGGAATAAATATCGGATTGGCGAGTATGTCGAAGCTGTAGTGAGTGATGTTTTCGGTACAGACTTAGTGGCGAGGCCCTTATGAATCTGCCCAATGCGCTAACAATCTTTCGAATCTTGGCTCTTCCTTTTTGTGCTTGGGCACTATTCAAGGAAGGCGGAGAAGATCCGAATTGGCAGATAATTGCTTGGACTTCTTTTTTCTTAGTTGGCCTCACAGATATTTTGGATGGGCGAATTGCAAGAAAAAGAAACCAAGTTTCAAGCTTTGGAGCAATTTTAGATCCGATTGCCGATAAAGCATTTATCGGAACCGCTCTAATTGGTTTATCAATTCTGGGGAAAATACCTTGGTGGGTAACTGCAATAATTCTTTTCCGTGAAATTGGAATAACTATCATTCGACTCGCAATTGTGAATCGAAAAGTTATTTCTGCAAATCGAGGTGGAAAAATTAAGTCTTTACTACAAAACTTCTCTGTTGGTTTTTATATTTTGCCATTGCCGGAAAATCTTTATCTACCTCGAGATATTCTTCTGGGAGCGGCAGTCGTATTAACCTTAACAACAGGTCTTGAATACTTGCGGAACGCTCTGGATAAGAATAAGTAATGAGCTTAGCTAAATCTGTACTTGCGATTTTGCGAGAACGAAAAGAAACTCTCGCGGTTGCCGAATCTGTTACAGGTGGTGGAATCTCAAATGCAATCACTGAAGTCGAAGGAGCTTCTCATGCCTTCCTAGGCGGTCTCGTTGCTTATTCGCGAGCAAGCAAAGTACGCGATTTAACTATTTCTGAAAAAGTTATTGATCAATACGGCATCTATTCCGAAGAAGTTGCTCTAGCTATGGCCATAGGTGTCAGAGCTAGATTTAATAGCGATTGGGCGATCTCAACAACTGGCGTTGGTGGTCCTGGTGACTCTCACGGAGTTAAGCCGGGGAGCATCTGGGTTGCATTTGTTGGACCAGATTCGCAGGAAACACTATTTCTTCAGTTAACCGGATCGAGGCAACAGGTAAAAGCCGGCGCGGTAGAAAGCATCTTTCCAGCATTTGAGCGTATCCTTAGCCGGAGAACGAATCCGTCAAAGGGATAGGTTTTATCTGAAAGGAGATGTCCCATGGTCTTAATGAGAACCCATATCGGACACTCACTTCGCGGTGTTCGCATCAGCCAGGGTCGCACTTTGCGTGAGGTTGCCAAAGTGGCACGAGTATCCCTTGGTTACTTATCCGAAGTAGAACGTGGCCAGAAAGAAGCTTCTTCAGAGCTACTTAACTCAATCTGTGCCGCATTAAAC
>JACCDW011288203.1_pt1 | contig 17056 bp, 4 predicted proteins | sample 7449781 | NCBI WGS metagenome assembly JACCDW01 (sample SAMN15323449, study PRJNA562643) | freshwater metagenome | isolation source: river surface water | place: USA:Blue River Watershed | collected 2017-08-18
TAAAGGTCCCCTCATTGGCAGAGCGTTCAGGGGACATTCCTTTGTTGACCGAATATTTTTTAGAAAAGGTCTGTGAAGATTACGGAAGGCCATTGAAAAAGATAGAGCCCGCGGCAGTCAAGTTGTTACAAAAGCAACCATGGACAGGAAACATTCGAGAGCTGCGCAACGTCATCGAGCGTTTGGTCATCCTTGGCGGAGACAAGATCTCTGAGTCGGATGTGAAGCGTTTTGTGGTAGGGGGATGAAGTGATGAAGTGATGAGGAAACAAGGATATTCATTTTCATTCTGTTTCACTTTCTCGCTCTAATTGTTTCTCGCTCCGGGGTAGTCGGGAGTATTGCAATACGCCCGAGATTTCCACTCCTGCCACGAAGTGGATAGTAAGGATGGCCGTTTAGCCCCGATAGCTATCGGGAGGATGGTTTTATGCCATCGAAGTGTCAACCCATTTCAGGATTTTGCGTTTTGAAATTATTGTCTTCTTATACTACTTTTTGCTTGATCAAAAAGTAGCCAAAAAATCAAGTCGCACCGAAGCCGTTTCGGGAAAAATTTCTCTTGGACAGCATTGCGAAAAGGCCTCGCTTTGCTCGGAAATGTAAACACTTTTCGCATGCTGTCATCCAATCGAAATTTTTCTGATCCTCACTTCCGCGGTGCGACGGATGCGCCATAATTCAAGGCAATCTTTTCATGACATCTTCCAGAAGCCCATCCATCCTAGAAAACGCAAACCATCTTTTGCCCAGATCCTTTAATGATGCACCAAGGTGGTAGAGAGATTGGTTATCTAGAATCAAAAACCGATCATGTACGTTTTTTATTATTCGTATTTCAATGGAGGGATATTGGCTATTGTGCTTATCCAAATCCAATTTCAATTGGGGGTTGATTTTTTCAGTGTAAATGATGCAATTCACGTTTGCATTTCTTTTGGACAATTGCAGCAAGGTGGTTTCGTCAATGTAGTTGTCAATTAATACAATGGATTTTTTAGCAGAAGTGATGAGGTTACTACTGAAAACGTATGCATCGAAGATTTGATCGTTGAAGAAGATGCCTTGCCTCGATTGCTCTATGGGATTCAATTGATTGAGGATAAGTTGAATTCTTTCCTGATGTTCGTCTAATCTTCGTGAGATGATTTTAAGAGACTCGTCATTAGGATTTGTTATTATTGGGGCAAATGAATTTGATCGAAAAGCTATAAACGCATTGATGATTTGAATATTTACTTGTATTGCTATTTTTGATTTAATGACAGATGAAAGCATAGCAACTCCATGCTCAGTGAAAACATAGGAGTTGTATTTAGAATGCAGTCCTCTTTTGGAATGACTTTTATTATCATTGTTTAAGGTCGCAATTTGCGACCTTAAAGAGGAAGACTCCTCATCATTCAATTGAAACATGAAATGTGAAGGGAATCTATCGATATTTCGTTTTACTTGTTCTATCAGTCTTTTGGTTTCTGTACCGTACCAATGAGCCAAATCTTTGTCTAGCATTACTTGCATTCCTCGAATTTGGAGAATTCGATAGGTTTGATGTACGGCATTGATTTTTTCCACGGCACAAATTTCAGCGGTTTACCGGAGAGTTGCAACCTATAAATTATGCGCACACAAGGGATGAGGAGATGAAGGAATGATGTGACAAGTGAAAATTCATTCTTATTTTCTTTCTGAAAAAAAATTGTCAGTCCTGCGGTATGTGCGTAATGTAATTCGCCCGGTATTTCCCCTTCTGCCCGAAGGGATTGGAGGGGTCACCATCGAATTATAAACCTATTTCAGGACGAGACAGCAATATAAAATCTTAGAATAATTCATTTGTAATTTTTTTATGATTAATGGGTTGAGAATGATTACTTTAGTAGTCCAAAACCCATAAACTATGAGCCACGTTCAATCTCCGAAAAATCGACTTCGTCGAAGTGTGTTATTCGTCCTTTTTGCGATCTTTTGTTCAAGTATTATAACCCAAAATTCATTAGCACAGACAGTAACTTTAGGTTCTGGTACTACAACAAATCTCCAGATTCCCTTCCATTCTAATTATGGCTATTCCTTTTCACAGCAGATTTATACAGCAGCAGAGTTAAATGCAGTGGGCATTTCTGGTCAAGGTTATATTTATTCAATTGCCTTTTATTGCAATACGGCTAACATTGCAACTACTAACTTTAATGCAGTTACAGTTTTTATGGGGAGTACCACACAATCAGCTTTTAGTTCTACAACTGGTTGGATTTCATCGTCATCATTGACCAATGTGGGAACCTGGAATATGCCATCAACTACCTCTGTTGGATGGATCAATTTCAATTTGGGATCCCCTTTTCTTTGGGATGGAGTGAGCAATTTGGTCATAGCCATGGATGAAAATGTTGCTGGTTATGGAGGCAATATACCTTGGAGAAGTTTTTCAGTTACGGCAGTTCCTGGCACTGAACGACTTTCATTGTGTTACTACAGCGATACGGCTAACCCGGATCCAAATTCACTGCCAACTGCGAATTATAGCAGCGCGACTGTAAGAAGTCAAATGCAATTGACTTTTATTTCAACGGCTTCAGGTTGTTCAGTTTTTAACTATTTGCAAATAGTAAATTCGGTGACAATGTTGAACGGCGGATGTAATTCTCAAACTTTAATAGTTAATCCAAACTTTTCCAATTATCATTGGAAGCGAGATGGCGCAATTATATCAGGTGCTCAGTCAAGCACATACTCTATTCCTCCTGATCCTAATCCAGGATTGCATACCTATGTATGTGAAGCTTTTTGTGAAACAAGTGGACTGACGGTTAATTCCGATACGATTGCTATTCAAACTCAAAATTGTTTCGGTGATTTTTCTTCCAATATCAATTACATGTTGGTCCAGAATGTTACCACTACAGGAATCAATACTGCCAATCAAACAGCTCAGGTGCAATTTGATTTGAATTGGGGCTATTCTTGGAAGGATAGCATTAATTGGGATGCGGCATGGGTGTTCATGAAATATAAGAATGTTGATGGTGAATGGAAACCTTGTAAAATCAATACAACAGGCTATGATCATGGACAAGGAACGCCGAATAACATCAATGTTCCTGTGGATCAAATGGGCGCATTTGTCAGTATGTCTCAATTTGGCAATGCGCATGTAGATATCCAAGGCATTCAGTTGCAATGGGATTACAGTGCTGAGGGACTATCCAATCCCGCAGTAGTTGAGGTAAAAGTTTTTGCTATCGAGATGGTGTACATTCCACAGGGTGATTTTAATCTGTTTAAAAATTATGGAGGCGCTACGATTGCCGCACCTGGAGATAATTTTGGTGTAATTAATAACCGATTAACTCCAACATTAACCTATGACGGAGGAACGTGCCGTGTCAAAGGAGATGCAGGTTTGGATACAGATGTAGATGGTACCATTGATAGCCCTAATTATCCAACGGGTTTTAATCCATTTTATGCTTTGAAGTTTGAGATGTCAGAGCAGCAATATGCAGATTTTTTGAATTGTTTAACAACATCTCAACAATCTACTTTGGGTGTGGCAGGTAGTTCAATTACTTCGAACAATGGAGTTTATTTTGCAGCTTCTCCCAATCTGGCGTGCAATGGTTTTACTAATATTAGGGCGCTTGCTTATGCTGATTGGGCGGGATTACGGCCTATGTCCGTGTTAGAGTATTCTAAAGCGGCCTTGGGTCCGTATAAGCCTACATCAAACTCAACTACTCCTTTATCAGGATATTTTTCTAATGCAGTAGTTCAAAATGTGGGAAATACTGATTCTGGCTCATCCAGTAAAACAGCTTCGGGTTCTGGATATTTCGGCATGAAAGACATGGGAGGAAATCTTGCAGAGGAGGTCGTGAATTTAAATCATGTAAATTTTTCCAAAAATATACATGGAGATGGAGTGTTAAGTTCGAATGGAGGTTCGGATGTAGCCAATTGGACTGGATTGAATCTTGTGTATTGTGAGCCATACACATCAACGAGTACCGTGTCTCAATATATCACAAGAGGATATGGTTTCCGCTTCGCCCGTACAGCTGAATAATTTTTTCATATCCTAACATCATGAAAAAATTATTTCAATTCCTTCTGGGATGTGGGTTGGTGATGCTGGCCTCCATTTCCTATGGGCAGAGCTTAACTCTGACCTCCCCCAATGGTGGGGAAGTCTGGGAAGGCACTTCGACCCATACCATATCCTGGAATTATAGCAATGTCGATTATATCAAAATCGAATACTCGCTGGACAATGGGTTGTCTTGGAATACCATTTCAGCTTCCTACGCTTCGAGCGCTTTGACCTATGCCTGGACCGTTCCTGCCATTGCTTCAACTCAAGCCAAAGTTAGAATTACCAACACTTTGCAATACACGCAAGATGAGAGCAATGGGGTTTTCACCATTCCTCCGCCCACCATCAGCTTAGTTTACCCCAATGGAGGTGAGCAATACAAAGCCGGTTCGGGACAATATGTGGAATGGGTTTCTACAGGACTGGCCAGTGTCAATCTGCATTACTCCTTGGACAATGGTGCCAACTGGACCAGCATCGGAACTTTCCCTGCTACCAATGGCTACGCCAATTGGGTGGTGCCCAACAGTCTTTCTAATCAACTGCTCCTGCGTGCGAGCAACAGCGAAAATGCATTGCTCAATGATGTTTCGAATGCAGTGACCGCTGTTATTGCTGTTCCAACCGTCAATCCCACCAAGTATTACGGTGGACCCTATGATGGATATGACATGTCTTCTACATTACCTGATGCCATCACAGTTACCGCTCCCAATGGTGCTGAGGTGTTGTATCCTTATGCAACCTATAATATCACCTGGGATTATCAAGATGTCAATTTGGTCAATATTTTTTACTCCACCAACAATGGGCAAAATTGGACCAACATCGCTTCCAACATCGCAGCATCTTCTAAATCTTACGCATGGTCTGTTGCCAATGCGCCCAGCACCAACTGCTTGATCAAAGTGGTGGGAGTGGACAATCCTTTGGTGGATATCAGCAATGCGGTTTTCACCATTTCCAATTCTTTTGTGCAAGTGACCTACCCCAACGGTGGCGAGACTTTTGGCATCGGAACAGGACAATACATCGAGTGGGACTTTGTCGGAGTCGCCACAATAAAATTGGAATACTCTACCGATAATGGAACCACATGGACCAGCATCGGGACAGCCCCTGCCACCAACCGCTACGCCAATTGGGTAACTCCCACCAATGCTGCCAATTGTATCATTCGTATCTCCGATGATTTGGTTCCTGCGTTGAATGATGTGTCAGATGTGGCGTTGTCTTTGAATACCATTCCAACCGTCAATCCAACCAAGTATTACGGTGGACCGTATGATGGATATTCGATGCAGAACAACCGGATGGATTCGGTGCAAGTTACCTCACCCAATGGTGCAGAAATTTGGATGTCGGCTTCCACGCAAAATATCACCTGGACTTACAACAATGTTGATTATATCACCATAGAATACACCATCAACGATGGTGTTACATGGAACAACATCGCTTCCAATATTCCTGCATCACAATTGACCTATGCTTGGACCGTTCCTTCTACACCCTCCAACATTTGTCGCGTGCGCATAAAGGACATGTACAGCAATTTGGTGGACATCAGTGATGAGGCCTTTATTATCCCCAATGGCTTTGTGCAATTGCTCTATCCCAATGGCGGTGAGAGTTTTGGGAAAGGTACAGGGCAATATATCGAATGGAATTCTGATGGATTGGCCAATATCCAATTGGATTATAGCATTGACAATGGTACAACCTGGAACGTGATAGGCACCTTCCCAGGTGCCAATAAATACGCCAATTGGGTGTGTCCATTGACCACATCCAATCAGGCATTGGTGCGCATCAGTGACCCCTCAGGTTCAGGTATTTATGTGGATCAAAGCAATTTGTCTTTTAGTGTAACCGGTGTACCAACAGTCAATCCAACCAAGTATTATGGTGGACCTTATGATGGATACTCAATGTACAATTATTTGGATCAATACGTCAAAGTCATCAAACCCAACGGTGGTGAAATATGGGGAAATGGAACGACCCAACAAATCAAATGGGCTACCTTGAACAATGATGAAAATCTGAAGATTGAATTCACCACGGACAACGAAGCCACTTGGACCACTTTGTTGAATGATGTGCCCAATACGCCAGTGACTTTTGATTGGAATATCGCGGCAACGCCTTCGACCACTTGTAAAGTACGGGCCACCACGATGAGTGGCCTGGAAGTGGACAAAAGCGATAACTTCTTCACCATCGCCAACCCCAATGGTATTGTCACCAGCGCTATCGCAGGAAACAACTTCTGTCCCGGTCAAACTTTCAATGTCAACTTTACCAAATCAACCACCTTCAATGCAGGCAATCAATTCATCGTTCAGTTGAGCGATTCGGTGGGAACTTTCAATGGATCTTTGGTGAACATTGGGTCCATCAGCTCAATAACACCTGCGCCGATTGCGGTGACCATGCCCGATCGTTATTACACTTCAAATCAGTATCGTCTGCGGGTGATTGGTACCAATCCACCCACCATTGGAACCGACAACGGAACCAATTTCACCATTAAAGTTTTGCCCTTGGTGAACTTGGGCAACGACATTACATTGTGTGCCGGAAATAGCCAAACTTTGAATGCGACCAATACGGCCTCAACCTACTTGTGGAGCACAGGTGCTACCACAGCAACTTTGTCCGTGAATCAAGCCGGAACCTATTGGGTGGCGGTGACCAACAGTTGTGGTGTTTCTCGTGATACAGTTGTCGTCAATGTGTTGTCTCCACCCGTTGTGAATTTGGGCCCCGACTTGCAAATTTGCCAGAATGCAGCCGTAACCTTGACGGCCGATAGCGGCGCCACCAGTTATCAATGGAGCACCGGTGCCATCACCAGAAGTATTCAAGCCGTATTGGCCGGGAACTATGTGGCTTACGCAACCAACCAATGCGGAACAGCCAGCGATAACATCAACATCAGCTACTTGACCGCCCCGACCATAGAGTTGGGTAATGACCAAGGATTGTGTCCAGGAAGTCAAGTTGTCTTAAATGCCACCGCTTCCAATTCCTCTTATTTGTGGAGCAATGGAGCTACATCGCCAACATTGACCGTTACACAACCCGGTACCTATTGGGTGAATGTGACGACACAATGCGGTGTGATATCAGATCAGATCAGCATTTACAATGGTGGATTTACCCTGAATGCTGGAGCAGATGTGCAGTTGTGCGGCGGACAGCCCGTTACTTTACAGGCCACAGGAGCGAATAATTATACTTGGAGCACAGGACAAACCAGTTCTGTCATTCAAGTCAATCCAACGCAAACAACCACCTACACCGTTAATGCGACCAATATTTACAATTGTACCGCAACAGATCAAGTTGTCGTAAATGTCAATCCCACACCAACAGCTCCAGTGGTGAGTTCAAGCGGATCAAGCACCTATTGCGCCAATGAAACGGTGACGCTTTCCGTTCCAATGGATGCGTCATTGACCTACCAGTGGTTGCGCAATTCTTTGACATTGAGCGGTGCAACGTCCAATAGTTTTTCACCTACATCGACAGCCAATTATCAGTTGCGAGTGACCAATTTGAACAATTGCTCAACGACCTCTTCAGCCAATTATATCACGGTGAATCCTGTCATCGGCAGCACAACGATGGCCGAGGGTTGTACAGATTATACTTGGGTGTTGAATGGACAGAACTACACTACTTCCGGCACGTACGTGTACAATACCCCTTGCCATGCCGATACATTGGTTCTTCATCTGACGGTTGGTGAAACCTGCGATGATGGAGATGCTTGCACCATCAATGATGTGTTTCAAACCGACTGCACCTGCGCTGGTACTTTTTCGGATACGGACAGTGATGGCACTTGTGATGCGAACGACTTGTGCGCAGGACCTGAAGCCGGAGCAACCTGCGATGATGGTGATGTTTGCACCCTGAACGATGTCATACAAGACAACTGCACCTGCCTGGGTACTTTTTCGGATGCGGACAACGATGGTACATGTGATGCGAATGATGTGTGCCAAGGTGAAGAGCCAGGCGCCACTTGTGACGATGGAGATACTTGCATGGAAAATGATGTCATCCAAGACAACTGCACCTGCGCTGGTACTTTTTCTGATACGGACAGTGATGGCACTTGCGATGCGAACGATCTTTGCCAAGGCCCTGAGGCTGGAACAGCTTGTGACGATGGAGATGCTTGCACGGAAAATGATGTCATTCAAGGCGATTGCACTTGCAGTGGTTTATTGATTGATGCCAACAACGATGGCATTTGTGATTTGAACAGCATACTAGGTTGTACTGATGAGAACGCCTGCAATTACAATCCAGAAGCCAACACCGACGACGGCAGTTGTATTTTATCACAACCCGAAATCTGCAATAGTTTGGATGACAACTGCGATGGTGTAGTTGATGAAGGTTTGGTTCCGTCGGGATTGAACATCACCAATGTGGCCACCATGCAGTATCCCGTATGTGTAGGAACAGCAATTGCATCAGCCAATTTAAACAACGGCGCCAATTCAAACGTGATGGATGGAGATGGAAACGACTTATGGTTTGGCCTTACCGCGCAGTACAATACGCTAAGAGCGGGACTATCTGCAGCAACGGGCAACAATGCCTTGCATTTGTTCAAAGTGAATCCAGCCGGTTGCTTGGAACTTTTAGAGACCGAACACGAAACCACTAGTGGCAACCAGACCTTACTCACGGATCAACTCACCGTTGGCCAGACCTACTACGTCTCTGTGCACAACATCAGCGGCCCGATGAACGCCAGTGCCAAGATTTGTTTCAATCACTTGACGGGTTCAATATGTGATCATTACTACAGCAACAACACAGGAATTTACACCAGCGTTTGCAACAGTTTCAAAGCGCAATACAGAGCCAACGCGGTGGCTTATGGATTTGAAGTTTTGTCCGCAACACAGAACAATGTGGACCAAGCCATTGCTCCATGGACTTACACAACTCCCAATGCGATTTCTGTAGTCTCTCGTTTGGGAATGATTTTGCCCGCAAACCAAGGAACTTCACCCATGGTGTACACCTTGAAAGTTCCGGTGTTGTACTCACTGTTTGACGCGGCAGGAAACTTTGAGAATCTTTTTGCACAGGCGACATCGACCTGCACCGTCACCCTCAATGCAGAATCGACTGTTGCATTGAGAAGCTCTGATCGTTGTCCGACCAATAAACCCATCACCAGCAATATCGCTCCAGACAGAACCGTCTGCGGTGCGATGCGCTACGATTGGGAGTTTACGGAAGTGTTGCCCGCAGCTGGGACAGCGCAAGTAGTCCAAGGTGGTGCCTATGCCAGTGCTTTCTTCTTGAGCAATATTCCTGGAGTCGCAACGGGCAAGACCTACAATGTGCGTGTACGTCCAGTGCATACGAGTGGCACAACGGGCAATTGGGGAACGGCGCATTGCATGCGCATCGGCGTAGCGGGAATGGTGATGCAGAGCGAGAGCGAGAATGAGAGCGATGCGGGTATGGAGTCACGAGTCTCGGGTATTTCCATCTATCCGAATCCAACCGCAACGGGAAGTTTTGTATTGCAATACAACGGATCCCGTAGGGGCGAATTGATATTCGCCCAAGAACCCACCAACACGGAAACGAACTCCGCCCAGGAACCAACGACAACAGAATCGGCCTCCGCCCAGGAATTGGTGATGTTCGATATCACTGGGAAGGTGGTTTACCAAAAGCAAGTTGTCTTGAATGGCAATCCTGTTGAAATTAAATTTGGTCATTTGGCGAGTGGGGTTTATGTGGTGATGGTGGGAGAGGATAGGTTGAGATTGATTGTGGAGTAGGGGATGAGGAGATGAAGGGATGAGGAAACAAGTGAAAATTTTTTCATTTTCTTTTAAAAATTTCGTCAGTTTTCTAGCAGGGTCGTATTGCAATACGCCCGAGATTTCCACTCCTGCCACGCAGTGGATAGGAGGGGTGTCCGAACGAGCGTCAGCGCTGTCAGCGAAGTCCCGATAGCTATCGGGAGGGTGGTTTTGATCCATCGAAGTGTAAACCTATTTCAGGACGAGACAGTCATCCAATCGAAATTTTTCTGATCCTCACTTCCGCGGGGCGGCTGACACCTTTACTGGGTATTCTGTGTGAATAATAAACACATTTTGCTTCCTTTAACAACGTGTAAAAGCGATGGTAATATATTATTGAGATAAAGGAATATTCTTATCATCTTAAGAGCTCATTTGAGCTGCCAGTCAATTCATTGTGAAGATGTATATACATAACTTATGATTTTTTTAATTATATTTGATGACCTATAAACCAATGCCATGAAAAAGCTTTTTGCCATCTTGTTATTTGCAGGAGTTATCTCCTTCATCCCTTCATCTCTTCATCCCCTCTTTTCCTCATCTCTTATTGCACAGATTCCATCAGAAGGTTTGGTGGCTTGGTATCCGTTCAATGGGAATGCGAATGATGAGAGTGGCAATGGTCACAATGGAACGGTGAATGGGGCGACTTTGACGACGGATCGGTATGGTATCAATGATAAGTCTTATGCTTTCAGTCTCCCCTCAGGGAATATTTCTTTACCTAATTTTACTGATGTATTAATATCCGGCAATTTGACAATTTCACTATGGTATACTAAAACAGGAAATTTTTATCCATCGAGTCCTCGATTAATTGACTTTGGATCTACACATCCTGGAATTTGGTCACCTGAGTACGATTCCAATCACGACGTAATTAATTATTATTGGCCTTTGACGGGCGCTGAGGCAACCACGGAAGCAATTGTAGCCAGAGATTTATCATGGCATCATCTGGTAGTTTCCTTTCATTCGGAATCGAATTATTTAACGGAGGTATTTATAGATGGAGTTTTGAGTGCTACGACCTGCTGCACAACGCCTGGTTCGAATGGGATGAATTTGAATTGGCTGATTGGAATGAAAAATGGTGGTGAGATTATAGATCAATGGGTTGGTAAAATAGATGACGTGGCCATTTATTCAAATACCCTTGAGGCAAATGAAATCCAACAACTTTACCAAGATCAAACCGGCCAAGTTCAACAACCGTTGACCTGCAACATCACCGTGCCAGTTACTTCGATTTGTGAAGGAGAAAGCGTGACGTTGTCCATGAATACAACAGGTGGTGCAGGCTCATCTTCTCAATTGCCCGCCAATTTGCAGCAAGGTTTGGTGGCTTACTATCCTTTCAATGGCAATGCCAATGATGAGAGTGGGAATGGGAATAATGGAGTGGTGAATGGAGCGACTTTGACTAGTGATCGTTTTGGGAATGTGAATAGTGCGTATAGCTTTGATGGGGTTGATGATTTTATTGAGATTTCGAATAATCAATATTTGACAAATGTTGACGAGTTTAGTATTTCTATCTGGTACAAAATAGAACAATGGCAACAGGTTCAAGGTAGCCTTTGGTTTGCAACAATAGAAAAGCCTTCAACGTATTCAATGGAATTGAGAAGATTAGCATTGGACTCTGCACTGGTATTGGGTGCTAGCGTAGTAATAAATGAATCAAGTTGGAATATTCTATCTATTGTGTACTCTAATAATTTACTTAGTGTATACTCGAACGGAGTTTTTATGAATAGTTCGTATATATCATTAACTCCATCTATCGCGCCTTTGCTCATTGGTAAAGATCCGGGTGGTCTAACGGAGTATACAGATGGAAAGCTTGATGATTTAATGATATACAACCGCGCGCTTTCCCCTTCTGAAATCCAACAACTCTACACCTCTCAATCTTTCGCTTGGAACATTAGCGCTACCACCAACTCCATCACCGTAACCCCAACCACCAACACTACCTACAGTTGCACCGTAACACAAGGAAATTCTACTTGCACCGCATCGGTTGAAATAACAGTCAATCCAGCAGTAACCAACGCAATTAGCGCATCCATTGTTGAGGGCCAGTCCTACACTTTTGGCACCCAAATCCTCACCACTGAAGGAACCTATACTGAGGTGTTCACTTCAACTGCGGGTTGTGATTCGACGGTGACTTTGACCTTGGCGGTGGAGCCTTTATTGACCTGCAACATCACCGCTCCTGTCACTTCAATTTGCGCGGGTGAAAGCGTGACGTTGTCTGTCAATACAACGGGTGGTGCAGGATTATCTTCTCAATTGCCTTCCAATTTGCAACAAGGTTTGGTGGCCTATTATCCTTTCAATGGCAACGCCAATGATGAGAGTGGGAATGGGAATGATGGAACGGTGAATGGAGCGACTTTAACAAGTGATCGGTTTGGGATTTCTAATAATGCCTACGATTTTAATGGAGTGAGCGATTATATTATAGCGAATTCGCAAACAGTAGTTGGAGCTAGTTCAAGATCAGTAAGTTTTTGGATTAAAACAGAAGGAAATACGGGGACAACTCAAAAGGTAATTTTAGATGAGGGCGGAATGAGCTGCGGAACTGGTTTTGCTATGTGTGTAGGCCCATCTAATTTCACTTGGTTTGATAATACATGTTCAACCAAAAGGTTCAATCAACAAATTAATTTATCAGAATGGAATCATTTGGTTTTTGTGTATGAAAATGGGGTTTCTTCCAATTTGAATGGTGTAGCTTGTTTTTTGAATGGTCAATTGATCAATTCAAGCACAATGCTGAATAACAATTTATCAATAAATAGCGGATTCACTCTACCGTTGACCATTGGCCGCTCGAGATTTGTGTCTGATGGATTTTATTTTAACGGCCAAATTGATGATGTTTTATATTATAACCGCGCCCTTTCCCCCTCCGAAATCCAACAACTCTACACCGCGCAATCTTTCGCTTGGAACACCGGCGCAACAACCCCTTCCATCACTGTAACCCCAACCAACAATACGACCTACAGTGGCACAGTCACCCAAGGATCTCAAACCTGCACAGCATCGGTAGACATCACCGTGAATCCCAATGTAACCAACACCATCACCGCCACCATCATTGAAGGAGAAACCTACACCATGGGTGCGCAGACATTGACCACCGCAGGAACTTATACGGAGGTGTTTACATCAACTGCGGGTTGTGATTCGACAGTGACGTTGACCTTGGCCGTAGAGCCTTTATTGACCTGCAACATCACCGCTCCTGTCACTTCCATTTGTGAAGGTGAAAGCGTGACGTTGTCTGTCAATACAACGGGCAGTGCAGGATCATCTTCTCAATTGCCTGCCAATTTGCAAGAAGGTTTGGTGGCCTATTATCCGTTCAATGGCAATGCCAATGATGAGAGTGGTAATGGGAACAATGGAGCAGTGAATGGGGCTACTTTGACGAGTGATCGATATGGGAATTTGAATGAGGCTTATTACTTTAATGGTAATTCAGCTATCAAAGTTCCCTACAGTGCAAATTATCAATCTCAACAAGGGACAGTCAGTTTGTGGGTGAATATTCAAGGTTTACCTATTGAACCAGCTCCACAAGATTTGTTGTTTGGTCAAGGTTGGGGATTTCCACAGTTAGTAATAAGAGATAATGGGAGAGTGAGAATTCAAGTTGCAAATTCAGTTTCAGATTTTCCAGGTTTATTATCAGATGAGTCTATTTCTCTGGATTCTTGGATTCATATTACAGCTGTTTATCAAGAAAATTATTTTGCTCTTTATTTCAATGGACAATTGGAAAGCGAGGGTGTTTCCTCTCAGTTGGTAAACTATTTTCAGTTCTGTCAATCAGAATATTGGATTGGAGGATTTATGCATTTGAATAGTTGTATACCCAATGAAATACAGCAAACCATATTTGCTAAGATTGATGATGTTATGTTGTACAACCGCGCCCTTTCCCCCTCCGAAATACAACAACTTTACACATCTCAATCCTTTGCCTGGAACACCGGCGCAACAACCAACTCCATCACGGTTACGCCATCCATGGATACCACCTACAGTTGTACCGTAACACAAGGCAACCAAACCTGCACAGACAGCATAGCCATCACTGTAAACCCCGTGCTGACTTGGTACGCCGATGCAGACGGAGATGGTTTTGGTAATCCCGATGCTGTTTTACAAGATTGCAACCAGCCCGCAGGCTATGTCACTGACAATACCGATTGCAACGATGCTTCAGCCTCTGCCTTCCCTGGTGGTGAAGAAATTTGCGGCAACAACATCGATGAAGATTGCAATGGCCAAGATTCTATCTGCTTTGTAGCCGTTTTGGGTTGTACCAACGCCGATGCTTGTAACTTCAATCCATTGGCCAACATCGATGACAACAGTTGTGTTTTACCACAACCTGAAATTTGCGATGGTTTGGACAACAATTGCAACAACCAAGTTGATGAAGGCTTCACCATTCCCACCATCAACCCAGTGGCAGTAACACCAGCATTGTATCCTGTTTGTACTGGCAATGCCCTCAAGAGTGCCGACTTCACTAATGGAACCAATTCACCCATCATCGATGGCAATGGTGCTGATTTGTGGTACAGCTTTACCGCACAATTCAACACCTTGCGTGTCGGTTTGTCCGCAGCCTTTGGTGACAATAGCATCGGTCTGTATACCCTCAATAATGGTTGCTTGGAATTGATTACCGAAGAACATGAGGTTTACACAACGACCACCGCAGCAACAGGGAATCAAATTTTGTTGTCCGATCAGTTGACCGTCGGTCAGACCTATTATGTGGCTGTGCACCAAATCGCTGGGCCTACCAACACCAGCGCTAAGGTGTGTTTCACTTACCTCAATGGCAGCAATTGTGATCATTATTACAGCAACAACACAGGAGTGTACACGACAGTCTGCAATAGCTTCAAAGCACAATACCGCGCCAATGCTTCCAATTATATTTTCAATGTATTGTCGGGCACTCAAAATGGGGTCAATATGAACTTGACCCCTTGGTCTTATACCAACAACAACGCAAATTCGGTGGTTGCCCGATTGGGAAGCATCCTGCCCGCTAACCACAGCGGAGTTAGTAGGGTGTATACTTTGGCAGTGCCGGTGGTGTATGGCCTACCCGATGCGGCGGGAAACGTTTCTAGTTTGTTGGCCAATGCAACAACAACTTGCACGGTCACATTGAACAGTGAAGCCACCATCGCTTTGCGACAAGCGGACCGATGCCCAGCGACCAAGTCCATTACGGCGACCATTGCACCTGACCGTTCTGTCTGCGGGGCCATTCGCTATGATTGGGAGTTTACACAAGTGTTGCCCACCCCAGGCACGGCACAAGTCGTTCAAGGCGGTGCATACGCCAGTGTTTTCTTCTTGAGCAATGTGCCGGGAGTCGCTGCTGGTAAGACCTACAATGTGCGTGTGCGTCCAGTGCACAGCAGTGGAGTTGCGGGCAATTGGGGATCGGTGCAGTGTTTGAGAATTGGAAATGCAGGAATGATCCTTGAAAACCACCCCGTCCAGACAGCGCAAGCGCTCGTCCGGACACCCCTCCTATCGCTTCGCGCAGGAGGGGAGATGAGTGCGAGTTATTCGATTTATCCGAATCCAACAGCCACAGGAAGTTTTGTATTGCAGTACAACGGATCTCGTAGGGGCGAATCGATATTCGCCCAGGAACCAACCGCAACGGAATCGACCATCGCCCAGGAACCAACCACCACGGAATCGACCATCGCCCAGGAACCAACCACCACGGAATCGACCATCGCCCAGGAACCAACGACAACAGAATCGGCCTCCGCCCAGGAATTGGTGATGTTCGATATCACGGGGAAGGTGGTTTACCAACAGCAGGTTGTCTTGAATGGCAGTCCTGTTGAAATCAAATTTGGTGATTTGGCCAGTGGGGTTTATGTGGTGATGGTAGGTGAGGAACGGATTAGATTAATCATAGAGTAGAGAATAAGGAGATGATGTAAAATTCATCTCTTTTTTAAATGAATCACAACCAAAAAAGGCTGCATCCGCAGCCTTTTTCAATATCAAAAAATCACATTTTATCTCAACCCCATCAAGGCATTTCTCAACGCGGCTAGGGCATCGGTGACGTTTTCCATGCTGGCGGTGCCTACACTCAATCTGTACCATGTGGATTCCGCATCTGCTCCAAAAGCACTGAATGGAACAACAGCCAATTGCGCCTCTTCCAATAAAAAGGCGGTGATGTCTGCGGTGTTTTTTATGTGCTTTCCTTTGGAGGTGGTTTTGCCTTTTAAGTCAAATTGTACGGTCAAATAAATGGCTCCTTCAGGGGTAACCGAATCCACCGAGAATCCCTCAGCTTTCATCTGCTGGATGCCTTGGTGAAAACCATTCAATCGAGCTGAAACTTCCGTATTCATGTGCTGAATAAACGCAGGGTAAGCCTCTGAATCATTAATGAATCGCGCAGCAGCAAACTGCTCCGGTCTTGGTGCCCAAGCGCCTACATGGCCCAATATACTCTTCATCTTGTCAATGATTTCCATCGGTCCAAAAGCCCATCCAACACGAACGCCGGTTGCTGCCAAGGATTTAGAAATGCCATCCACAAATATGGTAAAGGGTCGCATCTCTGGTCTTAGACTAACTGGATCGTGGTGCTTCACACCCTCAAAGGTGAGCATGCTGTAGATTTGATCGTACATAACATACAATGGCTTTTCATCCGCTCCACGACTGGCATTCTCAGCCAAGACGGCATCACAAATCGCCGACAAATCTTCCTTGCTGAATACTGTTCCTGTTGGATTCAAGGGTGAACACAAAGCCAACAATGACGCGCCTTTCAAATGAGGTAACAATTCATCCACGGTTGGCATGAACTTGTTCTCTGGACGCGTTTCTACAAAAACTTGCTCAGCAAAAGTGAGGTGCGTGTAGTGGTTGTTGTTCCATGATGGAACGGGGAAAACCACTTTGTCTTTTGGGTCAACGATGGTTCTGAAAATGGCGTAAATAATAGGTCTAGCACCTCCTGCGATGAGAATTTCTTCGGCATCATAATCCAAACCTTGATAAGTCTTGA
>JACCDW010187573.1_pt1 | contig 17052 bp, 17 predicted proteins | sample 7449781 | NCBI WGS metagenome assembly JACCDW01 (sample SAMN15323449, study PRJNA562643) | freshwater metagenome | isolation source: river surface water | place: USA:Blue River Watershed | collected 2017-08-18
CAAGGCCATGGCCATGGTGCTCACGGCCCGCATGATGGACGCCACCGAGGCCGAACGCGCCGCTCTGGTCAGCCGCGTGGTGCCGCTGGACAAGCTGATGGACGAAGCCCTGGGCGCCGCCCTGGTCATCTGCGGCATGGGCCAGCTGGCCACCATGGCCGCCAAGGAAAGCGTCAACCGCGCCTTTGAGGGCGGCCTCTCCGACGGCGTGATGTACGAGCGCCGCATGTTCCACGCGCTGTTCGCCACCGCCGACCAAAAGGAAGGCATGGACGCCTTCCTGAACAAGCGGGCACCGAATTTCGTCAACGGCTAAGCCTTGAACATGGCCTCCATCTCGCGCCGCACCTTGTAGGCGTCAGTGGTGGTGTCCATGGCCACATCGTCCCAGCTCAGCGACTGGCCTTTCTTGACCGGGCGCACCACCTTGACCTGGTGCGCCAGCCCCAGCGGCAAGCCGCCCAGCTTTTGCGAAGTGACGGCGGGCAGCAGCTTGCCCCAGACGGTGTAGCCGCCTTCGCCGTCGAGCATGTCGCCGGGTTTGAGGTCGCGCTTGGCGGTGGCCACCACATCGGCGTTCCAGCCGGTGGCCACGCCGGTGGGCTCGCCGCGCACGGCCACGCTGGCCACCGACACCCCCACTTCCAACCCGATCAGGTGCCAACGCTTGTAGAGCGTGAAGTAGCGGCCCGTCGGGTCGGTGTGGGCGTTGTATTCCTCAAAGCAGTTCTTGATGTACTCGGTCTCGGCTTCGACCGTGACCCACACGCCCATGCGGATGTCGTAGGGGATCTTGCGGCCATCGGGCTCGAGCGAGGAAATCACTTCGACCATGCCTTTTTTCTCCAGCACGCCGCCTTCGCTGCGCGGACGCGTCACATACGGGATGTCCTCCACGCTGGCAGGCGGGTAGAGCAGCCCGTCGCTGGGCACCGCCAGGCCGGTGGCGTTGGACACGGCGGTGCTTTCGATGCTGGGCTTGGAGCCATCCAGAAAGCTGTTGAACATCTTGGGGTTGAGACCGCCGCGCGCGGCCTGCTCGGGCGTGAGGCCGTAGTAGCCCCAGACCGTCTCAGGGGTCGACTCGCAAAAGTGCGGCAACCACTTGTGCCCGCGCCCAGCGGCCACCACCGGAAAGCCGCAGGTCCGCGCCCAGTCCACCAGGTCGCAGATCATGGCGGGTTGGTCACCATAGGCCAGCGAATAAATCACCCCCGCCTGCGCCGCCTTGCGCGCCAGCAAGGGGCCGCAAAAGGCGTCGGCCTCCACCGTCACGTTGACCACATGCTTGCCCTGGGCAAAGGCGTCCAGGATGTGGTCCACCGCCGCGACGGGGTTGCCGGTGCACTCCACCACGATGTCGATCTGCGGCAAGCTGGTCACGGCGCGCCAGTCCTCGGTGACCCAGGTGGTGCCGTTTTTGAGGGCCTCGGCCGCGCTGGCGGCCTGCGCCTGTTCGGGTTTCCAGCCCACGCGCGCCAGATTGGCGCGGGCGTTGTCGGGCGAGAGATCGGCAATCGCCACCAGGTGCACACCCGGCATGCGCGGCGCCTGCGCCAGGTACATCGAACCGAATTTTCCCGCGCCGATCAGGCCCACACGGATGGGTTTGTTGTCTGCGGCGCGTTGCTGGAGTTTGCTGTAGAGGTTCATGGCTCAGAGGAGGTGAAGTGGCCCAAGCTTCGCGTTGTATCGCCCCAGTTCAGGCCCAGGTGTCACCTGCGGCATAGTGGGGCCGCCATAATTTGGCGCATCCGCTTCTTGCGCCTTGACCGACCATGCCCCGCTTCATCACCTTCACGCCCAACCCGGCGCTCGACATTGCCACTGTGGTGGATCGACTGGAGGACACCCACAAGCTGCGCTGCGATGTGCCCCAGGTGCACCCGGGCGGCGGCGGCATCAATGTGGCGCGGGTGTTGCACCGGCTGGGCGCCGATGTGCTGGCCCTGTACGCTGCAGGTGGCAGCACCGGCCAGAGAGTGCATGCCCTGCTGCAGGCCGAGGGCGTGCCCGACCAGATGCTGATGGTGGCGGCCGACACCCGCGAGAGCTTCACTGTTCACGAGCGCAGCAGCGGGCGCGAATACCGTTTTGTGTTGCCAGGCCCTGTGCTGAGTGCCGCCGAGTGGCAGGCTTGCCTGGCACCGCTGGATGCGCTCGAACCGGCCCCGGCCTGGGTGATTTCAAGTGGCAGCCTGCCGCCCGGCGTGGGCGAGGACGGCCATGCGCAAGTGGCCCGGCTGGCACAGCGCCGGGGGGCGCGAGCGGTGGTGGACTGCGCTGGCCCGGCCTTGCGGGCAGCGCTGCAGGCAGGGGTCTGGCTGTGCAAGCCCAGCTTGCGCGAACTGGCCGACCTGGTCGGCGCCGAGCCACAAACGCCAATGCAGCAAATGCAGGCCGCACGCACCTTCATGGCGCAAGGCCAGGCCCAGATGGTGGCACTGTCGCTGGGCGCCGGCGGCGCCATGCTGGTCACCGCGCAGGCATGCCTGCTGGCCGAAGCCCTGCCGGTGACAGTGGCCAGCAGCGTGGGGGCGGGGGACAGTTTTCTGGCGGGCCTGGTCTGGGCACTGGATGGTGGCCACACCCTGCACGAAGCTTTGGCCACCGCGATGGCGGCAGGCGCCTCGGCGGTCATGGCCTCGGGCACCGCGCTGTGCCAAGCCGATGCGGTGCGCGCGCTGCGTCAGCAAGTGCGCATTCGTCCGCTGGGGACGTGAAGAGCCCTCAGTCCAACGCCGTGGGGGCTTGGCCTGGCGCATCCCCCTCGGGCGATTCCTGGGTTTCCTGAGGCTGCTCGCGCTCGATTTCGTCGCGCAAGAACTGCAGCACCGAGAACGGGGTTTCCAGCTTCAGGTCTTGAAAGCAGATGCGGTCCATCAAGGCCTGTGCCTGCTTGACGGCCTCGTAGGCGTCCATCTGCATGCGCTGGTAACGGGCGCCGAGCTCAAAAAAGAAACTCGCTTCCTCAAAGGGCAAATACACCCAAACGCTTTTGCTGCCCGACTTGATATCCTGGTATTCGCTCGCCTTGGGCGGCTCGGGCTTGTCCTCGCCGGCCACAATGGCCTGCGCCACACGCTCCTGCCAGTTGGCGGTCTGCTCGGCACCCGCCACAAAAGTTTTGTCCACATGGGCACGGATCAGCATGCCCATGCGCAGGCGCGCGCTGCGGGCCTCGTGGGTGTCGGACGTCGTGGCGGTGACTTTTTCAAACAGCTCTTTGGCAAGCGGTTTGGGATCAGGCTCTGCAGATTTAAAAAAACTGAACATGACTTGGCTTGGAATAAGTCAATTCTAATGTAGCTGACAGTTTTTTTACTATTATGATTTTCACTACACCTGCCCAAAGCAAATAGTCAGAGAGCGCAGACGAGCGGACATGAGCGGCGTGCTTTCATCCAGCATCAGTGACTCGCGCATGGGCACTGACAGAACCCGCCAAGTCCAGCCGAGGGATCTTGCTTGCTGTGGTGCAAGCAGCGGCTGCAATGCAGAAAGAACGCCATCGGACGCTTTGGATGGGGTGATTGACGAAAAATAACATATTTGTTATCTTCAACGGGTGGACTACGAAATCACGTACTACAGCGAAAGTGTTCAGGCGCAGATCTTTGATCTGCCCGATACCCTGGCAGCCCGTTACATCGTGTTGACCAGGCGGATGCTGGCCATTGGCCCCTGTCTCGGTGAGCCGCACACCAAGGCGATGGGCAGAGGCTTATTTGAATTGCGGCTCAAGGGGACAGAAGGCATTGCCCGTGTGTTTTATTGCACTCTGATTGGAAAACGCATCGTGATGCTGCACAGCTTTGTCAAAAAGTCTGACCGAACACCCAAACGCGAACTGGAAGTGGCGCAGAGCCGATTGAAGGAGATCAAACATGAAGACGCATGACCAACTCGTCAAAGCCATGATGAAGCGCCCCGGGGTCAAAGCCGAGGTCGATCGCATTGAGCGTGAAGAAGCTGTGTTGCTGGACACCCTGCTCAAGGCGCGGCATGACGCTGGACTCACTCAGGCACAAGTGGCTGAGCGCATGGGCACGCTGGCACCTGCTGTTGCGCGGCTTGAGCGCTCACTGGCAACCGGCAAGCACTCACCTTCTATTGCCACCGTCCGCAAGTATGTCAAAGCCTGCGGCAAGCAGCTCGTCCTGCGGGTGGCCTGATCACATACCGAAAGAAAGAAATGGACGAAACAAACGCACAGCAGGATCTTCAGACGGTCTACGTCCTCACGAATCCGGCAATGCCCGGTATCGTCAAGATTGGAATGACGCGGGCTTCAGATGCGGGCGAGCGCATCGCTAGCCTGGGCAGCAGCAGTGCGGTTCCACTTCCCTTCGACTGCGTCTATGCCTGCAATGTTCTGGACGCAAGAAAGGTAGAACAGGCGCTTCACATTGCATTCGCGCCAGACCGCATCAATCCTTCGCGCGAGTTTTTCAGAACCAAGCCCAGTCAAGTCGTGGCCATTCTGGAGTTGCTGCACCAGGGCAAAGTGGTGACGGCGCAGGTTGAGGCACAGGCGGAGGCCAAGACAGACCCCGAAGCACTTGAATCCGCAATCAAGGACAAGCGAAAAATGCGTCCAAAGATTGACTATTTGGCGATTGGTTTAAAAGTCGGTGACGTCATTACGTTCAAGGATGGCTTGACGACCGCAACGATTGCCGGGCCTCACACGGTGAAATACCAAGGCGAAGAATCCGCGTTGCAGCCCGTCACGCTGAAGCTCATGCCTGAAATCAGTGGCCGTGGCGTGGCTTCGAAGCTGTATTGGTCCTTCAATGGCCAATCCCTGGCGGACCTTTACGAAGAATTTCACGGTGATGAGGCGTAAAAACGGCTGCACGCGTGGGGTCGATTTGCGCACCTTCATATTCCCCGTGAGGGTGATGCCCATCCATGAATCGTGCTGAAGTTCCCCGCAAACCGCAGCAACCGTTTTCCCAAAGAAAAAGGCCGTCAGGTGATGTACCTGACGGCCTTTTTCGTGTGTCTTGGTGGAGATAGGTGGATTTGAACCACCGACCTCGGGGTTATGAATCCCGCGCTCTCACCAACTGAGCTATATCTCCAGAGGTCATGCAGAACCCAAGGCCCCGCAGAAAAAAGCGATTGTAGCCTACTTTGAAGCACCCACCCCGCGTGCGTCTTGACCTCCATCAAGGTGCCTGCGCTGTAAGCCTCTACAGTCAGGCCCTATGGGTTTCAAATTTGCAGAAAGTAAGGCATGCGAATGGACAAATGGCAACGCTGGGGTGTTTTGACTTTGGCACTGGGTCTGGGGTCGCTTGGCTGGGCGCAGGTGCCCATGCAAAAAGAGACCTACCCCACCATGAAGGTGCGCGAGCTGCCCGATGTGTTGCGTGCCCAGTGGAACCAGACCAAGCCCCAGATGAACAGCAACAGCCGCTGTGCGGCCGCCTTTGACAGCCACAGCGACTACGACCGCATGACACTCAAGTGCTCGGTCTACATCAAGCTGGGCGCCGTGGGCGCCCGGCGAGCCATGGGCTACTGCGAAGAAGACCGCGAAAAACTGCACATCCACGCCCCCTGCAAGATCGTACTGGAGGAGTGACGTGCAGGCGCACCGCCCGCCGACTCAAGCCGTGAACCGCTGACGCAATTCGCGTTTGAGCAGTTTGCCGCTGGGGTTTTTGGGCAATGTCTCGGCAAAGACCACCCGCTTGGGCGCCTTGAAGTGCGCCATGTGCTGCACACAGTGGGCGATCACGGCGGCCTCGTCGAGTGACTGCCCTGCTTTGACCACCACCACCGCCGTCACCGCCTCGACCCATTTGGCATCCGGCAGGCCGATCACCGCCACCTCGCTGACCTGGGGCAGGCGGTAAATCATTTCTTCCACTTCGCGGCTGGCCACGTTTTCGCCGCCGGTCTTGATCATGTCTTTCTTGCGGTCCACCACCGTGATGTAACCCTCGGCGTCGATGGTGGCCAGGTCGCCACTGTGGAACCAGTCGCCCTCGAACGCCGCCCGGGTGCGCTCGTCGTCATGAAAGTAGCCCAGCATCAGGTGCGGCGAGCGGTGCACGATCTCGCCCACTTCACCCACCTGCACGTCTTGCATCTGGTCGTTGACCACTCGGGTTTCGACATGGCGCACCGCCTTGCCGCACGAGCCGGGTTTGCGCAGCTGGTCTTCGGGGCCGAGCATGGTGGCCAGCGGCGCGATCTCGGTCTGGCCGTACAGGTTCCACAAACGCATGCTGGGCAGACGCGTGGCCAGCTCTTTCATCACCTCCACCGGCATGATGGACGCGCCGTAATAGCCCTTGGCCAGCCCGGCCAGTTTGGCGGCGTCAAACAAGGGGGAGCGCAGCAAGGCGATCCAGACGGTGGGCGGGGCAAAAAAGCTGCTGATGCCGAATTTTTCGAGCATGGGCAGCAGGTTGTCGGGCGTGGGTTTGGAGGTGATGACGTTGGTGCTGCCCATGTAGATGGCCGGCCCGAAGAACACATCCAGCTGGGCGCAGTGGTAGAGCGGCAGCGCGTGCAGGGCCACGTCTGCTTCGGCGATTTCAGCGTCGATCACGCAGCTCACGTATTGCCACAGCACCGCGTCGTGCGTGAGCATGGCCCCTTTGGGGCTGGACTCGGTGCCGCTGGTGTAGACGATCTGCGCCACATCGGTGCTGGTCATCTTCAAGTCGGGCAAGGCGTCCCGGCAGGCGCACAGCTGGTCAAAGCTGTGCATGCCGGGCACCGCCTCGCTGGGGCCCTCGCTGGGCAGCCAGATGAACTGCTGCACCTGTGTGTCCAGCTTGGCCGCAGCCTGCGCCAGCTCGGCCAGACCCGAGTCGGTGGCCAGTGTCTTGGCCCCGGCGTGGCGCAAGATGAACGCCACTTCGTCGGCCTTGAGCATGAAGTTGATCGGCACCATGACCGCGCCGCGGCGCGCCAGCGCAAAGCGCAGCGCGGCGAAACCGTGCGAATTGCGCGCCAGCACCGCCACCTTGTCACCCTCGGCCACCCCCATGGACACCAGGCCGGCGGCCAGGCGGGAGACCAGGGCATCAAAGTCGGCATAGGTCCAGGTGACATCACCACAAACGATGGCCTTCTTGGCAGGCAGGCGCTGCGCCGTGCGGCGCAAGGTGTCGGCAATGGTCTGGCGGCGAACCACAGGGGCGATGGAATGCGGCGTGGGCGACATGGGGCAGTGCTCCTCGTATTTATGATCGGGTGATTGAAAACCGAAGACACGAGACCGACAAGTGGCGTTACCCCCAGCATCCCCCCGAAAACTGTCGCATACGCGAACTGTGGTGTACCGTGGCTACGACCGCGAAGATGGCCTGTGGGACATCGAAGCCGAACTCACCGATGTAAAGCCCTACACCTTCCAGGTGCCCAACGAAAAAGCCTTTCCGGCCCACGAAGCCATCCATCACCTCAGCATCCGTCTGACCATCGACGACCAGATGCGGGTGCTGGCCGTGGACACCGCCATGGACCAGATTCCGCACCCCGAATGCAGCCAGGTGCCGTCCCATATGCAAAGCCTGGTGGGCGCCCGCCTGGGCCGTGGCTGGCGCAAGACCATCGACGAGAAAATCGGCGGCACCGCCGGTTGCACCCACCTGCGCGAAATGCTGTTCAACATGGCCACCGCTGCCTTCCAGACCTTGCCCTCGGGTCAATGGCATCGGCGCCAACTGCGCGGCGAGGCCCAGCCCGCCATCACCGAAGCCCCCTTCCATCTGGGTCACTGCATGACCTGGGCGCTGGACAGCCCCACCGTGGCACGCGCCTACCCGATGTTCTACAAGCCCCCAGAAAAAAAGGCCTGACCTTTTCAGGTCAGGCCCGCGTCACAGCAGGGCGGCTTATTGCCAGGACACCGCTGCCAAGTCGTTGGCAAAAATCGGCGAACTGTGCCACAAGCCTTTGAGGCCTTTGCGGAAGACCGCAGCGTTGGATGGGTTGAAGATGAACACGTTGACCGCATCGCTGGCGATCTTGCGCTGCAAATCGCCAAACAGTTTGGCGCGTTCCTTGCGGTCGGTGGTGGCCGAGTGCTTGGCCGCGAGTTCACGGAAGGCAGGGTTGTCGTAGCCCCAGTAGTACTGCGGATTGGCGTAAGCCATGTAGTCCAGCGGCTCAACGTGGTTGATGACGGTCAGGTCAAAATTGCCCTTGAAAGCACCACTGAGCCACTGGGCCCACTCCACGTTCTCGATCTTGGCATTCACGCCGATCTTGGCCAGTTGGGCGGCCAGCACCTCGCCACCTTTGCGGGCGTAAGGCGGCGGCGGCAAGGTGAGCGTCACGTTCAGAGGCGTTTGCACACCCGCCTCTTTGAGCAAGGCCTTGGCCTTTTCCACATCAAAGGGGTATTGCGAAGTCAGGTCCACATAACCCGCGTCGGTGGGTGCCATGTGGCTGCCGATCGGCTTGGCGTTGCCTTCGAGCACTCCGTCGATGAAGGCTTTTTTGTCGATGGCATGGGACAGCGCACGGCGCACGCGCACATCGTCAAAAGGTTTGCGTTTGTTGTTGATGGCCAAAATGCCCTTGCCTGCCGTGCTGCCCATCTCGACCACAAAGCGTTTGTCGCCCTGAAACTGCCCCAGGCTCTGGAAGGCACCAAACCGCGGCATGCCGTCGATGTCGCCCGCCATCAGCGCGGCCACCTGCGCTGCGGGGTCGTTGATGAAGCGGAAGGTCACGCGGCGCAAGGCCACACGGGCAGCGTCCCGATAGCCATCCCACTTGCCCAGCACAATGCCCGAGCCCTTGGTCCACGATTCGAGCTTGTAGGGGCCGGTGCCCACCGGCTTGGTGGCCGCCGTGTCGGCGGTTTTGGGGTGCAGGATCACGGCGGTGTTCTCGCCCAGGCGAAACAGGAAATTGCCGTCGGGTTTGTCCAGCACGACCACCACCGAATGGGCATCGGGCGTGGAGATGTGGCTGATGTTGTTGAACACCGCACCCTTGGCCTTGTTGGTGCTCTTCTCGCCTTTGGCACGCTCAAAGCTGAACTTGACGGCAGAAGCATCGAAATCGGAGCCGTCCTGGAACTTGACGCCCTTGCGCAGCTTGAAGGAAAACGCTTTGCCGTCGGCGTCCATGGTCCAGCTCTCGGCCAGCAGCGGACTCACCGAGCCGTCCACATTGATCTTGGTCAGGCCTTCCAGAATGTTGTAGTGCACCACCTCGCCAATGGCGGCCGCCGGGGCCATGGTCGGGTCCAGGCTGGTGGGCTCCAGGGTCATGCCGAGCACGGCCGTGTCCTTGCGGGCCTGCGCCTGCGCAGGCACCGCGGTGACACCCAGTGCAACCAAGAGGCTTAAACACAAAGCGCCTGCATGGCGGCGGGAAAACTTTCGAATGAACGGGCTCATGTGGTCTCCTCAAACAAGGTGGTGTGGGCTGTGCCCCGGCACAGCGGCCAGCAAGGTTTGCGTGTACAGGTGGCGTGGGGACTGCAAAACTTCGGTTGCCCTCCCCTGCTCCACCACGCAGCCTGACTGCAATACTAAAACATCGTCGCACATGACCTGGACCACTGCCAGGTCATGGCTGACAAACAGATAACTCAGACCATGGCGCTCCTGAAGGTCCATCATCAGGTTCAGCACCTGCGCCTGCACCGACACATCGAGTGCGCTCACCGGCTCGTCCGCCACGATCAGGGCTGGCCGGGTGATCAGCGCCCGCGCAATCGCGATGCGCTGACGCTGTCCGCCCGAAAACTCATGTGGGTATTTGTCCAGATCGCCGCTGCGCAGTCCGACTTCGGCCAGCGCCTGCTGCACCTGCTCACGCAGTTCAGCCCGGCTGTGCCTGCGCTGCACCTGCAGCGGCTCCGAGACGATCTGCGCGACGGTTTGCCGAGGATCGAGCGAGCCATACGGATCCTGAAACACCATCTGAAAGTCGGCGCGCAAGGCCCGCAACGGCGCGGCAGACAGGGCATGGATGTCTTGCCCCTTGAACAGCACCTGCCCCGCACTGGGACGGTCCAGCGCCATCACCAGCCGGGCCAGGGTGGACTTGCCCGAGCCGGACTCGCCCACCACGCCCAGGCTGCGCCCGGCTTCCAGCCGCAGGCTCACATCGGCCAGAGCCTGCAAACCTTCGGGCCGGGCCCAAGGCGTGCTGCGTGGCAAGTCAAACCGGCGCCCCAGCTGGCGCACTTCCAGCAAGGCAGGGGCGCTCATGCAACGCTCCAGTGTGGGCAACGCACCTGGTGCGCGGGCGCGAGGGTGTCCAGGCGGGGCGCCTGCCCGGCGCAGTCAACCTGCGCTTGCGGGCAGCGCCCGGCAAAAGCACAGCCTGCGGGGAGGTCATGCAGCTCGGGCACCTGCCCCGCGATCGTGCTCAGGCGCGTGCCGCGCGGCCAGTCCAGGCGCGGCCTGGCCGCAAAAAGGCCCCGGGTGTAGGGGTGGGCCGGGTGGGCAAACAGGGTTTCGGTGTCGGCGTGCTCAACGCACTGGCCGCCGTACATGACCATCACCTGCTGCACGCGTTCGCGCATCAGACCCAGGTCATGGCTGATGAGCAGCATGCCCATGCCGTCTTCGCGCACCAGCTGGCCCATCAGGTCCAGCACCTCTTTTTGCACCGTCACGTCCAGCGCGGTGGTCGGTTCGTCGGCAATCAGCAAATCCGGCCCACAGGCCAGCGCCATCGCGATCATGACCCGCTGGCGTTGCCCGCCCGAAAGCTGGTGTGGGTAGGCGTCCAGCCGCTCGCGGGCACGCGGCAGTTGCACCCGCTCCAGCAAGTCCAGCGCCCGCCGCCGCGCGGCAGAGGCGTTCATACCCTGGTGCAAACGCAGCGGTTCGGCGATCTGGTGCGCAATGGTGTGCAGCGGGTTGAGCGCGGTCATCGGCTCCTGAAACACCATGGCCATGCGCACGCCGCGCACGCGGCACCAGGCGGCTTCGTCCTGGCCCAGCAATTCGTGCCCGTTCAGTCGGATCGAACCACTGACCTGGGCCCGCTCGGGCAGCAGCCCCATGGTGGCCAGCGCGGTCAGTGACTTGCCGCAACCGCTCTCGCCGATCACGCCCAGCGTTTGCCCCGGCGCCAGCGCAAACGACAGGCCGCGCAGGGCCAGGACAGGCCCGCGCGCTGTGGGCAGTTGGACACGCAGGTCTTGCACCTGCAGCAAAGGAATGGGGGTCGGGTTCGTCACCGCTGCCTCGCCAATCGGGGGTCCAACAGGTCGCGCAAGCCGTCACCCAGCAGGTTCAGGCCCAGCACCGTGAGCGCAATCGCCACGCCGGGGTACACCGCCAGCCAGGGCGCCTGGAACATTTGCGCCTGTGCCTCATTGAGCATGCGGCCCCAGCTCGCTTGTGGCGGCAAGGTGCCCAGGCCCAGGTAAGACAAAGCGGCCTCGGCCAGGATGGCGATGGCAAACTGCACCGTGGCCTGCACGATCAGCACACTGGCGATGTTGGGCAGCACATGGTCAAAGGTGATGCGCCAGCCGCCCTTGCCTGCCGCCTGCGCGGCCAGCATGTATTCACGCGCCCACACGCTTTGCGCGGCCCCACGCGTCACCCGCGCAAACACCGGGATGTTGAAAATGCCAATGGCCGTGATGCTCACCACCAGCCCCGGCCCGTAAATGGCCGTGAGCATGATGGCCAAGAGCAAGGCCGGGAAGGCAAAGGCAAAGTCGGACACGCGCATGATCGCCTCGTCCACCCAGCCCTGGCGCGCAGCGGCCAACAGGCCCAGGCCAGCGCCCACCGACAGGCCAATGCCCACCGCAATGAACCCCACCAGGAGCGAGCTGTGGCTGCCCGCCAGCAACTGCGAGGCGATGTCACGGCCCAGGCTGTCGGTGCCCAGCCAGTGCGCAGCGCTGGGGCGGGCGAACTTGTTGGGAATGTCGATCTCGGCCACCGGCCAGGGCGTCCAGAACAGGGCCAGACAAGCCCCCAAGAGCAGGCAGGCCACCAAGGCACCGCCCAGCACGAAACTGCGGTGGCGCAGGGCGCGGGGCCAGAAAGCGTCATGCAGCACGGCGCGCTCCACGGATGCGGGGGTCGATCCACAGGTAAAGCAGGTCCACCGCAAAGTTGATCAGGATGACCATGGTCGCCAGCAGCATGACCACGTCGCGCACCACCACCAGGTCGCGGTTGGCAATGGCCTGAAACACCAGCCGCCCGATGCCGGGCAGCACAAACACGTTTTCAATGACGATGGCCCCGGTCAGCAAATTGCCAAACTGCAGGCCCATCACCGTCACCACCGGGACCATGGCGTTGCGCAGCACATGGCCCCACAAGACCTGACGGCGCCCCAGCCCCTTGGCGCGGGCGGTGCGCACAAAGTCTTCGCGCAACACATCCAGCACGGCCGAGCGCGTCACGCGCGCCAAAATGGCCGTCTGCACCGCCGCCAGCGACAGTGCGGGCAAGAGCAGGGCCCGCAAACCTTCGGCCCAGCCGCCGCCCGCGTCTTCGGTCCAGCCCGGAAAGCCCCCGGCGCTGACCCAGCCCAGCTGCACCGCAAACAAAAGCACCAGCAAAATGGCCAGCCAGAAATTGGGCACCGACAGGCCCAGTTGTGTGAGCGTCATCACGCCCACATCGCCAGGCCGGTTCTGGCGTGAGGCGGCATAGACCCCGGACGTGAGCGCCAGCACCACCGTGATCAGCAGCGCCATCACCGCCAGCGGCAGCGTGACCTGCAAGCGCTCGGCAATCAGCTCGAAAGTGGGCACGTCGTACGCCATGCTCAGGCCGGTGCGCCCTTGCAGCAGCGCGCCCACCCACGACAGGTAGCGTGTGAGCGGTGGCTGGTCCAGCCCCAGTTTTTGCTCCAGCGCCGCAATCGACTCGGGGGTGGCCGTTTCGCCCAGAATGACCTGCGCGGCGTTGCCCGGCAGCCACTCAAGCACCGCAAAGACCAGCAGGGACGTGAACCCCAGGGTCAGGACAAAACTGGCCAGTCTGCGCAAAAGAAACAACACGGATTCGGTTTGTAAGAGGCTTGGCTAAGATGTGTGGATCGTCTGAACCCGCCACACACCATGACAGTGCAACCCATTGTAGACAGCCCCGCATCGCCCTCGGCCGGCTCGCTGGTCGATGTGCCCGGCCTGCAGGTGGGCCACGCCCAGATGGCCGGGCGGCTGACCGGCTGCTCGGTGGTGCTGGCGCCACAGGGTGCCGTTTGCGCGGTGGACGTGCGCGGTGCCGCGCCTGGCACCCGCGAGACCGATTTGCTCGACCCCGCCAACCTGGTTGAGCGCGTGCATGCCGTGCTGCTGTGCGGCGGCAGTGCCTTCGGTCTGGACGCGGCCGGCGGCGTGATGCGCTGGCTTGAAGCCCATGACATCGGCTTTCAGACCGGTTTTGGCCGCGTGCCCATCGTGCCCGCCGCCGTGCTGTTTGACCTGCCCGCCGTGCGTGCAGGCGATGACCCCAAAGTGCGCCCCGACGCTGACTGCGGCTGGCGCGCCTGCGAGGCCGCCAGCCGCGACACCCCTGCCGCAGGCAACATGGGCGCAGGCTCGGGCGCGGCCGTGGGCAAGCTGTTTGGCCTGGACCGCGCCATGAAAGGCGGCATCGGCCACGCCAGCGTGCAGGTGGGGCCGTGGGTGGTGGCCGCCATGATCGCCTGCAACGCGATAGGCGACGTGATCGACCCCGACACCGGCCGTGTGCTGGCGGGGGCGCGCAGCGACGACGGGCAAAGCCTGCGCGACACCCAGGCGGCCTTGCTGGCCGGCGAGGCCACGCGCCGCCCCATGCCGGGCACCAACACCACCATCGGCGTGGTGGCCACCAACGCCACGCTCACCAAGGCCCAGGCCCAGCGCCTGGCCATCAGCGCGCACGACGGGCTGGCGCGCAGCATCCGCCCGGTGCACACCACGCTCGACGGCGACACCCTGTTCGCCATGGCCACCTGCGCTGTGGACGCACCGCCCGATCTGATGCTGCTGACCACCCTGGCCGCCCATGCCACCGCCCTGGCCACGGCGGACGCCGTGCTGCAGGCCCAGGCGGTTGACACCCTGCACGGGCACTGGCCATCGGCCAATCGGTTCTCCTGAACCTTGCAGCCTGCGATAATCGGGGCTGCGCGGGAAGGCTGAACAGCCTTCCCTTTTCACTTTCAGCCTCTGGATCTACACCATGAACCGCTGCACCACCGCGCCCGAGGGCGCCGACGCCTCCGCACCCGCCAAAAAGGTCTACATCAAGACTTTCGGCTGCCAGATGAACGAGTACGACTCGGACAAGATGGCCGACGTCATGAAGGCCGCCGAAGGCTATGTGCCCACCGACGACCCCGAGCAGGCCGATCTGATCCTGTTCAACACCTGCTCGGTGCGCGAAAAAGCCCAGGAAAAAGTCTTCTCCGACCTCGGCCGTGTGCAGCACCTCAAGGCCAAGGGTGTGCTGATCGGCGTGGGCGGCTGCGTGGCCAGCCAAGAAGGCGCCGAGATCATCAAGCGCGCGCCCTATGTGGATGTGGTGTTCGGCCCGCAGACCCTGCACCGCCTGCCCGAGCTGCTGGCCGAGCGCCAGCAAAAGGCGCGCCCGCAGGTGGACATCCGCTTTCCCGAAATCGAGAAATTTGACCACCTGCCGCCCGCCAAGGTCGAGGGGGCCAGCGCCTTCGTGTCGATCATGGAAGGCTGCAGCAAATACTGCAGCTACTGCGTGGTGCCCTACACGCGCGGTGAAGAGTTTTCGCGCCCGTTTGAAGACGTGCTGGTCGAGATCGCTGGCCTGGCCGAGCAAGGCGTGAAAGAAGTGACGCTGCTGGGCCAGAACGTGAACGCCTACCGTGGCCCCATGGGCGAGTCTGGCGAGATCGCCGATTTCGCCACCCTGATCGAGTACGTGGCCGAGATCCCTGGCATCGAGCGCATCCGCTACACCACCAGCCACCCCAACGAGTTCACGCAGCGCCTGATTGACGTGTACGCCAAGGTGCCGCAGCTGGTGAGCCACCTGCACCTGCCGGTGCAGCACGGCAGCGACCGCATCCTGATGGCCATGAAGCGCGGCTACACCGCCATGGAATACAAGAGCACCATTCGCAAGTTGCGCGCCATCCGCCCCGACATCGCCATGAGCAGCGATTTCATCGTCGGCTTCCCTGGCGAGACCGAAGAGGACTTCGGCAAGATGATGAAGCTGATCGAAGACGTGGGTTACGACACCAGCTTTTCCTTCATCTTCAGCCCACGCCCCGGCACCCCGGCGGCCAACCTGCACGACGACACCCCACACGAGGTCAAGCTCAAGCGTCTGCAGCACCTGCAGGCGACCATCGAGGCGAACGTGCAGCGCATCAGCGACAGCCGCGTGGGCACGGTGCAGCGCATCCTGGTCGAGCGCGCGGCGCGCAAGGACCCGACCGAACTGGCCGGTCGCACCGAGTGCAACCGCGTGGTCAACTTTCCGGGCGGCCCCAACCGGGACCGCCTGATCGGCCAGATGGTCGATGTGCGCATCACCCAGGCCTACCCGCACTCGCTGCGCGGCGAGCTGGTGGTCAAAGACTGATCAGGAGTCGCGCCCGACCTCGCGGATGTAGCGGCGGTAGTCGCCGTGCGGGATCGGCGTGAGCCCTTCAATGGGCTGGTTGTAGACGTAGGTCCAGACCCGCTGTCCGGCCCCTGCCCCCTCCAGCACCAGCACCTGTTCCCGCCAGTATTGAGAGGCTGCCCGGTTGTCGGGCCACATCTCTTCCACGGCGTCCAGACGGGCCAGATGGGCCTCGCTCACGCGGCACAGCACGCCGGTCACCACGCCCTCTCCGGGCACCAGCCCCGGGTAGCGCCCGACATCCACCAGACACCCCGGCACGCGCGCCAGACCCAGCATGTCGGCGCCCTGCATCTCCTGCTCGAGCCGCAAGCCCGGCATCAGGGTGCCGTAAATGAACAAGTCCACCACAACCGGCCTCAGCGCGGCATGCCCGGGAAGCCACCGCCGCCCATCATGCCCTTCATGGTGCCCATGCGCTTCATCATCTTCATGAGGCCGCCACCCTGCATCTTCTTCATCATGTCCTGCATCTGCTCGAATTCCTTGAGCAGGCGGTTGACGTCCTGCACCTGAACGCCGGCGCCAGCCGCAATGCGGCGCTTGCGGGTGGCCTTGATGATGTCGGGCTTGCTGCGCTCCTTGAGCGTCATGCTGTGGATGATGCCCTGCTTGCGGGCGATGTCTTTTTCGACCTTGCCCATGTCCATCTCGCCGGCCTTGGCCGCGATCTGGCTGGGCAGCTTGTCCATCAGGCTGGACAGGCCGCCCATCTGCTTCATCTGCTGGATCTGGGCCAGGAAGTCGTTGAGGTCAAAACCGCCGCCGCTCTTGACCTTGGCCGCCAGCTTTTGCGCGGCCTCCATGTCCACGCCAGCGGCCACCTGCTCGACCAGGGCCACGATGTCGCCCATGCCCAGAATGCGGCCGGCGTGGCGCTCGGCATCGAACACCTCCAGGCCGTCGATCTTCTCGCTGGTGCCGGCGAACTTGATCGGCGCACCGGTGATCTGGCGAACCGACAGCGCGGCGCCGCCGCGCGAGTCGCCGTCGAGCTTGGTCAGCACGATGCCGGTGAGCGGCAGCGCTTCGCCAAAAGCCTTGGCGGTGTTGGCCGCGTCCTGGCCCTGCATGGCGTCGACCACGAACAGGGTTTCGACCGGCTTGAGTTCGGCGTGCAGGCCCTTGATCTCGGCCATCAGGGCTTCGTCAATTGCCAGGCGGCCGGCGGTGTCCACCAGCAGCACGTCAAAGTAGTGCTTGCGGGCGTAGTCGATGGCCGCGCGGGCGATGTCGATCGGCTTTTGCTCGGGCGTGCTCGGAAACCACTCGGCCCCGGCCTGCGCGGTCACGGTTTTCAGCTGTTCGATGGCGGCCGGACGGTAGACGTCGCCCGACACCGTCAGCACTTTTTTCTTGCGCTTTTCAATCAGGTGTTTGGCCAGCTTGGCGGTGGTGGTGGTTTTACCGGCGCCTTGCAGGCCGGCCATCAGGATCACGGCCGGCGGTTGCGCGGCCAGGTTGAGGTCGGCCACGCCCTCGC
>JACCDW011558255.1_pt1 | contig 17051 bp, 38 predicted proteins | sample 7449781 | NCBI WGS metagenome assembly JACCDW01 (sample SAMN15323449, study PRJNA562643) | freshwater metagenome | isolation source: river surface water | place: USA:Blue River Watershed | collected 2017-08-18
CCTGAGGATTTTCAGCAAAACTCATAATACCAGAAGAAAAACGAAAAAACCCCCATCTCTTTATGGGCTAAGGACTTAGGACGAATTCATTCCGCAAAATTTGATGTAAGTATATGTAGGATAAGGATTTACAACAAGTTTTTCTACTGTAGCAAAATGCAATGCAAAATGCTACACTTTTTGCAAAATGCTACACATGCCAAAGTGGCATAAGCGATAACTCTCGGGAAAACAGCATAAAAAATATTTTTTCGATTGGCACGGTATCTGCATTATATAGAAGCATAAGAAAGAGAGAAACGAAAATGAGAAACTTCTATAAGAATTCGGATGATGGATACGATTACGCTAAGGAAAACCGGAACGGTGACGTTGATGCATATGTCGCATGGGTTCTCGAATTGAAGCGTATGGAAAAGGAAGAAAAGAAAATCAAGGAAACCACTTGACAAGCCGATAAATACTGTGTAGGATTCAATCAACATAAAGGAAAAGAAAATGAAAAACAGAATAACAAAGAAACTCGAAAAGATTGGTGCTTCGCTGGTTTCGACTCGGTTCGGAATCCTTGGGGATTGGATGGTTGTGACCGCAACCGGAAAAGAAATTTTCTTCCCTACGCTGGGCGATATTGGTCGATGGATGCGCACCCTCTAAAGAGGGGTTGATAAAACACAAAATATTTGCTAAGTTTTATACATAAGAAAGGAAAAAGAACATGAGTTGCCCCGATTCGCTGCACGATTATGAGGATTGGAACGAGGATTCGCCGGAATGGGATCCGATCATGGGTGATTTTGACGATTACCCCGAAACGGATGACGAATGGCTGGACGATTTTCAGGGCGAAGAGGATTGGGTCTAAACCATTACCGCCAAAGGACTTAGGGCGAGGCGGCGGCGCCCCGCTTGACGTAAACCCTTACGCCACAACGACTTACATCAAGTTTTTGATACTGCACAATACAGAGGCATACCCCTCTATAGTATGGTGTTGCAAAATGCTACGGATCTAGGTTATAGGCCGAAATACGCGACGCAAAATGCTACACTACTGTTGCAAAATGCTACGCTCAAAAGTTGGGCACAAAAAATAGCATAGCGTTTTCCTCGTGAAAAACGAAGAAAAAATATTTTCGGCTTTGGCACGGTATGTGCATTTATATATGGCATAAGAAAGAGAGAAAGAAAATGAGTTATCGAGAAAACCTGATTCGTGAAGTTAGTGAAGCATCGAAGAAAATTACCGATCTTCGTGATATGTTGGAAGATGGCGTTCCTGCCGAAAAGCGTAAGGCTATCTTGAAGCATATTGAAAATCTTTCCGATTTTATCTTCTACACTCAAGAAACGATTAGCGATATGGCTTGACACCGTATCCGTAGTCTGCTAGAATCCCTTACCCTTTGGAGAAAAAGAAAATGAGCAAGTTTCCGATTGTTGAAAACGCCAAGCGTCAAGCCCGTATGACCTTTTTGGGTTTGGCTATCCCGTGCCAGAAGAGTCTAGCATCCGGCGAGTATGGCCCGATCCGTTGCGAGAAGGTTCTAAAGTTCAATCGTACCGCTCTGCGGAATATTGGTAAGCGTAAGGTTGAGAAGGCCAATCCTCGACTGGTTGGTGGTGAGGATACCATGATTGTGAAAGTTGGAACGCCCGGTAGTCCAGAGCGTAAGGCAGCCCTTGCAGAACAGTATGCTGCTATTCTGGCGTGTGGTGAGGAAGTTTCTGTATTCGGTTGGAAGGAGTGAGCATGAACACCCGTACCCTTCAAGATATTTTACGGGCCGAACAGATTCGGCTACCAACCACTACTAACCCCCTCATGAGAAGGATAGTAAAAAAGCGTATACAAATGATCGCTGGTATTCTTCTGTACAGATGGCGACATTCAACGCAAACCCAAGCGTGGTAAGGACTTAGGGCGAATCGGCGCCGCCCCGCTTGACGTAACTCGTTATGCAGTAAGGGTTTATGATCAAATTATTTTTCTAAAGGTTGGGGGAAATCTGGTCGATAATATATGTATAAGGAGAAAAATGATGTTGACTCTACTCGTTTGGGCTGGTATGCTTGGTTATGGTGTGGGTTATGAGGGATATTCTGAAGGAAAACTGTACGTTGGTACATATACGCCCCGGACGGAATATGGGTGGGTTGTGACGGATAGGGAAATTTATCTGGATACGATTCTGGAAAAAAACTGATTTTTTTGCTTGACAGGCCGATAAGTATATTGTAGGATTGTGGTATAAGGAGAAAAGAATATGACTCACGCCGAAGCGGTTAAGATGGTTCGTGGTAAGCGTAACGCTAATCGTCGCAAGGTTGGCAACAATACCTATGCGGAGATTCTGCCGGATGGTAGTGTGGCTATTAAATTACATAACACAAACGTTGTAATTATTTATTCTGATAATAGTGCTATACTAAATAGTGGTGGTTGGCAAACTGTTACAACCAAGGATAGGATTAATCAGTATAGTCCAAATCGAGTTTATCAACGTAATTTTGAATGGTTTGTAAAAGTGAATGGCGAAGACTACCCGTTTTTTGATGGAATGGTGGTTGACGAATGAGCGTAAATGCTATTATGGTTGCTAGTATTGTTATTGCGGTTTGTTTAATTATTGTTTGTATTATTGCGTTGGAGTTTATCTTAACCCTTATAGAGTAGGAATCCACGGATGGATCTGATTGAACCGGTTAGTTTTGTTTTCGGTGTGATTGTGGGAATTACCGCGTGTTATGCGGTTAGTGATCTGGTGTTCAGTAAGGAGACACGGAATGAACGCGACGAAATCTGAAAAACTGTTTCTGATTGGCTCGTTTTTTGCTGGGTGTGTTTTGTCGTATCTCCTTTGCCTGTAAGGACTTAGAGCAAACCGGCGGCGCCCGGCTCGCCGTAAACCCTTATGCTGCAACAACTTACGACAAAAAATATTTTTCTAAAGATTTTGCTTGACTTTTGCCGATCTATACTGTAGAATCAAATGCAGAAGAAAGAAAGGTGAGATATGAAAACGAAGAAGCAAAACGCGTACCAAAAGGCAGTCGCCCGAATGGAAAAAGAAACCAGTCGTGCGGTTGCTCATGTGGAATTGCTCCAGAAGTTGTACGCTGAAATGGTCAAGAAAAACGCTAAAGTTTCCTCTTGACAAGTACCGATTGTTCTGGTAGACTAAGCCCATCACAACGGAGAAGATTATCATGTTCAATTTCGATGAAGTGAACGCGATTCTGGCCGAGATGCGGGATGGTGGTATGGTCGAGCCGATTGACGATCCAACCATCAACGTGGATTTTTGGGACTGGGCCGATGTGATTGGTGTGGTCGAAGATTTTGAACCTTTGGAATTTTGAGGAGGAAACTATGAGTCACCCTGACCCCCTGTTCGATCCCGATAACGCTTACGAGGACGATATGAACTACGACGATCATAATGATTTTTACGGTGAAGTTGATACTGATGAATTGGAGAACAGTTGGGATGATTCGTATGATGATAGTATGGATGGCGATCATGAGAGTGCATTGTCTTCCGCTGGATGGGGAACCGATGAGGACTACGGTTATTTTGGCGAAGATGTAGACTATCGTGAGGATTTCCACGCTGATGATGCTGTGGGTTATGTGGATTATAATGAGGACGGCCCATACGATGACTGAAATTTTTTAAAGTTTCCGTTTGACTTTGACCGATTCTATAGTAGACTAGGTGTAGGTTTTAGGGTTTTCTAACTGAAAGGTTTTAATATGAACGATTGGATGATTCTTGCTGGTGTTTTTGGTATTGTTCTTGCTGGTATGGTTACATTTGCTCTGTATCATATCTATAGTGGTGTTCACTCTACTTTGGCTAATGCCCAAGTTGGTGAGGTTTACAATTTCGAGTATCTTCAGCCGCATCATGGTGATCCGGTTAGGGTTCTCGCAAGAGTAATTGAGCCTGCGTTTACTCTGAGTGACGAGAGTATCCGAAGACTGAATGCAACTAGTAACTATCGTGTTAATGATCCGCAGTTTAAGCGTACTCGTCATCTTGTAACGTGCGAGACTCCGAATGGTGAGGTTCGGCAGTTTTATGCTGAACGTGCAAAGAATGTGCGTCGTCCTCTTCTTGCGGGACTGCTCTTCCGTACAGGTACTGCACACCTGTTCGCGTGAACGATTGTTCAGTTCGGTTAACCCTGGCCCTAAGTTGTTGCCACGCAATGACTTAGGGTTCGGGAGCGCCGCGCAATTCGACGTAACTCTTTATCTATCAAGAACTTACGTCATAAAAAATTTCTCTAAAGATTGTGCTTGACAAGTGCCGATCTTACTGGTATAATCGAAGCATGAATACTAACAATTGCTATGCCGGATATTCGTGGCGTGTTTTCAAGAATAATCGGTTCGCCGGTTATGTGGTGGCCCTTAGTGAGAGTGATGCTCTTCGTAAGGCTACCGAGAAGTATGGAAAATATATTTGGGTGGAGAGAATGGTCTTGACAAGCCGATAATAGAGTATAGAATGAATCTGTAAGACAAAACAAACTTGCGTGGGTCAAGCCGGACTAGATGGGATAACCTGCTCGATAAACCCTCACCAGCGATTGCTGTTTGGGTTGCCTGACGGGGTTATACGTTGGGATAGAGTACCAATCTATGGGGGATCGCGTCCTCACCACGCTCCAATATTTATGGGTGACGGTTTTCCGTATGACGAGGCAAAGCACAACAGAGCGAAGGGGAGTTACCGGTGACGATCCTTCCATGTGGCCTCCGAAATTGCGAAAGCAAGAGTAGAAATAGGTGACACCCATAAAAATATAACCAGTAGCCGTTTGAATAGCATGGTGATGAGTATTTGATCACACTCTAGGGACCAATGTCGTGGGCGGCTTCCACCAGTTTTTACCTTGCTCCAAGGGTTCATAATATCGGAGTATTGGTGGATCATAGGAATCGGGGCGTAAAAGATTCGCTGGTTTTTTCTTATTGACTTGCCGATAAAGAATGGTATAATGCAACATATGAAATGCAAGAAGTGTGGTCGATGGATTAACGATTTTCATGACAGGCGTTGTCCTGCACGATCTGACTCTGGAGATAATAGAGTTAGAGAAAACGAATGTAAGGAAAAGAAATGACTGTTAACGAACTTATTGAGCAGTTGAAGAATTATCCGTCTGATATGCGTGTGCTTGCTCTTGGTTATGAGGGTGGGTTTGACGATATCAATCTGAAAACGGATGATATTGTATTCAATGTGAATAATAAGGATACGTGGTATATGGGTAGCCATGAGCGGGCTGGTATGTGTAGTGATTATGGGGATACGGGTGAGAAGTGTTTGATTGTGGTGAGGGCAAAATGAATTGGCATTATGGACAACCTATTGTAAATGGATCGTATCTTTGTTGTATTAAAGGATATTCTTCTCCTATTGATCTTCATTGGAATAAAGAAAAGGGCGGTTGGGGAGAGTGGTGGCATGGTGAATATGATGATGGTTTGGCCCAATGGAATCAGTTTGACAATGATCTAGTGGTATGCTATATTAGTTTTGATGAGATTCCTATGCCGGAGAATTGGTAATGGAATGGATTAGTTTTTTTGGTCCTCGTCGCCCTATTAACGGACAGAAAGTTTATTATTTTGGGCCATATATTGGTGTGTGGCAGGGTAGGTATGAAATACATAGAGATGATCCTGTAAGTGAACATATTCTTATTTGTGAAGAATCTCCCGGTGTTGTTGATAGGATGGATGCTCCATACTGGCAACCGTATGAAGGGCAACCTAGACCATCTTCACCGGATAAACCATATCCAGATGACTATCCATCATACTAGTTTATTGCTCTTTTTAATATTATCTATGGCCCAAAGAGGTTGTAAATTAGTATAATGAAAGCATCGTTTTTGTTGTTCTGTGTCATTTAAATCAAAACTCGCACATGGTATGATATGATCGATATGCCATTTTCCGTAATTATCCCAACTCATACCTTCTACAAACATTGACGATAAATAAACTTTTAATTCTTCGATAGAGCATCCTATTAGAACTAATGTTGATTCAGATTTACTGTTGCGTTTAATGGCTTTATAAATTCTACCCCTCAAATTTATTTTAATTCTGTAATCTATGTTCATTTGTCTACGTTCTTTGGAACGTTCTCTTTTACGAGCATTAACTTTATCTTTATTTAGTTTTTCTAACTCTCTTTGTCTATCTTTGTATCGTAAGTAATATTCAGTTTTGTATTCTTTATATTTGCCTTTACGAGATATAGAACGACATTCTTTACACTGATGAGCATAGCCAGTTTTTCTTTTATGAAATTTAGATACCAATAATTCTTGTTTACATTTATTACAAATTTTTGTATCCATTTTTATCTCCTAAAATTAAGCCAGAATATAGTATTATACACCAAAATGATCCGTGGTGGATGCCAGATGATGGTGTTATGAGCAGACCAACTAAACCTAATGAACCCTATCCGAAGGATTATCCTAACTCCTGACAGCATAAGGACTTACGACGAGGCGGCGCCACCCGATTTGCTCTAACTCTTTACGCACCAACAACTTACGATCAAAATTATTTTTCTAAAGAATCCTCTTGACTATCCCGATAATAGATGTATACTTAGGAAGCAAGGTTTGGGGATAGCCACAATGATATCAAAAGAGGCTATCTGAAATGCTGGTCGAGTATGGCGGAAGCCAACCTTGTCTTTCCTAATCCTTCCTGTTTGGCTGGGGTGGCTGTAGTCAGCGAAAGTTTAAAGGTATTGACAAGCGTTGGTCGATAAGGTATACTAGAAACATGAATAAGACTGACTTCTATAATAAGTATGGTAAAGTTCAAGTAAAGTTTAGTGGCTATTATAAGTATTGTTTTGTTTATGATGCTATCTTAGCAGATGGTAAGCGGCTGGTTGTATGGTATGGTGGGGATAGTGACAGTATTTATAAGCATGATGTAACAGCAGATAAACCTGTTACCGTGGAGTGTTTGGTTCCTTATGCTGGTTATGTTTATGATGGAGTAATGATAGTTGAAGAATATTATGAGTAAGACTAAACCACTACATGGCGAAGTTCGATTCCACCTGAGTAATGGGCCACACTATATGTTTTGGCAAGTTAAAGTTAAGCAGGGTGGTAAGACTGTTGATGTATACTATTATGATCCCTCTGAATACCAGTTGGAAATGAGGGGTTGTATACTGTGGAATAGGCCGAATAAGGCTAAACAGGTATTTGAGGCTGGTGTGCATGATGTGAGTGGATGGGTAAGGTGCGAAGAGGTTATGCTTCGTAAGGATTTTCATCCGATTCTTCCTATTGACAATCTTGAAAAGTTGTTTTATAATCCAATCCGCGACCCGTTCTGGCGACGAGAAAGCGACAGCAACGAATTCATTTGGGATGGTAGTGAGTATGCTACTCTCCTGACTAACGGCAAACAAGTCTATATTTTGGAAGAAAGGGTTTGATATGATCAATCTGCAACTGAGCGTTCGTGAGGCTATGAATCTGGCGACGAACTGCAATCTGGAAATCTACGAGCGGATCGTGGCCGCTTTTGAGGTGGCGTTGGGTGTGAACCAGCGTCAAACCGTTACTATCACTGGTGGTATGACTCTGGATAATCGTATTTCTTGCATTAGGGCTATTCGGCAACACACTGGATGGGGTTTGAAGGAAGCGAAGGATTGGACGGATGTGATTGTGGGTGGCTGGAAGTACGACAAGTGGTATCCTGCTGCGTCTGGAACCAAGAACAGTGTGACACTGAAGACTCCCGAAGCGGCTGAAAATCTGCTGCGTGATCTGACCGATCTGGGTTGTGAGGGATTTATCTCCTAACCTAAAGCCTTGCCACTAAAGAACTTAGGGCGAGGCCGCGGGGCCGCGTTCGCCGTAACTCCTTATGTCACAAGCACTTACGACCAATCAAAAAAATATTCATGTATACACCTTGACTTGTCGATACTATATGGTAGAATGATAGCATCACACGACAAGACGCTACCTGACTGCAACACACAAAAGTTCAGCCTAGCACTTGACAGGTGATGTTGTCTGATGTATGATTACTTTACTTGGTTCGATAACACTTTTGGAAAGGTTAGGTTGACTATGCGTACTTATGATTTTGCCGTTGCTGTTGCTTCTGACTCGCTGGATACCGAGGTGGTTGAGGATACGATCAAGCAGGCTCTTGCTGATGGTCTGCCCGATGGTACTCTGGTTGTGGTCAAGGCTCAGGGTATCAAGGATTATTCGGAGCAGGGTTGGAAGGTTGCTCGTAACCGTAAGTTTGGCGTGAGTGTCAAGGAAGCCGGTGACGGTCACAAGGCTAAGATGAGCAAGATCGAAACCGAAACGGTTGCGTGAGGTTAATATAAGACTATAATATCCGATAGACCGCTGGTGAATAACTGGCGGCTATCGGTGTTATGGCCCCATAGTTAAATGGATATAACCACTGCCTTCTAAGCAGTTATTAGAGGTTCGATTCCTCTTGGGGCTATTCGTCGTAAACCCTTTGTGCATAAGCACTTAGGGCGAGGGCGGCGGGCCGCGTTTGACGTAACTCGTTACAACTCAAGCACTTACATCAAAAATATTTTTTCTACAGTTTTTCTCTTGACTGTACCGATACCATAATGTAGAATCGGTAGACACAGGGAGAAAGATATGAAAACTGCTGATGGTAACGATAAGTTGGGTAAGGGTTGCATTGTGGTTTCGCGTCCGGTTGGCGACACTTGCCCACCCGATTGTGATTATCTTGGTAATGGCTGCTATGCCGAGGCTACCGAGAATCAGTATAAAAATGCTCGTACCGCTGGGTTTGCTAATGTTGTTACAGAAAAGCATAAGATTCGATCCATGATTCTTGACGCTAAAAAGCGTGAGAAAAGTATTCGTTGGCATGAACGTGGCGACTGGTTTCTCAATGGCGAACTTGACCTAGACTATCTGGCTAACGTAACGTGGGCTTGTGAGAGTATCCTTGCCGATGGTGATACGCTGCCCGATATGTGGTTTTATACTCATATCTACGATGATCGTCTGGTGAGTCTTAGTAAGTATATGGCGGTTTATGCCAGCGTCCATGATGATAAAGATATGGGCGAGGCTATGGCACAAGGTTTCAAGTTGTTCGCGTGGTGCGACAGCGATATGAAGATTGCTCCCAAGCGTCCCAAACACAAGCCGAAAGCCGAGGCTTGGCGTAAGGCGTTGCCGAAACTGGTTGTGCTGAACGGCGAGAAGTTTGTAACGTGTCCCGAAATTCGTCGTGGTCGTGCGGTTATTACTTGTACGGGCACGAAGGATAGTATCGAGTGTAATATGTGCGTCAAGGGTTTGGCTAATGTTCTTTTTCCTGCTCATTGAGGTGTAACGTGGCTAAATATTATGTCAAATGCGGATCGCTGGAACTAATCTATAGCACAAGTGAAACTCCGTTTGAGGCGGCGTGTGCTACGCTATGGGAATGTAATGACTTTGATATTCTGGACGAAAACTTTTATATTGACGAACGAGGATTCCGAGACTACGCATCTGCACAATCAGATACGGTGGTTATCCCCCTAAATGAAGTAGCAGACCATGAGGGATGGAGTCTTAGTAGTGATAGCGATGAAGACTGTGAAGGTAAGTAGTTGCGGCGTAAGGACTTAGGGCAAGGGGGCGCGGCCCGGCTCGATGTAAGTCGTTACGCAGTAACGATTTAGGATTTTCTAAAGTTTGGTTTGGCGAATAGCCGATAAATGGTGTAGAAAGGGATTGACAGATGAAACAAAATGTGGTACAACTACTTGTAGGATTGCTTGGGTTATTCGTTCTAGTGTGGGGCGAAGTCAAGCACTACAGTGAGTCTCATCCAGAGATTCTCTCAAACTTACAAATAGAAGCAAAAAGGGCTGAGCCTCTACAGTATTACAACTATCAGGTAGCATACGATCCTAATAGTGGTAAAACTTGGTATTATTACGGGGATGGACATTGGTATGACAAGCCGCCGCAAATACGAAAACGTCAAGATCAAGGTCAAGAAAAGGTGGGAAATCGCCACTGGGCATCGGGAACACCGCAACACGGTAATGGACAGCCGAATCAAGCGACATCGTACCCGAAATGATATTGACAGGAGTTGGCGTAACGAGTATGATATGTAGTCTTGCCAGCGTAACTCAGTGGTAGAGTAGTTGTTTTGTAAACAACCTGTCGGGGGTTCGATTCCCTCTGCTGGCTCTCCGGGGTAGTGTAACGGTAGCACTAGAGATTTTGGTTCTCTTTGTCTGGGTTCGAATCCTAGCCCCGGAATTGTATATTGCCCGATAGCACAACGGTAGTGCGGCAAACTGTTAATTTGTAGGTTCTAGGTTCGAATCCTAGTCGGGCAGTTCGGAGGCTGACGGTTGAGTTATGAGAACATTGGCGTAGTTCAACGGTAGAACGACGGTCTCCAAAACCGTAGATGGGGGTTCGATTCCCTCCGCCTTTGCTGGAATCTTGGCAGAGTGGTCTAATGCAGCGGTTTACTAAACCGCCGAGGAGAAATCCTCCGGGGGTTCGAATCCCTCAGATTCCGTTTTGGCCCCATCGTATAACGGCTAGTACGTATCCCTTTCACGGATAAAATCAGAGTTCGATTCTCTGTGGGGTCACTCAAGTTTTGGTCTTGACAAGTCGATAAGATATGGTATACTGTCTGAAACCAGAGGGAAACATGAAAAAGATTCGCGTCTATAATATTGTGATGGAAAGTGGCGAGAAGCATCTTTCGGATATTATCCTTGAGATGGGTATGGATTTTACTTGGACCGATGTATTTGATGAGATGGAAAAGATTTTGGCCGAAAATGTCGATAGTTATAGTTATGAGGAAATAATCTGAGCAGTTGGGCCTTTAGCTCAATTGGCAGAGCAAGGGACTTTTAATCCTTTGGTTGTGGGTTCGAGTCCCACAGGGCCCACTTGACAGTTTAGCCGGTTTGGTGTATGATAGGGGAAAAGGAGGAGAGTTATGGGTGAATATGAATACGATTATGATCGCTTAGTTGATGATTCTGATGATCTTCTGGAAGATGAAGATTATACTGATGATTCATACGATTATGATTATGTAAATGAACGCGAGTTTGATTGCTATTATCATACGCTAGCCGATGAATTGGCTGACGAATAAACTCTCTCCTCAACGAACGCAACTTGGTGGGACAAGTATTCTATTATAAGGATTATTCCTTTCTCTCTTTCTAGCACGTTCGAATCGTGCCGTTCGTTCTATGGATAACTTACTGCATAATACCGTGGAAGATGTTCGCCACACACCAGATGGTAAGTTTATCCAAGGGGCTAGCCACACTTGTCGTGTGATTAACCATAAATCTCGTAATAAAATTATCATAAAGGCAATTTGCGATCTTCGCAAAATTAAGCATGATTTTGATACTATTGCTTGCTCTGGCATTAGCGGACTAATGGTGGTTCCGCAGATTGCGGAAATTCTAGATAAGAACATATTGGTTATTAGAAAAGATGAACGACGATATAGTGAATTTCTAATGGAAGGTGCTGCCCCTTACCGATACATTATAGTAGATGATCTGGTATGCTCGGGACGAACAGTACGCTATATCAAGAATACTATCTATGAAGATAACCCAAGGGCTCGTTGTGTTGGTGTGTATTGCTATATCCCAGATGAGTGTGCGTATGTCGGGGATGAGGGGATTAAATTGTTTCATAGAGATTTTGGCACTACGCTTCTAAACCCTTACCACAAAACAACTTAGGAGAAATCCGGCCGCCCCGGCTGGCCCTAACTCCTTACGCCACAACCACTTACGGCACGAAAATTTTTTCGCAAGTTTTCCGCTTGACACGCCGATAAGATATGGTAGAATCAGTTGAGTAGAACGAAGTACGATAACACGAAGGAGATGATGATGCCTGCTGCTGTTGAAAAGATGATGTTTGTTGGTGCTACTCCGTGGCACGGTGAGGGTACGAAACTCGACGAGAATCCGTCTATCAGCGAAGCGATTACCGCTGCTGGTCTGGATTGGGAAGTTGGTACGAAGGAACTGTTTACTGCGGACGGCCAAGAGGTCAACGCGAAAGCAACCTATCGCAAGAGCGACAATCGGGTGCTGGGTGTCGTTGGTCCGCGTTACACCCCGTTGCAGAATCAGGATGCTTTCGATTGGTTCCAGCCGTTTCTGGACGCTGGCGAGTGCCAACTCCATACCGCTGGCTCGCTCTGCGAGGGTGAGAAGGTTTGGGTTCTCGCTCAACTCAATCGTGAGAACAGTGAGATTGTCAAGGGCGACGAGGTGAGCAAGTTTATCCTGCTCTCTAATAGCCACGATGGTTCAACGTCAATTCGTGTCGGATATACTCCGATTCGTGTTGTCTGTGTGAACACTCTCGCGGCTGCTCATCGCAGCAACGATAGCCAGTTGATTCGGATTCGGCATACACGCTCCAGCAAGAATAATCTGGAAAACGTGCGAGATATCATGGATAATATCAATGCACAGTTTGAGGCTACTGCGGAACAGTATCGGTTCCTCGCTAGTAAGAATTTCAACCAGAACGATATCAAGCGTTACGTCAAGGTGATGCTCGGTATCGATAAGACTCCGGACGAGGATATCAAGACTCGTACGAAGAACATCATGGACGAGATTCTTGCTCTGGTCGAAGGTCCGAAGCAAGCCGCGACGAACGTGCGTGGAACTTGGTGGGCTGCTTATAATGGTTACAATGAGTATCTCAACTACAACAAGGGTCGCACGGTTAGTAACCGACTCGACTCGCTCTGGTTCGGCCAGAACGGAGTTGAGAATGTAAAGGCTCTCGCAACCGCTGTGGAGTTCGCGTCAGCCGTCTGATCTTCAGTCACGGTGAAGAGTGAAGCCGCCGTAGGGGTGCCCAAGCCTCTGCGGCGGTTTCTTTTTAATCTCACGAGACTTAACGTAAACCATTGGTATTAAAGTACTTAGGGCGAACGCGGCCCGCAATTTTCGTCCTAAATCTAAATATCACAAGGACTTACGAGCGATTTCCTATAGACAAACGTGACGAGTGCCGATATAATAGGAGAGGTTAGGTGTAAGGTGTTGGGGGACAAGGGTTTATGGAAAAATAGTAACACTATAATCCAACCCAACTTTTGTCCTAGGAAAACCTGCCGGTTTGCGGTCGTGGCGATAGTCAGCGAAAATGAAGGGTCCTTTAAAAAAGACTCATTGTCTCAGCCCATCCTACGGATTTGCGGTCTTGGCGATAGTCAGCGTAATTATGTGGTCCTTTGATTTTGCAGATAGGAATAAAATTATGGAGAGAAAAGTTACCTTACAAATAACTGTGAACTTGCCGGACGAGTGTGAGTGTGTGTCAAGATATAATATTCTGGCCATGCTGAATGACAAGTTAACAAATGATCCGGGTTTCTTTGGGCCATTGCAACTGAGCAATATTGTTAAGGTTCATAGGTTTGAGGATGGTACAGGTAGGAGTATAAATGAATTGTTAGATGGTCATACATTAGAATAGTGTTAAGAAAAAGTTTGTCTCACCCATCCCCGTGTGGTAAAATACTGGTGTTGATGGAGCCAACCCTTACCTGAGTCGGAGATTCGGGGAAGAATTGGAGTCATAAGCAAAGTGTTATTTTTTATTAACTTTTGTTTATGAGGTGATTTATGCAAACTTGGAAGATTAATAGTAGTAATCGTGAAGATATTCAACGACGTTATGTTGATAGAATACTGAGCGAATTAGATTTTATGCAGATAAAGGATAGGTTACGGGACTATCTTTATTTGGAGAAGGAAAAAGCATCTAATAAAACCTTAGAGGCTGAAATACAGCATGAGGCTCCCGATCTTTTAGAAGATCATTGGGAAGATTTTGATGAACCTGCCACCTTGACAAAGGGGGAACCTCATCATGCCTAGATTATTTACAAGAATATTAACTTTCAAGATAGAGGGAGAAATATATGATACTCATACAACTCCCGAAAGCATACTAAGAAATTATAATTGGTCATTCAAGGATTATGGAGATGGTAGAGACCATTTCTTTATAGAGGGTGATCATAAAGATACTAGAGGGCGAATTACTAAGATAACTCGCTTACCTAAGATTCACAAGTGGAAAAAGCCAGATACTGAGTTTTTTCTAAATTTGTAGTTCGTTGTAAATGCCCCGAAAGGACTCGGGGTATTTTTATTGGCTGATGTGGGAATAGATATAAGAGTTAGTAAGAGTATAGTATATAGTAATATATATCTCCCGGGCGCTGCATAATACATAAGAGTATTTTAGCCAAAGTCAAGATACCAACACCCACTAATAAGAAATCGGTCATTGCCCAACCGCCGCCGGATGGTATGATAGAGTGTGTAGTGTGTCACCTTGGAGTTACTAAATGGCTTTGATTATTGTGTTGTTTTTTGTTGTTATGGTTTCAGAGATGGTTCAGAACATTGAAGAGAGATTTAGTAAATGAATGTAACATTGTCTTTTGCCGAATTCTATCACGCAGTAGATGCTGCTAAACTTCGTATGGCTTCTAGTAGTCTAAAGCAACTTAATCACGCAACAACTTATAAGCGTAATTACATAGAGAGACTTCAAGAAGAAGTAATTGGAACATGCGGAGAGATGGCTGTTGCAAAAGCAATGAATAAATGGTTCATTCCAACTATTGATACTTTTCATGATAGACCAGATGTTTTCGATGCTGTTGAAGTACGATCAACAGGTCGTGCGGATGGTCGCCTTATAGTTCGTGACAACGATCCAGATGACCGTATTTATATTCTTGCTATCGTTCAAGCCCCGGATATAAAACTGGCCGGATGGATGCGTGGAGGAGATTGTAAGATTCAGAAGTATTTTTACAATCCTAATAACTATAGGGATGCTTGGTTTGTTCCTCAGAAAGATTTACAAACTATGGATAGTTTAAATGCTGTATTATCATAAACTAATTATTCTAGTCAGCACTTTATTACCAGCCGGTGAATTATCTCTACAACAAAAATTCCCGGTTGATACTATAGAGTATAAGGTTCCTGAACTTCCTCGCACATTCAAAGTAAATTCACTAATTACAAATGGTGATGTTATTTGGGAAAATATTCATTATCAAAACACCCTTGTTCCACCTAATCCTTAAAGGTTGGAATTTATGGAGACAGTCAGCGGAATATGCTAGCAATAAGATTGGACAAAAATATCGACTGCTCAAGGTTGTGCAAGGATATTGACAGTATGATAGGAAAACATAAGCAAACTATTGGTAGTCAGGATTTGTCGGGAGCCCTTCTAATTATAAATATCAAAACTTCCACAGACTGTACGAGCGACTATCATATACTGAAACTAGAAAACAAGGAATTGTAGCACCTAATCATATCTGATCGGAACTATGGGAACAGTCAGCGAAATTATACTAGCATACCAAAATTTGCCACCAAATAAAAAACCGCTTTTACCACAGTTGGTGCATGATGATATTTCCAGAATATTCTTATCAGCAATAGGAATACTAATATCCACCTACATCCTATACCGACTATGGCGAAGTTTGAATGAGTGAGTACCATTTAGGTTATCTTTATCACTATTCACACACCATCTTTCCTCTCTGCATAATATTTCATTTAGCATCATCATACGTTATTAGTTATCAACTTTGGCCGGTCAACGAAGATACTCAGGAATTTTAAAATGAACGATTTTCATAAGCCTTTTATCAAAAGTTTGCTACTTTGTGGCATAGTTACTATAGTTTCTATGATTTTTTCTAGAATTATAGTCGAACATTATATGGGAGCCAGCATAAATACCCCTTCTTTTACCTCTCAGAAATCCCAGTATTCAACGCCGTGAACCTTTAGCAACACTTTGTTAGTCTAGTTATTGATTAAAATCGGCGAATTTTTACTTATTGAATATGTCCGTGGTGCAAAACGGTTAAAGGCCACTATGGGGAATGGCCGATAAGACCCTATTGACAACAGTGTTGCCCTGTGGTATACTGGTACTACTAGTAAGGGTAATAAAGATAAGAATTTGAGGGGAAAATGTATAAAAATGTATTGTTGACCGATAAAGAAATTGCTATCCTAAAGCGTACAATCTCAGACGCTTTGCATGAGAAAATTGATATTCCTCATACTAATTTGACCATTATTCTGAACCGTTTAAGGGCAATCAAACCCACAAATACTTATAATCAAAGTATCAATTAGGGTAATGAACCCACAAATCAAAAGGAAATCAAATGATTACCGATAAGCCTCTCCAATACTATCTTGATAACGAAAATTTGATTGATATTAGGGTGAGTTATTTGAGTTATAACAAAATGCACGTTAGCATTTATAATGACCGAAATGATAGTTGTGTGGCCTATACTTGTAGTAGGGAAGAATTAAAGGGTTTGGCCGATTTTCTGTATGAGACTATTGGTGAAAAGAAATGAGCATGCCATACAAAGGAAGATGCGAACACCTTAAAGAAGGATATTGTATAGTATGTATATCTAAAATCAGAGAAAATTGGACTACTTGTATGAGTTTCTCTGAGAATTCTGATTGTTATATTAATGTATGGGAAGGCGATTATCCAAAATTATTGAAGATAACGAAAGAACGAAATGAATAAACTAGTAATAATTTTTGATACTATTGAGATTGCTAATCTTGGTAATCTTGGCCCATTTCCAGAATGTTTGATATTTAATAACTGGGGTGATGCTGCTGATTGGTTTAAGCGTAATGATTGTCATTATGAAGAAGATTATAAGAGTTTGGGGGTTTTTACCATTAAACGATTTGGTAAAGTTCTGAACGGGCGATATTTGTGGGGAAAGGCTTATCTATGAATCAACTAGTGAACTATCTAATGGGGCGATTGGGCAAGAGAACTTGTCCTATAATCAGTATGCAACGAGTATATTATACTGGATTTAATAGCCCTTGGAAAGATTGGATTGAAATAAAATTTAA
>JACCDW010582314.1_pt1 | contig 17050 bp, 19 predicted proteins | sample 7449781 | NCBI WGS metagenome assembly JACCDW01 (sample SAMN15323449, study PRJNA562643) | freshwater metagenome | isolation source: river surface water | place: USA:Blue River Watershed | collected 2017-08-18
GAGCCTGAACACTCTATCCCATAGAATGGGGTGGCGTCTAACGCACGCGAGTGTAGCTCAATGGTAGAGCCTCAGTCTTCCAAACTGATTACGCGGGTTCGATTCCCGTCACTCGCTCTGATACCTCTAATAGGTCCCGTTTTAGGACCTGCATAGCCCGATTTCCCTCCGGGGATGGGATCAGTGGATAAACGTGCATCCCGCCCACTTGGAAATCCAAGTTCAAGCTCACTCCCTCCTGCTTCATCTTCTGTGCAAGCTTCATTACGTCCGGATAGAAAAGCTCATAATCACCAACAAACAATGTGGTGGGCGGTAATCCGCGCATCGAAGCTCGCAGCGGGCTCACTTCCAATCTCTTCCAAGAACCAACTCCCGACCAAACAGTTGCTATGTACTGCAGCGCTGATGGGTTGAGCCAGGGATCGCGCTTTGCATACAGCGAGACTTCTTCTGAAAATTCAGAATCAACCCAGGGAGAGATCAGAATCAACTTAGATACAAAGCTCCAACCGTTCTGAGCAATTGCTAGTGCCAGTCCTCCACCAGCTGAATCCCCCATCAGCACCAGCGGTTGCAGGCGACTCACTTTGTTCTTTATTTTCTCGAGCAGTTTGAGAGCGCTGTCAACGGTGTAAGTGGGCGATAGCCCATAACAAACAACTTCAAATCTCGAGTTAGTTTCTCTAGCTAATCGGGTAATCAGCTCCCAGTGCTGGGAAGCAATCGGCTGCACGTATCCGCCGCCATGCAAATAGACAACCGTTCGATTTGAAACAGCTGGTTGAACTGAGTAAACAGCAAACCCATCGATTAGCTCTTTAGAAATCTCCAGTTCTCGAAGCTGCTTTTTACTTGGCTGTGCCGGAGGTCTTGGTGGCTGCCCTATTTTCGCGAGTCCCAGCTTTCTTCGCAAAAGGAAGTAAAGCCAGACAATGCGCATTACCGGACTCATTTTTGACACCTCGGGCAGAAGTAAAGCTTTCGGCCAGCCAAAATCTCCAACTTGATTTTTCCTCCGCACTCGCGACACTTTTCGCCCGCTCGCTTATAAACGTAATAGCGATCTTCAAGCGGGGGTTTTCCTTTCAGAAAACCATCCCGAGTTAGCATCATTCCCGTCTTTACTCCAATTGGCATCAACTTGCTCGCATCAAGCCAAATCTCTTGGGCAACGGATGATGGAACTAACTTGCCTGCAACAAAAGGGTTTAGCTTTGCTCGAAACAGCAGCTCAGCGCGGTAGACGTTACCGACACCAGCAATCACTGACTGATTCATAAGTAGCTCGGCAATCGGTCTTGCGCTGCCTGTCACCTTTTCAACAAACTTCTTGAGTTCTTTTCCTGTTTTGTCTTTGGCCAGCGGGTCCGGACCCAGCTTGGCTAGAGCGACCGATAGCTGCTGCTGATCAATCACCTCACATGCGGTGGGTCCGCGCAGGTCAGCAACTTGATTGGTGATTTGAAACCTTGCCCGTACCGCGCCCACAGGAGCCGGCGGGTTGGCTGTGAATGGTTGAAAGCTCCATTTGCCATAAATGCCAAGGTGAATTCGAACGATGTCTTTTCCAAAGAAAAGAAATAGCTGTTTGCCATGAGCTTTAGCCTGCGTTAGTTTTTTGCCGCTAACTTGCTCTGCATCAGTAAAGCGACCCTGCGGAGAACTAACTAGTACTTTTTTACCCTCAAAATCGGCACTAAACGCATTCGCTATTCGATGAACTGTGTGGCCCTCAGGCATGTTTAGTAGATAACCTCGCCGGTTTGTTCAAACCTGGCAATCTTGCCAATTCGTCTGATGTGTCTTTCATCGTTTGAAAATGGTCGCTCAATAAAGATTTTTATGAGTTCCAAGACCTCAGGCTGGCTGTGTTGACGAGCACCAACAGCTGCAACGTTGGCATCGTTGTGGTCTCGAGCTAAGGCTGCGGTGTCTTGGTTCCAAATCAAAGCGGCTCTGATGCCCTTGACCTTGTTGGCTGCTATCTGCTCGCCATTTCCACTTCCACCGAGCACGATTCCCAGCGCCTCGATTCCTTTGGCCTGATCCTCGGCCACCGCCTGAGCGGCGGCGATGCAGAAGCCAGGGTAATCATCCAGTGCGTCATAGACCTTGGGTCCGTGATCAATTAGCTCATGCCCTAAAGCCGAAAGCTCTTTGACCAGAAAGGCGCTCAGTTCCATGCCGGCGTGGTCGGTCGCGATGTGGATGCGCATTGGACCCCTTTTTGTCTCGATAGATAAACAATAGCCCTGCTGCGAAGCCAAAAACTGGTGCTCTGAGCTGGCATAGGCTAGTCCAGCACAGAAAACGGAGTAGTAAATGCCAGGTGAAAACCTAACTAGAAAAGAAGCTCAAGAAAGAGCGGCGGCAATCAAGGTTGATAGCTACCTAGTCGAGCTCGATCTAACTGATGATGAAAAGACCTTTGGCTCAAAGACAACTGTTCGCTTCGGCGCTCAGGCGGGACAGAGCACTTTCATCGATGCAATTACTGACTCAGTCCAGGCGATCACGCTCAATGGGCAAGCGTTAGATCCCAAGACTCACTCCGACAACATTCGAATTGAACTTCCAAGCCTGCAAGCAGATAATCTGCTAGTTGTTCAGGCCAGAGGCAAATACTCCAACTCTGGTGAGGGCCTTCACCGCTTCGTGGATCCAGTTGATGGAGAGGTATACCTCTATACACAGTTCGAGGTGCCAGACTCTCGCAGAATGTTCGCGGTTTTCGAGCAACCTGATCTGAAGGCCACATTTGAGTTTCACATCACTGCCAACTCAAACTGGCAGGTAATTTCAAACTCCACTACCCCAGCACCCGAGTCCGTGGGCTCGGGAAAGTCTCTTTGGAAGTTTGCTCCAACCCCTCGAATTTCAAGCTACATAACAGCATTGATTGCAGGTCCCTACAAGGTCTGGACAGATGAGCTCACCTCTTCCGATGGTCGAAAGATTCCGCTTGGAGTTTTCTGCCGCAGCTCCCTAGCTGAATTCATGGATGCCGACTACATCTTTGATAAGACCAAGGCTGGATTTGAGTTCTTCGAAAAACTCTTTGACTATCCATACCCGTTCGAGAAGTATGACCAGCTGTGGGTTCCTGATTTCAATGCTGGAGCAATGGAAAATGCGGGGGCCGTTACATTCACCGAAAACTACGTCTTCCGCTCAGCTGTAACCGACGCAACAAGAGAGCGAAGAGTTGTAACGATTCTGCACGAGCTCGCCCACATGTGGTTTGGCGATCTGGTGACGATGCGCTGGTGGAATGATCTTTGGCTCAACGAATCCTTTGCCGAGTATGTCTCGACCCTCGCTACAGCGGAAACCAGCGAGTGGAAAGAAGCCTGGACGACATTTGCAGCGCTGGAGAAGAATTGGGCCTATCGCCAAGACCAACTACCCTCCACTCACCCAATTGTTGCGACCATCAATGACCTTGAGGATGTCCAGGTCAACTTCGATGGAATTACCTATGCCAAGGGAGCTTCGGTTCTCAAGCAACTGGTTGCATGGGTTGGGCGAGACGCTTTCTTCCGTGGCGTTGCCAGCTACTTCAAAAAGCACCAGTGGCAAAACACTGAACTTAACGATCTGCTAATTGAACTCGAAAAGGAAAGCGGCAGAAATCTATCAAACTGGTCGAAGCTGTGGCTAGAAACAGCTGGCGTTAATACCCTCAAGCCAAAAATCGAATCAAAGGATGGAGCCATCTCCTCCTTCGTGATTGAACAAACTCCCCAAGAAGGACACAATTACCTTCGCCCACACCGAATGGGAATTGGCTTTTTCAATCTCGCGGGCGGAAAACTAAAGCGCGTTGAGCAAATTGAGCTCGATGTTGATGGCGCTGCGACAAGCGTTGACCAGCTGATTGGAAAACCTCTGCCAGATCTGGTTCTTCTAAACGACCAAGATCTTGCCTATGCCAAGATCCGCTTGGACGACTCATCGCGTAAGGTGGCCCTGCAGAACCTCTCGGGCATCGAAGATTCCCTAGCCCGCACTCTGGTTTGGACGGCAGCCTGGGATGCCACCCGTGATGGCGAGGCACCCGCTAGCGAATTCGTTCAGCTCGTTTTAGATCACATCGCGACTGAAACTGAATCCACTACCGTCACCACCTTGCTTCGACAACTGGTGACAACAGGAATGCTCTACATCAAACCCGAAAACCGAGAGCAGGCTCTAACCAAGATTGCTAGTGGTCTGATTGCCCTTACAGAAAGCGCTAAACCTGGTGGCGATAACCAGTTGCAGTTTGCCAAGTTTGTCCCGCAGTTCGCCCGCACACCCGAGCAGCTGAATTGGCTGCAAGAAGTGCTGGATGGCAAAAAGTCGATTGCAGGCCTGGTTGTGGATCAGGATCTTCGATGGGAACTGCTAACCGGTTTGGTCATCGGCGGAAGAGCCGATGAAAAGCAAATTGCTTCAGAGCTGGAGCGAGACAATACGGCCAATGGCCAGAAGTTTGCCGCTGCTTGCCGCGCAGCTATTCCAACTGCAGATGCCAAGGCAAAGGCTTGGCAGGTGCTGACTGAAACTGAGGAATACAGCAACACTTTGGTTAATAGTGCATCCCTGGCATTTGGAAGAGTCAACGATCTTTCACTTCTTGGCGAATACGCAAAGAAGTACCACGAAGTTGCTCTGAACATTTGGAATTCCCGCACCTATCACATAGCTGCATATCTTCTTACCAACCTCTATCCCATTCAGCTGGCGAACGAGGAGCTTGCGAAACTTACTCGCGAGCTGATTGAGAAGCCTGAAATCAAAGACAAGCCGGCTCTGCGAAGAATCCTGGTTGAAAACCTGGCTGGACTCGAGCGCGGCCTAACAGCTCAACGAGTGGATATCTAGTGGAGCTAAACGCAATCTTGGAGCAATGGTCGATACCACTAAACATTTTGGTGGTCGTGATTGTTGCTGTCATTGCCAAGGTCATACTCTCTGCCGCTACTCGTCGAGCCGTTAGAACAGTTGTAGGCGGCGTCAGTAAGGTTCAGCGCGCTGACTTGGACGTTGTCATGGCCGAGCAGCGGTTGGCGGCCCGAACAAAGACAATTGCGAGTGTTCTAGACAACTTCGCGACTTGGGTAATCACAATTACCGCGATTGTTATGGTGCTGAGCGAGCTTGGTGTAAACGTCGGTGCCCTCATCGCGGTATCGACAGTGGTTGGCGCGGCTATTGGATTCGGTGCCCAAACGCTGGTGAAGGATCTGATTAGCGGTTTATTCATTGTCTTCGAAGACCAGTACGGGGTTGGAGATCGAGTCCAACTGGACGGAGTGACCGGTGTGGTAGAGCGAGTGGGTCTTCGAGTCACGGAAGTTCGTGATGAGGACAGTGTGCTGTGGTTTATTCGCAACGGAGAAATCCTCAAAGTTGGAAACTTCTCACAAGAGAAAAAGCGCGGTAGGCGCAAGACGAAATAAGTGCAGACCTTTTTTGACCGAGTTCGCGGCGAGCAGACTTTTCAAAAGCTAGCTTCCGAGTTCTATCGCGGGGTTAGTCAGGATCCACTTCTGTCGCCGATGTATCCGCCGGATGACTTAGCTGGGGCAGAGCGCAGATTACGAATGTTCTTAGAGCAGTACTGGGGTGGACCTAATACTTACCAAGTAGAACGTGGCCATCCTCGCCTTCGAATGCGCCATGCCCAATTCACGATTGGCCCAAATGCCAGGGATGCTTGGTTAAAACATATGCGAGCTGCGGTTGATTCGCTCGAATTACCAGTCGCAGATGATGCGGAGCTTTGGGATTATTTGCAGAGAGCCGCTCACGCGATGCTCAACACCTTTGATAACTAAGCAACCTTGAAACTTTGCTTAGCCATCACATGGCCATAGCTAGAGGTTAATCTCACCCAGCCGTTGGTGCGAAACACTTTAATTTCCTCGTCCTTTTGCATGAATCCAAGTCCCGCCATTGCGAATGCGCTACCACCTGGCAGGTTGAACTCAAGACTCACGGTCTTTCCCCATATCCCCAATCGAACACGAGCTGCTATTGCACTACCAACGCTCGCTGGCAAAGTTCTGACAACCTCATCAATTCCATCTTTGGCCCACTTCGTTATCTGCTCTTGCGAGACTGTGCCAAATTCTTCCCAACCTTGACGGGGCGGAGTAACACCAGTCCAGGCCGCCCTCGCCGTTTCCTTTGGCAGTTTCAAATCTGATGAATCCGGATTGATTGCATCCAACACCTCGGAAATGGAATACGAAGAATCCAGCTCACTTGGTGATGCTAGGCGAATTGTTCTCAAGCCCAGCACGGTAGGTCCATCCGCCAATAAAGAACCCGAATAAATTGGCGAAACGTAGCAAGCCAAGATGTCGCCAAACGCACGAAACTTGACTACCCCATCGTCGTCTAGCCGCTTGGCTCTGAGCTGAAATGACTGCAGATCGGCAACATCTTTTGGGTCTGGGAATCGAAGTGTTTGCATTAGAAAACTAAACTAGTGGTCGAAGAGGCGGTCTCATGCTCGAACCCATTATCCCAGCTGATCCAATTGCGGATTTGGTGGATGTTCTAAATCTCAAGCAGCTCCCAGACGGGAACTACCTAGGCCGCACCCAATGGATGCCCCAGGGAAGAGTCTTTGGCGGACAGGTCCTAGCGCAATCTCTGATTGCGGCAATGAAAAGTGTTGACCCAGACCGACCCGTCCACTCACTCCACAGCTACTTTCTGCGAGCAGGAGACATTGGCAAGGAGATTGCGTTTGAGGTTGAAAACCTGCGAGACGGAAAGAGCTTCAGCGCAAGAAGAGTGAAAGCGCTGCAGGATGGCAAGCCAATCTTTGTTCTCAGCTGTTCTTTTCAGCAACCAGCAGCAGGAGTGGAACATCAAGAATCAATGCCTGCAAACTTGCCCGATCCGCTCTCACTGCCATCGGCAAGTGATCTGCTATCCAAGATTGATCACCCCGCCACCAACTACTGGTCAAAGGCGAGACCGTTTGACCTTAGGCATGTAACGGAACCGGTTTATCTTCGACCAGCTAAGGATCAGGTTGCCGAGCAAATGATTTGGTTCAAGGCAATCAGTCCGCTTCCAACTGACATTGCAACCCAAACGGCCGCTCTCGCTTATGCATCTGACTACACAATTCTGGAATCTATTCTGAAAAAACATAATTTGAGCTGGGCGCATCCGGGATTAAACACAGCAAGTTTGGATCACGCTCTTTGGTTCCATGCTGAGCCAAACGTTAATGACTGGATGCTTTATGTTCAGCACTCCCCAACCGCCCAATCCGGCAGAGGATTAGCATTCGGTTCAATTTATGCGCGCGACGGAAAACTGCTAGCTTCAGTTGCCCAAGAGGGCATGGTTAGGGTTCCCGAGTTTCGTTAGTCGCGAGTTAGGCGGCGATAGGCAGAGCGATGTGGCTTAGCTGCCTCTGGGCCAAGTCTTTCGACCTTGTTCTCTTCGTAGGCCTGGAAGTTACCTTCAAACCAATACCAGCGATCAGGAGTTTCATCGTCTCCTTCGTAAGCGAGGATGTGAGTGGCAACGCGGTCCAAGAACCAACGATCGTGGGTAATCACAACAGCGCAGCCTGGGAACTCAAGCAGTGCGTTTTCTAGTGAAGCAAGAGTCTCAACATCAAGGTCGTTAGTTGGCTCATCTAGCAAGAGCAGGTTTCCTCCCTGCTTCAGCGTGAGAGCAAGGTTCAATCTGTTTCTCTCACCACCGGAGAGAACTCCTGCCTTTTTCTGCTGATCGGCTCCCTTGAAACCAAATGCAGCTACATATGCGCGCGATGGCATTTCCACTTGACCTACTTGGATGTGGTCGAGTCCATCCGACACAACTTCCCACAGCGTCTTCTGCGGATCAATCCCTGCACGGTTTTGATCAACATAGGAAATCTTGACAGTTTCACCTATCTTGAGGTCTCCCCCATCGAGCTTTTCAAATCCTGTAATGCACTTAAACAAAGTGGACTTTCCGACACCGTTTGGTCCGATGATTCCAACGATTCCGTTTCTTGGAAGGTTGAAGGAAAGGTCGGTAAATAGGGCCCTGCCCTCAAAGCCCTTGCTGATTTTCTTAGCTTCAATCACCACGTCACCAAGGCGAGGTCCGGGTGGAATTTGAATCTCTTCAAAATCAAGCTTGCGAGTCTTCTCAGCCTCTGCAGCCATTTCTTCATACCTCGCAAGACGAGCCTTTGACTTAGTCTGCTTTGCCTTCGGGCTTGAACGTACCCATTCCAGTTCATCCTTCAAACGCTTTTGTAGCTTGGCGTCCTTCTTGCCCTGCACCTCAAGTCGCTCAGCCTTCTTCTCGAGATAGGTCGAGTAGTTACCTTCATATGGATAGGCGCGACCTCGATCGAGCTCCAAAATCCAACCAGCAACGTTGTCTAGGAAGTAGCGATCGTGAGTTACGGCAAGCACAGCACCTGGATACTTAGCCAGGTGTTGCTCGAGCCACAGCACACTCTCGGCGTCTAGGTGGTTTGTCGGCTCATCGAGTAGCAGTAGGTCCGGCTTTTGCAGAAGCAATTTGCAAAGTGCAACTCTTCTTCGCTCTCCACCAGACAAAACATTCACAGGAGTATCAGATGGCGGACAGCGCAAAGCATCCATGGCCTGCTCGAGCAGATTGTCTAGATTCCAGCCGTCCGCTGCGTCAATCGCCTCTTGCAGAGTTCCCATCTCGGCTAGCAGGGAGTCGTAATCGGCTGCTGGGTCTGCGAGCGCCGCACTGATCTCGTTGAACCGATCGATCTTGCCCTTTAGTTCGCTAACCGCCTCTTCCACGTTGCCCAAAACGGTTTTCGTCTCATCTAGCGGCGGCTCCTGTAGCAAGATTCCAACGGTGTAGCCCTCGGCCAGCCTCGCCTCGCCATTGGAAGGGTTTTCAAGTCCCGCCATTATTTTCAAGACGGTTGACTTACCAGCGCCGTTTGGTCCAACCACACCAATCTTGGCTCCTGGCAAAAAAGCCAAAGTAACGTCATCCAGGATGACCTTGTCCCCATGCGCTTTACGCGCCTTAATCATTTGATAAATGAATTCAGCCACTTGTAATCGATTCCTGAGATATGGCAGAAGCTCTCTTCGCCAACTGCTGAGGGATAGTTTATCCCTATGGGTGTAATGGAGTTACTGATTGCAGCTGGCGAAGAGAGCCCACGGGATCTCATTGGTTAGGGGGCCGAAAGATCCCGACGGAGGCTAGGCGGGTTGAAGTTCTGCCTCCGAGTCCTCATCAGTTATTGCAGTTCGCTCAAAACTGGTGGTGCCAAAGCTCAAATCGTGACCAATTGCCTCAGCATCGATTTCGACACTGGTTCCACTGCGCTCGCCGTTATCCCAGTCTCGAATCCTGAGCCGGCCCTGCACAATCACCCGATCGCCCTTGGACAGAGATGATCCGGCATTGATGGCTAGTTTTCGAAAAGCTGAGATTGTGAACCAATTGGTGTCTGAAGTGACCCAGGTCTTCGTCTCCTGGTCAAACTTGCGGTAGCTACTGGCAAGCCGAAAGCTCATTACATTGAGGCCACTCTCTGTCACTACCTGCCGCGGGGTGGTGGCAACTAGCCCCCGCACACTCACCTGCTCTGTCATGAATTCCCTTCCTGTTGTTTGGCATAGTTTGCTTGGATTGCCAAATCCGCAACAGGGGGTCAGAAAAAGCTGTGGATAACTATTTCAAGAGGTGGGAAAACTTAGAGCGGACCTTATTCACCTTTGGAGCTACTACGGCAACGCAGTATCCCTGATTGGGGTTTTTTGCAAAGAAGTCTTGGTGATATTCCTCGGCCCGATAAAACTCTGGAAGCTGCACAACCTCAGTGACAATGCCATCGCCCCAGATCTCCTTGGCTCTTTCAATCGCACTTTCAAACAGCTTCTTTTGCTCCTCAGAGGCGTAGAACATTGCTGAGCGGTATTGGGTGCCAACGTCATTGCCTTGGCGATTGAGCTGAGTGGGATCGTGCAGAGTGAAGAAGATGTCTAAAATTTGCTCGCTGGTAATCACCGATGGGTCAAACTCGACGGAGACCACCTCAGCATGCTGGGTATTTCCCTCGCAGACCTGCTCGTAGCTGGGGTTTACGGTGATACCCCCGGTGTAGCCGCAGGTGACATCAGTAACTCCAGCGAATTGGGTATAAGCGGAATCCAGACACCAAAAACATCCGCCACCCAGTACAAATTTATCCATGGCAATCTAAACTTTCTTTCTAGGCGGATTGTTCCGCAAATCGGAAGGTATGGCAAAGCCTAATTGACTCAAAAGCACCCAACTCTGGGCGTTATTTTTGCGCTGTCAGCAGCAATCCTGTTTGGCCTTAACGCTTCCACCACCAAGGTAATCATTGGCTCTGGCATAACGGCCGAACAGGTGGTCTTTATTCGATCCTTATTCACCGGCGGCATCGCACTTAGCTGGGTGTTACTCACTGCGCCAAAGAGTCTGCGGGTCCCGGCTCGGATGATTCCAAGACTGCTTCTACTGGGAGTGGTTGGAGTTGGGCTATTGCAGTGGAGCTACTCGCAGGCTGTTTTCTACTTACCAATTGGAATTGCCTTGCTGCTTGAATACACGGCAGTGCTATGGGTTCCGATAATTGCGCTGATTATCTTCAAAGAGCGAGTCAAAAAACAAATCTGGCTCGGGGCTGCTCTAGTCCTTGGAGGTCTGGCGGTAGTTGCGCAGATATGGGATAGCCAGCTGAATGCAATTGGTGTGATTTATGCATTTTTGGCAGCCGCCGCACTTACTGTTCACCTAATCACCGGCGAGCGAATTCAAAGAACTCTGCCCACCAACGTCACCTTGGCCTATGGAATGGGAATTGCGACACTGTTTTTCTTGCCACTGGCAAACATTGGTCAGCTAGATCTTGCGCTTCTTGGGTCTTCAATAAATCTCGAGGGCAATCTTTCGGCGATTGATGTGCCGGTCTGGCTTGCACTCACCTTCATGGGAATCTTCGGAAGTTTTATGCCAATGGCGCTTACCTATCTGGCGCTTCGCAACCTGTCGGCAACTCTGGTAGGTGTGGTGGCAACCGCGGAAACAATTTTGGCTGCGCTATTTGCTCTGCTTTGGCTGGGTGAGCTGATTTCACTTACCCAGTTCCTGGGCAGTATCGTGGTCATTGCAGGAATTCTTCTTGCCCAGACGGCAAGAGAATCAAAGACAGTAAAGGTGTTTGACTAAATGGCAACTGTTGATCTAACACTCGAGACATTTGAAAACACGATTGCCAAAGAAGGAATCACTTTCGTTGACTTCTGGGCAGAGTGGTGTGGTCCTTGCAGGATGTTTGGTCCTATCTTTGAAAAGGCCTCAGAGGAAAACCCAGAGATCACCTTCGGCAAGGTCGATACCGAAGCCGAGCAGCAGCTAGCCGGAATGGCTGGCATAACCTCAATCCCAACCCTGATGATCTTCCGCGATGGCATCTTGTTGTTCAACCAGCCCGGTGCTTTGCCAGGCCCAGCCCTAAGCGAGCTAATCGGCAAGGTCAAAGAGTTAGATATGAACCAGGTTCGCGCTGAAATTGCCAAGGAGTCTGGCAACTAAATGCGCAACAACAGCCTGGCAATGCTCGGAACCATTGCTGCGGTTGGAATCTTGGCTTGGTGGATTGGCTTTTTTGACCCAACTACTTGCACCCCAGGCAATGAACAAGCCGGCTGGACATCTTGCGAGGCAATTGCTCGAGAGCGCCAGATTGCCCTGTGGCTTTTGATTGGAATCGTTGTTGTCTCTGCTTTGGTTTGGCTAGTTAGGAAGCGGAAATAACTTCGCCAGTGGCTTTATAGCTCAGCTCAGGAAAAGCATGCTGAACAGCTGGGTGAGTAACAGTTCCCTCGTGAGCATTCAGTCCTAGCGCTAGCGCTGGATCATCCTGCAGAGCTTCTTTCCAACCCTTTGTTGCAATTGCTAGCACGTAAGGCAGGGTTGCGTTGGTTAGAGCAACTGTGGATGTTGCAGGGACAGCGCCTGGCATGTTTGCAACGCAGTAATAAATTGTTTGGTGAACCGGATAGGTCGGGTTGTCGTGAGTGGTTGGTTTTGATCCCTCAAAGCAGCCGCCCTGGTCAATCGCGATATCAACTAGCACCGCACCTGGCTTCATCGTTTTCACCATTGCATCGGTGACCAGCTTTGGAGCCTTCTCTCCTGGAATCAAAACGGAACCGATTACGAGGTCAGCATCTTTGAGCTGAGCTGAGATTTCATAACTGGTCGAAACTCTGGTTTGAACTCCAGGCAGCATGTTTTCGATTTCGCGCAGCCTCGGAAGCGAAACATCAATCACGACAACATCTGCTCCCATGCCGTGGGAAACCCTGGCGGCTTCCGTGCCAGCAACACCGCCACCAATCACAACAACTTTTGCTCTTGGTGTTCCAGGCACTCCGCCCATTAATAGTCCTCGACCACCCATGGTCTTCATTAGTTGGTTGGCTCCAATTTGGGCACTCAGTCTTCCCGCAACCTCACTCATAGGCTGCAGCAGAGGCAGTGATCTATTTGCAAGCTGAACTGTTTCGTAGGCGATGGCAGTGGTGCCTGATTTCAAAATTGCGTCGGTGCAGTCTTTCGATGCTGCCAAATGGAGATATGTGAAAAGAGTCTGGCCTTTTCTCATCAGTGGATACTCAGCAGCAATTGGTTCTTTCACTTTTACGATCAGATCAGCTGCCGCCCAGACAGCCTTGGCATCTTTAGCGATTTCTGCGCCGGCTGCTTGATAGTCGGAATCTGAAAAACCAGAACCGACTCCAGCCGAGGTCTCGATGAGCACTTGGTGTCCCCTAGCAACCAGCTCCTGCACACCCGCCGGGGTCATGGCAACGCGGTTTTCGTTGTTCTTGATTTCCTTGGGAACTCCGACCAGCATTTTCTCTCCTTAGCTAAAACTTGGTTGATTCTGACGCTTTCTGCGGCAAAAATCACCAATTGACGAAGATTCTTCAAATAGTTAGCCTGAAAGCATCTATTGATTCGAGTAAGTGAGCTAATTCGATGCCTACAACGAAGAAAGTGCAGCCAGTCAGCCTGGATGAGCAAGACAAGGCGATGCTAAAGATCCTCTCCAGCAACGGCCGAATTTCTAATGCTGATCTGGCGGCAGCGCTGGACCTCGCTCCCTCCACCACGCTGGTTCGACTCAGGCGCCTGTTGGACCAAGGAGTCATTCATTCTTTCTCTGCAGACATTTCGCCCAGTGCAATTGGTCTGGAGCTGCAGGCTCTGATTTCGGTGACCCTGAGAGCAGGTGCCAGGGCGAATCTGGCCACTTTCATGAAAACCATGCAGGAGCACCCGCAGGTTGTTCAGGTCTTCTTTTTGGGTGGCCAGGAAGACTTTATGGTTCACGTGGCCGTTCGAGACTCAGACGAGGTTAGAGAGTTCGTACTAGAGCAGCTAAGCAATAACCCATATGTAGCAAACACCAGAACCAACCTGGTCTTCGACCATTTTCACAAGGGTCCAATTAGCTAGAGTGGTCGGCGGAGCAAAGGAGCCGCGAGTTGACCTCTGAGATGCATAACCCTCAGTCTGCCAACAGTCTGCGCAAAGCAATTTTTGACTACGCCTCTGAGCGCTTCGACTACAACCCACCCCCACTCGATGGCCCCGCCTCGCCGGAGCAGTTGGCAGTAGATGTCGGTCAGACAATTACCGAAAATGGTCTAGGCGGCGAAAAGGCACTAAAACTTTTTTCCGACAAACTCGCCCCTGCGACAATTTCAACTGATCATCCCGGGTTTCTTTCATTCATTCCGGCTGCGCCAACTGAGGCTGCCAGCTTGTTTGATTTGGTCGTTTCAGCCAGTTCGATCTACGGCGGATCTTGGTTAGAAGGATCTGGTGCTGTCTATGCGGAAAATCAGGTGCTGTCATTTTTAGCTAGAGAATTTGGTCTTCCTGAGCAGTCAGGTGGTGTTTTTGTGCAGGGGGGAACCCTTGGCAATCTTTCCGCTTTGGCAGTCGCCAGAGAAGAAGCCATCAAGAAAAAAGGAAACCAGGACTGGACAATTATCTGCAGTGAGGAATCACATTCCTCTATTCAAACTGTGGCGATGATTCTGGGAGTCAAGACAACCAAGGCTCAAAGTGGTGACGCTGGGTTGATCGATTATGCTTCCGCTTCCAATGCCGTTGCAGAGGCAAAACTGCAAGGACTTGTGCCAATGGCAATAGTGGGAACCGCTGGCACAACTAATTTTGGAATCATTGATGATCTAACAGGACTTGCCAAGCTCTCCAAAGAGCTAGAAGTCTGGTTCCACGTTGACGGCGCTTATGGTTTAGCCGGAGCCCTGGTTCCAGAACTGCGAGAGCAGTTTGCAGGGATAGAACAGGCAGACTCTTTTATTGTTGATCCCCACAAGTGGCTATTTGCGCCGTTTGATGCTTGTGCTTTGGTCTATCGCAACCCACAGCTGGCGAAAGCAACTTTCTCTCAACACGGCGAATACCTAGAGCCAATCAACAAGTCAGTTGAATGGAATCCCTCTGACTATGCATTTAATCTCTCTCGCCGCGCTCGAGGTCTTCCACTTTGGTTCTCACTCGCCACCCATGGAGCCGGGAAATACCGTTCGGCCCTAAAGCAAAACGTCGATTTGGCGATGGAAATTGCCAAAGAAATCGAGAGTAGGCAAAATCTGAAGTTGGTTAGAAAGCCGCAGCTGTCGGTAGTGGTATTTGAGCGCTTGGGCTGGGAGATGGCAGATTACGAAAAGTGGTCAGAGAGGCTGCTGGCCGACCAGGTGGCCTTCGTCCTCCCCTCTTCGCTCAGAGGCAAACCACACACCAGATTTGCGATTGTCAATCCGCAGACTAGTTTTGAACTGCTTGTAAAAATCCTAGATTCGATGAACTAATGAAAATAACCTTCGCCCCTGCACCTAAATCACTCTCTCGAATTCGCCCACCGCAGCGCGCAATCATTACGGTCGCCGCGCTCCAGTTCGCCTGGAAAGAAGATTCAGCCCAGCACGCCGAGCAAATTGAGCAGGCCGTGAAGCAGGCGAAGGCGAAGGGCGCTCAAATCATCTTCTTGCCAGAGCTCACACTTTCGCGCTATCCAGCTGATGTCTGCCCAACTGCGGTGCCAAATCAAACAGCGGAAAAACTCGCGGATGGACCAACCGCAACATTGCTAAAGCGTTTGGCAAAAGAGAATCAGATTTTTGTTCATGGCTCATTATTTGAGTTTCAGCCTTTTGAGGATGGTCGTGGACTAAATACTGCGATTTTGATTGATCCAAGCGGCGAGGTTGTGGGCCGCACACCAAAGCTTCACATTCCAGTAACCGAAGGCTATTTCGAAGACCAGTACTTCCAGCCTGGTCCCAATCAAGACCCCTATCCCACCTACACGCTGGAGCTGCCGGGAAACCCATCAGTTGGTCTGCCAACCTGTTGGGATGAGTGGTTCCCAGAAGTCGCGAGAGCATATGGTCTTGCCGGAGCAGACATTCTTTGTTATCCAACCGCAATTGGATCAGAGCCCGATCATCCTGATTTTGATACTGAGCCACTGTGGCGTCAGGTGATCGTCTCGCACGCAATCGCCAATGGACTTTTCATTGTTGTGCCTAATAGATATGGCCACGAGGGAGTCCTGAACTTCTATGGCAGCTCATTCATCATCGATCCCTACGGCAGAATCCTCGCTCAAGCATCGCGTGATCAAGATGAGCTACTAATTGCCGAACTCGACCTGGACCAACGCAGAGACTGGCTGGAACTGTTTCCTTTCTTCGCCACCCGCAGACCTGACACCTACCAATCACTCACTGAGCCAGTTGTGAATAAAAGAACCACTGGCGGTCAGGGAGAGCTTGGCGGCATCCCAGGACTAAAACCATGAGAATGCCAGCTGAGTGGGAAAAACATTCCAGAACCTGGGTGGCATTTCCTCACACCGGCTACACGCTTGGTGAGACAAAAGAAGAAGTTGAAGCCGCCCACAAAACTTGGTCCAATGTCGCCAATCAAGCTTCTGACTTTGAACCGGTGAGCGTGGTTGTTCATCCGCTGGATGTAAAAACTGCCAAGCAATACCTTTCATCTGCAATTGAACTGGTTGAGATTGAAATTGATGATGCCTGGATTAGAGACTCTGGTCCGACCTTCGCCGTAGATGGACATGAACTGGTTGCAATTGATTGGGTTTTCAACGGTTGGGGTGCGCAGCAGTGGGCAAAATTCGAACAGGATGCACTCCTAGCATCAAGAATTGCCAAAAACATCGGCGTCAGAACCATTTCCTCGGAACTCACTAATGAGGGTGGAGGTATTCATGTCAACGGCTCTGACACGGTGCTATTGACCGAGACTGTGCAGCTGGGCAAGGAGAGAAATCCGAATTGGACCCGCGAGCAAGTTGAAAAAGAGATTCACGAAAAGCTCGGAACCAGCAAAGCGGTTTGGCTAAAGCGCGGACTGACGCGCGACTATGAAGAATTTGGAACGAAGGGTCACGTTGACATAGTGGCGTGCTTCACCCCCGATGGAAGAGTCATGTTCCACGATCAAACTAACCCCTCACACCCTGACTTCGAGGTTTCGCAAGAAGTAAAGAAAACCTTGGAAGATAGCAAGCTAGAGCTCATTGCAGTCCCGGCTCCCGATACCCTCAAGGATTCCGAAGGCTTTGTTGATTACAGCTATATCAATCACTACGTGCTAAACGATGCGGTGTTGCTGTGCAGTTTTGATGACAAAAAAGACAAAGAAGTGCAGGGGATGCTCAGAGATGTTTATCCAGGCAGAGAAATTCGACTAGTTGATGCAAGAGAGCTGTTTGCTCGCGGAGGCGGAATCCACTGCATCACCCAACAACAACCGCACGTTTAGGAGAGAAAAGTGAGCAGAAAACCAACTCCAATCGACCAGCTGTCCAATGAATGGGTAAAGCACCTTGCCAAGAAATACCCCAGCTATGCCACCTACCTAGGCTTCCCGGGTGGCGAGCGGGACATGGATGATCACTCACCTGAAGCACTAAAGCAATCTAGAGATGATGCCA
>JACCDW011003945.1_pt1 | contig 17049 bp, 13 predicted proteins | sample 7449781 | NCBI WGS metagenome assembly JACCDW01 (sample SAMN15323449, study PRJNA562643) | freshwater metagenome | isolation source: river surface water | place: USA:Blue River Watershed | collected 2017-08-18
GCCTCATGATCGGCGCCGAGCCGCCCACGCTGGCGCCCACCCCGCGTACCGCAGGCGATGTGGTGCTGCAGGTGCAGAACCTGTCCTTGCCCAAGGAGGACCCGTTTGGCGTGGATCTGCAGGGCATTGACCTGCAGGTGCGTGCGGGCGAGGTGGTGGGGCTGGCCGGTGTCTCGGGCAATGGCCAGCGCGAACTGCTCTGGGCCCTGTCGGGCGAAGACCGTCGCGCAGCGGCTGACAGCATCCGCGTGGCGGGGCAGGCTGCAGGCCGCATGGGCCCGGGTGCCCGGCGCGCTCTGGGCCTTCACTTTGTGCCCGAGGAGCGGCTGGGCCGTGGCGCGGTGCCGTCCATGAGTCTGGCGCAGAACCTGCTGCTCACGCGCAAGGAGGCCTTGGGCGCGGGCGGCTGGATCCGCACCGGCGCGCTGGCCGAACAGGCGCGAAGCATCATCGAGCGCTTCAAGGTGAAAGCCTCGGGGCCCGATGCAGCGGCGCGCTCGCTGTCGGGCGGCAATCTGCAGAAATTCATCGTGGGCCGCGAGATCAGCGCGCAGCCCACCTTGCTCATCGTCTCGCAACCCACCTGGGGTGTGGATGTGGGCGCGGCCGCGCAGATCCGCGGCGAAATTCTTGCGCTGCGCGACGCGGGTTGTGCGGTGCTGGTGGTCAGTGAGGAGCTGGAAGAGTTGTTTGAAATTTCCGACCGTCTGCATGTGATCGCCAAGGGTCAGTTGTCGCCATCCTTGCCGCGCAGCGAGGCCACAGTTGAGCGCATTGGCGAATGGATGAGCGGCTTGTGGCCCGGGGCCGCAGGCATGAAGGAGGGTGCCCATGCTGCGGCTTGAACCCCGTCCTCAGGCCTCGAAGGTCTGGTCTTGGGCCTCACCCCTGCTGGCGCTGGTGCTGACGGTGCTGATCGGCATCGCGCTGTTTGCCGCACTGGGCAAAGACCCTGTGCGCGCCCTGCAAATGTTTTTCTGGGAACCGCTCAAGAGCACTTATGCGATCGGCGAGCTGATGGTCAAGGCCACGCCGCTGCTGCTGATCGCTCTGGGGCTGGCGGTCTGCTTTCGATCCAACGTGTGGAACATCGGCGCCGAAGGCCAGTTCGTGATCGGCGCGGTGTGCGCCGGTGGCGTGGCCCTGCTGGCCGACAAGACCACCGGCGGCTGGATCATGCCGGCGGTGCTGCTGGCCGGCGTGCTGGGCGGCATGCTGTGGGCCGGGCTCACGGCCTTGCTGCGTGACCGTTTCCATGCCAACGAGATTCTGGTGAGCCTGATGCTGGTCTATGTGGCCATCATGGTGCTGAGCTATCTGGTCTACGGCCCCTGGAAAGACCCGGCAGGCTACAACTTCCCGCAGACCCGCACCTTCGAGAAGGTGACCCAGATCCCGCGCCTGATGAGCGGCTCGCGCGTCAACCTCGGGCTGCTGATTTCGCTGGCGGGTGCGGCTTTGCTGTGGGTCTTCCTGTTCCGTACCCGCGCTGGCTTTGCCCAGCAGGTGGGCGGGCTGGCACCAGCGGCGGCGCGCTATGCGGGCTTTTCTTCGCGCAAGGCGCTGTGGATCGCGCTGCTGGTGTCGGGCGGCGCGGCCGGTCTGGCCGGGGCGCTGGAGGTGGCCGGGCCGCTGGGGCAGCTCACGCCCTATGTGCCGGCTGGCTACGGTTTTGCCGCCATCATCGTGGCCTTTGTCGGGCGCCTGCACCCGCTGGGCATGGTGCTGTCGGCGGTGCTCATGAGCATGTTCTACATCGGCGGCGAATTGGCGCAGTCTCGCCTGGGCCTGCCCAAGTCGATCACCGGGGTGTTCCAGGGCCTGCTGCTGTTTTGCCTGCTGGCCTGCGACACGCTGGTGGCCTACCGCATCCGTTGGGACACGGGCTTGGGCGCGGCCCGGAAAGGGCAGGTGGCTTGATGGAAACGTATGCACTGCTGATCGCAGCCACTCTGAACGCTGGCACGGTGCTGGCGATTGCCGCGCTGGGCCTGCTGATCAACGAAAAGGCCGGGGTGGTGAACCTGGGCGCCGAGGGCATGATGCTCTGCGCGGCCATTGCCGGTTTTGCCGCCGTGGTGCACACCGGCAACGACTGGCTGGGTTTTGCCGCCGGCATGGGCGCTGGCGCGCTGCTGGCCGCCGTGTTCGGCCTGTTGGTGATCTGGCTGGGCACCAACCAGTACGCCACCGGGCTGGCGCTGAGCCTGTTCGGGGTGGGCTTCTCGGCCTTTGCCGGCATCGGCTATGTGCAAGATAAGCTGCCCGAGCGGGTGCAGCACGCCATCCCGCTGCTGGCCGACATTCCGCTGTTGGGTCAGGCGCTGTTTCGCCAGCACCCGCTGGTCTATGTGGCCATGGCGCTGTGTGTCGGCCTGATCTGGTTTTTGGACCGCACGCGCACCGGGCTGGTGCTGCGCGCGGTGGGTGAATCCCCAGAAGCGGCGCATGCGCTGGGTTATCCGGTGCGCCGCATCCGCCTGGTCGCCGTGGTGACGGGTGGGGCACTGTGCGGTCTGGCGGGCGCCTACATCTCGGTCATCTACACGCCGCTGTGGGTCGAGGGCATGGTGGCTGGCAAGGGCTGGATCGCGCTGGCGCTGACCACCTTCGCCACCTGGCGGCCGGCACGCGTCTTGCTGGGGGCTTACCTGTTCGGTGGCGTGACCATGCTGCAGTTTCACCTGCAGGGCGCCGGCGTCGAGGTGCCCAGCGAGGCCTTGTCGTCCTTGCCCTATGTGGCCACCATCGTGGTGCTGGCGCTGATCTCGCGCAACCCAACCTGGATCCGGGTGAACATGCCGGCCTCGCTGGGGCGGGCGTTTCATCCGGGTTCATAATGCTTTTTCCTTCAACCCACCTGTTCATCAACCCAAACCACTTTGGGGACAGATCTTCAGCTCTATCCCCAACACGAAAGGACAAAACATGACAGATTTCTCCAAGCGTTCGGTCATCAAGCTGGCGGCACTGACCGCTGTGGCCGCGGCAGCCCTGGTCGGCTGTGGCAAGAAAGAAGAGCCCAAGGCCGAAGCGCCTGCCGCCGCACCGGCGAAGGCGGAGCCCCTGAAGATCGCGTTTGCCTACGTCGGCCCGGTGGGTGACGGCGGCTGGACCTTTGCGCATGACAACGGGCGCAAGGCGGTGGAGAAAGAGTTTGGCGACAAGGTGGTGACCTCGTTCGTGGAGAAGGTGCCCGAGAGCGCCGACGCCGAGCGCGTGATCCGCGACATGGCCGGTCAGGGCAACAAGCTGATCTTTGGCACCACCTTTGGCTACATGGAGCCCATGCTCAAAGTCGCGGCCGACATGAAGGATGTGAAGTTTGAACACGCCACCGGCTACAAGAGCGCCGACAACATGCGTACCTACGACAGCCGCACCTACGAAGGCGCCTACATGGCCGGTGTCGTGGCTGGCAAGATGACCAAGAGCAACACGCTGGGCGTGGTCGCCTCCATTCCAATCCCCGAAGTGATCCGCAACATCAACTCCTTCACCCTGGGTGCGCAGTCGGTCAATCCCAAGATCAAGACCAAGGTGGTGTGGGTGAACGAGTGGTTCAATCCCCCGAAGGAAACCGAAGCCGCCACCGCACTGATCAACGGTGGTGCCGACGTGCTGATGCAGAACACCGACTCCAGCGCCGTGCTGCAGACCGCCGAAAAGCTGGGCAAGCGCGCCTTTGGCTGGGACAGCGACATGACCGCCTATGGCCCCAAAGCCCACCTGGGCTCGGCCGTGATCAACTGGGGGCCGTACTACATCAAGGCCGTACGGGATGCGCTTGAAGGCAAGTGGACCGGCAACCAGGCCGCCTGGTGGGGCGTGAAAGAAGGCGCCATCGACTTCGTGTCGATTGCGGCCGATGTGCCCGAAGACACCAAAAAGAAACTGGATGAAGTCAAAGCCGGCCTCAAAGACGGCAGCTTCGCCATCTGGAAGGGCCCGATCGTCGGTCAGGACGGCAAGGAAGTGCTGGCCAAGGACGCTGTTGCCGACGACAAGTTCCTGGGCGGCATCAACTTCTATGTCAAGGGCGTGGACGGCAAGATCCCCAGCGGCAAGTGATGCCTGTCTGACGGATGCCAAAGGGCTGCTTCGGCAGCCCTTTTTGTTCGCGCAGGGGCGCGCTCCTACAGGGGGTTGTCGTACGCGGGGGGCGCACTTCTGCATGGTTTTCGCTGTAGGAGGCCGCCCTTGCGGCCGAATGGAGCGCGTAATATTCTGACCAGACACGGGAGTACCCACCATGTTCAAAGTCCACGCCGTTGCCCCGCACCGCCTGCCCGAGCTGCTGCGGACCATGCCCAAGGCCGAGCTGCACATCCACATCGAGGGCTCGCTCGAACCCGAAATGATCTTCGCGCTGGCGCGCCGCAATGGCGTGTATTTGCCCTATGCCAACGTCGAGGCCCTGCGCGCGGCCTACGCCTTCACCGACCTGCAGAGTTTTCTGGACCTGTACTACGCCGGGGCCAGCGTGTTGCAGACCGAGCAGGACTTCTACGACATGGCCTGGGCCTATTTCGAGAAAGCCAAGGCCGATGGTGTGGTGCGCGCCGAGCTGTTCTTTGACCCGCAGACCCATACCGCGCGGGGCGTGCCGATGCAGGCCGTGATCGAAGGGCTGGGCTGGGCCTGCGCGGACGCACGCGCCAAACTGGGCATCAGTGCCGACCTGATCCTTTGTTTTTTGCGGCACCTGTCCGAAGACGACGCGCTGGCCACGCTGGACGAGGCCATGCCCTGGCGCGACCGCTTCATCGGTGTCGGCCTGGATTCAAGCGAGGTCGGGCATCCGCCCGAAAAATTTGCCCGCGTGTTCGCACGGGCCCGGGCGATGGGGCTGCACGCGGTCGCCCACGCAGGCGAGGAGGGGCCCCCGGCCTACATCTGGAGCGCACTCGATGCACTGAAGGTCGAGCGCATCGACCACGGCGTGCAGGCCATCCACGACGCGGCGCTGATGCAGCGGCTGGTCGATACGCAAACGCCGCTCACGGTCTGCCCGTTGTCGAACATCAAGCTGTGTGTCTTCAAGGACCTCGCACAGCACAACCTCGGACAGATGCTGGACGCCGGGGTCAGGGTGACGATCAACTCCGACGACCCGGCCTACTTTGGCGGCTATTTGCTCGAGAACTACCTTCAGACCTTTGCGGCGCTGCACCTGAACGCGCAGCACGCTTACCGGCTGGCGGCGAACAGCCTGGAGGCGAGCTTTGCGCCCGAGCAAGACAAGCACCGCTGGATGCACGAACTCAAGCAGGTGTTTGGACGCTTCACCGAGAACGACTGAGGTGCCTGCGTTAAAATTGCACCAAACCCGCGCCCCGGCGGGTTTTGTTTTGTTCAATCCCGGGGCCATGTAGAGGAACACCATGTACAAAAACCTCGCAGCCACGCTCGTGGCCGCCTGTTTTTTCTCCCCCCTGTCTTTTGCCCAGTCCACGCCGGTCACGCCACCGGCCCATTCTCCCGTGAAGGCCGGTTTTGTCTATGTCTCTCCCATCACCGAGGCGGGCTGGACGAAACAGCATGACGAAGGTCGCAAGGCTGTCGAGGCGGCTTTGGGCGATAAGGTCAAAACCACTTTTGTGGCCGACGTACCCGAAGGCGCGGACGCTGAACGCGTGATCCGCGATCTGGCCAGCCAGGGCCACCAGATCATCTTCACCCCCAGCTTTGGCTACATGGAGCCCACGCTCAAGGTGGCCAAGGAGTTTCCGAATGTGAAGTTCGAGTCGGTCACGGGCTACAAGACGGCGCCGAACGTGGCCACGTCCAATGCCCGCTACTACGAAGGCCGCTACCTGGCCGGTGTGGCGGCCGGTCGCATGACGAAGACGAACGTGGCGGGCTACGTGGCGGGCTTTCCGATTCCTGAGGTGCTGCAGGGCATCAACGCCTTCACGCTGGGCATGCGTTCGGTGAATCCCCAGGCGACGGTCAAGGTGGTCTGGCTCAACGCCTGGTTCGATCCGCCGCGCGAACGCGAGGCCGCGATGACCTTGTTCAACCAGGACGTGGACGTGGTGGCTTTCCACACCGGCTCCACGGCTGTGATGGCGGCAGCGCAAGAGCGCGGCAAGATGGCCGTGGCCTACCACTCGGACATGCGCAAGGTCGGCCCGGATGCGCAGATCATCGCCGTCACGCACCAGTGGGGCGATTACTACACCCGTCGTGTCAAAGCGGTGCTGGATGGCAGCTGGAAAAGCGGCAGTGTCTGGGGTGGCGTCAAGGAAGGCATGATCCGCGTCGGTGACTTTGGCCCCAAGGTGCCGAAGAAGGTGCAGGACGAGGTGCTGGAGCTGCAAAAAGCTGTGGGCAGCGGCAAGCTGGTCCCGTTTGCCGGTCCAATCACCGACAACGAGGGGCGTGAAGTTCTGGCCAAAGGCCTGCGCCTGACCGATGAGCAGATCTTGAACATGAATTACCTGGTGCAGGGGGTGGTGGGGAAGGTCGGTCGATAGCCCCCACTAAAATCATCGCATCAACCAAGGACGCACGATGAGCATCAAGAGCGACAAGTGGATTCGCCGCATGGCCGAGCAGCATGGCATGATCGAGCCTTTCGAACCGGGCCAAATCCGTCAGAACGCGGCCGGCCAGAAGATCGTGAGCTACGGCACGTCCAGCTACGGCTATGACATCCGCTGCGCGCCCGAGTTCAAGGTGTTCACCAACATCTACAGCACGGTGGTGGACCCGAAGAACTTCGACGAGAAGAGTTTTGTGGACATCAACAGCGATGTCTGCATCATTCCGCCCAACAGTTTTGCGCTGGCGCGCACGGTCGAGTATTTCCGCATTCCGCGCAATGTGCTGACGGTGTGCCTGGGCAAGAGCACCTATGCCCGCTGCGGGATCATCGTCAACGTGACGCCTTTCGAGCCCGAATGGGAGGGCTATGTGACGCTGGAGTTTTCCAACACCACGCCGCTGCCAGCCAAGATTTACGCGGGTGAGGGCTGCGCCCAGGTGCTGTTCTTCGAGAGCGACGAGGTCTGCGAGACCAGCTACAAGGACCGGGGTGGCAAGTACCAGGGGCAGGTGGGCGTGACTTTGCCCAAGACCTGAGTTTTTGGGACTGTTTCGTTTGCTTCGTTTGGCACCGGCCGGGGGACAGGCTGGGGCCGAACTCCTCATGCTGCGGGGTACGCAGAAATCGTCGTCCGGCCCCAGCCTGTCCCCCGGCCTCTCTTGTGGCTTGAACGTCCCTGATTTCTCGGGGCTTGCTTTCTTGGTTTTCATCGGGCAGCAGGCCCTCATGGATCGCTTGGGGCGGTGTTCGGGTGACGATTTCTGCGTACCCCCGCAGCATGAGGAGCCCGGACACCGCCCCAAGCGATCCTGCCCCGAAGGGGCCAACAAGCCGTAAAAACGGCCGACACCCCCAAAATGCGACAATAGAGGGCAATGACCATCCCGTACTCTCAATTGGAGCTGGCCCCCTCGCTGGCCAAAGCCGTGGCCGAAATGGGCTACGAAAACATGACGCCCATCCAGGCACAGGCCATTCCCGTGGTGCTGACCGGTAAGGATGTCATGGGCGCGGCCCAGACCGGCACCGGCAAGACCGCCGCGTTTTCGCTGCCCCTGTTGCAGCGCCTGCTCAAGCACGAAAATCCTTCCACCTCGCCCGCCCGCCACCCGGTGCGCGCCCTGGTGCTGCTGCCCACCCGCGAACTGGCCGACCAGGTGGCCCAGCAGATCAAGCTTTACGCCAAATACACCCAGCTGCGCAGCACCGTGGTGTTCGGCGGCATGGACATGAAGCCGCAGACGGCCGAACTGAAAAAAGGCGTCGAAGTGCTGGTGGCTACACCGGGTCGCCTGCTGGACCATATTGAAGCGAAAAACGTCGTGCTCAACCAGGTCGAATACGTCGTGCTCGACGAGGCCGACCGCATGCTGGACATCGGCTTTCTGCCGGACCTGCAGCGCATCCTGAGTTACCTCCCCAAGCAGCGCACCACGCTCCTGTTCTCGGCCACTTTCTCGCCCGAGATCAAGCGCCTGGCCGGCAGCTACCTGCAGGACCCGGTCACCATCGAGGTGGCGCGCCCGAACGAAACCGCGTCTACCGTCGAGCAGCGCTTTTTTGCCGCGTCCGACGACGATAAGCGCCGCGTGATCCGCAAGGTGCTGAACGACCGCGGGCTGCAGCAGGCGTTCATCTTCACCAACAGCAAACTGGGCTGCGCCCGTCTGGCGCGCAGCCTGGAGCGCGACGGTTTCAAGACCGGTGCGCTGCACGGCGACAAGAGCCAGGACGAGCGCCTGAAAGCGCTCGAAGCCTTCAAGAAGGGCGAAGTCAACCTGCTGGTCTGCACCGATGTGGCCGCCCGTGGCCTGGACATCAAGGATGTGCCCGCCGTGTTCAACTTTGATGTGCCCTTCAACGCTGAAGACTATGTGCACCGCATCGGCCGCACCGGCCGTGCCGGTGCATCGGGTCTGGCCGTGACGCTGGTGGCCCCGAGCGACTCGCGACTGGTCGGGGACATAGAAAAGCTGATCAAGAAAAAAATCGAGGTCGAGTCGATTGAGCTGGGCGATGACCGTCGCGGCCGCAGCGACGAACGCCGACGCCGGGATGACCACGATCCGCGCGATGTGCTGGATGCTCCGCGCGAGCCGCGTGAACGCCGTGGTTTCCGTCCGGCCCCTGCGCCACGCGATCCGTTCTTCGACAAGCCCTACGAGCCGTCCAGCGCCGAGACGCCGCCCGTGTGGGAATCGCAGCGTCCTGCAACGCGTCCGGGCGTGTCGGCCAACATCAAGACCAAACGCAAGGTCGCGGCCCTGTTCAAGCCCGGCGAGTAAGTTCCGGGTCCTCCTGTCGTCCTCGGGCTTGACCCGAGGACCCACAATGCCGCGATGGATGCCCCGGTCAAGCCTGGGCACGACAGGGGCTGACGAGGAGGTCGCCTGGGCAGGATGGGGTGATGGCCAAGCTTGGCGCATCTTTACCCCTGCTTCAAATGGCAGTCTTGTTCCGCTGTCAAAATCGGGGCATGTCCGAAGTCCTGATCCCGATCCCGACGCCACTGGTGCAAGCGTTCACCCTCGCCGGTCTGCTGTCGGCCAGTCTGCCTTCTCTGGCCCAGACGGCCCCGTCCAGCGTGACCGACCTGGGGCGCATCGAAATCCGCAGCAACCGCGACAACGTCACCGAAGCCCGACGCGAGTCCACGGCCAGCAAGATTGTCATTGGCCGTGAAGAGATTGAAAAACAGGGTGATGCCACGATTGCCGATGTGCTCAAACGCCTGCCGGGTGTCACCATGGGCGGCCCTCCGGGACGTGGTGGCCCGATCCGCATGCGGGGCCTGGGCAACGGTTACACACAGATTCTGCTCGACGGGGAGCGCATGCCGCCGGGTTTCTCGATTGAGCAGCTCACGCCCGAACAGATCGAGCGCATCGAGATCTTGCGCGCCCCCACCGCCGAAACCGGGGCCCGCGCCATTGCCGGCACCATCAACATCGTGTTGCGCGAGGGACGCCGGGGCGTGCCAGACGACCTCAAGCTGACGGCCAGCAGCGAGCATGGTCACACCTCCAGCCAGGCCAACTGGGTGCACAACCTCAAGACAGAGGCGTTGACCGGCAGCTTCACTTTGTCGGCCATGGACACTTACCGGCCGGACGAGAGCACCACGCTCACCGAGTCATCGTCTTTTGCAGACCGGGTGCGTGATGTCAGCAGCCTGGGGCATCGCCGCGCGGTCAATGCCAACGCCCGTTTGCAGTGGAAAGGGGAAGAGGGCCGCAGTCTGACGCTGATGCCGTTCGTCGTGTATTCTGAGTACGACAGCCATGGCCGCATTGCCGTGCGCTCTGCAGCAGGCATGTCGGATACGGCCCAGACGCAAAGCAACAGCCGTTTCTCGATGGCAAGGCTCAATGGCCAGTGGGCGCAGCGCCTGTCAGCAGATGACCGGCTGGAGTGGCGTTTTGGCGTCGGACAGTCCAATTACGACTACCGCATGGATCAGACGGGGGCTTCGCAGGTGAATTCGGACACCGGCAATCCTCTCTTGCGCAACGGTTACGAAACCCAGAACTTTGTCGATCACAGCAGCAACCTGACCGGCAAGTGGACGCGCGCCCTCGACAACGGGCATCAGATCGTCAGTGGGCTGGAGTTCGAGCAGGTGCGTCGCAACGAAGAAGGCAATGCGGCGATGTCGGACGAAGGCGGTAACCTGCAGGCACGTACTCGCCGCTGGGCGCTTTACGGCCAGGACGAATTCAAGATCAATCCGCAATGGTCAGCCTACGGCGGCCTGCGGTACGAAAGCCTGCTGACCGAGGGTACGGTCAATGGCGTGCTCAAGAACAACGAAAGCGGTGTCTGGACGCCGCTGATGCACGCAGTCTTCAAACCCGATCCGCAAAAGCGCGATCAGGTTCGCATGAGTCTGACGCGCAGCTATAAGACGCCGACGTTGCACCAGTTGGTGGCTCGCTATGTCCCGTCCCTGGGCGACAACACCTGGACGCAACCGGACCGCACGGGCAACCCTGACCTCAAGCCCGAGCTGGCCACGGGGGTGGACATCGCGTTCGAGCGTTACCTGGAGCAGGGCGGGGTGCTCAGCGCCAATCTGTTCCGGCGCAATATCAGCAACCTGATCCGCTACACCACCACCTACAACGGCAGCCGGTATGTTTCGTCGCCGACCAATGTGGGCGATGCGGTCACACAAGGTGTCGAGCTTGAAGCCAAGTTTCGCCTGAACCAGTGGATCGACGGTGCCTGGCCGATCGACGTGCGCAGCAACGTCAGCTTTTTCCACTCGCAGGTCAAGGACGTGCCAGGCCCCAACAACCGGCTGGACCAGCAGCCTTCATCGACCGGCAACCTGGGCGGCGACTACCGCCTGCGCAGCCTGCCGCTCACGGTGGGCGGCAACTTCAACTGGAACCCGGCCTACGACACCCGCCGTACCCTGGAGCAATCGGCTTACCAGGGCGCCAAGCGGGTGCTGGATGTGTATGGCCTGTGGCGCCTGTCGTCCTCGGCAGGCCTGCGCCTGACGGTGAGCAACCTCACGCCGCTGGACTATGTGACGGGCTCGACTTTCAGCTCGGGGGCTCAGACCGAATCGGCCCGCACCACGGCACGCAACTGGCAGAACGTGCAGCTGCGGCTGGAGCTGAAGATTTAAGCCATGCCGTTGCGGCGGGCCAGTTCGACGAACAGGCCCGAGTGGTCCAGATCGGCCAGGCCGTGATCGATGGCTTCGCTGTACAGGCGTTCAAACAGCTCGGTGATCGGGGCGGCAAACCCCAGACCGGCCGCAGTGTCGAGCGCATTGCGCAGGTCTTTGTGCTGCACCGTCATGGTGGCGCGGGGGGCGAAGTCGCGGTCGACCATGCGCTGACCGTGCAGTTCCAGAATCCGGCTCCTGGCAAAACCGCCGCCGATCGCCTCGCGCACCTTGGCCATGTCGGCGCCACCCTTGGCGCACATCAGCAGGGCTTCGGACACCGCACCGATGGAGATGCCCACGATCATCTGATTGGCCAGCTTGGCGAGCTGTCCGGCGCCGTGCGGGCCCACATGCGTCGTGGTGCCCAGGTGCTGCAGCACGGGCAGCGCCTGAGCCAGATCGGCCGCTTCACCACCGGCCATGATGGCCATGGTGCCGGCTTCGGCGGCCACGGTGCCGCCCGAGACCGGCGCGTCCACATGGCGCAGCCCCATGGCCTGCAGGCGCGCGGCGTGGTCCCGCGCTTCTGCTGGTTTGATCGAGGCCATGTCCACCACCAGGGCGCCGGGTTTCATGGCTTGCGCTGTGCCCAGCCCGAACAGCACCTGTTCCACCACCGGGCCGTTTTCCAGCATGCTGATCACGATGTCGGCCCCGCGCACCGCCTCGGTGGCGTGGTCATGCACCTGGGCGCCCAGCGCGGCCAGCGGCTCGGCTTTGGCGCGGTTGCGGTTCCAGGCGTGGACGGTGAAGCCGGCCTGGCACAGGCGGGTGGCCATGGGCAGGCCCATGCGGCCGGTGCCCAAAAGGGCGACAGTGGAGGGGGATGCGGGGGTGTTCATGGGGGGCTCTTTCGAATGCCGGGATTGTCGCGGGTTTGGCATGTCCCTTTGACGGGCTGTGACAAGATGCACAGCCGCAACCGACACCTAGGAGACAAGATGGCCCTCAAAGACGCTGCCTGGCACGACCGCATGTACAACAACCGGGCGCTGGTGCCCGATTTTGCTGACCACTTCGCCCACTGGCGCACTGCATCTGAGCAGGCGCGCCAGCAACGGCGCTGCCTGCTGGGTGTGCCCTATGGTGATGGCCCGAACGAAACACTGGACATCTTTCCGGCCAGCCGACCCGATGCCCCTGTGGTGGTGTTCATCCATGGCGGTTACTGGCGCAGCCTGGACAAGGCCGACCATTCCTTTGTGGCCGAGCCCCTGCTGGACATGGGCACCTGTGTGGTGGTGGTCAACTACGCCCTGTGCCCTGGAACGGATGCGGTGCCCGTCACGATTCCCGACATCGCGCTGCAATGCGCGCGCAGCATCGCCTGGGTCTGGCGCCACATCGCAGCGCATGGCGGCAACCGCAACGACATCTCGGTCATCGGCCATTCGGCTGGCGGCCATCTGGCGTCCATGATGCTGGCCTGCCGCTGGCAAGAACTGGGGTCTGATCTGCCCAAGGATCTGGTGCGAAAGGCCATGTCGATTTCGGGCCTCTTTGATCTAGAACCGGTGCGCAAGACGCCTTTTGTGCAAGGCGACCTGCGCCTGACGCCCGGCCAGGTCAAGCTGGCCAGCCCGGCCCTGTGGCGAGCGCCCAAAGGGCGGGTGCTCTACACCGTGGTGGGGGGAGAGGAAAGCCCCGAGTTCCTGCGCCACAACATGCTCATCCGCAAGGCCTGGGGGGCCAAGGCTGTGCCGGTGTGCGAGGCACTGCCTGGTTTGAACCATTTCAGCGTGGTGTCCGCCCTGACCGACCCGGCCCACCGTTTGAATCAATTGGCGAAGGCCTTGATGGCTTTGGCCTGAACGCCCGCGATCCTGGAGCTGTGGCGGGGCGACCGATGCCCGGGTGACGATTTCTGCCCTCCCGGCCAGCATGAGGAGTCCGGGCATCGGTCGCCCCGACACAGCGGGCAGCGGGCGGCGCCCGGTGTCAGTCCTTCAGAAACCGTTCCACCAGCAAGGCCCAGTAGGCCGAACCCACCGCCACGTTGTCGTCATTGAAGTCGTACCCCGGGTTGTGCACCATGCACGCGCCGTGGCCGCCGCCTTCGCCGGTCCCGTTGCCGATCAACAGGTAACAGCCCGGCACCTTTTCCAGGAAAAAGGCAAAGTCCTCACTGCCGGTCAGAGCTTTGCCCTGGCGTGTCACGCGCTCGGCGCCCACCAGCTCCTCGGCCACATGGCGCGCGAAGTCGGTCTCGCGCAGGTGGTTGACCAGGACTGGGTAGCCGCGCTTGTAGTCCACATGGGCCCGCACGCCATAGCTCTGCGCCTGCGCGTGGGCCAGTTCGGTGATGCGTTTTTCCAGCAGCTCGCGCACTTGCGGGTTCAACGCGCGCACGCTCAGGCTCAATGTCGCGGTTTGGGGAATGACGTTGTTGGCGATCCCGGCATTGAAGGCGCCGACCGTGATGACAGCCGTCTCCTGCGGATCGACATTGCGGGCCACGATGCTTTGCAGGCCCAGTACGATGGCCGCGCCGGCCACCACAGGGTCCGCCGCCTGATGGGGCATGGCCCCATGGCCGCCCTTGCCGTCGAGCGTGATCGTGACGTAATCCGACGAGGCCATCATCGGCCCGTCGCGCAGCACCAGGTGGCCTTGCGGGTGGCCCGGCATGTTGTGCATGGCAAACACCGCATCGCAGGGAAACTGCGTGAACAGGCCGTCTTCCATCATCTTCTTCGCGCCGCCCAGGCCTTCCTCGGCGGGCTGAAAGATCAGGTTGAGCGTGCCGGAAAACTGCCCGTTGGCCGCGATGTGTTTGGCGGCTGCCAGCAGCATGGCGGTGTGTCCGTCATGGCCGCAGGCGTGCATGATGCCGGCGTTGCAGCTTGCGTACGGCAGGCCGGTGGCTTCCTCGATGGGCAGCGCGTCCATGTCGGCGCGAATGCCCAGGGTCTTGCCACCTGTGCCTCGCTTGAGCTGACCGACCACGCCGGTGCCGCCCAGGCCGCGCGTGACCGTGTAGCCGAACTTCTCCAGCTGCTCGGCCACCAGGTCGCTGGTGCGGTATTCCTTGTAGCCCATCTCGGGGTGGCGGTGGATGTCACGTCGTACGGCGATGAACTCATCGGCCTGCACACCCAGGGCCTGCAACAAGTCCTGGGCAAAAGCTTCGCGGGGGGCGTTCATTTGCAATCCTTGTACGGGTTCACTGAGGTTGCAGATTGATGGATTTGGCAATCGCGCGGTAACGCTCGATTTCGCCCTGGTAGACGCGGGCCAGCTCGGCCGGGGTACGGCTGGGCAGAATCACGTTGCCGTTGGCTTCGAATGCCTTGCGGGTCTCGGGTACCTCGACGGAGGCATAGAAGGCTTTGTTCAGCGCGCTGACCACGTGGTCAGGCGTGTTCTTGTGCACCTGGATGCCCGACCAGATGTCAAACTCCATCGCCTCCAGTCCTTTGATGGTGGCCATGGGGGGGAACTGCTTGAACAACGGGTGCGGTGTCTTGGAGGTCACCGCCAGGCCCTGCACCTTGCCATCTGCAATGGTTTGAGGAATCGAGCCGCCCATGGGCAGGAAGGCCATGTCGATCTGGCCGCCCATCAGGTCGGTCATCAAGGGGGCGATGCCCTTGTAAGGAACATGCAGCATCTGCAGCTTGGTCAGCTGGGAGAACTTTTCGCCGATCAGGTGGTAGAGCGAGCCAGGTCCCACGCTGCCATAGCTCAGCGGCTTGTCAGCGTTCTTGCGTGCATAAGCCAGCAAGTCCTCCACGGTCTTGATGTTCAGCGAGTTGCGCACCGCCAGAATGGTGTTGGTGGTGGTGAACTGAGCGACCAGCTTGAAGTCTTCAGGCTTGTATTTCACGCCCTGAATGGCCATCGGCGCGAGCACCAGTTCCATGGGGCTGCCTGCGCTGAGCGTGTAGCCGTCGGCCGGGGCGTTGATCAATTTGCTCATGCCGATGGAGCCACCTGCACCGCCGATGTTCTCGATGATCATGGGCTGCTGGCCCAGTTTTGCAGCCGCATCGGGCTGCACCTTGCGGGCAAAGAAGTCCGAAGGGCCACCGGCCGGGTATGGAACGATCAAGGTGATGGGCTTGACGGGGTAGTTTTGCGCCCAGGCTGAGCCGATGGCGCTGACGGCGACGAGCAGGCCCCCGAGAACGTTTTTGAATTTCATGTTTGTCTCCTGTGGTTGATGGATGGCTGAACGACCAGCAAGGCGGCATGGTAGGGAGCGGTTTTTTATGTGTCCAATGACTTATTTTTCTTGTTTTCATTCGTAAAATGAATGAATGAACCTCAGGCATCTGGAACATTGGCTGGCCTTGGCCGAGACCGGGTCCTTCAGCCGTGCCGCAGAAAAACTGCACATCACCCAGTCGGCGCTCAGTCGCAGCATCCAGGCGCTGGAGGATGAGTTGGGCGGCCCGCTGGTGGACCGCATCGGCAAGCGCAACGAGCTCACACCGCTGGGTCGTTCGGTCCTGGCGAGAGCCCAGCGCATCGTGCACGAGGCGGCCGAGCTCAAGCAGGGGGCCACCGTCATGCAGCAAGGTAATCTGGGCAATCTGCGGCTTGGCCTCGGCTCCGGCCCGGGGGCCGTGCTGATGACGCCCTGGCTGGTGCACATGGCCCGGCATTACCCGGGGGTCAAGGTCTCGGTGATCCGCGGGCCCACCGAACTGCAGCTGCAACAGCTGCGCGAGCGCGTCCTCGATGCCCTGGTGGTCGATGTGCGCCGCGTGACGCCGGCTTCTGACCTGATCATCGGCCCGCTGTATGACATGCCAGCAGGCCTGCTGGTGCGCAGCGGGCATCCTTTGCTGGCCCGTTATCCTGATGGTGTGCCCTTTGAGGCCGTGCTGGAGTATCCGGTGGCCTCGATCCCTCTGTCGGCGGAGGTGGCGCGGATGCTGGTGGCGCGTTATGGCCCGCAGGCCAATCCGAACGATCTGGTGTCGCTGCAGTGCGAGGAAATCCCCAGCCTGCTCGAGGCAGCACGGCAGACCGATGCGGTGTACCTGGGGATTCTTGGCCCGGCCCGTGATCTGCTTGCGCATGGGGAATTGGTGCTTTTGCCGCTCTTGCCCCGATTCAATCAGGGGGCCCGTCTGGGCATGGTGACTTTGGCCGGCCGCACCGAGTTACCAGTCATGGCGGTGTTCCGGCGCTTTGTGGCCGAGCAGATGGGGCAGGTCGATCCCCTGCCAGAGGGAGACATGAATGATTGAAATCGGGTGGGCCCTGCCCAGTGTGCTGGTGGGCTACCTGGTGCTGGGCCTGACGGGCTTTGGCTCGGCACTGGTGATCGTGCCCCTGCTGGCCTGGCAATGGCCTCTGCCCGAGGTGGTGGCATTGACGCTGATGCTGGACCTGCCGGCCTCGCTCATGCACAGCGGCCTGAACTGGCGGCAGGTGCAGTGGCCCGAGCTGCGCCGTCTGTTGCCGGGCATGGTCGTCGGCACCGTGCTTGGGCTCTGGCTCAGTCACCACCTCAGCAACCGCTGGCCGCTGCTGGCGCTGGGCGTGTATGTGGCCGCTGTCGGACTCAGGGCTTTGCGCGCCAGGCAGACGCACCAGCCCCTGTCCGAACGCTGGGCCGCGGTCTACGGCATGGGCACTGGCGTGGTCGAAATGTTGTTTGGCACGGCAGGCCCGGTGGTGGTGGCCTGGCTGACCCGGCGTCTGCCCGATCCGCACGAGGTCCGAGCCACCATCCCGATGGTGATGGCGGTGGCGGTGCTCACGGTGCTGGCGGGCATGGCCGTTGACGCTCGCCTGTCGCAGCCCGCGCTCTGGCAACGCTGGCTGCTGCTGATCGTGCCTGCGCTGGCCGGGGTCTGGCTGGGAC
>JACCDW010487874.1_pt1 | contig 17046 bp, 16 predicted proteins | sample 7449781 | NCBI WGS metagenome assembly JACCDW01 (sample SAMN15323449, study PRJNA562643) | freshwater metagenome | isolation source: river surface water | place: USA:Blue River Watershed | collected 2017-08-18
CCACGGCCGCCCAGATCGAGGCCTCCAAGTCGGCCGTGCGCACGCAGCTGATGGCGCACCTCGCCGGCGCGTTCTCGGTCTTCGCCCTGGCGTTGCTGGCCGTGCCGCTCGCGGTGCGGGTCGGCCGCAAGGAGACCTTCGTGAACGCCGCCATCGGGCTGGCCGTGGCCCTGGGCTACTACCTGCTGTCCTCCGCCGCCGGCTGGGTGAAGGATCCGGACCTGCTGCCCGAGGCCGTGGTGTGGCTGCCCGCCCTCGGCGTGGCCGGCGCCGGCCTCTGGATGCTCACGCGGGCCTCGCTCCGCTGAGGCGCGTTCAGCGGTCCCGGCGGTACCAGCTGAAGAACGCCCAGGTCATGAAGCCCAGCGAGAAGAACTCGTTGAAGCCCTTCATGAGCGCGGCGCCGAGGATCAGGTCGTCCATGGGCGACAGCCCGGAGACGCGCGGCGCGAGGCGGTAGGTCTCGTAGACCGGGTGCTCGCCGAAGATGAGCGCGCCCCAGAGGGGCAGGTCGCCGACCATCAGGCCGAAGGCGTAGAGCATCATCACGCCCGGCCCGACGCGCGGCAGCAGGGCCGAGGGCGAGACGAAGGGCCACACCATGAGGAGCGCGGGCAGGAACATCGACCAATGCTCGATGACGTGCAGCGTCTTGTCGCCGAGCGCGGCCTCGTAGAGCTCGGGGAAGTGCCAGACGGAGAAGACCAGCGTGAACAGCGCGCCGGCGGCGACCGGATGCGTGAGGCGGCGCAGGACGCCGAGCGGCCGCGGGCGGCGGGCGAGGAAGGGGTCGGTCATCTCGGGCGGCAGGCCGCTCACGATGAGCGGGGCGGCCACGTAGATGAGCAGCATGTGCTGCAGCATGTGGGCCCAGAAGAGGAACGACTCCCCCAGCTGGTCGAGTGGCGAGCCCACCGCGACGTAGGCCGCGGCGACCCCGAGATGGAAGCGGAAGGCGCGCCAAGCGGGGAACGCGGCGAGCCCGGGGGCGCAGACGGAGCGCCAGGGGCCGGTCGCGAGGGCGTAGGCCCAGGAGGCGCCCACCACCGTCGCCAGCAGCAGCGGCTCGGTGTGCCAGTGGAGGGGGACGGTCATGCGTCCGGCCTGGGCCGGCGGTCCGGCCTCAGCCGAACCACTTGGTGTCGACGCGGTCCGAGTCGAAGAGGAGGATCATCGCCGCGAACGTCGCGAACGCCAGCACGAGTCCCGACATGAACAGCCAGAAGAGCAGCCGCTTGTCGTAGATCAGGTGCATGAACCAGAGGATGACCGCGAAGAACTTGCCGGCGGAGAGGAGGGAGAGGGTCGTGAGCAGGATGCCGGCGGAGAGCGGCAGGTAGATGAGGACGATCTCGATGCCCGTCACCACGGCGAGCCAGAGCGCGAGCGTGATGAAGTGGTGGTACCGGCGCGCCTCCTCGGCGAGCAGGGCTGGGTCGGGGGCCTCGTGGGCGGCGGCGTGGGACATGGGGGCGAGGTCGGTTCAGCGGGTGACTCCGGGCACGGGCGGGAGGCCGTTGCCCCAGATGCCGTCCGGGCCGAGGTATTCGACCAGGTAGACGGCGGTGAAGATGATGATCCAGACGATGTCGACGAAGTGCCAGTAGAGGCCGGCCACCTCGACGTCGAGGGCGCCCACGTGCCCGCCGAGCTTGCCGGTGAAGCTGTAGAAATACAGCAGCACGAGCCAGAGCACGCCGATCGCGACGTGCGTGCCGTGCGTGCCGGTGAGCACGTAGAACGTGGAGCCGAAGACGCTGTTCTGGACCGTCAGCCCCTGGTGGTAGAAGTGGGTGAACTCATACACCTGGCAGCCGAGGAAGATGAGCCCGAAGACGATCACCCCGAGCACGTTGCGGCGGAAGGACTTGAGCTGGCCGCCCTTGTGCATGGCCGACACCGCGAGGGCCATGAGGAACGAGGACATCAGGAGGATGAACGTCGAGAAGGACGTCAGCTCGATGTCGAAGAGCTTCTGCACGAAGCGCTGATGGCCTTCGGCGTCGGTGAAGCCGGTCGGGTAGAGCTTCCGGTAGAGCAGGTGCGTCGAGATCAGGGTCCCGAAGAACATGCAGTCGGAAGCCAGGAAGAGCCACATGATGAGCTTCTTGTGGTCGATCCCGGTCGAGGTCGGAGCCTCGTGGGCGTGGGCGGCGGAATGGGACATGGAAGTCGGTTCGGTTCGGGAGCTCCGCGTTCAGCGCGAGGCGGCGGCCTCGGCGGGAGCGGGGGCGGGGGCGACGGGAGTCTTGAGCATGTAGCCGCCCGGACCTTCGAGGGCCCAGAGCCAGATGCCGAGGAAGAGCACGCCGAGACCGGCGATGACGACCCAGCCGGCGTGCGGCACGCCCATCGCGCTCATCGGCATGCCGAGGCCGGCGAGAAGGAAGCCGCAGGAGGCCAGGAGCGGCATCCAGGACTGGCTCGGCATGTGGACGCCGGCCTCGCCGCCGTCCTGCTCGTAGACCAGGCGGTGCGCGCCGTGCTTGTGGGCGAAGAAGGCGTCACGGCAGGCGATCACCGGACTGCGCGCGAAGTTGTACTCGGGCACGGGCGAGGGCAGCGACCACTCGAGCGTGCGTCCGTCCCACGGGTCGGAGGAGCACTTCTCTCCGCGGAAGGCGGTCCAGACGAGGTTCGCGAAGGCGATGAAGACGCCGATGCCGAGGATGAAGGCGCCGATCGTGGCCACGTAGTTCCAGGTCTCCCAGCCGAAGCCGGCGTGGTAGGTGTGCGTGCGGCGCGGCTGGCCGGCGAGGCCGAGGTAGTGCATCGGCCCGAAGGCGAGGTTGAAGCCCAGGATGACGAGGCCCGAGGCCCAGTAGGCGACGCTCGCCTTGGGCATGCGTCCGAAGATCTTGGGGAACCAGAAGTAGAGGCCCGACATCAGGCCGAGCAGCACGCCGCCCAGGAGGACGTAGTGGAAGTGCGCGATGACGAAGTAGCTGTCCTGCTGCTGGGAGTCCGCCGGCGCGGAGGAGTGCATGATGCCGGAGAAGCCGCCGCACATGAACATCCAGATGAAGCCGAGGGAGAGCACCATCGGCGGGGTGAACCGCACGCGTCCGCCCCAGATGGTGCCGAGCCAGTTGAAGATCTTCACGCCGGTGGGCACGGCGATGGCCATGGTCAGGAGCGAGAAGGCGGCGGTGGGCACGGGGCCGAGGCCGGTGGTGAACATGTGGTGGCTCCACACGGCGAAGCCGAGGAAGCCGATGACGGCGCCGGAGAAGACGATGATGGGGTAGCCGAAGAGTGACTTGCCGGAGAAGGTCGGCAGGACCTCCGAGACGATGCCCATCGCGGGCAGGACGAGGATGTAGACCTCGGGATGGCCGAAGATCCAGAAGAGGTGCTGCCAGAGGACGGGCTGGCCGCCGGCGCTGGGGTTGAAGAAGTTGGCGCCGAACTGGCGGTCGAACATCAGCTGGATGAGCGCGACGGTGATCGCGGGGAAGGCCAGGATGATGAGGAAGGAGGTGACGAGGGTCATCCAGGTGAACACCGGCAGGCGCATCATGGTCATGCCCTTGGCGCGCATGTTCAGGATGGTGCAGATGAAGTTGAAGGAGGCCGCGAGGGAGGCGATGCCGAGGATCTGGATGCCGATGATCCAGAAGTCGGTGCCGACGCCGGTGAAGCGGGGCGCGCGCAGCGCGGCGTCGGCCTGGCCGAAGGTGCCGGAGAGCGGGGCGTAGCTGAACCAGCCGTTGGCGGGGGCGAAGTCGGTGTAGACGAGGGCGTTGTACCAGCCGAAGGACTTCAGCCAGCCGGAGAGGTGCGCGAACTCGAACAGCCAGCTGGCGTTGAGCACGAACGCTCCGAACACGAAGGTCCAGAGGGAGAAGGCGTTGAGGCGCGGGAAGGCCACGTCACGGGCGCCGATCTGGAGCGGGACGAGGAAGTTGAAGAAGGCGGCCGAGAGCGGCATGACCCCGAGGAAGATCATCGTGGTGCCGTGCATGGTGAACAGCTGGTTGTACATGCGCGCCGTGATGAAGTCGTTGTCGGGGCGCGACAGCTGGGTGCGGATGCCGAGGGCCTCGACGCCGCCGACGAGGAAGAAGAACATGGCGAAGGCGCCGTAGAGGACGCCGATCTTCTTGTGGTCGACGGTGGTCAGCCAGTCGCGCCAGCCGGTGAAGCGGTCGGGGCGGATGAGGCCGATGTCGCTGCGCTCCGGGGCGAGGTCGTAGCGGGAGGCGACGGGGGCGTGATGGTGGTCGTGGGACATCGCGGTGAGTCGGGAAGGGGGATTACTTGAGCGTCAGGAGGTACTCGGCGAGGGCGTCGAGCTCGGAGGGCGTGAGCTTCGTCTTGGTCTCGTTGAGGCCCGCGACGTTGAACATCTTGTAATAATGCATGCGGTTGCCGGGCTTCACGTCGCGGGTCGGCTCAGCGGCCTCGGCGTGCAGGACGCCGGAGGAGCCGATCCATCTGATGAGGTTGGCCTTCTGCACGGCGCGGTCCACCGGCGCGGAGGCCTCGGTGTTGCCGCCGGCCGCGGCCTCGGCGGCGCGCTGCGCCTCGGGGTTGCGGTTGTCGAGCCACGCGCCGGCCAGGGACTTGCGCGAAGCGACGTGCGTCAGGTCGGGACCGAAGGCGCCGGCGCCGAAATGGCCGGAGACGTTGTGGCACATGGCGCAGGTCTTGGCGGCGAAGAGCGCCTTGCCCTCGGCGGCCTTGCTGCCGGCGGGCGGCTCGGGCGCGTCCTGCTTCTGGGCGCGGACCCAGCGGGCGAAGTCCGCGGGCTCCAGGACCTCGCAACGGAAGAGCATGTAGGCATGGGAGTCGCCGCAGAACTCCGCGCACTGGCCGTAGTAGTGGCCGGTCTCATCGGCCTGGATCCACATGCGATTGCGGCGGCCGGGCATGAGGTCGACCTTGCCGGCGACCTTGGGGATCCAGAAGGAGTGGATGACGTCCTCGGAGCGGAGGTTGATGCGCACGGGCACGCCCTTGGGGATGACGAGCTCGTTGGGGACGCTGCGGCGGCCGTCGTTGGTGAGCCCGAACTGCGGATACTCGAAGCGGAACCACCACTGCTTGCCGACGACGTCGATCTCGAGGACCTGGTCCTTGACGGCCTCGGCGTAGTTCTCGACGCCGCCTTCGACGCGCGGATACCAGACGGAGAGACGACCCGCGGGCACGCGGTCCTCGGGCACGTCATCCTGATACCAGATGCCCTTGAGGGTGGGGATGGCCAGGAAGACGAGCGCGCCGATGGAGGCGACGATGAGGAGGATTTCGGTCACGGGATTGCCGTGTCCGTCCTCGACGATCGCCGGCTTGTTCTCGTCGCCGGGACGGGCGCGGAAACGGATCACGGCGTAGACGAGCAGGCCGCCGACGATCGCGAACAGGACGGTCACGAGGTAGACCGAATCCATGAAGATGTCGTACTGCATGCGGGCGACCGGGCCCTTCGCGTCGAAAGTCGACTGGCGCACCTTGAGGTCAGCCTCCGAACAGCCGGCGGTCAGCAGGGCGATTACCGGGAGAACCAGAAGGCCGACCCTGGCGATGAAACGGGACATCATGGGAGACAAAGGTAAATCAGACGTGAAACATCGCAAAAAACGGGGGTTTGCAAGCCGCACCTCCCCGAAGTGGACAGATAAGAGGCCCCCAAGCACGCGCCTCGGCTTTAAATTTCATAAAGTGTTAAACCATAATGATTTACCATTAATAGAAGCTATCATGCGGCCTTATTAATGAGGGGCGCTGGTCGGAGGTTGCGAATGACCGAGGGTCGGCATCAGTGGAGGGACGCCGATGTCCTGGAGCAGCCCGCATGGCACCACCCTGCCCGACTGGAGGGCCCGAACTCTCCTGATGGGGGTGCTGAACGTGACGCCGGACTCATTCTCGGACGGCGGCCTGGCCTGCACTCCGGAGGCGGCCGCGGACCGCGCGGAGGCGCTCATGACGGAAGGCGCGGACGTGATCGACGTCGGCGGCGAGTCCACCCGGCCGGGCGCGGCTCCGGTCTCGGCGGAAACCGAACTGGGCCGGCTGCTGCCGGCCATCCGGGCCATCCGCCGGCGGCTTCCGCGCGCGCCGATCTCCGTCGACACCTACCGTCCGGAGACGGCCACGGCCTGCGTCGAAGCCGGCGCGGACATGGTCAATGACGTCGAAGGCGGCCGGTTCGGCGCAGGACCCGACGGCTCGCCGATGGGCGCGGCATGCGCCCGGCTGCGCTGCCCCTTGATCCTGATGCACCGCAGGAAGGAGCCTGACTATGCGGACTTCTGGCAGGAGCTGCTCGCCGACCTGCGCGACTCGGTGCGCCGGGTGGAGCACGAAGGAGTGCGCCGGGAGCAGATCTGGACCGACCCGGGTTTCGGATTCGGGAAGACGCCCGCCCAGAACCTGCTCCTCGTGCGCGACCTCTCGAAGGTCGCCGCGCTCGGGCACCCGGTGCTGCTGGGCACCAGCCGCAAGTCCACGCTCGGACTCGTGCTGGGCAGGGAGTCGCCCGCCGACCGGCACGAAGGCAACGCGGCCACCGCGGTCTGGGGCGTGGCCCAAGGCTGCTCGATGGTGCGCGTGCATGACGTGTCACGCCTGCGGCCCTACCTCAGGACGGCCGACGCCCTGCGGGCCGGTCGCCTTCCCTGAAAAGCGGGCCCCGGAGCCAGCAGTCGGGGTTGAACCGACGACCTGCCGCTTACAAGGCGGCTGCTCTACCAACTGAGCTATGCTGGCTTTTCCGAGGCGCTCACAGGGTTGTTCACAGCGCGGGGGTGTCAACCCAAGGCAGGGCGTTTTAGGGGTTGAGTCCACGGCGTTTTTGGACGGAATTCGACCTCCCCAGACCCCAGTCCCCATGCGTCTCCCCGCCAGCATTCTCGCGCTCTGCGCCGGCCTCATCGGTTGCTCCACTTCGAGCTCCAACCTGTCCGACACGGTCACGGTGACGTCGAACCCGACGGCCGCCGCGGTGCGCCTCAACGGCGAGGCGGTCGGTCGCACGCCGACCAAGGTCACCCTGGACCGCACCAAGACTTATGAGATGAGCGTGGGCAAGGGCGGCTTCGTCACCGAGACGACCACCATCCGCCCCAAGGCGATCAACACCAAGAAGGGCGTGGAGTTCGGCTTCCCCGAAACGATCCAGTTCACCCTGACCAAGGTGCCCGCCGCCGGCGAGCCCACCGTGCCCGCGCAGGACACCGCCGAGTTCCGCAAGCTGGTCAAGCGCGCCAACGGCGACACGACCGACGAGAGCTCCGGCATCAAGGCCGACCTCGCGGGCGTCGCCGAATCCGCCCGCCGGATGCAGGATCCCGCGGTGCAGCCTAAGACGCCCGAGGCCAAGCAGACCTACGAAGCCGCGCTCAAGGCCCTCGCCGCCCGCGCCGCCGAACTTGAGAAGCAGGTCGACAGCTCCCGTGGCTCGGCCAAGGCCGAGGCCGCCAAGGAGCTCGCTTCCATCCAGAAGGCGCTCGAGGAGCAGAAGGCCGCCGCCGCCAAGGCCCGCGAGGAGCTCGCCGCCGCCAAGGCCGAGGCCGACGCGAAGGTCGCCGCCGCGCTGAAGAACAGCGACGCCAAGTCGGCCGAAGAGGCGAAGGCCGCCAAGGCCGCCGCCGCCCAGGCCGAAGCCAAGGCAAAGGCCGCCGAAGCCAAGCTCGCCGCCGCCAACAAGTCCGCCGCTGACGCCCGCAAGAAGGCCGACGCCGCCGCCAAGGCCGAGGCTGACGCCAAGGCCGCCGTCGCCGCCGCCGAAAAGGCCGTGGCTGACGAACGTCTCGCCGCCGAGGCCAAGGTCGCCGAAGCCTCCAAGGCCGCGGAACAGGAAGTCGCCAAGGCCAAGCAGGACGCCGAGGCCGCCAAGGCCGTCGCCGCCAAGGCCGCCGCCGCCGAATTCTCCGCCCGCTTCGCGCTGCTCGAGTCCCGCCGTCGCGCCAAGACGATCACGCAGGAGGAGTACGACGAGCAGCTCGCGGCGCTCCGCAAGAAGCTCGGCGAGTGACCGCGCTTCCCGCGGCTCCGGAAAAGCCCGGCCTCACCGCCGGGCTTTTTCTTTGGTTTTGATTGGAAGGAAAGGTCGCGACCCGCACGTTGGAGGGCATGTCGGACCCGATCTCCCGCACGCCGCTCCATCCCCTTCACGTCGAGCTCGGCGCACGGCTCGTGCCCTTCGCAGGATGGGAGATGCCGGTGCAGTATTCCGGCATCATCGAGGAGCATCACGCGGTGCGCCGCGCCTGCGGGCTCTTCGACGTCTCGCACATGGGCGAGGCGCGCGTCCGGGGCGCCGACGCGGCGCGTCTGCTGGACCGGGTGATGACCAATGAGATGGCCACGCTCCGGGCCGGCCACGCCCGCTACACCGTGATGTGCCAGCCTGACGGCGGCTGCGTCGACGACGTGATCGTCTACCGCCTGGGCGACCGGGAGTTCCTCATCTGCCTCAACGCGTCCAACGCCGCCAAGGACGTCGCCTGGCTCCGCACGCACGCGGAGGGGCTCGACGTGGAGGTCCTGGACGAATGCGCGCGCTGGGCGCAGCTCGCCCTGCAGGGGCCCAGGGCGGAGGAAATCCTCGCCCCGCTCACCCCGGTGCCGCTCGCCGGACTGAAACGCTTCGCCTTCGCCGAAGGCGCCGTCGCCGGCGCGGCGGGCTGCCTCATCTCCCGCACGGGCTACACCGGTTCACCGGGCTTCGAGATCTACCTGCCCGCCGCCTCGGCCGTCCCCGTCGCGCGCGCCCTGCTCGAGGCGGGCCGGCCGCTCGGACTGATCCCCGCCGGACTCGGCGCGCGCGACTCGCTGCGGCTCGAGGCGGGCTACCCGCTCTACGGACATGAGATATCCGAACGCATCTCGCCCATCCAGGCGGGGCTCGGCTGGGCGGTGAAGTTCTCCAAGCCGGACTTCATCGGCCGGGAGGCCCTGCGCCGTCAGGCGGAAGGCGGCCCGCCCTCCTCGGTCGTCCTGTTCTCGCTGGAAGACCGGCGCATCGCCCGCCAGGGCGCCGCGGTCTTCGCCGGCGAACTCAAGGTCGGGGAGGTGCTCTCGGGCACGCAGTCCCCCACCCTCGGCAAGCCGATCGGCAGCGCGCTGGTCGCCGCCGGCCACGCGGGCTCCTCCGCCCTCACCGTCGACATCCGCGGGCATCGCGTGCCGATGTCGCTCTCCGCCGGTCCGTTCGTGAAGTGAAGGATTGAAACGTCCATCCCGCTCCCCTACTCCGCCCCCATGAGCCAAGTGCCCGCCGACCTCCGTTACACGAAGGAGCATGAATGGGTCCGGGTGAGGCCGGACGGCACCGCCGAGATCGGCATCACCGACCACGCCCAGTCCGCGCTCGGCGACGTGACCTACGTCGACCTCCCGAAGCCCGGCGCGAAGTTCGCCGCGGGCGAGACGTTCGGCACGGTGGAGTCGGTCAAGGCCGCCTCCGACCTCTACGCCCCGGTGGCCTGCGAAGTCATCGAGTCCAACGCCGGGCTCGACGCCGCGCCCGACCTCGTGAACCGGGAGCCCTACGCCGGCGCCTGGATGATCCGCGTCCGCCTCACCGACCCGTCCTCGGTCGCGGGCCTGCTCGACGCGTCGGCCTACTCGGCCTCGCTCTGAGCGACCGGTTGACCGCGGGCCCGCGCGCCGCCATCGTGCGCGCGTGACGCTCCTCACGGCCCGAGACCTCCGCCTGTCCTACGGCGGGACGCCCGTGCTGCGCGGGGTCTCCCTCTCGCTCGCGCCCGGCGAAGTCGTCTGCCTCATCGGACCCTCCGGCGGAGGCAAGTCGACGCTGCTCCGCCTCCTTTCCGGCCAGGAACGTCCCGACGCGGGCGAAGTCCTGCTCGACGGCGCGCCCGCGGAGCTGCCCCGCCTGCGACGCGAGGTCGGGCTGGTCTTCCAGTCCTTCCACCTGTTCCCGCACCTGGACGTGATGGAGAACGTGACGCTCGCACCGAGGGTGCTGGGGCTCGGCGACGGGCCCGCGCTCGCGGCCCGGGCGCGCGCCCTGCTGGAGAAAGTCGGCGTCGGCCCGGAACTGCACGGACGGAGGCCGGCGGGACTCTCGGGCGGCCAGCAGCAGCGCGTGGCCATCGCGCGGGCGCTCGCCCTCGAGCCGCGGGCCATCCTCTACGACGAGCCGACCAGCGCGCTCGACCCGGAACGCACGGCCGACGTGCTGGACCTCATCCGGGCGCGGGCCGCCGAAGGCATCGCCCAGGCGGTCGTGACGCACGACCTTCCCTTCGCCCGTGCGCTCCGGGCCCGCACGGTGCACCTGGAGGCGGGCGAGGTCGCCGGCGACGCGCCGGACCTGCTCGAGACGCCCCGGGACGAACGCACGCGCCGCTTCCTGCGCGCCCGCCTGCCATGACGCGCCGCCTGCTGCCGGTCCTGCTCGCCGCCTTGGCGGCCCTCACGGCCGCCGCCCAGGAGCGCGCGCTGCGCTGGGGCGCGGCGTCCGACGGCAACGTGCCGTTCGCGTTCCATCCCGACGAGTCCGACGCGCTCACGGGCTTCGAGAAGGAGATCGTGGACGAACTCGCGCGCCGGATGGGGCGCCGGCCGGTCCACGTCCGCAACGACTGGGACGGGCTCATCCCCGGACTGCAGACGGGCGCCTACGACGTCGCCGTCAACGGCATCGAGATCAGCGACGACCGCGCTCGGTCGGTCGACTTCTCCCTCCCCTACTTCCGCGGCTACGAGCAGATCGTCGTCCGCCGCGGCGCGACGGGCATGCGCACCCTGGCGGAGCTCGCCGGCCGGCGGGTCGGGACGCTCGGCCAGACGCTCGCGCTCGAGCTCCTCGAACGCACGCCGGGCGTGACGGCGGTGAAGTACGACCAGGAGCTCCAGGCCTACGCCGACCTCGCCGCCGGCCGGCTCGACGCCGTGCTGCTCGACTTCCCCATCGCCAAATATTACGCGGGCCCGGACCCGCGCCTCGAACTCGTCGGGGAGCCCGTCGGGGAGTTCCGGTACGGCGTGGCGCTGCCCAAGGGATCGCCGCTCAAGCGCGAGGTGGACGCGGCGGTCGCGGGCATGGCCGCCGACGGGACGCTGCGCCGCATCCTCTCCCGGTGGGACCTCTGGGGTCCCGCGCAGGCCTCGCTCCACAACCAGCCCGCGGCGCCCGACGGACCGCCGTCCGGCTACCTGGAATACGTCGCGCGCACGCGGGCGGCGACGCCGTGGACGGAGAAGCTCGCGCGCTACTTCTCGCCCGAATCGCTCTCGCTGCTCGGCCGCGGCGCCGCCACGACGCTCGCCCTCTCCGCCTGCGCCATGGCGCTCGCGGTCTCGCTCGGGCTCGCCCTCGCGGCCGGCCGGGCCTTCGGCCCCCGTCCGCTCGGCCTGCTCTGCGCGGGCTACGTGGAGGTCGTGCGCGGGACGCCGCTGCTCATCCAGGCGCTGTTCCTCTACTACGGCCTGCCCGAGGCCGGCGTCCGCCTGCCCCCGTTCGTCGCCGGCGTCCTCGCGCTCGGGCTCAACTACGCGGCCTACGAGTCCGAGAACTTCCGCGCGGGCCTGCGCGGCGTGCCGCGCGGACAGGAGGAGGCGGCGCTCGCCCTCGGCCTGTCGCGCGCCCAGGCCCTGCGGCACGTGGTGCTGCCGCAGGCGCTCCGGGTAGCGCTCCCGCCGATGACCAACGACTTCATCAGCCTGCTCAAGGACTCCTCGCTGGTCTCCATGATCACGCTGCTCGAACTGACCGGCGCCTACCAGCGCCTGGCCACCCAGCACTACGACTACTTCCTGCTGGGCGCGGTGGTGGCCGCGTTCTACCTGCTGCTCGGCCTGCCCTTCGTGCGCCTCGCGCGCCGGCTGGAGGCCAGGCTGGACCGGGCGCGCTGACGCCGCCTTGCGCTTTGGGCCGCGCCCCCTAGGTTCGCCCGACGATGTCCTTCGCCGAAGTCCACGCCCGGCACTCCTGGGACGGCACGCTGGCCCGCATCGCCGCCTGCTCCGACGGCGACGTGCGGCGGGCCCTCGCGCGCGCCGCCGAAGGTTCGGCGGGTCTCGACGACTTCGCCGCGCTGCTCTCGCCGGCCGCCGCGGAGCGGCTCGAGGAGATGGCCCGGCTCTCGCAGGCCCGGACGGTGCGCCGGTTCGGGCGCACGATGCAGCTCTTCGCCCCCGCCTACCTCTCCAACGAGTGCCAGAACGTCTGCACCTACTGCGGCTTCTCCGCGGGCAACAAGGTGGCGCGACGCACGCTGACGCCGGCCGAGATCCTCCGGGAGGCGGGCGCGCTCAAGCGCCTCGGCTTCGGCCATGTGCTGCTGCTCACGGGCGAATCGACGAAGGTCGCCCTGCCCTACTTCCGCGAGGCGCTCACGCTCCTGCGCCCGCACTTTCCCTCGATCTCCATGGAGGTGCAGCCGCTGGAGACGGAGGAATACGCCGAGCTGCGCCGGCACGGGCTCAACGGCGTCTACCTGTATCAGGAGACGTATCACCGCGAGACCTACGGCACGCACCATCCGAAGGGCCGGAAGTCGGACTTCCTCCACCGGCTCGACGCGCCCGACCGGGTCGGCGCGGCCGGCGTGCACCGCATCGGCCTCGGCGCCCTGTTCGGGCTGGAGGACTGGCGCGCGGAGTGCTTCTTCACGGCGCTGCACCTGGGGTGGCTGGAGCGGAAGCACTGGCGCAGCCGCTTCAGCGTGTCGTTCCCGCGCATCCGTCCGCACGAAGGCGGGCTCACGCCCAAGGTCGAGATGACGGACCGCGACCTGGTGCAGGCGATCTGCGCGTTCCGCCTGCTGCACGGGGAGGTGGAGCTCACGCTCAGCACGCGCGAGAGCCGGCGTTTCCGCGACCACGCCTGCCGGCTCGGCGTGACGTCGATGAGCGCCGGCTCGCGCACGAATCCCGGAGGCTACGCCGAGGGACGCGAGGCCTCGCTGGAGCAGTTCGAGATCGAGGACGACCGCTCGCCGCAGGAGGTCGCGGACATGCTCCGCGCCGCCGGCTACGAGACGGTGTGGAAAGACTGGGACCCGTCCTATGACCGCCCGGAGGCGGTCCTGCCATGAGCGCCCCGCGCGTCTGGCTCGCCGTGACGCCCGCCGAGGGCGCGCGCTCGGTCACGCTGGGTCCGGAGGAATCCGCCCACTTGGTGCGCAGCCTGCGGGCGCGCCAGGGCGACGCGGTCACGCTGCTCGACGGCCGCGGCCTGGTGGCGCAAGGGACGCTCGCGACGGCGGACGCGGACGGCGCGACGGTCACGCTCGCCTCGGTCCGCCATGCGGAACGCCCGCGCCCCACGGTCACGCTCGCGCAGGGGATGCCCAAGGGCGGCGTGATGGACGACCTGGTCCGGACGGCCTGCGAGTCCGGCGCCGCCGCGGTCATCCCGCTCATGACCGCGCGCTGCGAGGTGCGGCTCGACCCGGAACGCGCGGCCGCGCGCCGCGCGCGCTGGACGGTGCAGGCGACGGAGGCCTGCAAGCAGTCGGGCAATCCGTGGCTGACCGAAGTGGCGCCGCCGACGGACGTCCTGCCGTGGCTCGCGGCGCTGGGCCCCGCGCGGGAAGGCGAGCTCCGGCTCACGGGCTCGCTCGAGCCCGACGCCGGACCGGTCGGCGCCGTCAACCTGTCGGGCGCCTCGGCGGTCACGTGGCTCATCGGCCCGGAGGGCGACCTCACGCCGGAGGAGCTGGCGGCCGCGCGCCGGGCGGGCTTCCGTCCGTGCTCCCTCGGGCCCACGGTGCTGCGCGCCGAGAACGCCGCGCTCGCGTGCGTCGTGGCGACGTTCGCGCTCGCGGGACGCGGGCGCTGATCAGGACCGTCGGCCGGGGGCGCGGGCCACGACCGCCTTCATCCGGCGCAGGATCTCCTGCAGGCGCGGGCGCGGGCAGCCGAAGTTGAGGCGCACGTGCCCGGGTCCGCCGAAGTCGGCGCCGTTGCTGAGGCCCACGCCGCCCTTCTCGAACTCGGCATGGGCGTCCTCGAAGCCGAGCGCGGTCACGTCGAACCAGGCGAGGAAGCTGGACTGCGGACGCTGGCGCAGCACGACGCCCGGCATGCCGCGGAGCTCGCGCTCGATGAGGTCGAGGTTGCCGCGCAGGTATTCCACGCACGCCTGCCGCCACGGCTCGCCGTGGTCGAAGGCCGCCTGCGTGGCGGCGAGGCCGAACATGTTCTGGTCGAGCGAGAGCCCCTGGAGCACGCGCCGGAAGCGCGCGCGCAAGGCCGGGTCGGGCACGATGGCGAAGCCGCAGGTGAGCCCGGCGATGTTGAAGGTCTTGCTCGCCGCCATGAGCGTGACGGTCCGGGCGGCGAGGTCCTCGCCGAGCGTCGCGAAGACGGTGTGCTTCGCGGCGGGGTCGAGCACGAGGTCGCAGTGGATCTCGTCGGAGCAGACGGTGAGGCCGTGGCGGCGGACGAGGTCCGCCAGCCGGAGCAGCTCGTCGCGGCCGAAGACGCGGGCCAGGGGGTTGTAGGGATTGCAGAGGAGGAGGACCTTGGCGTGCGGCTGCGCGCAGGCCGCCTCGAGGCGCTCCCAGTCGAAGGTCCAGCGTCCCGCCTCGAAGACCATCTCCAGCTTGATCGGGTTGCGCTCGGAGAGGACGGGCGCCGTCATGAACGGCGGATAGACCGGCACGGTGGTGACGACGGACTCGCCCTGGACGCTGGCGCAGCGGATCGCGGCGTGGATGCCCGGCACGAGCGAGCACATGAAGGTGATCCATTCGGGCCTGACCTCCCAGCCGTGCCGGCGGCGCAGGTGGCCGACGACGGACGCGAACACGGCGTCACGTTGCGCGGGATACCCGAAGACGCCGTGGGCGGCGCGTTCCCGCACGGCCTCGACGACCGCGGGCGGCGAGACGAAGTCCATGTCCGCGATCCAGCAGGGGATCACGTCCCGCCCGGCGTACTTGTGCCACTTGGTGCTGTCCGTTCCCGCCCGCTCGGGACAGGTGTCAAAATCGAAGGCCATCGAAAGGCGAATGGGGTGAACCTTGGATTGAACGGCTGGACGGGCAAACGCATTCTGACGCCATGCGCGTCCGGTCCGCGACTTCCGGCACGTTCGGCGGCTTCCGGGATGCGTCCGGCCGCGCGGGGGAGCCGGCGGGCCTGCCCGAAGCGCTCGACCGCGGCCTGCTCGACCTGCTCCTGCCAAGGGACTGCGCGGTGACGGGCGAGCCGCTCGACGGAGGTCCGTGGCGGCACCTGTCCGAGGTGGGCGCGAACCGCCTGACCCGCATCCACGACCCGCGCTGCCTGCGCTGCGGCCACCCTTACGAAGGGCTCCTGGCGGGCGAGACCGAGTGTCCGCACTGCCGCGATCTCCGGCCCGCCTTCGGGCGCGCGGTCTGCGCCTTCCGGGCGGTGGGAGCGGCCCGCCGTCTCATCCATCGCATGAAATACTCCGACGCCCCGTGGCTGGCGGAGGACCTGGCGGACGCCGCGCTGGAGGACGAGGTCTTCCGCCGACATCTGGCGGGCTCGGTCCTGGTCCCGGTGCCGTTGCACGGGTCGCGCGCGGCCGAGCGCGGCTACGACCAGGCGCTCGTGGTGGCGCGGGCGCTGGCGCGGCGCGCGCCGGGCTGCTCGCTGGCGCGGCTGCTGCGGCGCACGCAGGACACGCCCACGCAGACGCGGCTCGGCCGCGCGGAGCGACGGCGCAACGTGGCGGCGGCCTTCACGGCGACGGGCCGGCCGGACGCCGCGGTCCGTCACGTGGTCGTCGACGACGTGCTGACCACGGGGGCCACGCTCTCCGCGTGCGCCCGCGCGTTGCGCCGGGCGGGGGCGCGCCTCGTGGACGCGGCCGCGCTGGCCCACGGCTGACTCACTCCGCCAGCGCGGCCGTGAGGACGTCGGGCGCGACGCCCATGCGGCGCAGGACGAACTCGCGCATGTCCGCCGCCAGCGGCGCGGCGAAGGTGCGCGTCAGGGCCGGGGAGCGGAAGTCCAGCCGGCTGGCGTGCAGGGCCTGCCTTCCGAAGTCCAGCTTCGCGGCCAGACGCGGCGTCCACCCGTGCGCGATGAATTCCAGGAACAGCGTGTCGTCGCCGCCGTAGATCTTGTCCCCCGCCACGGGATGTCCGAGCCATTGCGCGTGCGCGCGGATCTGATGCTTGCGGCCCGTGTGCGGCTGCACGCGCGTGAGGGTGTAGCCCCCGGCGGCGACCAGCGGCTCGAAGAACGTCGCGGCCGGCAGCGAGCCGGGGCCGGGACGGACCGAGGTCTTCACCACGACCTCGCTCGTCTCGTCGGGCCCGAGCGGCTGGTCCACGGTCACCGGCTCGCGCAGCTCGCCGCGCAGCAGCGCATGGTAGGTCTTGAGCACGAGCCGGCGCTCGATGGCCGTCTGGGCCGCCGAGGCGGCGGCGTAGTGCTTCGCGATGAGGATGATCCCGCTGGTCTCGCGGTCCAGGCGGCTGACGAGGTGCGAGACCTCCATCCGGCGCCATTCCTTGACGGCGCCGACGAGCGAGGACCAGGGGCCGTCCTTGGACGGGTGGCAGACGAGCCAGCCCGGCTTGTCGAACGCGAGGTAGTCGTCGTCCTCCTCCAGCAGCCAGCCGGGCAGGTCGGCCGGATCGACCTTGGGCGGCTCGGCGCCGGGCGGGACGAACTTCCAGTCGCTCATCGCGGCGGCAGGAGGCGGTCCTGCAGTCCGTCGCGGTGACGGCCGGAGTGCCGCGCGATGACCTCGCCCACGAGGTAGAGCGAGCCCAGCGCCACGACGACCTCGCCCGGCGCGGCGCACGCGCCCGGCGACGGGAAGAGTTCCGCCGTGCGGGCCACGGACGCCTCGCCCTTGAAGTCGCGAGGCACGAGCGCGAGGAGGTCGGCGGGATCGCAGGCGCGTTCGTCGTCCGGCCGCACGAAGATCAGGCGCGCGGCGTGCCGGGCGGCGGCTTCGACGAGCGGCCGCGCCCGCGCCGCGCCCAGCGCGCCGAGGACGACCGTGGGCGCTACGAGGTCCGCCAGCATCGCCGCAGCCGCGCGCGCCCCCTCCTCGTTGTGGGCGCCGTCGACGAGGAGGACGCGGCCGTCCGCCAGCGGGAGCCGCTGCCAGCGGCCGGCCCAGACCGTCTCGCGCAG
>JACCDW011694411.1_pt1 | contig 17046 bp, 9 predicted proteins | sample 7449781 | NCBI WGS metagenome assembly JACCDW01 (sample SAMN15323449, study PRJNA562643) | freshwater metagenome | isolation source: river surface water | place: USA:Blue River Watershed | collected 2017-08-18
CGCGCCAAAGAGTTCATCACCAAGTCTGGCGGCGACCCTGTCAAGATGATGGAGTTGCGCAGTGCGCACTACGATTCCTTGGTGCAAAACGATCCCGATACGTACGGCAAGTACGCTAAAGGTTGGAGTAACCGTTTGGCAGATTTGGCCACATCAGTAATTCCGTCGGCTAATGCGGCCGGGTTGGACAGGTCGATCCCTACTCCGGTAAATACAAAAACTCCGGCACAGCCGCCCGCTCCCCAAAGCCGTTCTCAATGGGAGGCTATTGGCGATGCCGCCCGTGGTATTGTTGGAGCAGGTGAAACTGCGTTGCAGTACGGTACTGGGCTGTTGTCAATTCCTACTGCCGGAGCGTACTCACTGTATCGCCGTGCCGTGTATGGTGACGATCCTGAAAAAGTGTTCCGTGAAGCCGCTGGTTCGGTGACTTATCAGCCTCGGTACGAGGCTGGCACCGAGATGTCTGAACGTTTTGGCCGTACGTTGGAAGACCTAAAGATTCCCGGTTACATGCCGATGGTTGGTCCTCGTGCTCCGCGCTCCAAGCCCGGCCCCGCCGCCGCTGACCTTGCCGCTATTGCCGCCGAACGTGAAGCCCAAGTGGCTGCCCCTCGCTTGGCTGGTCCTACAACCGACAAGACCATGGTGCAGAAACCGGGCCAAGCACCTGTCAAAGATGCCAATCTGGTTCGCCAACAACTGGAAGACATTGAAGGTGCCAAGGCTTGGCGGCAAGCCGCTGATGAGGCCAAAAAACGCGAAGGTCTTGGGTCTTTGGCCGACGAACAGGCCAAGTTGGTTCAACAAGCGCAAGAAGCCCAACGTGCTCGTTTGGTGGGTGCTGGAGCAACCGTTCCCGGCCAAGTTGCTCCTTATGGTGCGGGGCCGGGTATTGGGGCAGTTTCGTTAGGAAGTACCGATGCCGGGGATTACTCTGCGTTTGGTCAAGAAACCGACCCCATGGCCAAACTTAAAGGTGGCGTGCAAGACCTCCAACCCGCCACGCAACAAGCGATGGCGCAAGCCCCCGAAACTGCTGGAGGCAAAGGTGGTTTGGAGTCTTTGTTCAGCAACCCGTTGTTCTTGATGGGCGCCCGTATGGTGGCTGGGACCAGCCCGTTTGCCTTGCAAAACATCGGTCAAGCCGGTATTGGTACCGCCGCCGATTTGGCCGCACAACGCAAAGCCGAGCGCGAAGAAGACTACTACAGCGCACTGGCGCAACGCGCAAGGTCGCTGGCCAAGACCGAAGGTCTCACAGGCAACACACAGTTGGCGTATTTCCTTGGTTCTGGCGATACAACAGAACAGCGGGTCAAGAGTGGTCTGCCTGTGTTGACGGCCATGAACAGCCAAATGAAAACTTTGGAACTTAATGCCGAACAACAGAAAAACTACTGGGATTACGTGACCAAAACCATACAAGGTGGCGGCACACCGTTTGATCCCAAAACATGGGCGCAACAGTCTCGCGCATTGACGGCTTTTATAAATCCTCGTGGTGTGAATACAATTGCGGAAGGGCAGTCCGTTTACGGACGTTGATTCAACAGTGGCAGTAGCAAGGCCGGTTTGCCACCGGCGTGAAAATTGAGGTGTGACATGGCCAAGTATGTGGAACTTCCAGACGGCAATTTGTTTCCAGTCAAGGAAGGCGAGACGCTTGATGCGGCAATGGAAGAGGCGTACCGGCTACACCCTCAAGCCTTTGGCATGATGCCAGAGGAAAAGCCCGCCCCCAAAGGCTCCAAGATCAAAGACTTGGCAACTGAGTTTGGTCAGTCTGCCCTTGGGTCCACCAAAGCCCTGACCGATATTTTTGGCGCTGAGAACGTTGCCTCCCAATTTTTGGAGCGCAAAGCCAAAGCAATGGGCGAGGGGCTATCGCCTGAACGCAAAGCCGAACTTGCCGCCCAGCAAGAGCGCATGCGCCAAGCCGAAGCCACCGGCAGTATGCTGGAAGAACTCAAGGCGGGCGCACAAAACGTTGCCGAAGCCCCCGTTTCTGCTTTGGCGCAGGCTACCGGTTCACTCGTTCCTTATGCGTTGACCAGCATTGTGGGCACAGCCGCCCGTTTTTTGAAGTTGGCTCCTGCCACGGTGCAGACTCTGGAAGGTTTGTTGAGCGTCAAAAATGTGGCCACCGCCCAAGGCGTAGGCGCGGTCAAAGGGTCAATCTACGATGCGGTGTACCAGAAAGAACTGGAGGCCAGCAACAATCCCGACTTGGCCGCTCGCAAGGCTGAACTTGCCCAGAACTATTTGGGTAAAAACATTGACCAGATTGTGGTTGGTGGTGGCCTTGGCCGTCTGGCCGGTAGTGTGGGTGCCGAGCGTTTGCTGACAAAAGCCGGAGTGGCACAGGCGCCGCAGGCGATGATTCCTCGTATTGCTGGTGCAGGCTTGCAAGAGTTTTTGACAGAGGCTCCGCAAGGCGCTCAGGAACGGCTGGCCGCAAACTTGGCCAGTCAACGTGCAGGCTTCGATGTGCCTACCATGCAGGGTGTTGTGGGCCAAGGCGTTCAAGAAGGCTTGATGGGCGTATTGGGCGCCGCCCCTGTTGCCGCGCTCCGTGGCCCCGGTCGGGGGGCCCCAGAGGCAGGTCTGCCTGCGGCAGAGCCGGAAGTACCCACCGCTCCCGAAGCACCGCAACTGGCGTTGCCTGCCCCAGCCGTCAAACCAGAAGAAATTGAAGAGCCGACGGTTGTCAAAACCAAACGCGAGCGAGAACTGGACATTCGCAAAGCCAAGCAGGCCGAGATGGAAGGCTTTGGCAAACCGGGCAAGATTGAAGAACCTGCTCCGGAGATGACGTACGCTGAGTACACAGGCTACCTGAACCAACTGCGTCTTGTGAAACAACGCCGCGAAGATTTGGCTACCCAAGCCCAAGGCGTCACCGATCTGAATCAGATTCAGCAACTTGCAAGGCAAGACGCGCAACTCCAAAAAGCACAGACTGAGTTGGAGAAACTGACTGCCAAAGAGCCCGTCAACACGGCCAAACTGTACGAGACCCAGAAGCGGTTGGTTAAAGAGTTGGAAACCGCCAAAGAAAACGGAGATTTGGCCGCACAGAGCCGGATTGCCAAGCGGCTTGCCGATATGGGCATGACATCCACGAGGCTCGAACCACAGCCCGAACAGTTGTCGTTTGATCTTGACTTGACCCCCAAAGGGGTGAGCGGGGAAGAGACCCGCGCTCGGTACTACAAGCCCGGTGCGCCTGAAGCCGAGGCAGAAGAAGCCGCATTTTTGGCCGAACAACCCGCACCCAACGCATGGGATGCGTATCGTGCTGAACTTCAACGCCGCCAAGAAGAAGCCACAGGCAAAGAAATTGCCGCCATGGAAGCCGGTCGTTTGGAGACTGGCAAGACCGTGCAGGGGGATTTGTTTGGCGAGACAGCGACCAAGGCCGTTACTGGTGGCCGCAAAGAAGAGCGCCCGTCTGAAGCCCAGACTGTTGCCGCCCTGCGCATTGCTCGCATCACGGGTAACCGGGAACAGGCCAGCAATTTGGTAGAAACCCTAAGAGATATTCGGGAAGAACAGAAAAAACCTGAGCGGGGGATTACGCCTGAAACTGCCGAGGCGCTCACCGGAGGTCGTACACCCATCCGTGCCAACATGCAAACGCAAGCCGCAGATGCCCGCGCTACTGCTTTTGCTGACATTGTCAATTTGATTTCCAAGTACAACCGTGGTCTGGCCAAGCCTGAAGAGTTGCAAGACGCCAGAAACCGCCTGTTGGAGAACTTGGTCAACGACGTGGAAGCGACCACAGGCAAACCCATGGCAGAGCCTGAGCGCCTGCAAATGGAGCGCGATGCCAACCGTCTGCTCAATGAGATGGTGGCTCGCTTTGGTGACACCCGCAACATGTCTATGAAGCCCGGAGTCAAGCGTCCGATGTTTGTGTTCCAGCAAACATCAACCGGCGAGTTCATGAAAGGTGAAGTTCCGGGGGCAGGGTTCCCAACTGTTGAGTCGGCGATTCCCGGCATGCAGACTTTTGGCAATCCGTTTGCCGCATCTATGTCGATTAAAGAAGGCATTGATGAGTTGCGCAACAAAGCCGTGGGCGTTACCGAAGGTCCAACTTTTACCACCACCTTTACTCCGCAGACCACTACCCCGAACATGTTGTTGTCGGAGTTGGATCAAGCGTTTGCTCGTGGTGAAGAAGGCTACGACACGGACACTCGCAACACGCTGTTGCAGGTTGCCGACAATCTGAACGCGATTAGTGCAAACCCTGATAACCGCAGTGTTGTGGCAGACTGGACATATCGCACTCGGATTGGTCAATCCAGTCCTGAGCGCACCCAAGAAGTAAAAGACATTCTGCGTGATCTGGAGCAGGCCAAGCGGTCTGAGACAGAAACCTTGCCGTCAGGCGAAATTCGCCGTGCCCAGCAAATGGAGATCAAGACCGGCGAAGAGCGCGGCAAAGTGTTTGCAACGCCTGCTGAGTTTGAACAGTATCTGGCAAGCGACGCGCTCCAGCAGTTGCGTTCGGACATGAAGATCAGCGGCCCAACGCTTTCTCGTTTGGTTGCTCGTCTCAAACCCTTCCAAGACCGTGCGGCAAAACTGCGCGAAGAAGGCGAACTGTACGTTGAAGAGTGGAACCGCTTGTTTGCTCTGCGCCGCAAACAACTGGACGAGTTGTCCACTTTAAGTCAGGAAGAACTGGCCGCACAGACCAAACAAATCGAAGCCGCTGAAAAATTGGTCGAAGAGGCTCGTGCTCGACTGACTGCCATGGAGACACGGCTGGACGAAGAATTGCGCGGTTTGGACATTGCCTACCAAGACGCCGCGCTGAAGTTTGAATTCAGCGTCAAGACTTCGGAAGACATTACCAAAGCAATCCAAGCCAACATTGAACAGTTTGACAGCCGAGTCAGCAAAGCAATGAGTGACTTGGCAAACGCCAAAGAAGACCTGTCTCGGTACGTCAAGTCGTCGCATCCGCTTGAAGCCAAGCCCATTCGTGGCACGGAAAAAATTGACAAAACCATGGCGGACTTGGAGAGCCGCTTGCCTACGGCCGATACGGGCGTTTTGTTTTTGCACAACCGTGTGGTTGACGCCACCAGAGCCTTGCAACGCGCCTTTGGCGTAGCCAACGCAGACCGCCGTATTTTGGCCTTTTTACAAAAAGACCTTGATCTGCAAATACAGTTGTCGGAAGAAGCCGCCGCCATGGACACGGCGGCTAAAAACATGATCAACGCGCAGATGGCGTTGTACGAAGCCAAGGACCGGCAAGAGCGCAGTACCAAGAACAAAAAAGAACGCGAAGAAATTCAAGGCGAAATTAAAAGCGCCAACGAGATGCTGGCGGAAGAAAAAGCCAGACTGCAAGAAATTAACGATGCCATTTCTGACATTGAAAAAGACCTTGGTTTTACCACGCAGACCATCAACCACCGCATATCCGAGGTGCAAAGCCGCGTAGCCGTGTCTCTCAAACGCGCAACTACTGCCGAAGCCGACATGGCAGACATGGCAGAGCCGTTGATGACTGCCGCACAGAAGATTGAGAACACCGCATCTCGTGCGTACGATGCTTTTATCAAACGTCGCGAAGCCGCCTTGCGTGTGCGGGAAGAAACAACGGCAGAAAAAGAAGCCCGGGACAACGAACAACGCCGCCTTGAGAACGAGATGTTGGAGCGTCTGGCCGCAATGCCGGGCGAACGTGTCAGTTTTGAGTTGCGTCGTCGTTTGCTTGAGCAATCTGGCACCAGCGAGGAAGCAATTGGCGAGTTGATGGACGCCGCTGAAGATGCGCAACAAACTTTGGATCGCATGAAAGAAGCCGATGTCAAGTTGGCGGAAAAAATCGACGCACTCAACAAAGACATTGCCAAACTGGAAAAACAAACAGCGGCTGAACCACGCACATTCCAGAAGAAATTGGAGAAACAGTCGCGTCTAGTAGAACTTAACGGTTTGAAGGAACAGCGCGACGCCATGCTCAAAACCCGCGAGCAGTTGGCCAAAGGCATGCCTGAGATTGAAAAGGCAATTGCTGATGTTGACGCCCAGATTCCAAAACTGCTGGTCGAAAAAGACTACATTGAGAACACCATTTTGTCGGCAGACCCCGAAGTCAGAAGCAAGACTTTGGAACGTTTGGAAAAAACCATCACGCAGTCTGCTGAAGGCATGAAACGGGTGCAGACCAAACTGGCAAGCATGGTACCGCCAAAGGCAGGCGCATCTGAAGAGACGGTTAAAAAATACAAAAGCCTGCGCAAGTCTCGCCAAAATGATTTGAGCCGATACAAGCGTGAGTACAACGATGCCGTTGCCAAGCGCGATGCTATGCGCGGTGTCGAGCGCGAACAGTTACCAGTTGAGCCTTTGGCTACAGAACCTGTGGTTGCTGGCACCCGTCTTGGCGCACGGGTAAAAGGCGCTGTAACGAAAAAAGCCGTGCAGGCTGGCAATATCCGCACAGGAGAGTTGACCACAACCGGCGAACGCAAACTGTCAACCCGCAACAAACCTGTTCAGTCTGGCCAGAAAAAGCGTTTAACAACCGCGCAAGTGATGAAAGCGGTTAATGAAGATGTTTCGTTTGAGCAGGCTATGTTGGCCAGCGATGAAATGGAGACTCGGATTGCCAACACCAGTGCCGCTCGTGATGCCGCACAGGCGGCGGGTGACACAGAACGCGCGGGCGAACTTGACAGAAAACTGGACAGCATGAACAAAGTGTTGGACAAACTTCAAGTAAAAGCCGCTAAAGGTATTAAAGCACCGACAAAAGTGCTGGGCGCAGAAGACTATGAGAACTTCCCTGAGTTTTACGAAGGGCTTGGCACCGCCTACCGCGACACCAATGTGACTGATGCGTCGCCTGTAGTCAAAGACTTTTTGCGCAAGGACAACTTGGAAGCCGCTTTGCGACAACTGGTTAAAGGGGCGCAGACTGGGTTGTTGCGTGAGCACGCACAGAAGGTTTTGCCCTACATCAAAGACACCAAAGTTGTTATCAAACCTAATTTGACTTTGCGTGGTGAAAGCGTACCGGCGTACTACGACCCTACGTCCAACACCATTTTCTTTGACCCTCGTGGAATGTCTGAAGAAAACATCGTCCACGAAGCCGTTCACGCCGCTACTAAAGGTGTGTGGGAGACGCCTGACAGCCAACTGACTCAAGTACAGCGCAATGCCAAGGCTGAGATCAGCGCCATGTACAAGGCGGCGGTTGAGAACACCGCCCTCAAGGGCGAGTACGGGCTGAAGAACGCAGAAGAGTTTATGTCGGAGATGCAGTCTAACGAGCGTTTCCGTGCCGCTGTGGATAACAAACCTTGGTTGTCACGTTTCTTCTCTGCTTTGAGGCGCCTGCTTGGGTTCAGCCCGAAAGAGTCCGAGAGCGCCAAAGCATCGCGCTTGATTGAGCAACTGTACAGCCCGTCCAGAGCCTTTACGGCGGAGGCAGTAGGGGCGGCACCAACGGCAAAACCCGCCACCAAACTGGAACAGTTTGCCGCCGACATGATTGCCCAGCCGCAGACACTGCGCCAGCGCGTGGGCACAAACCCTTCGCTCGAACTGGAGATGCAAGGCGTTGACATGCGGGCGGGTTTGCGTGAAGTGCTCAAGCACGGCGACGACAAGTTGTTCAAACAAGCCATGTACAGTGTGCTCAAGGCCGATCAAAAGATGCCGCAGGTCTACACGGTACTGAACAGCGGCCCGTTGCAGTTGTACAAAGACGACAAAGGTTTTATTGGTATTCGCAGTACCAACAAAAACTCCGGTAAAGAAGTGTTTCAGGCTATAGCCGACGTCCCTTTGTCCAGCGGCAAAGCCAAGGTTGACGTAGCCACCGCTTACATGGTGGCCCAGCGTGCGGTGAACAAGTCTGGCCAAATCGACACGAACAAGTTGCTGGGTCTAGACGAAGCCCGTGTGCGTGAGGTGCTGGCCGAGGTTGACCGCAACCCCGCGTTGAAGAAAGCGTTGGAGAATGTCCGCGCCAAGTACAACGCTTACAACAAGGGCATGATTGACTTTGCCGTGGCCACAGGCGCCATGACTAAAGCGCAGGGCGACGAACTCACCGCATCTGGCGACTACGTGCCTTTCTATCGTGTGACTGAAAACGGCATGGCCGAATTGGTGTACGGCGACAACACCATCATCTCCATTGGCGACATCCGTAACCAGCCGTACCTTGCGCAACTCAAAGGCGGACCGCAACGAATTCTGCCGTTGAACGAGTCGCTGTACCAGAACACGCTATTGCTGACCGACAAGGCGTTGACCAACTTGGCCGCTCGTAATGTTGCGTACGGCATGCAGGCACTGGGCAACGGCAAAATGCCTATTCACAAAGGCGCTGGGCCTGCTGATCCCGCTGTCATTCGGTTTAGCCAAGAGCCTGACCCTAAAGACCCGGATGACAACGGCAAGCGTTGGCTGAAAGTCGAAACTAAAGGAACGCTGGCTGAAGGCGTGCCTGCTGAACTGGTGGTCAAGAGCCTTGAAGGTGCCCACTTGCCGTTGCCTGCGTTCTTGAAAGCCGCTGGCGCGTTCTCGGATGTGTTGCGTTCCGGCGTGACGCGCATGCCGCCTTACATCTTGCGCCAGTTGATTCGTGACCCGATGGCGGCAACATTCACAGGCGGTCTGAACTACGGACCCCTCACTGCCGTTCTCAAGGCCGGTACTGAGTTCATGAAGCAAAGCGCGGGGCGCAGTGAAAGTGCCGCCAAACTGCTGGAGAAAGGGCTGATTCAGAGCAACATTTTTGCCGGTGATGCGGACGACATGTCCAAGATTGCCCTCCAGATTGCCAGCGGCAAAGACCAAGCGGCGTACGAGAAATTGTTTGCCGCGCTTGATCGGTACGCTTTGCGTGCAGACGCATCTACACGTGTGTTGGTGTACGAGAACGCGCTGAAAAACGGGCTGTCAGAAGTCGAAGCCGACATGATGACCATGGAGTCCATGAACTTCTACAAGCGCGGTTTGAACCCGGCGGTGCAGTATGCCAATCGTTTGTATCCGTTCTTGAACGCACAGATTCAAGGTTTGAACGTGTTGGTCAAAGCCTTCCGTGGCAACATGCCGTTTGAAGAGCAGTTGAAGATCAAGCAGAAGTTCTACAACCGCGCCATGTTTTTGTTTGCCACCGGCCTTGTTTATGCGCTGGCCATGGATGACGATGAGACATTCAAGAACGCTCGCCCGCGTGACAAGTACTCGAACTTCTTCTTGCACTTGCCGGGAGTGGACGAGCCGGTCAAGATTCCGATCCCGTTCGAAGCCGGTTATTTCTATTCGGTGGCGGTGGCGTTGGCTGATGCCATGAAGAAAGAAACCAACACCCAAGAGCAGTGGCAGGCTTTGCGCGACATGTTCTTGAACTCGATCCCCGGCTGGTCGTCGGCGGGTGTGCCCCAGATTGTCAAGCCTGTTTTTGAAGTGTTCACTAACAAAAACTTCATGACTGGCAACGCCATTGAGACCGCCCGCATGGAAGGCAAAAACATCACGGAACGGTTTAACGCAGACACCACTGAATTTGCCAAGGGCTTGAGCAAGGCACTCCCTCTGCTGTCCCCGGTGCAGATTGAGCACATTGCTCGTGGGTATCTTGGCGTGGCTCCAATTGCGGCCATGGGCGCCATGAACAGCATGTTGCGTTCTCCCACCGCTGGCGAAGCCCCCGAGCGCCGTCTGTCGGAAACGCCTGTGGTCGGCTCTTTGTTCCAAAGAAAGTTTGGTGGTGCCGACGCAGATGTCATGTACCGCATGTCCAAAGAAGCCATCGAAGCCAAAGACACGTTCAACGCCATGCGCAAGGCAGGCCGGATGGATGACGCCAAAGAGTTCTTTGAGAGCCACCGAGCAGAGATCGTCAGCGCATCTGCCGCAGGTTCTTATCGACAGGCTGTAGGGCGCTTGAACACGGATGCCGACAGGGTTCGTAGCCGTGCAGACCTCTCAGCCGCCGAGAAACGCCAGCGCCTTGACGAGATTGACGCCAAAAAACAAGAGATGGCCAACCGGTTTATGGAGCGGTTCCGAGCAATCAGCGATAGAACCACACCCCAATAAGGCCGTTTTTAATACCGACCTTGGTCTTGGCGTTGAAGATGCGGTGGCGCAGGGCTTCGGCAAGCCCGGCCTGCCGCACTTCCTCGGTGTTGAGGCAGGGGACGAAAAACCCCTGCCCCCTACTCACGCGATGCCACGGGAACAAGCGGCTGTAAGAGGACATCATCCACCTCGTTGATGCTACGGCTGATCTTCATGGCTGGCACCCGCATGGGTGGCCCATCAGTCTTGGCCAGCATGTCTTTGCGCTGGATGTGACTGACGCTGAAAGTCTCGCTCAACTGCTGTTTGAAGGTGTTATAACTGAAACTCATATTGGAGCAGTATGACCGCAACAGCCGTTCCTCGATGTAGAAGTCGATCTGGCCAACAACCACGCCGTGCTCGACCCGGCCCATGACCTCGGACTTGGTGGTGTTCTTGCCAACCAGCGACCCATCGCTGAAGGCGGCACCGATGCCAGCGGCCTCGCCGTAGCGCACGACCACAAACTTGCCTTGGTACTCTTGCACGTATGCGTTGAGCAAATCCTCGGCTGTGCGGCGACCGCCCACGATACTGGCGCGTTGGCTCACGAACGTGTGGTGCAACTCTTTGATCACCTCGGTCAGCGGAATGTCCACCAAGCCAGCGTGTTGGCTGTTGAAGAGGATGCCAGCGGCAATGATCGTGCCTGCACCGGCCATCCAGAACCGCTCGTCGTTGGGAGCCTTGAACTCGGTGTACATCTGCTGGACTGTTTTGGGCACCATCGTGCGCAGATAGTCGATGTTGGCCACCATGTAGCGCACCAGCACATCGCCAGCCACCGCATAGTTGTTTTGGAGCGACTTGATGATCTCGATCTCCTCGGCATCCCACTCCAGTTTCTCGTCCATGGCCATCTCGATCAGGCGGCGCAGTTCACCCTCGGAAGAGTGCAAGCGGGTGCTGGTCATGTAGTCCACGGCTGGGCGGTTGGAGGACATCAGCGCAAAGGACGCCCATGTGGACAGGTTCAGGCGCTCTCGGTTGGTGCCCGACTCCATGCGCTCCTTGCCCCGGCCCTCAGACATGCTGAACAGGAAAGCGGGGAACCACTCAAAGTCCACCCGGTTGTTGGTGGTGATCTCGTCCGTGATCAGGGGCATGCTCCGTAGTAACCCTAACCTTTGTTGCATGGCCACGGCTGATGTGCCAGAGCCTGTGCGGTAGTGGATCGGATGACCCCAGATGGATGCGGCGGCATCCAGCGCAAACGATTTGCCTGTGCCTGACTCAGCCGAGGTGACGTGCATGGTGACACCAAACAGACCCGTGAAGCGCATCAGGGGCGCGGCGGCACCGGCGAGCAAAACGGTCAAGTGCTTCCACATCTTGCGCCGAATCATCATCTGGATGACCTTGCGCCAAGCATCGAGCGACCCCGTGGGTTTGGTGTTGGCCACGATGTTCTCAAGCCCCGGCATGGGCACGACCACTGGGTCGGCGTTGGGGGTGTATATACATCCAGCATATACAAACGAGTCGTCGTCTTGCCAGCCGTAGGAGGAGGGGATTTTGATGGGGTTCTTCTCAACGCTCAGGCGTTCAACGCTTGCGCGGACATAGCCGTAGAGGTTGTTGTCGTTGCCTGCCCCAAAGGAGGCCATGATGTTCTGGCTGGCGAGATGCTTGATCGTCTCGTCCTTGCTGGCCATGCACTTCTGAGGCACCAGAACCTCTTGCACGCCGGTCTTGCGCACCGCCAGAAAGTGCACCTCGTGGACACCGCCACTGTTCAGAATCTCAACTGGGAAAAAGTCGTAGGGCAAAAGCATTAAATGCTTCTTAGTCTTGTTGCCCTGATCGTCGGTGTCTTCCTTCTCCATGAACACACCGCCTTGTTTGCCGTACGCGAACCCGTATGGGGCTTCTGGGCGCAGGGTTCTGGTGGGCTGGGCGGCAGTATCGGACTCGACCACGACCTCGACTGGCTCGGTACTTGTGGCGGTCTCGCGCCCCCAGATCAGTGGGTTGGTAATTTTGCCCCTGTGGGGACAACTGCCACAGACCCCGGGGTTGGCATCGTTCATGGCCTCGCATGAGTACGGCCCCTTGATCTCATGCAGTTTCTGGTGCATCCGATCGTGGGTGTACGGGTGCATGTCACTGAGCCACACGCCAGCCTTCTCACCATCCACGCAGACCTTGGTCCAACTGAGCAGGCCACGCCAGAGCGGCTCCATGCCATCGTCTGATGCGTTCTCGATGTAGTGGGAAATCTGCCCGCAACCGTTGCCGTTTTTGGTCTTGAGCAAAATGGTTTTGAATCGCGTGACGCTGTTGCCGATCAGCGCCTGCGCCGTGGATGAAAGAGGACTGACACTAGTTGGCCGTTCTCCGGCCAGCACCAAAGAAGATGTGGAGGGTGCGGGTTGCTTGACGAACTCACGCCCAAACCCTTGGGCGGTCAGCACAGCATCGAGGTCGTCAACGGCGAAGCGGTTGCCTTCTGACAGCAGTCTTACACGGGTGGCTTCTCGCACGGCCTTGCCGTTCTTGACCCCGGTATTGGTGGTGTCGAACACACGCAGAACACGGGACGCATCGCCCGTCACGGCGTTGTCAATCTTCAAGCCTTTGGCGTTGCACAACTCTTTGAACCGCTTGGCCAGCGGATACCAGTCCTCCTTGAACAGCATGCGATCGAGCGGCCAGTAGGCATGGATGCCACCGCCAGAGTGCACGAGCCACGGGTCGCCAAGGGCAGACAGACCGGTCTCTTCACAGAAATCTGCCAACGCCTGCGCCGCCGCCTTGGCGCTGGGGTACGACTTGGGCTTGATGTTGCCCTCCTCGTCAGCGATGTCCTTGGGGTGGTTGCAGTCAAGGTCTACGGCCAGCACTTGGCTGGCATGCATGTTGTCTTTGGTTCGGTTCTCGTCCGTGCCAAAGGTGCCAAGGGCGAAGTAGGTGTCGTACCCCTTACCTGCCCACTTCTCTATCGTCGGGATAATCGCATCAAGTGTCTCTCCAAATACATGTTGTTTTTTCTTTGTTGTCAGTTCGACCGCACAATAGTACCCGTTACCCGGGGACGGCAGAACCTCCGCTAGAAACTCAAGCGGTGTCATGGCGTTCCTTCGGGATCAGTGGGGGATGTGCTCGGAGAGGTCGGTAACAGTGCCTTTGAGTTCGGCGTTTTCGTCCAGCAGTCGTGCGATGCGAGTGCACAACTCCAGAATCATGGGGTTCTCGTTTTCGATGTACGCCTGACGGATCAGTTCTTCGTCTGTCAAGTTGGCAAGTTGTACTCGTGACATATTTTTCTCCATGCCTCGTCAGCGGTGCGCGAGGACTTCATGATCAACAACAGCAATTCGACTCTGTTCTGGTAGGCGACAAAGACATCTTTGCCCACGAACCAGTTGTACACAGTCTGGCGGGTGACACCAAGCGCCTTGGCGATCTTGGTGACAGGGAAATCGAGATGGATCGCCCATCGACCCAACTGGTTGCCCGGGGTCTTGGGTGCGGCCATCACGGCGTCGATTGTTTTTTGTGAGTAAGACATTTTTGGTTGGGTGGGGGTACTCGCTACGTCTGGTCGTGGGGGATTCCTCCCCCCGTTCTCCAGCATCCGCTTTCCCCCCGATCTCCTTACTTCTTGGTGGCCAGTAAAATGCAGGTCGCATTACCAACCTGATCTTGGTCGTACAGGGCGCAAGACGCCACCATCGGGTCAGCGCCGTTCTTCACGGCGGCTTCCCACTTGGCACGGCGATCCATGTTTCCCGCAGTACAAGAGCCGATCATGGTGATGAGCACCACCACTGCGGCCCACAGAAAATGACGGCTGTCAATGTCGCTCATCATGGCTCACCTCACTCATCGTCCCAGTCAGCCACGATGTCAGCCAGTTTGGATTTCTTGGCAGGAACAGCGTTGGGCTTCTCGGCAGATTTGCGAACTTCAGGCTCGTCGTTCTCGTCGGCAACGGGCTTGGTCTTGGGAGCCTTGGCCGCTTTGGGTGCGGGGGCTTCCTCTTCCTCGTCTTCAGGCTCGACCTTGGGCGCGGCTTTGGTGGGCTTGCCCGGAATCACCATCGGCTCGGCTTTGGGCTTGACACCATCGGCCTGCGCCACCGTCATGGTGATCGCACGCTTGGCGTCATCGCTCTCGCCTTGGCGTTGCACGACTTCGTACTCGTCTTCTTCCAACCAGCGCACAGGCGTGAAGAACAGTTTGGGGGACTCAGCCTTGGTGTCGAACTTCATGCGGGTGACAATCTGCTCGGGGTTCACAGGCGGGGTCTGCACCGCGAGGAAGCGGGCATAGGCTTGCAAGGGGCGCTTGTCGCCTTCTTCTTTCCCGAAGATGCTCGTGGCAGGGAGTGTCAGTTGCAACACATCACCACTGGGGTTGTTCTCCAGCACAACGGCCAAGCGTTGTTGATAGCGGCAGGCACGGCTGTTGCCGTTGCCCGAGCCTGCTTCGTTCTGGGGACAGCCCATGCAGGTTTTGTTTTGCGGTGCCTTGATGGAAGCGTCAGGCTTCTCACCATCGTTGCTCCAGCAGTCGGGACCGCTGATGCGCTCGGGATCGTACGCACCTTCGTAGTAGATGCGGCTGACTTTGGGAGCGGCTTTGACGATGATGACATCGAGGTGGCGGTCATCAATCGAGGCAATCTCTTTGCCGCCAGCGACGAGTCGGAAGACCCCGCCTTTGATGGAGATGCGTTTGACGGACGACCCAGTACCGCCGCCGGTCAGGGCTTTGGCGGTGTCAGACAACTCGTTGTTACGAGCGAAGGCGGGAACATTGGAAGACGAAAAAAGCGTGATATTACTCATGGTTGACTCACTTTGACTTGGTTACACGGATGTCGAACTCGGTGTACGAGTTCAGTCCCGGAGGTACTACTCCGGGGTTCTCTTCGAGGAATGTCGCCATGTTCGACTGGGCGATGCGCTTCTCCAGCAGATCAACGACTTCATGCTCAAGAATAAACTTCTTGAACGAGTCCCAGTCCTGCGTGTTGTAACGCGTCTTGGTCGAGAGGGTGACAGTCCCAAAAGATGTGTTGACAGACTTCAGGCCGAGCGCCTTCATCTGATCCTTGATGGCAAACCGCACTTCGTCTTGCTGTGCCTTGAGTGCCTCCACCTTCGTGTCGTACTCTTTGGTCAGCGCCTCGATCTGCTGTTTGATCTTGGTATGGATTTTCACGAGGCGATCAATTGGGATCACCTCAACTTCAGTTTCACTCATTTGCTTTCTCCTGTTGTGTTTGTCTAGAGTTAGACAGTGTACATGGTTTTTTGGCTTTTGCAAGCACCTCCTTTCAGGGTTTTAACCCGTTGTAAATTTCTGCGGTGAACATCTCTGTCAGAAGATCGTTGTCATCGACTTTGGCGGTGAGCGCCTTAAACATTTTGCGTTCAATCGGCGAACTCTGGATGTGCACCACCGTGACCTTGTCGCTGTTTTGGCCCTTGCGGTCAGCCCGTGCAATACATTGGATGTACTGTTCGACCGACATCAGTGGCCCATAGAACACAACAGTATCGGCGGCGGTCAGGGTGATGCCGTGTGCGGTGGCTTGCGGTTGCATGACCAAGAGGCGCGGGTCGGGTTGGTTTTGGAACCTTTGGATGATGTCGGCTCGTTTGCTTGCGCTCACACCGCCGTGGATGACCTCTGCGGTAAAACCCTTCTTGACAAGGTGGCCGTGGATGGTGTCGATACTGGAGCGGAACATGGCAAAGATGATGACCTTGCGCTCGGTCTCCTCCAAAATCTCTTCCAGCACGCCAAGGCGAGGGGCGGCATCGAACTCGACCACTTCCTTCTCGTCGGTGTAGGCCGCGCCACAACTGATCTGGAGGAGTTTGCTCACCGCAGTAGCGGCGTTGACAGCGGTGATGGTCTCCCCAGCGGCGTGCACCAGCATCTGGTCTTTGAGCAGGGTGTAGTATTTGTTCTGTTGCGGGGTGAGAGGCACCTCTCGTGTCAGCGTCATGACAGGCGGCAAGTCCAAGCACTGCTCTTTGGTGAAGCGGATTGCTGGTTGCAAGGCGTTGTAGACCTGCTCTTTGGCGTTGACCTTGGGCATCCACTTGAACATGGTCGCTTTGTACATGACCTGATCGCGCCATGCCGTGAAGAACTTTGGCACGCCATCGGGGTTGACCAACTTGGCCAGACCAAACGCATCGGCAGGCGACTGCGATGCAGGTGTGCCCGTCATCATCCACAGGTAGGTGTTCGGCCCGATGATCGACTTCAAGGTCTTCCAGCGTTTGGTGGTGGCGGTCTTGTATGCGTTGGCTTCGTCCACGATCACCAGATCAAAGCGCCCGTCATTGTTGATCTCATCAGCGATCAGGTTCAACCCTTCGTAATTGCAGATCACAAACTCGTAGTCGGACTGAATCATCTCGATGCGCTTGGCGGCTTGTGCGTGGTGGGCGACGATGGCCGAGCGGTGGATGATCGAGTTGTTGAGGTCAGACATCCATGCCGAGTGCATGATGGAGAGTGGGCACAGGATCAAACAGCGACGCACCAAGCCACGCGACATCAGGTAGTCTGCCGCCCACAGCGCCGACAATGTCTTGCCAGTACCGGGGTCGTTAAAGACGAAGGCCCGCTTGTTGAGCGTGAGAAAGGATGCTGTCTCTTCTTGGTGTTGCATGGGCTTGTAGCGCCCCGGCCAGTTGTATCGGCGTGTGATTGGTGAGGGCACATCCTTCACGCCAAGGTTGCGCAGAACACGAACCTCGTCAAGACCAAAGTAAACGGCGATCTTGTAGGTGTCGCCTTCCTTCTCAATGATCTTGTGCTTGGGGATGATGCTGTACTTATCGGGGTTTCGGGTGCGAAACACCAACGCTTTATCTTCAACAATTTCCATTTGCTTCTCTCTTTAAAATTTTTCAGCGTAGAACTTAGCCACGGCATCTTCAAACTCTTTGATGTCGA
>JACCDW011477520.1_pt1 | contig 17040 bp, 13 predicted proteins | sample 7449781 | NCBI WGS metagenome assembly JACCDW01 (sample SAMN15323449, study PRJNA562643) | freshwater metagenome | isolation source: river surface water | place: USA:Blue River Watershed | collected 2017-08-18
CGCTTCCACCACTAACAGACACTGAATTAGTAGCGTTTACACCTGTTTGAAAGAATTCATCGATATAAGTTTTCTGGTATGAACCCTTGGTTTTTGACCAGCTGTAATCACCACCTGTTGCAGTACCATATTCAAACTGAAAATCAGGAAGATTGGAAACCTGCTCAAGCACAGTGCTGGAGTTCAGGTCAACTGATACTTTTCCAGCCTTGCCTTTTTTGGTTGTGATCAGGATCACACCATTGGCACCCTGGCTACCATAAAGAATTGATGCGTTGGCGCCCCTGAGCACGTTGACACTTTCAATGTCAGCAGGGTTCAAAGCAGAAAGACCATCTCCTTGATCAGTTCCACCATAGGAACCAGGCTGGCCACCTTTATTGTTTACCATTGGAACACCATCGATTACATACAATGCTTCACTGGTACCCAACAATGATTTAGCACCCCTGAGAACGGCCTTGGTAGAACCGCCAGCACCAGAACCACTGACTCGGATATCAATACCTGCAGCTTTACCGCTGATGGCCTCCATGAAGTTTGGACTTGCCGCCCTGCGGATCTCATCACCAGAAACCTGCTGCGAAGCATAGGTCAACATTTTCTTTTCGCGTTTGATACCCAGTGCCGTTACAACAACTTCAGACAAATCAGAAGATTGTGTGGAAAGCGTAACATTCACTGAAGATTGAGCAGCGCTGACTGCGACTTCCTTGGATCCATACCCCACTGATGTAAACTGGAGGATAATGTTTCCTGAGGGTACAGTCAGGGTAAAACTACCATCTGAACCTGTAGTGGTGGCATTGGTGCCGCCCTTTACTTTAACTGTTGTGGCAGCAACACCCTGGTTGTCAGGGCCTGTTACCTTTCCTGTTAGCTGCCTGGTTTGGGCCAGTGCACATGCACCTACCAAAAACACCAGACAAGCTGTCAAAAACGATTTTTTCATGTTGGTTGTGTTTAGGTTAATGAGATTCAAAGAAAAAAGCTTTATAAATATACTTAATAAGTAATTTAAAAAAAATTTATATCCTTTGCTGAGAACTGATTAGACAAGATAAATCATAGATTTGATGCACAGCCCACAATGAAAAGGAAAAAAACAAATCTTGACATATTCAACGATGAAGCTGTCTCAGGGGTAATATTCAAAAACAGGTCCCTGAAAAAGTCGATCATCCGCCATATCAACCAGTCAGGGAACAGCACAATCACTGACTTGAGCAAGGATTTGGGCACCAGCGTACCCAAAACTACATCACTGATCAACGAACTGATCCAGGATGGCCTGATCCAAGATGAAGGGAAACTTGATTCAACTGGTGGGCGCAGGGCCAGCATGTTCGGATTGGTTCCAGATGCCTGTTTTTTCCTGGGGGTGGACGTCAAGAAGTTCCACATCAATTTTGGCTTGATGGATTTCACCAAAAAAATGATTTACCAAAAGGAAAAAGTTCCATTCCGACTCGAAAACACCCCTGAATCACTGGAAAATCTCATCCAACTCATCAAGGCTTTCTTGGGTGAGGGGCCAAGCAGCAAGGCACAAATCCTGGGGCTGGGCATCAACCTTACTGGAAGAATCAACCACAAAACAGGCCACAGTTTTAGTTTCTTTCATTTCAAAGAAGAACCCTTGGCCGAAATCATTCAAAATGAAATAGGCATCCCTACATTTCTGGAAAACGATTCCAGGGCAATGGCCTATGGTGAATTTCAGTCTAATGAACTGAGAAAGGAAAACAATATCCTGTTCATCAACATGGACTATGGGATGGGGATGGGCATCCTGCTGGATGGCAAAGTGTATTATGGGAAATCAGGTTTCAGTGGAGAGTTCGGCCATATTCCACTATTTGAGAATGAAATCATTTGTCATTGTGGCAAGAAAGGTTGCTTGGAGACTGAAGCCTCTGGTCATGCCCTTGTCAGAAAGTTCAAGGAGCAAATAAAAAAAGGATTTACCTCTATTGCATTGAAAAAAAACATGTCCATTGATGACATCACCATGAATGATATCATCAAGGCAGCATTGAACGAGGACCAGCTCAGCATTGAGTTGATTTCTGAGATCGGTGAAAAACTGGGAAAGGGATTGGCTGTATTGGTGAATATTTTCAACCCTGAAATACTGATCCTTGGAGGAGCACTATCTGAAACGGGCGACTACATCCGGCTCCCAGCCAGAAGTACCCTCAACAAACTCTCCTTGAGCCTGGTCAACAATGACACAAAACTCAAGATCTCTCAATTGGGAGAAAAAGCCGGAGTCATTGGCGCATGCCTCACGGCCAGAGACACGATCATCCTTTAATAGGCCATCGCAAACAAAACCCTTTGTTTACTGGGCTTTCCTGAGAACACGCAGACTCCGTCTTCGGATTGGTTGTTCAATGGAATGCAACGGATGGTGGCCTTGGCTTCCTCTTTGATTTTTTCTTCGGTTTCGGGCGTTCCATCCCAATGTGCTGAGATGAAGCCACCCTTTTCATTCAGGACCTGCTTGAACTCCTCCCAACTGTTTACCGCTGTAATATGGGAATCCCTGTATTCCAGTGCCCTGTTGTAGAGGTTTTGCTGGATATCGGTCATCAAGAACTTGACATGCTCAATCAGGTCAGCAGCAGGAATGGATTGCTTTTCCTTGGTATCCCTTCTGGCCACTTCCACCACCCCATTTTCAATATCTTTCTGACCAATGGCAATCCTGACAGGTACTCCCTTGAGTTCGTATTCTGCAAATTTCCATCCTGGTCGGGTATTCTCCGAATCGTCATATTTAACTGAGATCCCATTGGCTTTCAAACCAGCAACAATGGCATCCACTTTTTCATCCACCAAGGCCTTCTGCTCCGCACCTTTGTAAATGGGAACAATCACCACCTGCAAAGGAGCGATTCTGGGAGGAAGTACCAATCCCTGGTCATCACTGTGGGCCATGACCAAGGCGCCAATCAACCTGGTTGAAACGCCCCAGGAAGTTGCCCAAACGTATTCCTGTTTGTTCTCCTTGGTCAGGTATTTTACATCAAAGGCTTTGGCAAAATTCTGGCCCAGGAAATGGGAAGTACCGGCCTGCAAGGCCTTGCCATCCTGCATCAGGGCTTCTATGCAATAGGTTTCCAATGCACCAGCAAAACGTTCGTTGGGTGTTTTGATCCCCTTGATGACAGGGAGCGCCATGTAGTTTTCCACGAAATCGCCGTAAACATGCAGCATTTTTTCAGCCTCACCGATGGCTTCCTCAGCGGTGGCATGGGCTGTATGGCCCTCCTGCCAGAGAAACTCTGCTGTCCTCAAGAACAGCCTGGTCCTCATTTCCCACCTGACCACATTGGCCCACTGGTTGATCAGCAAGGGCAAATCACGGTAGGATTGGATCCAGTCTTTGTAGGCATTCCAGATGATGGCTTCGCTGGTAGGGCGTACAATAAGTTCTTCTTCCAACTTGGCTTCAGGATCAACCATGAGTTTTCCCTTGTTGTTGGGATCTGTTTTCAACCGGTAATGGGTTACCACTGCACATTCCTTGGCAAATCCTTCTGCATGACCTTCTTCTTTCTCGAGGAAGGACTTGGGAACGAAGAGTGGAAAATAGGCATTGACATGTCCGGTTTCCTTGAACATCTTGTCCAATACATCCCTCATGTTCTCCCATAGGGTATAACCGTAGGGCTTGATCACCATGCAGCCCCTGACGGCGGAATAGTCCGCCAGCCCACCCTTCAAAATCAGTTCATTGTACCACTGTGAGTAATCTGTAGCCCTTGATGTCAGTTCGTTTGCCATATTATAAATGCTTTAACAGTTTTTGTTCAATCTATTGCAACTTTAACAGTTACCGTTCGTCTAAATAATAGAACAGGATTGCGCAAATGTAGTAACTTCGGATTAATCTTTAAATCGCATCGTATGAACAGGATCATTCTTGCCATTTCGCTGGCTTCCATCATGATGGGTTGCAGCACAGCTTACAGAACTGGACAAACAATTGATGATGTCTATTTTTCTCCAGCCAGACCAGGTGCGGAATATGTCAATGTGGAAGAAAATGATGAGTACAGGCCTTCAGAAGTACCCATGACTGACCGATACATGAGGATGAAGGCTTTTGGCGGTGCCAGGTGGAATTCATTTGATGATGATTATGCTTATTGGAACAATCCTCACTGGAACAACAGCAGCTATTTCAATGTCTATCCTTCATATGGCTACTCAAGCTTGAACAGCCTGTATTTTGGAAGGCCCATGTCTTATGGGATATCCAGTTACCTGAATCCATTCTCTCCCAATTATTATGGTCAACCCGTGATTGTTTACAACACAGGCAAGTCAATCGTATCAAAGTCAACCGGTCCAAGAACCTATTCACTCAGCAATTATACCCCCATGAAATCCAGCAGTGCTGACCCTAAAATGGGCGCCGGATTTTTGCGTTCTAGCGGACAATCCAATAACGCTAATTCCAATGTTCCAAGAGGTGGATACAATCCCCGCAGCAGTGGTGAATCTTATGGCAGCCCTGCTAGAACTTTCTCCAACAGCTCCAACTCAAGCAGCAGTTCAAGTTCAAGCTCAAGTAGCAGTTCAAGTTCCAGCAGTAGTTCTTCCAGCAGTGGATCTGCCCCTGTAAGAACCTTCCCCAAAGGAGGAAACTAATTCAGTTGTTCACTGGTTTGACGATGTGGATTTCGTCCTCATCTTTAATACCTGAATAACTGAACAATTGCTCCCCTAAATCATTTCGCATGAAGCAACTTCCCATTCTATTTGGCCTTTTGTTAGGTTTACAACTGCAAGCGCAGGAACCTGTTGATGCTCTCCGTTACTCATTGATGGGGCACGGCGGAACGGCAAGGGCCAGGGCAATTGGCGGGGCAATGACTTCTTTGGGTGGAGATATTTCTGCCGCTTTCATCAATCCCGCAGGTCTCGGACTTTACAAGAGCGGGGAGTTCACTTTTACACCTTCTTTGGCATTCAACAATACCAAAATCAACTACCTCAATACTGAATCCAAGGCAAACAAGATTACCCCTGATTTCAGCAATATTGGACTGGTATTGCCCAGGCCTGGATCGTGGAATGGAAACTGGAGAAACTTTACCTACGGTATCGGGATGAACAAAACCGTAAACTTTGGCAACAGCACAAGATTAAAAGGTACCAATACAGAAAGCTCTTACTCGGAAAAATACCTTGAAGAGTTGATCAACAACAATGTAACAGATCCCAATCAGGCTGCTGAAAGGTTCCCTTACGGATCCAGCCTTGCCTTCAATACTTATTTAATCGATACCCTCGCAGGGCCAGGTACTGGCATCAAGGGCTACAGAAGCCTTGCTACTCCACAGACAGGTGTAAACCAACAGCAAGACATTACCACCAAGGGAAGCATTAATGATGTTTATTTGTCAGCCAGTGGAAACTATCTTGACAAACTTTTCGTCGGTGGTGGAATCACCTTCAGCAAACTAAAATTTGAAAGAACTTCTGTTTACAGGGAGTCCGATGCCACCTCCAATACCAAAAATAATTTCAATTATTTCGAAACCGAAGACTACCTCATCAGCGAAGGTGTTGGCATTGGTGTGAAATTGGGACTGATTGTAAAGCCAATAGAACGGCTCAGGATTGGATTGGCCTTCCACTCCCCTGTCTTGTACAACATGGATGACAAATACAGCAGCAAGATCACCACAGACCTGGAGGGATATCAGGGAAACGGTGTGCTAAAGCAGAGTTCTCTTGATTTCAACAATGGAGAGCTGGGGCAATTCCAATACAATTTCTCCAACCCAATGCGGGTAATGGCCGGCATTTCCTATGTGTTGAATGAAGTGGCCGACGTCAACATGCAAAAAGGGTTCATCAGTGCTGACATCGAATACCTGGACTATACCAATGCAAAGTTCAGTGGTGCAACCACCAGCGATGACGATTACCTGAATCAAGTAAATGATGCCATTAAAGAACAATTCAGGTCTGCCTTGAACATGCGCTTGGGTGGTGAGCTGAAGTTCAAGACCATCATGACCAGGCTGGGTATCAACTACATGGGCAATGCTTATGCCAGTGCTCCGCTAAAAGCAAGGCAGATGAACATCAGTGGTGGACTCGGATACAGGAACATGGGCTTTTTTATCGATCTTACCTATGTACAACAATTGATCAAGGATGCCAGTTTCCCTTACAGGCTTGACAATGGTTTTTATGAACCGGGAAATGTGCGTGCAAGCAATGGCAATATTTTCCTGACTGTCGGCTTCAAGTTTTAAACCCTGCTTTTTGATAAGTATATTCATGCGCCAACTTGGTGCAGGCTTATTGCTTATCCCTAATTTTGATTAAATTGCATCATGGCCATCCTTAAATTTCGTGTCTACTTTGAAGAGGACGATACCATCTATCGTGACATCGTCATCAAACACAACCAGTCTTTTTTTGAATTGCACCAAATGATTTTGTCTGCCTATGAATTCGACAGCATTCACCAGGCAACCTTTTTCAGGAGCAATGAAAGCTGGCAAAAGGGAAGAGAAATCAGCCTGGAAAAATATGATGATGTTGAATACAGGGTAGAACCATTGGACATGTTTGAAACGACCATTGGTTCTGAAATTCGGGATACTGAACAAAAATTCATTTACCTCTACGACTTCAACAAAAGCTGGTCATTCAAGGTACAATTGATCAGTGTTTCAAAAGAAGAAAATTCAAAGATCACCTATCCCTCCATTACAAGGAAAGAAGGAATAGGTCCAAGCCAATATGGTATCAAAAGTATTCTTGGTGACCGCTTTGCGGACGTAGAAGAAAAATACGATCTGGCTTCTCTTGGAGACGGTTTTTCAGATGAAGGTGAAGATGGTGGAGACAATGACGATGCCGGAGAAGAAGCAGATGGCACCGAAGAGGATACATCATTTTAGCATGGCTGAAAAAGAATGCATCATCGTTGTTGGTCCTACTGCAGTAGGAAAAACCGCTGAGGCCATCAAGATTGCAACAGCGCTGAAAACTGAAATCATTTCTGCAGATTCAAGGCAATGCTACAAGGAAATGAAAATTGGCGTCGCAAGGCCATCAGATGCAGAATTATCTTCAGTGAGGCATCATTTCATTGCCAATCATTCCATTCACGAAAACATTACAGCAGCCTCTTTTGAAAAGGAGTCCCTCTCCTATCTTGAAATCATTTTTCAACACCATGATCAGGCTGTTGTCTGCGGCGGAACAGGTCTTTACATCAAGGCGCTTGCTGAAGGATTGGATGATATTCCTGAAGTGCCCATTGAAGTGCGCAACAAGGTCATCTCAATTCACCAAGACAAAGGTTTGGAGGGGCTCAGGGAAGCTCTGCTCAGCCTGGATCCTGGATTTGCACAAATGGGAGACATCCAGAATCCCAACCGCATGATGAGGGCACTGGAAGTAATCCTGCACACTGGATTCCCTATTGCCCATTTTCAAAAATGGCGTGCAGCAAAAAACATTGGCGAGGAGCAACAATACAGCGTGGTCGGTAAAAGGAACTTCAAGATTCGGTATCAATTTATTCAATTGCCCAGGGAAGAGCTGTACGAAAGAATTAATCAACGGGTAGACATGATGATGGCAGAAGGATTGGAAGATGAGGCCCGGTCTTTGTTTGAATTCAAACATCTGCCTGCTTTGCAGACGGTGGGATACAAAGAACTCTTTGATTTTTTTGAAGGAAAATGTTCCAGGGAAGAGGCTGTTGAAAAAATCAAACAGCATACCAGGAATTATGCCAAACGACAAATCACCTGGTTCAGCAGGTTAGGCAATGATTGAGTAAATGTTGATCAATTGCTCACCAGTCCGAGTTGCCTGCCCTGCTCCATCATCATGGCAAAAGCTGCATCATAACTGTTTTCTATGACTCCATCGAGAATGGCTTCTCTGATGGCTGTCTTGATCAACCCTACTTCCTTACAAGGTTGAAGTTGGAAAGTTTCCATGATAAGCTCTCCGGTTATGGGTGGTTGCCAGTTTCTCACCTTGTCTTTTTCTTCCACCTCCTTCAAACGAATGCGGACCATCTCAAAATTGTTGCGGAAGCGTTTCACTTTTGCTTCATTCTTTGACGTGATGTCTGCATCGCAAAGGGTCATCAGGTCTTCCAAATCATCCCCCGCGTCGAACAAAAGCCGGCGAATGGCAGAGTCTGTGATGTTCTCTTTCGTGAGGCTGATGGGCCTCAAATGGAGCTCAACCAATTTTCGCACATACCGCATGTTCTCCTGCATCGGAAGTTTCAACTTGGTGAAAATCTTGGGCACCATTCTGCCACCCACCACTTCATGTCCATGGAATGTCCACCCCGTACCCTCTTCAAACCTTTTGGTGGCGGGCTTCGCAATATCATGCAACAAGGCAGCCCAGCGCAGCCAGAGGCTGTTGGTATTGGCTGCAACATTGTCAATCACCTGCAGGGTATGGTAAAAATTATCCTTGTGCCCTTTGCCATCAATGTATGCTGCGCCGGCAAGGTCAACCATTTGAGGAAAAATGATTTTCAACAATCCGGTCTTGTACAAGAGATCCAATCCAATGGAAGGCTTTCGGGAAAGAAGGATCTTGTTGAATTCATCCGTAATCCTTTCCTGTGATATAATGGAGATGCGGTGTGATGCATCTGAGATCCCAAGCAAGGTATTGGACTCAATGGTAAAGCCCAGTTGAGATGCGAAACGAATGGCCCTCAGCATTCTCAACGGATCATCGCTGAATGTTTTTTCAGGCGCTAATGGTGTTTTGATGATGCCCTTTTCAAGGTCCTCCATTCCTTTGAATGGATCAACAATTGAGATGACTTGTGAAGCCATGCCAACATCTGCGGCAGCATGATCAATGGATCGCCCTTTTTCTGCTGGCAGATAATCCATGACCGAAAAAGCCAATGCATTGATGGTAAAATCCCTTCTTTCCTGATCATCCTGAAGCGTCCCTTGTTCTACAATGGGGTTTCTGGATTCCAGTTGATAACTCTCCTTTCTTGCACCCACAAACTCTACATCATATCCTCTGACATTGAAATGGGCTGTGCCAAAATTCTTGAACCAAGATACCTTGGGTTGAGGAACAAACAATGCACTGACGGCATTTGCCAATGCGATGGCATCACCCAGGCAAACAACATCGATATCTTTACAAGGACGGCCAAGCAATTTATCCCGCACAAAGCCGCCTACAACAAAGGCCTCTGTTCCAAGAAATGAAGCAGATTCCGCTATTTTACCCACAATGAAGGCTTCCGGCTTCTCTAAAGAAAAATGCATATTGGCAAAGTTAACAAAATTGAAAGGGTTCAAACTTGCATTTGACCAATTCGGCCTATATATTCGCATAAGTATCTATTCAATATCCTCCAAAACCCGAACCACTCCAATTTCTACTGAAGAGCCGCATCAAATAATTTTCGCTAAAACGAAACACAAAAATGATCGCGACTCCATCCAAAAGGATTTCAACAATACTTCGTTTTTCGATCTGCTATATCGCAGTGGTCATCATCACCATGCCAGGGTCACACTTGATTGCAGCGGTTACCGATGACAGCACAGTCCTCACCCATCGTTTGTCAGCTGGACTGGTTCACCCCAAAGATGAAGCGCCCAAATCTATTTTCAATATCAGGGAAAAATCATCTCAGTTTTCCGAAGCAGCTCTTGATGCAGAATCCAGAATAAGGGATTTTTTTACATATGCTGATTACCAAAAGGAACTGTTTTCACATTTTAACGGCAACCTCAAGCAACCAACCTCTGCTTGGCAGAAAAAGGCCGAACAGCTGAAAAAACTTGTTCTGGACAATAAATTCAATTTAGCCATGCAGCTTGTTCCATCATCAGTGATAGATTTCATGATGACCGCATTCATCGCAAAAGGAACAAATGGACAACCCCTGGCCTTACTCAATCGCAATTGGATTGAATACGGCATCACCCATGAAGCATTCACCCGCCTGATCATTGAACAAACTGGTTATGCCTTTGACCAATACCTGAATGCAGACAATGATACAAAAGGAAATGAAGGCAAAGATTTCGCCAATGGCCTCAGCAGCATTTATGAGGAGGCTTCAGCTTCCACTGCTACTGGACACATTACAATTGGGGGCAGGAAAGTCTTGATCGAAAACTAATCATCCTATACTGCTACGTTAAAATCCCTCAACGCATCATTCAAGCTTGTTTTAAGGTCTGTGCTGGGCTTGCGCTGACCAATGATGAGTGCACATCCCACCTGATAATTTCCTGCCGGGAATTCCTTTGTATAGGCTCCAGGAATCACTACTGAACGCGCAGGAACACGGCCCTTGTATTCAATGGGTTCTGGACCGCTGACATCAATGATCTTGGTTGATTTGGTCAGTACCACATTGGCACCAAGCACTGCTTCTTTCTCTACAATCACACCTTCCACAACAATACAACGGCTTCCTACAAAGCAACCATCTTCAATGATCACAGGGTTGGCCTGAAGGGGCTCAAGCACTCCGCCAATGCCAACGCCACCACTGAGGTGTACGCCCTTGCCGATCTGTGCACAACTGCCCACAGTCGCCCAGGTATCCACCATGGTTCCTTCGTCTACATAAGCACCAATATTTACATAGGATGGCATCAAAACCACATTCCTGGCAAGATAGGCACCATAGCGGGCAACAGCGTGCGGCACAGCACGAACACCCAATGATTTGTAATCTTTTTTCAATAGCATCTTATCATAGAACTCAAAAGGGGCAAGTTCCCATGTTTGCATTTGCTGAATACCAAAATACATCAGAATGGCTTGCTTTACCCACTCGTTCACCTGCCAATCATCCCCTACTTTTTCAGCCACACGCAGCCTACCCTTGTCAACCTCTTCAATCACAGCCCTGACAGCGTCAGCATAATCAGCGTTTTTCAGCAATTCACGGTCGCTCCAGGCAGCAAGTATCGAATCTTTAAGTTCCATATGTGTATTTTTGGCAAAAGTAATAAAATGATCTCTACTGCAGTCATTAGCCATGGAATCTCTGCAAGGACTTTTCATATTCCATTCATCATTGCTGATTCGGGATTTTCACTGGACATGATTCTTGAGCGGTCAGGTGACACTGCACAAAAACAATATCCGAATATCAAAATTGCAAGAACCTTCCAAGAGGTATTGGATGACCGGGAGATAGAGTTGGTAGTCATCTGCAGCCCCAACGAGACCCATTTCCCTTACGCCAAAGCTGCACTGCTGGCAGGAAAAAATGTTGTTGTTGAAAAACCCTTTACCAATACTTCAGCAGAGGCAAAAGAACTGATCTCCCTTTCCGCTTCAACAGGGAAAGTTTGCTCCGTTTACCAGAACCGCCGGTACGTAACTGATTTTTTGACCATGAAAAAAATCATCGAAGATGGATTGCTTGGAGAACCAAGGGAGTTTTTTGCGCATTACGATCGATACAGACCAGATCCCAGGACCTATGGGCTTTGGCGAGAGCAGGAGCTTCCAGGTAGCGGCATTTTCTATGACCTTGGCCCACACTTGATTGACCAGGCCCTGATGCTGTTTGGAATGCCGACATCCATCAATGCTGACATCAGGAGAATGAAATCCTATTCGAAAGTGGACGATTATTTTGACCTGAGGCTTGAATATGAAAACCTGATTGTAACACTGCATGCCAGCATGCTCGTTCGTGAAATGGGACCACGGTACATGATTCATGGAACAAAAGGTTCCTACATCAAATCCGGGGAAGATCCGCAGGAGGAGATGCTCAAAGCAGGAATCAAACCAACAGGACCAGACTGGGGCAAAGAGGATGCCTCTATTCATGGACTGCTCCATACTGAATTGAATGGAGAGGTTATCAGAAGGCCCTACCCATCTTTACAGGCCAGTTACGGAGACTATTACAAAAACTTGTACAATACCATAAAAAATGGCGCCCCTTTGAAAGAGACGCCACTGGATGGATATCATGTGATCAAGGTGATTGAACTTGCGTTTCAAAGCAGCACTGAGAAAAAAACCATTACTTGTTCATGGCCTCAACTGCCTGCCTGACGCCCAAAGCGGTGTACAGGTCAAACTTATCGGGTAGACTGGGATTTCCAAGTGCTTCCAAAACATCCTTTTCCTTCAATTTGATCTTGTTCAATTGAGATGAAGCACGATTGTAAATATAATAGTCATAATACTGTTCAAACAACTTGATGTCCTTTGAATACATTTCAGCAGGATCCGCCACCAGCCTGATCCTGTACTGCCTCAGGAACGCAAACTTTGATCCGTCGGCAATCACATTCAAATAACCTTTTAGATTGACTTTGGGAAGATTGGCTGCATTGATGAAATTGAGTTTTTCACCCCCGAAATTTTCAGAGAGCTGGATAAAAAAACCAGCAACTTCCCCGTCAGGAGCCACAAATTTCTTGTCAAGATCTACCCCCACTTTCTGGTCATAAATATCATAGAGGATTTTCTTGTCAACGGTTACCACACCAGATTTCATGGTAATATCACCATTGAATGATTCCCCTAACAAGTAGGGGCTACCCTTCACCCTGTATTGGCTCACACGGATATAATCGTGCGTCCATTTCTCGATAACGTGCTTGTTGAAATTGCCAATGGGATCTGGTTGTGCACTGACTATCAAGGCACTAAAAAAAGCAAAAATTGTAAGAATCTGTTTCATGCTGTATAAATTAAAAACCGCTTCAAATATACTGAAGCGGCTTTTATATGTAATGTTAATGTTACTTACGAGGACCTTGGTATGTCCAGGTTTCATCAAAAACAACACGTGGACCAGAGGCAATTACACTTGGCTGGAACATGTGATACTTGATGCGGATGTTCTTGGTAGCAGGATCCCATTTGCTGTCAAATGTAGCATCAAGCCTGGCAGTCCTGCCATTGGTTGCACCACCGGGAACCTGTCCTGGCTCGTAAGGACTTACCATTGATACAGCCTTGTTGGTAGTTCCATTAAAGGTAACATACATACCAAAGGTACCATAGTAAGAAGCTGCACCACCACTCATGATTGGGTGATAAATACCCCCTGTATAGGTCATGTCTCTTACTGCAACACTGTTAGGACCAGTTGTTTCGAGGTATGCTGTCCAGAAAGGCTGCCAGTTGGTCAATGCAGCACTTGCATAGTCAACCATTGGTCCAGTCACTTTGTAAATACCATCAAACTTGTTCTTAAGGGCGATTTTGTAAATCACGGTCTTAAGGTTGGCAGGAATGGCAACACCAGACTTGCTAACAGTGGTCATGGTGAATGCTACGCCGTAAGTTTTGGTAGGATCCAGCGTACCGGTATTGATTTGACAAACGAAATTAGGAGATACCCTTGTTCCTTTGGCAATTGTAACGGTTGGATTCGCTGCAGAGAATGTCAATACTCCTGCTGGAATAAGTGTCAATCCACCTGCTGCAGTAACGGCTGCATCGTCTTTTGTAAAAGTTACAGTGATGTCTTCAGGTGCTTTGTCTATGTTCTCATAGTTCACTTGGAAAAGAGAAAGGGGCTGGTTACCTGCCTTTGACTCAAGGGCAAGAGCATTGGGGCTGCTGGCAGCAGCAGGTGCAGAAACAAATGCGCCACCTGCAAAACCACTCATGCCGTATGTTCCATTTTCAAAACCTTCATCTTTTAAGCAAGAAGAAAGGCTGAGCATCACGAAAGCGATCAGCGCGGGCATCTTGTATTTTGAAAAAATATTGTTCATGTCTTTACTTTTTGTGTTTGAATACATTGAAGTTTATTTGTGCCAGAATACTTTAGATGTAAACTGACTGATTGTTCCTTCAGCCTTAACATTGGCAGCATTGTAGCTATACTCGGAAGATGGATAGAGTAACCTTACAGGAATCTGGTTCGTTCCCCTTTCAGGAGCAATTGAAAGTGCAGGAGCCACTACTTTCAGTCTACGAACATCATTCCAGGTTTCAAGTGCTCCAATTCCGTTCAATGCAAGGTATTTCTGCCAGGCAATTACAGCAATCTTATCATTCAATGTACCAGCTGCAGGCCAAGCAATCTTTGGATTGGGGTTGAGCAGGTAATTGTCTGCAGTAGCAGTTGCATTGGTAACACCCAACCAGCTGAATGATTCCCTTACCGCCAAATTGTAGGCAGTTTGGGCATTACCACTGATCCAACCCCTGGCCGTTGCTTCTGCAATGTAGAAGGCAGCTTCAACAGAGGTCATCACCCACATGGGCATGGTAAATGATTTGCCTATGCCAGGTCCAACACCGGAAGTATTGTCTGATGAGTTCGCTGTCAAAGGATCAGCACCATAGTCAGTACCCTTCAAAGCACCACCATTCTTGGGTGCTCGGTAAACGTAAGATACCCTTGGATCACTGGTGGAATTCATCAAACTAAGGGTGAAATTATTTGCCCTATTGTAGTTGTCATTTTCATTACCATTGATGGCATTGAACATGTGCGCATTGTAGAAAGGGTTGGGCTTGTCAGCAGTGTATCCGGGCTGAACGTTTGCACTTATACCGTTTCCAAGGTATCCAGATCCTTCAGCATTAATCTTGGCGATCTCAGCTGCAGGACTGAATGTGCTTGTATTCACAGTGTGCAACAGCATTTTCAGTTTGATGGTATTGGCAAATTTTGCCCATTTCACTTTGTCAGCACCGAACATGATATCCCTTTTGAGGATATTAGAATTCTTGTTGATATCTGCAGCTTTGATCAAAGCCAAACCTGCATCAACCTGAGCGAATAATGCTTTATACACATCTTCAGATTTGTCGTAGGTTGGACGGATGTTTCCAACCAAGTCAAATGCTTTTGAATTGGGAACATTGTTGTAGATATCAACAAGGTTCATCATTTCATATGCACCAAGGACCTTGGCAATACCTTCGTAAAATGTCCAACCCAATTCCTTGGATTTTTTCTCTATCGATTTGTACTGACCGGCAGTATAGTAGGTACCTTCCCAAATACCAGCGCCAAAATCAGTTGTGATGTTATAGCTCATTTCTACGGTAGAACGAGAATATGAACCTGCAGCACTCCAATATCCCAGCCAGCGGGCAAGGAAATCCCAGCTGCTGGCATTACGGCCTGCAGTGGAAGTCATTTGAGCAGTGATGGTCAAATCCGGTGTGATGGCAGACTCAGTAGCCTGGTTCGGGTTTGTATTGATGTTCAGGTAATCTTTCTTACAGCCTGACAGGATCAATCCTGCGAAGGCTGCGATCATTATATATTTTGTTTTAAACATGGTAGTGGTTTTACGTGTGATTGAATTAGAAACGCAGGTTGACGTTAAAACCATAGATCCTTGATGGAGGAAGCTGGCCAGTTCCGTTCACACCCAGTGCATTACCGGTAGTGTTGGCGAATTCTGGATCAGTATACTCGTTGGATTTAGGCAAGAACATCAATAGATTTCTTCCCACCAAACTAACAGATGCTCCTTTAACGAATCTTACGCTCTTCAGTAAAGAAGAAGGCAAGTCATATGAAAGAGCAACTTCCCTTACTTTCCAAGCAGCAGCACTTGTAAGGTAATTCGACTGAATTCCCCTGTTGGTAGCGGTTGCTTCAAAGAAACCATAACCACCTGTACGAACCAATACATCTGTGTTGGTAACATATTTACCTGAAGCATCAGCGTATACAGAGTTAGGCACTACAAAACGCATACGGCTGTTGGTAGCACTGCGGGCAGAGATACCAGTGAAGTCCATGTCAGGACCTGCACCATTGTACACTTGATGACCGCCCCTGTAATCTGCAGTGATGGTAAGGCTAAGACCCCTCCATTCAAATGAAGGAGTAACACCCATAATATACTTTGGCATGGTTCTTCCGAACATGGTCAATGCAGGGTTCTGAGAAGGATAACCAGTTTTTGGGTCAACAATTACTTTTCCTTCTGGCGTACGGTTATAGTCTGTCAACTTGAACATGAAGGCAGGATAACCCACAATTGCGAAGTTTGAGTTAGGAAGACCTACTTCATTCAATCCTTCATATACTGAATTTACCTTGCTGTCTTGTAATGTAAGGTTTCCTTTGAAATTGAACCTGAACTCGCCAAGGTCAACCACAGGAGTCAAACGAAGGTCAAACTCCAATCCTTTGTTGGTGAAGTCTGCAGCGTTCACCAAAGAAGATGAATAACCAGTAGAACGGCTCAACTGGATGCTGAGGATCTGGTTAGAGCAATCTTGGGTGTATGCAGTTGCCTCAATGCTTACCCTGTTCTTGAACAAAGACAATTCAAAACCAACTTCTTGGGAGATAACAAACTCAGGTTTGATACCGGGATTATTTTGGCTTGAGCTGGCCGTGAAACCAGGAAGGCTACCATAAGGGAAACCACCTGCAACACCATAAATGGGTTCAAGTTGGTATGCACCAAGGTTTACGTTACCAGATTTGGAAAGGGATCCTCTGAGTTTCAAATAAGAAATCACATCGCTGTTCTTGATGGCCTTGATGGCATCACTCAATACAACTGAAGCGGCTGCTCCGGGATAGAACAAAGACCTTCCATTAACGGGCAAACGGGAATCCCAGTCGTTACGACCGGTAACTTCAAGAAAAGCCCAGTTGTCATATCCGATAGAAGCCTTTCCAAACACACCCATCAGCTTGGTCTCAGAGAAACTTTCGCTTGCACCTGGCTCACCGGTTCTGTTGGAAACGTTGAACAGTGTTGGGATGATCAGGTTACCACCAGAAACACCTACAGACTTGGAGAATGTTTCACGGTAAGACTGACCAATCAAACCATCAACAGAGATTTTACCGAAATCTTTCTGACCGGCAAGGAATGCCTCAGAAGTGATCCTGGTTCCAATGCTTTGGCCATCAGAAACACTTGCAAATTGGTCATTTACAGAATTGTACTTTCCTGAATGCTTGGCATAATCAGAGAAGGTAAATGCCTCGTAAGTACCCTTTGAATAGTTGGAGTTAACTGTAGTTCCCAGACGGTAAGTTGCCGTCAACCATGGAAGTATCTTGTA
>JACCDW011279767.1_pt1 | contig 17039 bp, 23 predicted proteins | sample 7449781 | NCBI WGS metagenome assembly JACCDW01 (sample SAMN15323449, study PRJNA562643) | freshwater metagenome | isolation source: river surface water | place: USA:Blue River Watershed | collected 2017-08-18
ATTTTACAGAGGCAGTAGATCCTCTTCCATACAACGACGATCTTAACCCAAAACTTTGGGAGGGAGATTCTCTTATTCCTGAAATTAGATTGCAATTAATGAGAATTGCCAGGCACTTTGCCGATTTCTTAAATGTAGAAAGATTAAACTTAAAAGATGTAACCATAAGCGGTAGCAATGCAGCATATGGATATAGTGACAGTAGTGATTTGGATCTACATCTAATTGTTGACGTCGACAGTCCAGAAAAGGTTGAGCTATATGACGCTAAAAAGAATCAGTACAACAACAGTTACAATATAACAATTAAAGACATAGATGTTGAATTATATGTACAAGATAGCAAGCAGTCGCATTATAGTGCAGGAATTTATAGTGTACTAAACAATGAATGGTTAGTGAAGCCTAAGCGTGAAGAACCTCAAGTTACTCATCAAGAAGTAAAATCAAAAGCAAGAGGTTATGCTGGAAGAATTAATTTAGCACTAAAGTCTAAGAACTTAGAAATAGCAAAGAACACAATGGCAGACTTACGTAGACTAAGAAAAGCAGGTCTAGAACGTGCAGGAGAGTTTAGTGTAGAAAATCTAGCTTTCAAATTGCTACGTGCTAGAGGGCAAATAGATAAACTATCTAAAATGATTAAACGACTTGAAAGTGAAAAGTTAAGTCTTGGAGAACAATAATGAAAATAAATGAAGTAACAGGTCGTATAACAAAAACAGATGCAACTACAGGGATTGAAATTACTAACCCGGACAATACCAAAATTATTATTCCTCCGGAGAAAATGGCACAGCTTGCCCCAGATCCTATGACTCCCGGAAAATATGTAATGAATAAAGATGTATTGGCTATGCAAACCAATAAACTTGTACCACCAAAACTAGGCGGAGAAGTCACTATCAAAGATTCGCCAATTGAAGAAGAACCAGTTGATGAAAAAATGGACTTTCATTTTGCCGGAGCAGCAGTAGGACACAAAGAAGGTGTTCCAGGTCAATGGCGAAACAAAGGCCCTAAAAAGGATAGACCTGCTAAGGCCGGTGACCTAGTAGGCGGCGCAGAAGAATCATTTAACACAGATGATGACCTACTGGAAAAAATGTTAACGATTGCTAACTTAAAATGAGATTCATAGAAATTTGGACCAATAACGAAGAGAAAGAACTGTTAAAGAAACTAGACAGACCAGTCAGATTGGCCAGTTTAACCGAGCAAGAACAGTTCAGAATTCAGGCCCTTATCCGTAAAGATTTGGTAATTAAAGATGGGTGGGAAAATCCTATAGTAGTTGCCAATCATGAAAAAATACAAAAGAAAATCTAAAAAGAATATAAAGAAACAGGTTTCAGATTTAGCTTCTTTATTTGAACAAGAACTAAATCAACTTATTGACGTTGTAATACTTCCGAACAATAAGGGCATAAAATATAAAAATTATATAGTTGCAGAGCTTCCTAATAAAAACTGGGGGCTTTTCAATTTAGGAAGTAACGACTATATTGATCAGTTTTATTTGAAAACTAGCGCCTTAATGGCTGCTAAAACATACTATCAAAATAGACTAGAAAAGTACACAGAAATCAAAACTATCGACAGAAAGTATTGGGCAAGCTACACTGACATTATTGCCTATCAAACAAGCATAAAAAATGCTAAGGATTTTGACAGATATTTGATTTTATTAGACAAATTAGAAGATAGAAAGTACAAGAACAAGCAATACAAAGCTGAAATAAGTAAGATGTTTAGATGGGCTTTTGTATAAATATAATTAATATGAATTCTAGGAATTTACCATGCAAATTAGAGATCTATCACAGCCAGTTACCAGTAAATTATTAAACGAGAGTATGGCTAAAAACTTTGGTTATAAATTAAAGTTAGAGCAGTTTTCAGATGCTCAATTAGAAGATGTTCGTAACAAGCTACGAACTGAAATCAGCCAGTTTGAACTAGAGGAAAGTTTTGATAGCGTACATGAAAATGCTCAATATCAAAAAACTAGAGCTCTATTAGATGTCATTAATCAGGCTATTACAGAAAGAGAAATGACTTCAGGCGAAAAAAGTAAAGAGAAGAATCTAAAGAAGAAACTTGACCCATCAGGAATGAAAGCAAGTATGAAAAAACAATACGGACCAGAAAAAGGTGAGAACGTTTACTTTGCGACAATTCGTAAACGTGCAATGCAGCACAGTGTTCCAGAGAACTGGATCAATCGTGCTCTAAATAGAATGGAACTAGGCGAAAGCACTAACAAAGAACTAAAGGCAGAACTTTTAGTAAGATATGATTTAAATGAATCAGTAAGCTCTTTTATCTTAATGGAAGGCGAAGAAGATAAGGCACGTATCATTATGTCTACTAAAGACATGATTGATAGTATTACAGGTTGGTTAGAAGATGTAGCTGCTATGAAGGCCGAACAATTGTTAGAATTACAGGACTCTATAAGAGAGAATTTAGGTAACGACGTTGCAGAACAATATATGTCTCAGGTAAAACCAAGCTTGGAAAGTATATATGCTGCGTTGGAAGAAACACGTCGTGGATTATCAGGCGGTTTGGCAGTAATTGCAGGCGGCGAAATGCCACAAATGATGGGAGCTGGACCAGAGTTAGGAGCAGCACCTGCTCCAATGCCAGGCGAAGAAATGGGAGCAGAGATGCCACCAGAAGAAATGCCAGCAGAAGAACTTCCACCAGAAACAACTCCTCCTGCACCAGAAGCAGGCAGAGCAAAAAGAGAATCAGTAGACTATAGTCGCAGACTAGGCATCCTTTTAGCATCAAAAAAAAAGTAATTCTTGAAATGGTAGATCCCGTAGTGTCCGCACTACGGTTTCTACAGTCTGATGCAAATAATAACAACAACATAGCAAAAATACATTATACAGCTTTAAATCAAGCAGTTATTGATTCTGGCCAACCTCAAATTGGTTATAAAGAATTCGTCGCAAGATGGAACAATCCTGAAGATCCAATACACAGTTTTGTAGATGATTTCGATGGCGAGCATATTACATTGAAAACTGATCAAAACATGGAAAAAGAAATGCCTCAAGAACCAGGAACAGATGTAATGGATCGAACAGCAAAGGCTGCAACAAAACGAGCAGAAAATAATCCATTAGAGGCTTGATTTAATTCATTACAATTTATATAATAGAGAATGACTCTATTACAACCAAAATATGTTTATGAAAGCATAAACAGACAATCAGTCGAGGGCCGACGATTATATTCTTGTCCAGATGGTAGCAAAGTTCCAAGCGTTACTACTATCTTGGATGCAACTAAACCAGCAGAAAAAAGAATAGCGTTAGCAAACTGGCGCAAAAGTGTTGGAGCAGAAAAAGCCCAGCAGATCACTACAGAAGCAGCTAATCGAGGAACACGTATGCACAAGTACCTCGAGGATTACATCAAGAACGGAAAAATTGCTTCTCCTGGTACTAATCCCTACAGTAAACAAAGCCATTCTATGGCACAAACGGTAATCAAAGAAGGCTTAAAGAATGTTGATGAAGTATGGGGGGTTGAAGTAGGTTTATACTTTCCTGGTATATATGCTGGTACTACTGATGGTATTGGCATACATCTAGGTGAGGAATCTATATTAGACTACAAGCAATCTAACAAGCCTAAAAAAGAAGAATGGATCGAAGACTATTATCTTCAACTCACTGCTTATGCTTTAGCTCATAATGAAGTTTACAGATCTAATATTCGTAAGGGTGTAGTTCTAATGTGTGTAAAACCTGATGAAATCGAACCTGGAATATTTGGAAAACCGCAGTATCAAGAGTTTATTTTACAGCCAACTGACTTTGATATGTGGGAACAGCGTTGGTGGGCTAGAGTGGAAGAATACTACAGCAAATTATGATAAATATCCAATAAAAGGATATTTTCATGGCTGTTTTACAAATCTCTAAAATTCAAATTCGCCGAGGAACTGCGGGCGGTGGCACAGGAATACCTCAGTTAGCAAGCGGAGAACTTGCGTGGGCATTAGACACCCAAGAATTATGGATAGGTAACGGCAGTGTATCTGAAGGTGCACCAGCAGTAGGAAATACTAAAATTATTACCTCTAATGATTTTACAACAGGTGGTAATGTACTAAATCTTATCAGTCACATTTATCGTTCTACTGATACAAGTATTCAAACAGGTCCTTCCTCGAACAATCCTGTAGCTCGTTTATTGCAAGATAGATTAGATGACAGAGTAACTGTTTTTGATTTTGGAGCAGTAGGCGACGGCGTTGCAGATGATACTGCAGCTATTCAACGTGCTATTGATCAGTTATTTTTAAATCCCTCGACAAAAGCTTCTGCTAATACTAGCTCTGGTGTTTCTGCAAGAAGAATTTTAGAGTTTTCAGCAGGAACTTATAAAATAACTTCGACTCTTTACGTTCCTAGTTATGCTACATTAAAAGGTGCCGGTCCTGACAAAACTATTATTAGATTAGATGGTACAGCAGGTCCTTTAATGCAGTTTATAAATGACAATTCTACTATAGGAACAATTAGTCCATTATCTAATACAACAGCTAATACTCAGCCACGAAATATACGAGTGCAAGAGATGACTTTGTTTGTTAATTCAAACAGCGAAACTGCTCTTAGAATGGACGCAGCTAAAAATTGTGATATTTTTGATGTGTCGTTTGAAGGTAAATGGAATAATGATTTAAATAGTTCTCATATCGCAGTTGAAATGAATGTAGTAAGCAGTCTAGTTACTTGTGAAAAAAATCATTTCAACCATGTTGATATTTCTAATTTTAGTTATGGAGTGATAGCATTAGGTGACGTGATAGCTAACGAGTTTGCAGACATGCATGTCAACAATCTTTATTCGGGCTTTGTATTAGGATATAACATTACTACAGGTACATTTGCTAATGGTACATCAGTGGGACAAAAATATGGTCCTAGAAACAGTAGTTTCAATAATATAGATTTTAAAAATGTTAAAAGACATGCTGTTCTTCTTGGATTAGGAAGTGGCAATAACTTTAATGAATTAATTTTAGAAAATGTCGGCAACGATGGATACGGCAATGTTTCACCGATTTATCCACAAGTTTACATAGGCAGTATAGGAAATAATACCGATAATCTAAAGTCTGACAGAACCGACGATCTTGGAGTGTACGGCCAGAATAGTGCAGTTGCTACAATGACTAAAACTACTTCTGGTAGCAATTTGATTACAGTTGATTCTGTAAGTGGATTAACTTATAATTTGCCAGTTCGTTTTATCGGAACCACATTCGGGGGAATTGTAGCTAACACTGCTTACTGGATAAGCGGTATCTTAGATACTGATAACATTGCCATACAAAATTATTCCAGAGATGCAAGCGATATAGTAACAGTTAACACTGCAATATTACATGGTTTGATTTCCAATCAAACAGTAACTATTGCAGGATCTACACTAGTTGATCAGGCTAATGTTTTAATTACAGTTGTTGATACCAACACGTTTACATTTGTTTCATCGTCTAGTGGAGTGATACCATTAACCGCTACTACAACTGGAATTGTATCTCCAGCTCCCCAGATTACAATTAGCGCAACATCACTTGGAACTACTATCTCGTTAACTAACGGCACAGGATCATCTGTTATGGGAACAAATTGGGATTCTGTTCCATTTATTCCAGTTATTGCTGGTTTTGCTCACTATAAACTTTGGGGACAGTATAGATTTCCAATTTTAGATTATTCAGGAGAATATGTTCCTGTGGCAAAATTGCCATTGAATTCTAGTTTATTAGGAATTCCAGAAAAATCCGTGCATTATAATATAGAATATCTTTACACAACTGATTCGAACTCATTTGTTCGAGCGGGTGATATAAGTTTTGTAGCAGAGGCAGACACTCCTTATATTTCATTATCTGACGATTACAACTTTGCAGGGCCTGTTGAAGATCCTGAAATTGTAGAAGTCGATCCAGTCGCTTTAGAATTCAAAGCAGAAGTTTACGACTATGATGGATTACCTTATATAGGTAATCCGCAAGTTCCATACTTTGTAGTTCTTTCATACAAAAATACATTACTAGATGGGTTAGGTCAAGTAGCATTTTCGTTTAATCAGCTTCTTCGATAAAACTTTATTTGACTATTTGTTAAAATACTAATATAATTTCATTTTAAAAGATGATAAGATATTTGTGTTGTGATTTCCAATTAAAAACCTATTAAAATCAATGCTAAAGCACAGGTTTGGCCTTTCTTTAGCATGAATTTAGTCGTTCACTAAATACTTCCTAAATTACAATAAAAAAATAATAATATGAGCAAAATTACAGTTACTAAAAGAGACGGAACCAGAGAGCCATTAATGATTGAAAAGTGGCAAGCACAAGTTGCCAAAGTCTGCAAAAGTATTGCTGACGTCAGCCAATCAATGATTGAAATCAAAGCACAATTACATTTCTATGACGGTATTACTACTAAAGAGATTGACGGGATAACTCTACGAGCAATAGTTGATCTTATTGACGTAGAAGCCAATCCAGATGTAGGACATACTAACTATCAATATGTTGCTGGAAAACAGCGACTTTCTATGTTAAGAAAAGATGTATATGGAAGTTATGAAGTTCCTAGTTTATATCAAGTAGTAAAAAGAAATGTTGAAAAAGGATTGTACACTTCCGAACTACTCGACTGGTATAACGAAGAAGAATGGAATAAAATGAACGACATGCTCGACCATGAAAAAGACGAGCAATATAGTTATGCTGCAATTGAACAGCTAATCGAAAAATATCTTGTTAAAAATCGTAGCACAAAAGAAATTTACGAAACTCCTCAAATACGATACATGGTTGCTGCAGCTACCGTGTTCCATAAAGAAGAGCCTCATAGTGCTCGTATGCGTTACATAAAGGAATATTACAATGCTGCTAGTGATGGGCTTTTTACTCTTGCTACTCCTGTGCTTGCAGGTCTTGGCACTCCGACTAAACAATTTTCTTCTTGCGTCCTTATTAGGTCTGATGATGATTTGGACAGTATATTCGCTAGTGGCGAAATGATGGCCAAGTATGCCAGCAAACGTGCAGGCATCGGTTTAGAGATCGGAAGACTACGTCCACTAGGAAGTCCTATCAGAGGTGGCGAGATCATGCATACGGGCATGATTCCCTTTTTAAAGAAATGGTTCGGTGATTTAAGGAGTTGCTCACAAGGTGGAATTCGTAATGCTAGTGCTACTGTTTTTTATCCAATTTGGCATCATCAGTTTGATGATCTTATTGTGCTTAAAAATAATCAAGGTACAGAAGAAACAAGGGTACGTCACATGGACTATGGAGTGGTGCTCTCTGCCTTCTTTTGGAGAAGGTTTAAAAATAAAGAACAAATTACTTTCTTTGATCCCAATGAAGTACCAGACCTTTATGAAGCTTTCTATAGAGACACGAAACGGTTTGAAGATTTATACACCAAGTACGAGAAAGATCCTAAGCTGCGCAAGAAAGTTATCTCAGCAGAAGAAGTTTTTAAGAGTGGAATTTTAAAAGAGCGTACCGACACTGGACGCATTTATCTAGTATTCATCGATAATGTTATGAATCAAGGACCTTTTGATCCTGAGTATCATACCATATATCAAAGTAATTTATGTTTAGAAATTTTATTACCTACTAAAGTTTTTAAGAGATTAGACGATGAAGAAGGACGAATTGCATTATGTACATTGGGAAGTGTCAACTGGGGAGCTTTCCGCAATCCAGAAGATATGCGCCGCGCTTGTAGAATTTTACAGCGTAGTCTATGTAATATACTGGACTATCAAGATTTCTTATCAATTCAAAGCAAATTAAGTAATGATGAAATACAACCATTGGGTATTGGTGTAACTAACTTGGCATATTGGCATGCTAAACGAGGCCTAGTATACGGAGAAAATGATGCACTCCATGAAGTGAAAACATGGATGGAACATCAAGCATTCTACTTAACTGAAGCAACAGTAGAACTAGCTAAAGAAAGAGGAAGATGTAAACACAGTGACTTAACAAGATATGGGCAGGGAATATTTCCGTGGGAATTACGTGCAGCAGGTGTTAATGAATTAACAGATTTTACTCCTGAGCTTGACTGGGAGTCCTTACGTAAGGAGATGAAAGAACATGGTGTACGAAATGCTACTCTTATGGCTATTGCTCCAGTTGAGTCTAGTAGTGTTGTTATTAATAGTACAAACGGCATTGAAATGCCTATGAGTTTAATTACTATTAAGGAAAGCAAAGCCGGAAGTTTTACACAAGTTGTTCCAGATTATCATAAATTAAAACACAAATATCAATTGATGTGGGATCAAAAAGACTGCGTAGGATATATTAAAACAGCAGCAGTATTGGCAGCATATGTGGATCAAAGCATTTCAACTAATACTTTCTATAATCCTGCTCATTACCCAGATAGAAAAGTCCCAACTACATTGATTGCTAAAAACTTAATGCAAGCTCATATGTGGGGCATTAAAACTTTTTATTACAGTTTAATTAATAAAGCAGGTAGTAAAGCACCTCAAGAAATTAAAACAGAAACTAATGGACATCACGTTCCTGTTGTACACGGTTTTGAAGTTGAAGTTAGTGACTTAATAGATGACGACTGTGAGGCATGTAAACTATAATGGACGCATACGACTTACAACAAGAGCTTTTAGCGGCCTGGCGCTTAGTATCCTATAAATCAGATGCAGGATCAATTAAAAAGACTTTTACAAAAACACCTGTATATGTAAACAACCAAGTTGTTGTTGGAATCAGAATAGAAGATAATAAAATTATTTTGGAGACGGAATGAGTAAAGCTCAGTACAATTTAAACACAAAGACAGACTACTTACATCGTAAGATGTTTCTTGACCCAGCCGGTCCAGTTACTATTCAACGTTTTGAAGAAGTTAAGTACAATAAAGTTGCAGACTTTGAAAAGACAGCACGAGGATTTTTCTGGGTTCCGGAAGAGATTAGTCTTACTAAAGATGCACAAGACTTTAAAGATGCTAGCGATGCAGTCAAGCATATCTTTACCAGCAACCTGTTAAGACAAACAGCATTAGACAGCTTACAAGGTCGCGGACCTAGTCAAATCTTTACACCTGTAGTTAGTTTACCAGAATTAGAAGCATTAGTATATAACTGGACATTCTTTGAAACTAACATTCATAGTCGTAGTTACAGTCACATCATTCGTAATATCTATAATGTACCTAAGGAAGTTTTTAATACTATTCACGATACTAAAGAAATAGTAGATATGGCAAGTAGTGTAGGCAAGTATTACGATGACCTGCATGCCATTAATTGCCGCAAAGAGATAGGCCAACCAGTTACAGAAGAAGAGCACGTTAAAGCAATCTATCTAGCATTACATGCTTCTTATGCATTAGAGGCTTTCCGTTTTATGGTTAGCTTTGCTACCAGTTTAGCAATGGTCGAGAACAAGATCTTTATTGGTAACGGTAATATTATCAGCCTGATCCTACAAGACGAATTGTTACACAAAGGTTGGACTGCTTTCTTAATTAATCAAGTAGTCAAAGAAGATGCTCGATTTTCTCAAGCCAAGATTGAATGTGAAGCAGAAGTTTATCAGCTATATATGGATGTCATTAAGGAAGAAAAAGACTGGGCCGACTATTTGTTTCAAAAAGGACCAGTTATTGGTTTAAACGCAAACATTCTTAAAGACTTTGTTGATTATACAGCAGTTGGTGCACTAAAAGAAATTGGTATTAAGTATCACGAGCCTGCTCCAAAAACTACACCAATACCGTGGTTTAACAAACATAGTGACACGCATAAAAAGCAAACTGCATTACAAGAAAATGAATCGACTAATTATGTTATTGGCGTTATGTCAGATGCTATAGATTACGAGGAGTTACCGAGTTTATGAAAGCAGTAGTATGGAGTAAGTATCATTGCCCATTTTGTGATCAAGCTAAAGCTTTGCTCACAATGAAAGGTATTGAATTTGAAGAAAAGAAAATCGGAGATGGATTTTCTAAAGAAGATTTATTAGAAGCTGTACCAACAGCACGTACAGTTCCACAGATATTCTTAGATAATAAGCATATTGGTGGATTTACAGAATTAAAACAATATTTGAAAGGATAATATGTTAATATCAAAAGGCATAGCAGAAGGCGAAGTAGTAACAATTAAAACAACTGCAGGTGAAGAAATTATTGCCAAACTTATTGAAAATAAAGATAATGAAGTAACTGTAAGTAAGCCTATGGCGCTAACTGCTGGTGCAAAAGGTATCGCATTAGTTCCATTTTTATTTACTACAGATCCTGATACACAAATAACTATTTCAAAGCAGACAGTAATGGTAGTTGCACCAACTGACAAAGAATATGCTGATACGTATATTCAAAATACAACCGGAATTAAACTAGTATAAGGAGTAGACTATGGCTGATGTAAGTCGCCCAGAAGCCCATATAATGGACATCAATACTGTTAATCTTTGGTTAACAAATGCTAAACATCAACCTACAAAAAGTGTTGAGATAGAAGGAATGCCTGCAACACGGCAAGCTAGTCTAGTAGAATTTTTTACCAGTGTTGCTACATCTGCTGCATTTCAAGTCGCTGGAGCATTAGCCGAAAAAGGTCTTGGTCAGTTAAAAGAGATTAATAATACAACAGTAGCTCTTCTAGAAGCAGATTACGGAGCTTTAAATCCGATTACACTAGGAGCAAAGGCGTTTGTCGCATCTAAAGAATTTGTAGATGATGTAACCAATCAGGCTTTAGTACTTGCAGATGATATAAGTGTAGCGGCAGCAGACAAATTTGAACTTGGAACAAAAGTATTCAAAGATACATTTGTAAATCCGTTAGATAATAAGTACACACAATGGATCGCTAAAGCAGGTGCCGATGCAGTAGATTATGCCACAAAAGCATCTTCATTAAGTGCATATAGCGGAAGAGAAGTTGCATTGACCGCTGCACAACAGTACACTAATCAAACATCATTACCTACTTTTCAGAGTGCAAAAGACACTTCTAATAATTTAGTTCAAGGAACTTTTACAATAGAAGATGCAGCCAAATACGGGTCAACCGAAACTGCTCAGGCTGCAACTTTAGCAAATTCAGCAGAATTTCAAGAAGAAACAACTAATGACATTATGTTAGCATTAGGATATAAAGAGCAACCTACGTTTGATCAATTAGCAGGAATTTTATCAAAGAGTAATTTAACTGATGATTTAGAAGCAGCTCAAGAAGACGAGTTAGAAAAAAGAAATGCAGATTTAACAGACGATGATAATTTTGCAGCATGGCAGGCAAGTTTTGCTCATCTTCAAGACTGTGTCGAGGCTGTAAGGCAAGAATCTAAGGATAACTTGTATTATCAAACAGTAGTAATATCTCAAGAAAACGCATTAAAATCAGTAGAAAGAATACAAACTGTTTTAGAAGGCGTAACTGATCAAACCGTTTTAGATACTTTCGATAAGTGTTTAAAACCTAGTACAAAACAAGGGTTAGAAGCACTGCAATATTTTGCTTCTACCAATGAAAATCCATAAATTTATCTTGACACTTTAAAGTTAAGACTATATAGTAAGGCACAAAGGAAAAAACTATGACAAACAAATATGAACAATTTACCAAAATCGTAGAAGCAATGGAAACAGATTTCGAAAAATTTTACGATAAGGGCGTAAACGCAGCAGGAACCCGTGTACGTAAACATCTACAAGAATTAGCTGCTCTTTGCAAAGAAGTACGTAAAGATGTAACTGATACCAAAAATTCGCGAAAAGAATCCAAATAAATACTTGTATAATTAAGGAGATTTGCTATGGGTAAGTTAGTTAGACAACGTGCAGCAAAAGTAAAAAAAGCTCAAAGACAAAAAGATACACGTAGAGCACGTAGTAAGTAAAATGTCGTACTCAAATCAAGTTATCGATCATTACGAGAATCCCCGTAATGTTGGAAAATTAGATAAAAGCGATCCGCAAGTAGGAACCGGCTTAGTCGGCGCTCCTGCTTGTGGTGATGTACTTCAGTTACAGATTAAAGTAGAAAATGATGTCATCACAGATGCCAAATTTAAGACATATGGTTGCGGTTCGGCGATCGCATCTTCGTCGCTTGTCACTACGTGGCTTAAGGGAAAGAGTCTGGATGAGGCGAATTCGATTAAGAATACCCACATTGCGGAAGAACTCGCGTTACCTCCTGTCAAAATTCACTGTAGCATATTGGCAGAAGATGCAATCAAAGCGGCACTAAAAGATTACAGAGAAAAAAATGGTGTCACTCACTGAGAAAGCTGCTAAGAAGGTTTTGACTCATTTAGAAAAACGAGGACGAGGACAGGGCATAACTATTGGTGTTAGAACCACAGGCTGCTCTGGACTTGCATATAAACTAGAATATGTGGATGTACCTCCAATAACACGCGACTGGATGACGTATAACAGCAACGGTGTTACAATTTGGGTAAATGGTAGAGATTTACCCTATCTTGATGGTTTAACAATGGATTGGAAAAAAGAAGGACTAAATGAAGGCTTCGATTTTATCAATCCAAAAGAAAGAGATCGCTGCGGTTGCGGCGAGTCTTTTAGGATTTGACACAAACCATTTTCTGTTGTAAAATAGCATTTTAATTACAAAAGGATACTAATATGAGTATGCATTTGCATCATCCATCTTTATCTTTGAACGGAAAGAAAAAAGGTAAAAAGAAATGGGCATCTGCTGAGGCAAAAAGACAAGCAGAGCAGTTGCAAGAGTCTTGGAACGAGATTGTAAAAAAATATTCTCCTTCAAATAAGATAGCAGCAAAGCCAAAAAAGTTGTCTTACTCATTGAGTATACCCGAAAATCGTTCAACTAAGCATATTCCTAGCGTCGATTCTGGTACAGGAAATGCTACAAAAGCAGCACCCAAAGTTTATACAGGAACGAAGGTCAAAGGCATCGCAACTATGCATAAAAGCAACGCTGTTCCTGTATTTTCGGACGAAGAAGCGGTAGAAATTTCCAAAATGAGGCGAGGTTAAGTGCATAAGTATAAACTAGCACTTTTTTCGGTGTCTAAATTGGATAATTATTTAATGTGCCTTGAAAAAAGACACACATTAAATTTTTTTAAAGGAGATGCCAACGGCCAAAAATTAACCAAAGACGGCGCTAGCGACGCCTGATCCAGCGTAAAGGAGAAAAAAACATGATACGCATTATTAAATTTTTTACAATGTCTATGTCAATATTTGTCATAGCACTTTTAAGCCAAAAAGTTATCTTAGCTAAATTTGAACATCTGAAAGCAGAAAAGCAATATGTTAGCCCGATAACTGCCAAAATGAGACAAACGCAATTAGAATGTCTCGCACGGAACATCTACTACGAAGCAGGTTATGAGCCCTTCGAAGGTAAGGTTGCTGTAGCACAAGTTACTCTTAATAGAGTTGAAAGTGGACAGTTTCCTGCAGATGTTTGCCAAGTCGTATATCAAAAGAATATTGTATACGAAAAAGTCCTATGCCAATTTAGCTGGTATTGTGAACAAGCCAGTTTTAAGAAGCCAGTCAATGGTGTGGTATATGCAGAAAGTATGGAAGTAGCAAAGAAAGTTTTATTGGAAGGATTTAGGTTGCCCTCCGTGAAACAGGCACTATACTATCATGCAGATTATGTAAATCCGCGATGGAATAGAACTCCAATCGCAAAAATAGGTCGTCATATATTTTACAAATAAGAGGAAAAAATGGTTGAAACTTTGAAATTGAAATTAAAGAACTTTTTCAGTGCAACATTGTGGATTAGATTTATCAGAACACATGCACCAAATATTTCGGCAGAAGCTGCTGGTTGGTGTGCTGTAGTGCTGCTACATCTTGCAACCATTCCAACATTACTTGCAGTTTTAACAGGACTAACAGAAAAGCTTCCTCCAGTTGATCTTATTCTATTCAGCTGGGTAGGTTTGTTCTTGCTGTTCCTGAAAGCTACTGTGCAAAAAGATCTTCTTAACATTGTTACAATAGGGTTTGGATTCTTTATACAGGCTTCCTTGTTGGCCCTTATTGTATTCAAGTAACCAATATATTTGACCTAGAAAAGCCTCTACGTTAGAATACGATAGAGGCTTTTTACTGATAAATATTAGATAATTAAGGAGCATTACAATGCCATCAGGATTTCAACAAAACGTAAACCAATTAGCACCAGGTTTATACAGAGTAGTACTAACAATGGGTGCAGGAACAGCAACTTGGAACGCTGCAAGTCCTGCTAACGGTGCTGTTAATCCTTTTAACTGGGATTCATATACAACTAAACCTAGCTCAGACGCTAACGGACAAAGACTTGCCCGTGGTAATATGCGCTGGCAGTTTATTCTTGAAGAAGTTTCAAAATATGCCGATGCACAGATTCTTGACGTTGAAGTAACTAGTTCAGACACCACTGATGCAAATAGTGTACCTTCTTCACTTGCTTTTACTATCAAATATGATAGAGATGCATTTGTACTTCCTAGTGTACAAGGTGTAGCAACTACTTTTACTCCAACTACTGGTGGAGCAGTTACAATCGATAGTACTGCTAAAGCAATTCGTTATCTAGTCGGTCAGGCAATTGGACGTAATGATTATACTAAAAAATACAATACCTATAATGTAACTGCTGTTAGAGGCGAGTTGCAATCTATCACTGTTAATAGACCAGATGCTGTTGCAGACATTTACGATGATGTAGCAGTTAATCTTCTTGACGGAACCGAATTAACTTCAACAGTATAAAAATTTTATGATTTTAGCCTGGCTGTTACTTCTAACTGGATTAACACTTTCGGCGGTCGCAATTTACTACTCAGTAGTAGGTTTGGCCGCTATATTTTCCGCGGCTGTTATTCCAATCTATATAATGGGATCTTCGTTAGAGGTTGCTAAATTAGTTTGCGCAAGTTGGCTCAAAGCTAATTGGGAACGTGCTCCACGTTTCATGAAAATTTATATGGCCGTTGCTGTAGTCGTTTTGATGATTATTACATCCATGGGTATCTTTGGATTCTTGTCTAAGGCACACAATGATCAAAATCTAGTAAGCGGCGATGTACAAAGTCGTATTGCAATTTACGATGAAAAAATTGCAACAGAAAGAAGTAATATAGACGCATCTAAAAAAGCATTGCAGCAAATGGACGCACAGGTTGATCAAATGTTAGGTCGAACAGACACTGACAGAGGAGCAGAACGTGCAGTTCAAATTAGAAAGAATCAAGCTAAAGAACGTAATGCGTTACAGGCAGAAATCACAAAGAGCCAAAAGGAAATAGCCAAACTACAAGCAGAACGTGCTCCTATTGCTGCAGAAGTTCGTAAAGTGGAAGCAGAAGTAGGACCAATTAAGTATATCGCTAAATTTATCTATGGTGATAAGATTGATGAAAACTTATTGGAAAAGGCTGTTACATGGATTATTATTCTAATTGTTATTGTGTTTGATCCGTTAGCAGTTATTATGTTACTTGCTGCGCAAATGACATTTGGATGGTTAAAAGCACAGAAAGAACAGAAAGAAGAAGATAAAGCTGTTGAGGAGTTTTTTGAAAAAGGTAAAGAGACTGCAAGAAAATTAGATCAAGAGGAAGAAGAAAGAAAATCTATCACAGATCTAATCATTCCTCCTATCCCGTCAAATCATGCTATTTGGGAAGATGCATTAGTAGCAAACAAAGAAAGTACTGAGGAATCTCCAGTACAGCCAGAAGAAACTGTTGAAATTGAGCAAGAGCCAACAGATGTCGAAGCCAAAGAAGAAGCTGCTCCTATGCCTTTAGAACAATGGAATGCTATGATCGAGGAGGCTGAAAAAGCCGTTGAAGAAGAAAAATTAAAAGAAAGTATTGCTAAAGGAGAAGCTTATATTGATAGCGAAGGCAATACAGTTAATTTAGAAGAAACTGAAGATTCAAAAAAAAAGAACTATATGACAAAAAGCGAGACGGGACAACTGGAAATCAAGGAAGTGGATACATCCAAAACGCAGAGCAAGGTGAAAACACAGTCTGGGGAAGAATAAACAAAGAAAAAACTCATTCAAAAGATGAGCTATATGTTTTATATAATTTAACTAATGAATTTAAAACTCTAAATGTAGATCCAAATGAAGATTTAGAGCTATATAATTTTATAGAAGAAACAAAGAAAAAAGGTCCTCGATTTAGCAATTATACGCTAGATCGCTTAGAAATATTCGTTAAAAAAATAAATGAACTTAGGAAAAATAACTCTAATAACTCCGCCGGATAAACTTTTTAATTTAACATTAAGTTATCTATTAGTTAAACCTAGTGTATCAGTCAAACAACAATTTCATACAATTTTAAGTCGTTGTGTCGATGATATAAACGTTTTTATATATGATGAACAAGAAAATGATATTGACTGGTTATTAAGTGTAGCTGGTAATGTTGATGTAATCGTTGTTGATATCGACAACTGTGATCCGACTACTAAAATATTTACTAGTTTTTTATTAGCTCAGCCAAATGCTCACTATATAACTACAGACGAGACTACGCCGTATAATTTAATCAATAAAAATAGAATATATAATTTGAATCAAATTGCTGAAAAACTAGCAAGTATTGATGACGAGGACGAAGAAGAGGAAGAAGATGAATAAGTCTAGAGGTACAGGCATCACTGCAAAAGAAGGTGAAGGAATAAATCAAATGTTACGTAGATTTAAACGTAAAGTTGATGATGCTAAAATTTTAGAAGATTTAAGAAAAAAAGAATTTTACGAAAAACCTACTACTGCTCGTAAACGTAAAAAAGGAGCAGCTCAAGCACGTTGGCGTAAAAAATTAGAAAAAGAACAACTTCCTCCAAAACTCTATTGACAACTTTCTAAATTTCTGTTAGCATATAGACTCACAATTCTATAGAAAGTGTATATGCTAACAGACGTAATGATAGATTTAGAAACACTAGCAA
>JACCDW010917370.1_pt1 | contig 17038 bp, 26 predicted proteins | sample 7449781 | NCBI WGS metagenome assembly JACCDW01 (sample SAMN15323449, study PRJNA562643) | freshwater metagenome | isolation source: river surface water | place: USA:Blue River Watershed | collected 2017-08-18
CCCTCACCGGCCGAACTCATGCTATACGCAGAGATGGACGACTATTTTCTTGGGGCGACGGCGATTTTGGTCAATTAGGAAACGGACTTAATTCTATAAAAGTCGGTAGTCCAGTACAGATAGGTAGCAGTAGTTGGACAGCGGTCAGTGCCGGTGAGAATCATACTGTGGCTATACGCAGCGACGGATTACTATTTGCTTGGGGTATTAACAGTTTGGGGCAATTGGGTGATGGAACTACTACTAATAGAAGTAGTCCGGTACTGATAGGTAGCAGTAGTTGGACTGCTGTAGCTGCCGGCGGTTCCCATACTGTGGCTATACGCAGCGACGGATTACTATTTGCTTGGGGTTTTAACACTTCGGGTCAATTGGGTGACGGAACTAGAACTACAAGAAGTAGCCCAGTACAGATAGGTAGCAGTAGTTGGACTGCTGTAGCTGCCGGAGATGCTCATAGTGTAGCCATAAGACTCAGCGGATCCTTGTTTGCTTGGGGTAGTAATACCAGCGGACGATTAGGTGACGGAACTGCAACTGCTAAAAGTAGTCCGGTACTAATAGGATCAAGTTCATGGACCGCTGTAGCTGCTGGAACAGATCACACCTTAGCTATACGACTTAATGGTGCATTATTTGCCTGGGGTAATAATACCCTCGGTCAATTAGGTGACAATGGTATAACCGTAAGAAGTAGCCCAGTACAGATAGGTTCAAGTAGTTGGGCAGCGATAGGTGCAGCAGTCACAGATATAAGATCCTACGCTATACGGCACGGCGGTTCCTTGTTTGCCTGGGGTGACAATACCAATGGAAGTCTAGGCGATGGAACCACAACCAATAGAAGTAGTCCGGTGCTAATAGGCAGTAGCAGTTGGACAGCAGTTGGACGTGGTCCTTGGGCATTAATTAATTAAACTAAAAATAAAACATTGACACTCATTTATTGTCAATGTAAAATTTATTTTTCATAAATTAATATATGCATTTAATTGATCAACAACTTAACTTAATGATTCGCGGCCGTTTCGACGAAGGATGGAAACTCAGCGAAGAAATGGAAAAAGAAAACCCCAACGATCTCAGACATATGTTTAATCGAGGGTGGTTTTTAATTAACCAAGGAAAACTTCAAGAAGGATTTCAAAGTCTAGAAGCAGGACGCTTGTTAAAGGTCTACGGTAGCCCGCAATTACCCACAAATAAACCAATTTGGAATCAAGAAGATCTAACAAATAAAACTGTAATTATTAATTTAGAATGCGGATTCGGGGATCAAATAATTTATGCAAGATTTGCTACCGAAGTACAAAAACGCGGCGGTAAGGCTATTCTTTGCTGTGAACCATTGTTACATAATTTATTTTCTAGAATACCCGGAGTAGATCATTGTATTAGCCTAGACAAAGTTAAATCAACTAAACACGATTTTTGGATCCCAGGTTTTAGTTGTAGTTGGTTGTTTGGACATAGTTTCGAAACGTTGCCCAATCATCCTTATCTTTCAGCTAACCCACTTAGTGTTCCCTTATGGAAAGAGATACTTAAAACAGATAAACCTAAGATTGGATTTAGGTGGAGTGGAAGCCCACTTTTTGAACATCAACAATTTAGAATTTTTCCGCCAGAGAAATTAATCAATCTATCTAAGTACACTGATCTTCAGTTTTACAGTTTACAAAGAGATACTGATCTAATAGAATTACCCAATGAAGTCAGTGATCTGCAACATTTGATTATTTCTTGGGAAGATACTGCTGCTTGTATACACAATCTAGATTTAGTCATTACCAGTTGTACCAGTGTTGCACATTTATCAGCAGCCATGGGAAAACCTACTTGGGTTATTGTGCCTTTATTACCTTACCATGTTTGGGCATACGGCGGGGATCATAGTCCTTGGTATCAAAAAACTACCAGAGTATTTAGACAAACTGTATTTGGAGATTGGACAGATACCTTTGACAGATTAGAATCAGCATTGATCAACCATTTTGAACTTACAAAAAAGGATTAACTTTGAAAACATTATATTTTATTTCCGGCCTGCCTAGAGCAGGTTCGACTATGTTGTCTTATATACTAAGACAAAATCCACAAATTCACTCAGAACCGGTTAGTAGTCTTGCTCCTGTAATTTCTTCGGTACACGCTAGTTGGAGTAACATTGAAGCTAATAGAGTATATCCCAATGAAACGGCAAAATTAGGTGTTTTATCCGGAATACTGGACGGTTATTTCAAACATATCGACCGACCCATTGTATTTGACCACGATCGAACCTGGGTTACTAAAATCGGTCTACTTGAAGCAGTAACAGGACATAGAGTTAAAATATTATGTCCTGTTCGTAATCCAGCTGAAATACTTTCTTCATATGAAAAACTTCGCAGAGAAAATCCTTTGGCACTTGTCCAGCCTGATCAAAATCTAAGAGAAACTTCTACTATTGCAGCTAGATCGTATTTTTATGCCGGACCGACAGGTACCATGGGACTAGCTCATGCCAGCATCAAGGATGCAGTTACATCAGGATATCTTGATCGATTGCTGTTTATTGATTATTCTAGATTTTGCAATAGCCCTAAAAGTCAAATGAAACGAATCTACGAATTTTTTGAATTACCGCAATTTGATCATAATTTCAAAGAAATCGTTCAAACTGAACAATTTATCGATCCTACCACTGGTGTGCCTAATCAACATCGTATTAAACCTAGTCTGGAAAGAAGCACATTAAATTGTGTAGAGTATCTAGGATTGGATCTTTATCAACAATATAATCGCGAAATTTTTTGGGATGCTTGGATATGACACCGGAACACACTAAATTAAACATGGGTTGTGGATTTAGAAAACTAGATGATCATTGGAATGTAGATGTTGAAGCTGGTTGTAATCCCGATGAGGTTTTAGATCTCGAAACATTTCCTTGGCCCTACGAAGACAATTTCTTTGATAAAATCACTGCCGATAACATTCTAGAGCATCTCGGTCAGAATCCAAAAGTTTTTACCAATCTTATCAAAGAAATGTATCGAGTAAGCAAACATGGTGCAGAATGGTTTATCAATGTACCACATCATAGATGCGATAACTTTTGGGATGACTATACTCATGTGAGAGTACTTACTCCTAAAACTTTTAAGATGTGGGATCAACAGGTCAACGTTGAATCTATTCAGAAGAAACTCAGTGATAGTACCTATGGTCTTTATCACGATGTTGATCTAGAAGTTACCGATATTAGTTACAACATTGTTCATTATTGGAGATTTCAACAGGATGATGGTATGTTGGGACCAAGACAACTAGAAATAAATCTTAACACCATGGCCAACGTAGCAGAATCTGTTAATATTTTTATCAAGGTTCATAAACCTGCTCGGTATGCAGACTGGATTAAAAAATATAAGAAATAATGATCATTATCAAAGATAAGGTACGTCGAAATGTTTTAGTCAGTACCGATCATGGACTTATGATTGTTAACAGATTCGACTGCAATCATGAACAAGTAGGGCACGGACAATGGTTACTGGATCATGGTAATACCAGTACCATAGAAGCACAAACTGCATATTCTTGTTTGCAGGATCGAACCAATCCGATAATATTCGATATTGGTGCTAACATAGGAACATTCACTACTTGGATGGCCATGACCTTTCCACAGGGAAAAATCTATTCTTTCGAACCACAAAGACTGATATTTCAAATGCTTTGCGGAAACTTGGCCATTAATAATTTTGATAACTGTTATGCTTATAATTTAGGGCTAGGTAACATCAATACTCGAATAGAAATTCAAGAACCTAACTACTATAAGCAAGAGGATTTTGGAATTTTCAGTCTTGTTGAAGATAAGGTAGAAAATAAATCCGGAATTTCGACCATGGTTGAGATAATGACTCTTGATAACTTTGTAGAGTTAAATCAAGTCGGTAGAGTAGATTATATCAAAATTGACGTAGAAGGTATGGATATTGATGTGCTTAAAGGTGCAGAAAAAACATTGGCCAAACATGCACCTACTATATTCATAGAACATAATGATAATCGTCGTAGTATCTTAGATGAAATTGTGAATTATCTCGGCGAAGATCTTTATAGATATCAAGTCATCGGGAATAATTTATTGGCTGTTCCTTTATAAACTCTAGACTTTTGCTGATCAACTAATTTTGATCAAAAAAAACTTATAAATAATATGTTATTCAGGATATTCAAGAAAAAGTTGTCCAGATCAGCATTAGCTTAAATATTAAAAATTCGGAGTTTGTAAGTGACCACAACAGCCAGTGTTTATTTTAATAAAATTAGAGTTGATTACCCACAAGCAGGTAAAGACAACGATAGTCAAGGTTTTAGAGATAATTTCAGAAATATCTTTAATGCGTTCAGTGCGACCAATGTTGATATAGAATATCTAAAATTAAATTCTGTTACGCTAGGCGGCGATAACGATTTTGGATTTAACACAATTAAAAAAGCTACTCTACAAAGCACAGTTACTAAAATTGTAGATTATACACCTAATACAGCCAATGGAAATATATATGTAGATTACAATGAAAGTAACTATCAAAAATTTTCCTTGGCTGCTGGTGCATCTACATTTTATGTTCAAAACTGGCCAGATAATAGTCTTGCTGAAATAAGAATAGTTGCTGTCCCTGACAGTACCAGTACAACTCAAATTAATTTCGGTGGTAATTTAGTCAAGGTAGGATATGTAGATTTACCGGTTGTAACAAATTCCACAGATGCTCAAACATTTAATCTCTGGAGTGATGATGGCGGGAATACTATATACATTCAAGGTATCGATCTAACACCGACTACATTGGTATACAGCGCAACCAATGTACTACAATCCTCCTCTATTAATGTCGATTATAACAACGGAAAATATCAAAAATTTACACTAAACACAGGAACTAGTACCGTTACAGTATCAAATTGGCCTGTAAGTACCAATACTGTTGCGTTATTAACATTATCATTTTTAACTACCACTACTGCACATCAAAGTACCATGACTTTCAAAGTAGGTGCAGTTAACGCTAGTCCTGTAGGTACACAAACACAACCCTACACCATATCCACAAGCACTACTCAATTTTTTGATGTTTGGACCGACGACGGCGGTGCTACAGTATATGTACTGCAAAAAGGTGTTTGATGTATAACCCATTGTTATCTGATGTTGGTCAACTTAAAGATTCGGAACTTGAAAATAAAATATTGGATCTAAACAAAAAATTTCATATCGCTGCAAAAATGGGATATGGTCAAATCTGCGAACAAATTGTAATAGCATTAAATGTCTATAAAGATGAAACTCTAAGAAGACAAAAAGTTGCTATGGAAAAATTAGCCAAAAAACAAGATAACGACTTTGACGATTTGATTAATGTTGACTGACTTGATTAGTGCATTTGTATTACCTTTGGATTTTGGTTGTACAATTTTAAACGATAACCGATTACTTTCCAACGTTTATCACGTCAAACTCGGTGTTGATCTTGTGGAAGAAGAAGGAAATAGCGCAGGTATAGGATTTCAAAGAATCAAATATCTTACCGATTATTACCTACAAAATTCAATATTTCTAGATCAAAATACAGATTTATTCAAAGATCTTGACAAACTAGACAACAATCTAGTATGCTTTCCTTGTGAGACCTATGACGCTTATATTGGATCTATATTGATGTCAAAATTTCAATCGATTACTGAAAAATACTTTGAGGTACAATATTTAAGTATAGCCAGTTTGATCGGAGACTATGTACAGTATAATCTATTAAGTCCATACGATCTGGACTTAGAGTTAGACGGCGATCATTGGTGGAATCAGGATAATGTCTATACAGGTAGTAAAAAATTGATAACTTGGGAAGAATTAAATTTAACTGAAACACCTAAATTTAAACCTGTGGTAGTCAAAGGCGGATTAAGTGAACATTGACAAGTATGGTCGAGTTTTTATAACTGAACAAGAAGCATTTGAATCTTTATATTCGGGTAAAATTAAAAGTCTAGAAAATGTATTGATTCAGGGCAACATCGATCAATATAATCAGGCAAAGTTGAAAAATGCAGATCGCATACCCGAACTACTGATTCCAAAAGATTTAGATAATCAAGATTTAATTACTTTTGATCGAGAAAATCAATCTCACTGGTTCATGCCCAAGAAATACTATGAGTTTCCGTTGATAGACTGGATATATCAACAATGTAAAACAGATAAAGAAATATCAAGAGTCGATCAAGAATTAGAATTATTTGTTCAATATAACTTATTAGATCTACTTTTTTACCTTAAATACTTGGTAGATACTATGCGAGATCATAAAATTGTATGGGGTGTAGGTAGAGGCAGTTGTGTTGCTAGCTATGTTTTATACTTAATAGGTGTACATAAAATAAATTCTATACAATACGATCTTGATATTAAAGAATTTCTCAAGGAGAACTAAAATGGTTTACAGAACAATGCAAGGAAAAGTTGTTGACATGGAAAAACTAATGAGACAACATGAACTAACACCGGCAATTGGTAATATGCAGGTCAATGCTCGTGGCGACGAATTAGGCCAAGGTGGAAAAATTGTTAGAAAAAGAGAAGAAATTGTCAAAGAGTATTACGAAGGACACCCTGAATCTAAACCTGTTTTACAAAAAACAACTACAAATCAAACATCAAAAAAATAAAAAGGATTAACAATGAAAGTAACTGGTAAGCTTAGACCCTTGGCTGACAAAATATTTGTGTCCGATATGGATTTCGGAGAACAAACGACAGCAGCAGGTCTTTTTATTCCCAGCGATAATGCCAAAGGTAGCGGAATACATCCTCGTTGGGGACGAGTTTGGGCTGTGGGTCCTGAACAAAAAGATGTACAAGTCGGAGAATGGGTTCTGATCGAACACGGACGTTGGACTAGAACTGTTGAGTATGAAAACGAAGATGGATCAATTACCGAAATAAGAATGGTCGATGGCAATGCTATTTTGATTCAATCTGATGAACAACCACAAGGTACTGTTCAACGAATAGTTCCTGGATTGTTTAATCTTAACGTTTAATAATTTTACCTTTTCAATACACAGGGCTTGACAGAGCCCTGTTTTCTTCTATACAATAAAAATATGGGATTCAAATACTCTTATTCAGATCAAGAAATATCACAAATTACTCGGACCGTAGGATCTATCTATCGAGATGTAACCAATCCAAGGATCGATGGCTACAATCAATGGGCCGCTAAACAAGACCTTTATCAACTTAAGTGGCTTATCGACGAAGCGATTAAACGTTGTCCAGAATTTGGTCCTGAAAAAGAATGGCTACGAGATCAGGAAAAGAAAAAGGTCATAAGGATTCTTAAAAATGAAATGTGAAACTTGCGGTAAAACTATCGAGATAGGTTGCGACTGGCAACAAGGACGTTGTCCGCATCGAAGCCCTTTGCTAACCTTACACAACATGAGATTTTATTTGCTCATGGAACAGATTAAAAAATGGTTTAAGAAATGATTTTTAATAAAATTAAAGAATTACAAGAAAAAAGAGTTGGAATAACTTTCAGTACCTTCGATCTTTTACATGCTGGCCATATTGCCATGCTCAGCGAAGCAAAAAAACACTGCGACTATTTGATTGCAGCACTGCAAACAGATCCCACAATTGATCGCCCTGACACAAAAAATAAACCTGTACAAAGTATTGTTGAACGACAGATTCAACTTCAAGCTGTACGATATGTAGACGAAATTGTTGTCTATCAGACAGAAAAAGATCTCGAAGATATTTTACTTACATTGCCTATTAATGTTAGAATACTGGGTGTAGAATATCAAGATCGTGATTTCACAGGAAAAGATATTTGTATTAAACGTGGAATTGATCTAATCTATAATAGTAGAGATCATAGTTTTAGCTCAAGTAGTTTGAGAAAACGTGTAGCTGAACTAGAAAAAGGAAAGGATAAATGAAACAGTATCGATTTCGTCGTTGGTTAAGAAATTGGATACACAATTTCGATGCAGATCAACCATCAGAAATGGTAGCAAAACTATCAACAGTTATAGCAAAAGATGAGCCGGACAGCGATCGAAGTCTAAATTTTAGAGTATGGTTTGCCAATGGCGGTCGAGTTGTTCAAACTAACAGATACGATCACTACAAAGACAGACACATAACATCAATGTATGTGATCACCGAAGATCAAGATTTTGGTAAAGAGATTGATAAAATTGTTACCTTGGAAGCATTGAAATGACCTTGATTTACGACGAATATTCCGAAACTTGGGTTTGGGTAGAATCCAAGAATCATGATATCGAATTAAGCCCACAATTTGATTCAGAAGATGCAGCTAAGTTATGGAGAACCAGAATGATTAATATTCTTGTGAAAGGTAAAGAATGAAAGAACTTTGGACAGAAAAATGGCGGCCAAAAACTGTAAACGATTATGTGTTCAAAGATGATCGGCAACGTAGTCAAGTGCAAAGCTGGATCAAAGAAAAATCTATTCCACATTTATTGTTCAGCGGTGTTGCCGGTACCGGTAAAACTACTTTGGCCAAAGTATTGTGTAATGAACTAGGAATCGAAGATTATGATATCTTAGAAATCAATGCTAGTCGTGAGAATAACGTTGACACCGTTAGAGACAAGATCGTCAACTTTGTTCAAATGATTCCATTTGGTCCTTTTAAAGTAGTGCTACTCGACGAGGCAGATTATCTTACTCCTAACGCACAGGCTATTCTAAGAGGGGTAATGGAAACCTATAGCAGTCATAGTAGGTTTATTCTTACCTGTAACTATCCTAATAGAATTATTCCTGCTATTCATAGTCGGTGTCAAGGTTTTCATATAGAGAAAACCGATCAAACAGAATTTACAGCTCGTATTGCCACAATTCTTGTAAATGAAAACATCGAATTTGATCTAGATATCCTAGATACTTATGTAAAACTTACATATCCTGATCTTCGTAAATGTATTAATACTGTACAACAAAATATCACCGAAGATAATGAATTGTCTAGTCCTACCGCCGATAATAATGATTCCAGCGATTACAAGATCGAAATGATCGAGCTGTTTAAAAAGGGTAAAATCAAAGAAGTTAGACAGTTGCTGTGTGGTCGAGTTAGACCAGAAGAAATTGTCGAAATTTACACTTGGATGTATCACAACATTGACTTATTTGGCGATACAGAAGACAAAAGAGACAGTGCATTATTAGTCATCAAACAGGCCTTGGTTGATCACAGTTTGATCAACGATCCAGAAATTAATCTTGCGGCTTGTTTAATCAAATTATATAGACTACAATAAGAAAATCGCCTAACGACATTGCAGGTCATTGTTAGGCGATTTTCTTTTCGAGTTAGTTAAAAATTATCGTTAATTTAACTCCTTATAAATTGATAAAACTTCTTTGACAACTGGATGACGTTCTACATCCTGTGATTCAAATTTTGCCATAGCAATCATACGAATATCACCTCCTTCGGTGTATAAATTGCAAAATTCAAGTAGACCATTTTCTCTAGGTCTGTCGGCTTGATTTAAATCACCAGTGACTACCATCCTGGAATTTTCACCTATTCGAGTTAACAACATCTTCATCTGTGACGGTGTAGCGTTTTGCATTTCATCAGCTACAATGAATGCATGTTTGAAAGTCCGACCTCTCATGTAGGCCAATGGACTAATTTCGATTATTCCATCCTCTAACATACCCTGTATTTCTTTCGGATGGTAATATTCTTCGAACACATCGAATATGGGTCTGGTCCAAGGTTCCATTTTTTGATTTAATGTACCTGGCAAGAACCCATGATCTTCATCTACGCTAACAGCTGGCCTAGTTACGATAATTTTACTAATCACCCCCTCTTTTAATAGTTTGATGGCCATCTGTACCGCAAGCATGGTTTTGCCTGTGCCTGCTGGCCCTATGGCAAAAACAATACATTTTTTGGGATTTTTTAACAGTTCTATATAAGATTCCTGTGCAAGATTGCGCGGAATTATATTGACCTGCTGCTTGCGTTTTAGATAAGGTTTTATTTGAATTAAATTATTGGTATCAGAATCAAAGCGAGGATCTCGCATAGTTCCATGACCATTTTCACGTCTTCTAGCTTTAGGCAATTTTACTCCTCCGTAATAGAAGAACGACCTGCATGAATATTTACAAATTAATGAAAAAAGTTGTTTCAAATGGTCCTTTTTTTAATCAACCCGTTTAGCCACAATATCTACATAAATAATTGATAAAAGAGAACCACCATGCACGACATAGTAAATGTAATTAAAAATTTACAAACACTTAGCGAAAACAATAATGCATTTAGCGTACTTAAGGACTTTGAAAGAGTTCTTGACGAACTAGATATCTATGTATTTAAAAATTGGGACGAAGGCGAACTTGTAGTCGGCCCTGTGGTAAACAGATATTCAGTTACTTGCAAATTTATGTGGGATTTAAAAGAAATGCCCGATCCCGAAGGTGCCAGAAGATTACATGATTATGGCTGTGAAGTACAGTATTCTAAAGAAAAAATATTAATTCCGCGTAAAATCAAAGACCCTGAGGATTATAGACCGGGTACCAAAAAAGGTAAAATCGATGTACATCCTATTTGGATAGTGACTATTGAAATGCCTAAAAAATTAATGCAGGATGTCAGTATTGGCAAAGAAAATAAAGAAAATGCAAGAATTGCCGAACTAATGCGCTATAACATTAACGATGTAGATGTAAACAATGCAGCACAGGAGACCACTAATGACCAATAAGCGTAATTTGTCCGAAGGCCTTCAAAGCTGTGATCTTAAAAACTATGTTAGCGAGTTTTTTACCGTTGATCGATATCGTAGCAAAATGGGCGAAGATCGAGATGTAGTAGTTCTTGGATTTAGAGTTAAAGAAAAATATCCTGCTATAGATCTTATGGAATTTATAGAAAAAGGATATTCATTTATTCTTGATGCCGACATGAGCTCCGGTGAAGAAAACGATGGGCAATATCAGGTATTTGTGGAAATTGAAAGAACAAAATCATTACCTGAACAAATGAGAAAATTACTCAGCGGTGTAAGTCAACTAACAGACAACTGGGATTGGAAATTTAGATATCAAAAATCCGGTGGTGCAATACCATTCAGCGAAGAAAAAATATTTGAACATGTGCCCTTAACTCCTGATGACTACGAAAATAAAATTTTAGAAATTAAAAATCGAGGTATAAACAAATTCTTTGATCAAGGTTCATTAGATGGAGTTGTACTCGAGGCAAACAACGATCTAACATTTAAAAAACCTTTCTTTGGCGATTTGCATATGAAACTGGTTGCTATAGGAAAATACGACGACCTTAAAAAGACCGTGCCCGGGGCATTAAGTTTAGATGAGAATAGTCAAAGTCAAGTTTACTTCTTGCAAAAATATCTAGGAAACTACGAGATTAATAAAATCGGCGATAAATTTTTAATAAGAAACGGAAACAATGCTGTAATCACAGAAAAAAATAGGTGGTAACTATGTGGCAAATTACTTGGATGTTGGAATTTCTACCGGATTGGTTTTGGACAAGTTTGCTATTTCTAAGTATTTTCGGTCTAATACTTAGCTGGTTTTTAAGTAAATTACCATACTCAACTACAATCAAAATACTCAGTATCCTCGGAATTTCGGCTAGCTTATGGTTCCTTGGGGCCGCTAGCAATGAAGAAAAGTGGCAATCTAGAGTTAAAGAACTTGAAGCAAAAATTGCAAATGCAGAACAACAATCACAAGAAGTAACCAAAGAAGTAGAAGTACAAGTTGTAGAAAAAGTTAAATTAGTCAAGGGAAGAACAGAATACTTGACCAAATACATAACAGAATATGTTGACAAAGAAGTAATCAAAAAAGAAGAAGTCATTAAATTTGTAGAAAATTGTCCGTTACCCAAAGAAATTATTGAGATACATAATACTGCGGCAGAAATAAATCGAGCAGCCGAAGGGACAAAGAAATGAAATACATACTACTTGCTTCCTTATTGTTATTATCTGCTTGCTCAACTCCTGTACCTGTTAAACAAAAGTTTCCTATAGCACCCGAGGTACTTCTAGAAAAATGTCCAGATCTATACAAGGTCGACGACAATGAAACTAAAATCACAGAATTACTTAAAGTGGTTGTTAAAAACTACGGGCTATACTATGAATGTGCTATCAAACAAGAAGGGTGGATAGACTGGTACGGAAAACAGAAAAACATATTTGAAAAGGTCAATAAATGAGTGCTTGTATACTAACTAAAGATCAACTTGCAAAATTACTTCCCGGAAATCCTTACATAGATTATTGGTATCGTGCATTAGAACAACTACTACCAGACTATGATATTAATACACCGCAACGTATAGCAGCATTCATTGCTCAATGTGCTCACGAAAGCGGCGGATTTAAAATATTAAAGGAAAATTTAAATTACAGATGGCAAACTCTACGTCGAATATTTCCTAAATATTTCCCCACTGACGAATTAGCTCAACAATATGCAGCTCGTCCCGACAAACAAGAAGCTATAGCCAACAAAGTCTACGGAGGTAGAATGGGCAATGGGCCCGAAGAAACAGGTGACGGTTTTAGATACTGCGGCCGAGGACTTATACAATTAACAGGTAAAAACAACTACGAAAGTTTTGCAATGAGCATCGAAACACCTGTAGAAGAAATTCCTGACTACTTGTTGACCTTTGAAGGTGCTGTACAAAGTGCATGTTGGTTTTGGGAAACTAATAATTTGAACAAGTGGGCCGATGCCGGTGATATCAGAGAATTAACACGTAGAATCAATGGGGGCTATATTGGCATCGAAGATAGAATTAAGCACTACAATCATGCATTACATGTTATGAATATGTGATTACACTAAAGGAGCAATAATGTCTGAAAAAGATTACGATAAAATGAGCGACAGTGAAAAGAAAAAAGAAGATTGGATGAATTCGAAATGGCGTCCTATGATGGGTTGGTCATATATGGCAACCTGTATCACTGATTTCATAATTTTCCCGGCTTTATGGAGTGTGTTGCAAAGTATCAGTCAGGGTCAGGTTAATGTTCAATGGCAACCTATAACTCTACAAGGTGCAGGACTTTATCATATCGCCATGGGTGCAATTTTAGGTATTGCTGCATACGGACGTACTCAAGAAAAATTAAATGGAGCTAATAATGGAGGAATATCATTGCCAACAAACGTCGGAACAACGTATACACCACCTGCTCCGGTACCTCAATCCCCAGTTAATAACACACCCACCGTTAGTCAACAACCAGCTTGGAGCAATCCAGCACCCGCAATGGCAGGTGGAGCTAGCAGTGCAAGCCCATTTGGCAATAGCCAACCTGCAACGGTAGTTACAGCCGGTAAAGGAAAACCCGGTCCATTCCAACCAGATCAACCAGAAATATAAGGAAACTAAGATGAAATATATTGTTGCATTATTTTTATCTCTTGCTGTATTACCAAATGCATATGCAGGAGGAGAAGTCAAAGAAGTTTGTAAAGATAAAAAAGACAAGAACGGTAAAGTTATTAAAGACAAAAACGATAAACCTGTTCAGGAATGTAAGAAGATCAAGGTACACAAAAAATTAGAGGGCACAGAAGTTCCTGATCAAAAGAAGTAAAGAAACTTGACTTCAATCAAAAGGTATAGTAAAATTTACTATACCTTTTTCTATTATGAGTGATTACTATACCACACTTGGGCTATCAAAAAATGCCAGTCAAGACGAAATAAAAAAAGCCTTTAGGCGACTGGCTAGCCAACATCATCCAGATAAAGGCGGAGATACTAAAAAATTTCAAGAAATTCAAGCAGCCTACGAAACACTAAGTGACCCAAACAAAAGAGCTGCCTACGATAACCCGGCTCCGCAATTTCAAGGATTTAATGGTATGCCACCGGGCTTTGAAGATTTTTTCAATGCGTTTGGTGGAAATAATCCCTTCGGTGATCTTTTTGGTAGGAGAGCACAACGTCCACAAAAAAATCGTAATCTAAGTTTTCAAACACAAATTACATTAGAGGATGCTTATACGGGTAGGGAACTTACCATGAGCATTAACTTACCCAGCGGGCGTGAGCAAGTTTGTGAAATTAAAATACCTAGAGGTATTCAGGATGGTGTTACGCTTCGTTTGGCCAATATGGGCGATGATAGTATAGCAAGTTTGCCTAGAGGTGATATCCACTTAACTGTGCAAATTGTACCGCATGGTGTATTTCAAAGACAAAACGATGACCTAATTAGAATTTTAAATGTCGATGCTATAGATGCAATATTAGGTAAAAATTATATGATCGAAACCATTGACAAAAAAGTATTAGAAGTCAAAATAAATTCCGGTACACAACACGGAACTATTTTGGCCGCAGCAGGTTATGGAATGCCTAATATTAACGATCCTAGATTCGTAGGACGTATGTTGATACAGGTCAATATTCAAATTCCCAATAGTCTGTCAGAACAACAATTGAATAAATTGAGAGAAATCTATAATTAAATAGAATTATGAAACTAGTTAAATATCCAGATCCTTTTCTTAGAGAAAAGATGCCCGAATTTAATTTTGATAATCCTGCCTATGACCCGATTCAATTAGAAAAAGACATGATTGAATTGATGTTCAAAGAAAACGGTATGGGATTATCGGCAAATCAAGCAGGAATACGTGCCAGAGTATTTGTTATCGGACACAAAAATTTACCTGAACAGGCACGAGCATTTTTTAACCCTATGGTAGCAGCACATGTTGATGAACTAGAGGACCTAGAAGAAGGATGTTTAAGTTTTCCCGGAGTATACGTAAATGTCAAACGTCCTAAAAAAATTCAAGCCAAATGGCAAAATTCTCAAGGACAATGGGAGGAAGGAATTTTTGAAGGATACGATTGTAAATGTTTTTTACATGAATTAGATCATCTTGAAGGGATTGTATATCAAGATCGTGTAAGTACGTTAAAATGGGCAATGGCTCTAAAGAAAATTAAAAAAGGAAAATTAGATAATGTTAGAACCAAACAAAGATCTTGAAAATATTTTCGAAGATGCCATTAATATGGCAATGGACTATCATCACGAATACATTACTCTAGAACATCTTTTGTTGAGTATGTTGAATAACGACCCATTTAATCAACTACTAGTTGATTATGGTGCTGATGTCAAAAGTTTAAAAAGAAATCTAGAAAATTATATCAAAAATCAACTAATCGACATTGTCAATCCCGATATCGAAAAGCCGAAAAAGACCAATACCGTTGATAGAACACTAAATCGAGCATTTACTCAAGTATTGTTTGGTGGTCGTCAAATCATTGAGCCTGTTGATTGTTTTATCAGCATTTTTAGTGAAAAAAAGAGCTATGCTGCTTATTTTATTAAAAAAGCCAACATTGATAAAGATAGATTTTTAAATTTCTTGCACAAAGAAGATTTTCACGACGAAGACAACGAATCAAATCTACAAGAAAGAGAAAATACTCAACTTGAAAAAATCATTACTCAATTCTGTGTAAATCTTACAACCAAGGCTCGGAACAAAAAAATTGATCCAGTTATTGGTCGAGAAAAAGAAATCGAAGAAGTTGAATTAATTCTTGCTCGTAGAAATAAAGCTAATGCTATTCTCATCGGCGATCCTGGTGTAGGTAAAACTACCATTGCTGAAGGATTGGCCAGGAAAATCATTGAAAACGATGTTCCTAAATTTATTCAGGACTACACTGTTTATAGTCTCAATATCAGCAGTATGCTTGCAGGTAGCAAGTACCGTGGAGACTTTGAAGAACGACTTAAAAATATAATTGCTGCAATCGAACGTCGTGGAAAATGTATATTGTTCATTGACGAAGCACATATGATGAATGGTGCAGGATCTGCCAATGGTAATGCCAACGACATGGCCAATATGCTAAAAAGTTCTTTAGGTAAAGGTACTATCAAGGTCGTTGCATCTACAACCTGGGAAGAATATAGAAAACATTTTGAAAAAGATCGTGCATTGATGCGTAGATTTCAACGTGTGGTCATCGACGAACCCGACGAGGCTACCACTGTCAAGATTCTCAAAGGATTGAAAAAATATTACGAAAAACATCATAACATTAAAATTACTGTTCAAGCTATCACCGATGCTGTCAAATATAGTATCAAATACTTACCAGACAAAAAATTACCCGACAAAGCCATTGATCTAATTGATTGTGCCGGGGCACGTTTCAAGGTCAAAGATGAGGATGGCGGTGTTGTTGATCGAGAAGAGATTTTATTCGAGGTTGCTAAAATTGCCAATTTGCCCATAGAACAGCTAAACAACAAAGACAGCAACAATCTAGGAAATCTAGAGAAGAATATGAAATCGGCAGTATTTGGTCAAGAACAAGCTATTATTAGTTTACTTGATAAAGTATTCATTGCCCAATCAGGCCTTAAGAATCTCAATAAACCCGTGGGTAGTTTCTTGTTTGTCGGCCCTACTGGTGTGGGCAAAACCGAGGCTGCTAAACAACTTGCATCAAATCTAGGAATCAAATTGATTCGTTTTGATATGAGTGAATATCAAGAAAAACATAGTGTGGCAAAATTCATCGGAAGTCCTCCGGGGTATGTAGGCTACGAAGATAATGCAGGTCAATTAATCACACAATTACAAGAAAATCCAAATTGTGTACTACTTCTTGATGAAGTGGAAAAAGCACATCCTGATGTTTTAACAGTATTGTTACAATTAATGGACAATGGATTTGTTACTGGTAGCAACGGTAAACGAGCCGATGGTAGAAATGCTATCATTATTATGACCAGCAATCTAGGAGCTGCCGATGCTGAAAAGAATTCAATTGGATTTACTAAACTAGAAAAAGACAATGATCCGAAAGATGCGGTTAATCAATTCTTTGCACCGGAATTTAGAAATCGTCTAGATGGTATCATTAAG
>JACCDW011511653.1_pt1 | contig 17033 bp, 14 predicted proteins | sample 7449781 | NCBI WGS metagenome assembly JACCDW01 (sample SAMN15323449, study PRJNA562643) | freshwater metagenome | isolation source: river surface water | place: USA:Blue River Watershed | collected 2017-08-18
AACGACTCGACCAGCTTGTCGAAGTCAGGCAGTGAATCCATATACGACTCCGCATAGCGTGAGCCGTAATCGATCTGCTGCCACTGTCGCACCATGCCGAGGTAACGGTTATTCAGAAGGATGATCTTCGGTGTCAGATGATACTGGCGGCAAGTCGCCAGCTCCTGAATGCACATCTGGATCGATGCCTCGCCGGTCACGCAGGCGACCGTCGCATCCGGATTCGCCATCTGCACGCCCATCGCATACGGCAGGCCGACACCCATGGTGCCTAGGCCACCGGAGTTGATCCAGCGGCGCGGCTTGTCGAAGCCGTAGTATTGTGCAGCCCACATCTGGTGCTGACCTACATCGGAGGTGATGAATGCATCACCCTTGGTCACCTCCCACAGCTTCTGCACCACGTACTGCGGCTTGATCACTTCGGTCGAGTTGTCAAACTTCAGGCACTCACGACCACGCCATTCATTGACCTGCTTCCACCAGGCGGCAATCGCCGTCGGATTGGGCTTGATCTCGGACGCATCAATCTGCGCCAGCAGGTCTTGCAGTACTTCCTTCACGTTGCCGACGATGGGTACATCGACTTTCACGCGCTTGGAAATTGACGACGGATCGATGTCGATATGAATGATCTTGCGCGGTTGCGTTGCGAAATGCTTCGGATTACCAATGACGCGGTCATCGAAACGCGCGCCGATCGCGATCAGCACATCGCAGTGCTGCATCGACATGTTCGCTTCGTAGGTGCCGTGCATGCCCGGCATGCCGACGAATTGTTCGCCGGACGCCCGATACGCGCCCAGGCCCATCAGCGTCGTCGTGCAGGGAAAGCCGAGCTTATCGACCAGCTTGTTCACTTCGGGTGCGGAATCCGACAGGATCGCGCCGCCACCGACATAGATCATCGGCCGCTCGGCCGTCAGCAGCAGCTGCACCGCCTTGCGAATCTGACCCGAATGTCCCTTGTCGACCGGCTTGTAGGAGCGCATCTCGACGGTCTTCGGATAGTCGTAGGCCGCTTTCGCAATCGTGATGTCTTTCGGAATATCGATCAGCACCGGGCCCGGACGGCCGGTGGTGGCAATGTAAAACGCCTTTTTGATCGTGACCGCCAGATCTTTCACGTCCTTCACAAGGAAGTTGTGCTTCACGCACGGACGCGTGATGCCGACGGTATCGCATTCCTGGAAGGCATCCTGACCAATCGCATGAGTCGGTACCTGACCAGTGATGATCACCATCGGTATGGAATCGAGGTGGGCCGTGGCAATGCCGGTGACGGCATTGGTCACGCCGGGGCCGGAGGTGACGAGGCACACACCGACCTTGTTCGAGCTGCGCGAATACGCATCGGCTGCATGTACTGCAGCCTGCTCATGGCGAACGAGAATATGCTGGAACTTGTCCTGCTTGAAAATCTCGTCGTAAATGTAGAGTACAGAGCCGCCGGGATAGCCGAACACATGTTCGACGCCCTCTTCGGCGAGACAGCGCACGACGATCTCGGCGCCGGTGATTTCGGAAGACATTGCCAGTCCTTTCAAGGTCCATAGGGAGATTGATCGGATGCTCTCTCCTGACGGTGACGTTGGCAGCAACACGCTTGAAGCATCCCTTTGGCGTGCGGTGACGCCGATCCGTCCTGCGCGCCTGGCGCAGTTCAAACCGACGCTGAATGCACTTCGTTCAGCTTCCGTTCGTGTCGCTGCTCGCGCCGCCTCACGCTTGTGGCATGGGTTAGAGCAAACAGCTTTCAGGGGCAACCGGACTATCCGGACGCCCAAAAAACGACCCCGACACCGCATAACGTCTTGGGCTGCGCGGCGCAGGCAAAAAATACCCCTCGCGGTGGCGAGGGGAACAATACGTTAATGCGTTGCAGCACGAAGGTCAAGGAAAATCTTGGAAAAACCCAATGAAATCAAGCCTTTTGACCCGCATGACGGGTCCCGTCGAAAGGACTCGACGCATGGATTGCCAATTCATTAATCCGACGGTTGGACATGAGCACGTACAATGCCGGACTTTCACCGCCAGACACACTATCGTGACCCTTCCTGCACTGCCCGCTGCGCCACTGAAGAACCGACTGCTGTGCATGGTCTATGAGGGCATGCTGCTGTTCGGCGTGCTGTTCATCTCGGGCTGGCTGTTCTCGACCCTGCTGCAACAACGGCATGCGCTGGTGCTGCGCCACGCGCAACAGCTCTGGCAGTTTGTCGTGCTTGGCGCGTATTTCGGCTGGTTCTGGACGCACGGCGGTCAGACACTGGCGATGAAAACCTGGCGCGTACGTATCGTCAACCGCAAGGATCAGCCACTGGGCTGGCCGCACGCGCTGCTGCGCTATCTGCTGGCCTGGCTCTGGTTCGTGCCGGGGCTCGCTACTGCGTGGCTGGTCGGTGCGCAAGGCTGGATGCTGATTCTGCTGCCGGCGTTGAATGTCGCACTGTGGGCTGCGGCGACGCGTCTTGATCCGGAGCGACAGTTCCTGCATGACCGTATCGCGCGTACCCGCATCGTGCTGGCACCGGCTGCGAAGGATCCGCTCGCAACACCCGCGAGCGAATAAACGACGCAAGGCATGATCGCGTCGCTGACTCGCTCGATCATCCTGCTGCAGATGCTGGCACTGTTCGCGCTAGCTGCGCTGGTCGTGCATCTGCAATGGCTGGCGTGGCCCGGCGCGCTGCTGGCCTCGGCCGCATGGCTGATGCTCGCGCGCATCGCCATCCTCTTCAATAATTACCTGCTTTCCGGTGCGCTGCGGCAGCCGCTGACGGATGGCCGTCCGGCACCGAAAATGCAGCTCTTTATCCGAGTAGCGCAGGAATGCTGGTGCAGCCTGCGCTGCTGGTTTCAGCTATTCCCATGGGCGCGTCCCTGCCGCATTTGCTATGACAGCGATACGCTGCCGCCGGTACTGATGGTGCACGGCTACGGCGCCAACAGCGGCTTCTGGAAGCCCTTTGCGACGCTGCTGGCGCAAGACGGGATCAGCCATGCCGCCATCGATCTGGAGCCCGTACTGGCTGACATCGATGACTACGCGAAGCACATCGAGCATGAGGTCACAAACTTGCTGATGGCAACCGGCGCATCGCAGGTGATTCTGCTCTGCCACAGCATGGGCGGACTCGCGGCGCGCGCATGGATACGCCGCTACGGACACACGCGCGCCGCGCGCGTGATCACGCTGGGCACCCCGCATTTCGGCAGCATGCTGGCGGGCTATGGCATGGGACGCAATGCTGCGCAGATGCAAAACACCGACGGTGAGCCCAGCGCATGGCTTGCGCAGCTAGCTGCGTCCGAAACTGACGAGGTGCGCGCACTGTTCGTATCCATCAGCACACAACACGACAATATCGTCGCACCACAGTCGTCGGCCATCCTGCCCGGCGCGCATAACCGGATGGTGAATCTGATCGGACACGTGGCTCTCGGCTTCGATCAGGCAATAAACCGGCAGACGCTCGATCACATTCGCACCGCACGTGGCGCCGGGCAAGCCCGGTGTGACGAGCTTGAACTTTAGCGAGCCCGGAGCGGCCGAACCGTCGCCCGATCCACTCGCTAAAGCACTGATGACAGGAAAATCGCTTGCACTACTGCTGGCTGGCATCCTGACGGCATCCGGCGTTCGTGCCGAAGATCTGCTCGACACGGCCGAACGCTCCGGCATGTTCAAAACCTTCATCAATGCGGTCAAGACAGCAGGCATGGTGCGCCGGCTGAAGGCCGAGGGTCCTTACACGGTTTTCATGCCGACCGACAATGCGTTCGCTCAGGTCGACGATGCCAAGTGGGAGGCGATAAAGAAAGATCCGGACAAGCTCACGCGCGTGATCCGTTACCACATCCTTGCCGGAAAAATCAAAGTAACCGAAGTCAAGCCGGGACCAGCGCAAAGCGACGAGGGACAAACGCTGCAACTGAAATCTGACAACGGCATGGTCACCGTGAATGGCGCGCGCGTGACCGACAGCGACCTGTTGGCCGACAACGGCATCATCCACGGCATCGACCAGCTGCTACTACCGCCGCGCTGATACGCTCAGTTATCATGAGCGGATGAAAAATCTGATCCGTACCCTGTGCGTCTACTGCGGCTCTTCAACCGGCCATGACCCTGCTTACGGTGAAGCGGCTCGCGCGCTGGGCCGGCTGATGGCGGAACGCGGCCTGTCACTGGTGTACGGTGGTGGTCATGTGGGACTGATGGGCATGATTGCCGACGCGGTATTGGATGCCGGCGGCGAAGTGACCGGTGTCATTCCTTCGGCGTTGATGGATGCGGAAGTCGGCCATGAGCGCCTGACCCGGCTGCACGTGGTGAATGACATGCACGAGCGCAAAGCGCTGATGGCCGAACTAGCGGATGGTTTCATCGCACTGCCCGGCGGCATAGGCACACTGGAGGAATTGTTCGAGGTAATGACCTGGCTACAGCTTGGCTATCACGCCAAGCCGGTAGGATTGCTGAACGTGCTCGGATTTTATGACGCGCTGCTGGGCTTTCTCGACCAACAGCGTGACGCAGGATTCCTGCGGGCAGAACATCGCGCCCTGCTGATCGCCGACAACGCGCCGGCTTCGCTGTTGCAGCGGATGCAGGCCTTCGACATGCCTGAAGGCGTGAGCGTATTCAGCCGGCGGGCGGCAAGGACCTTGGGGCCCTGATCAGCCCAGCGCCTGCCTGAAATCTTCCAGCAAGTCTTCGGTATCCTCGATACCGACGGAGACGCGAATCAGCGACTCCGCGATACCCATCGCTGCGCGCCGCTCCGGGCCCATCTCATGAAAGATCGTGTGCGCCACCGGTATCACCAGCGTGCGCGTGTCACCGAGATTGCTGGCAGGGATCGCCAGCTGCAGACGATTCAGATAATCGAAGCAATCGATACCGGGCTTCAGCTCGAAACTCAACAGGCCGCCGTAGGCGCGGAACAGCTTCGATGCGATCGCGTGTTGCGGATGCGAAGCCAGTCCCGGGTAATGAACGGCCGACACGCGCGAATCAGCCGCCAGCATGGTCGCCAGCGCCAGCGCATTGGCTGACTCGCGCTCAATACGCAGCGCGATGGTTTCTGCACCAACGGCGATGTGATGTGCCGCCTCGGGACCGAGCGCCGCGCCGAAATCGCGCAGCGCTTTCGCGCGCAGCTGCGCGATGCCCCATTGCTCGGGCGCGAAACGCTTGTAGGTTTCGGCAATATTCGGGAACTTCGTCCAGTCGAACACACCGGTATCGGTCAGGCTGCCACCCAGTGCATTGCCATGACCGGCAATGGATTTTGTCAGCGCATTCAGCACCAGTCCCGCACCGACGGATTTCGGACGGAACAGGTAGGGCGAGGTCATCGTATTGTCGACGACATACAGAATGCCTCGCTCACGACACAGCGCGCCGATACGCTCGAGATCGGCAATCTGGGTGCGCGGGTTCGCAATGGTTTCGACAAACACCACGCGCGTATTCGGCTGCAGCGCCCGCTCGACATTTGCGATGTCGGTCGCATCCACAAAGCTGACCGGCATGCCCTGCAAGTCCACCGTCTGCCACAGGCTGTTGGTGTTACCAAACAGGAAGGAAGACGACACCACATGATCGCCTTCGCGCAGCAAGCCCTGCACGACGGCACCGATCGCGGCCATGCCGGTTGAGAAGCACAGCGTAGCCATGCCGTCTTCCATCTGCGTGATCTTGTCTTCGAGCGCGGACACGGTGGGATTGCCCTGACGTCCGTACCGGTAGCCGGGCTTTTTTCCCTGAAACACCGCGGCCAGTTCACGCGCGTCCTTGTAGCCATAGGCAACCGAGGTGTGAATCGGCTTGTGCAGCGAGCCGTGTTCAATGGTCTTTTGCCGGTCGCTGTGCAGGACCGTGGTGGTGAAGCCGAATTTGCCGTTCTTGTCCATGGGTTCAGCGAAGTCCGCTCAATCGGCGCGCGCCAGGTTCAGGTTCAGCTGCGTGCGCACCGCATCTTCGGCAGTAATCTTAGGATTCGCTCGCGCGTACTCGATACGATCCAGATAGTCCGGCGAGATATCGCCGGTGACATACTGGCCGTCGAAGCACGATGCCTCGAAACGTTTGAGTGCCGGATTCACATCGGAGATCGACTGCTTCATCGCGGCGATTTCCTGATAAACCAGCGCATCGGCTGTAATCTCACGGCACACTTCTTCTTCGCTGCGGCCGTAGGCGATCAGCTCGCTGCGGGTCGGCATATCGATGCCGTACACATTCGGGAATTTCACCGGCGGCGCGGCCGACGCGAAAATCACGCGCTTGGCGCCAGAGTCGCGCGCCATCTGCACGATCTCGCGGCTGGTGGTACCCCGGACGATCGAGTCATCTACCAGCAACACACTCTTGCCCTTGAATTCGGATCCAATCGCGTTGAGCTTCTGGCGCACCGACTTCTTGCGCACGCCCTGCCCCGGCATGATGAAGGTGCGGCCGATGTAACGGTTCTTGATGAAGCCTTCACGGTAATCGATGCTCAGCTTATGGGCGAGCTCCATTGCGGCAGGACGTGATGAATCAGGAATCGGCATCACGACGTCAATATCGCCGGCACGGAACTGAGCGCGAATCTTCTCGGCGAGGTACTCGCCCATCTTCAGTCGCGTGGCGTACACCGACGCGCCATCAATCACCGAGTCGGGACGCGCGAGATACACGAACTCGAACGCGCACGGATTCAGCGTCGGATTTTCGGCGCATTGCTGGTTATACAGCTTGCCGTCATGGTCAATGAAGATCGCTTCACCCGGCATCACGTCACGCAAGAAATGAAATCCCAGGCCCTCCAGCGCGACTGATTCCGACGCAACCAGGTATTCCGGTCCCTTGTCGGTATCCGTGAAACCGATGCACAGCGGACGGATGCCATAAGGATCGCGGAAAGCGAGCATGCCGTGGCCGGCGATCTGCGCCACGACGGCGTACGAGCCGCGCACGCGCTTGTGCAGGGTTGCCACTGCCTTGAACAGGGTATTCGGATCGAGCGACAGGCCGGAGGTGCATTGCTGGATCTCATGGGCGAGCACGTTCAGCAGGACTTCGGAATCCGAATCGGTATTGATGTGCCGGCGGTCATTCTTGAACAGCTCGAGCTTCAGTTCGCCCGCATTAGTCAGGTTGCCGTTATGCGCGAGCGTGATGCCGAACGGCGCATTCACATAGAACGGTTGCGCTTCTTCCTCGCTATCCGAGCCGGCGGTCGGGTAGCGGCACTGACCGATGCCGGAATTCCCGGGCAGCGAACGCATGTTGCGGGTACGAAAGACGTCGCGCACCAGACCATTGGCCTTGTGCATGCTGAACGTATTACCGGAATTGGTTGCGATGCCGGCCGCATCCTGCCCGCGGTGCTGCAACAGCAGCAGCGCGTCATAGATGATCTGATTGACGGGGTTATGGGAAACGACGCCGACGATGCCACACATGGGGTGGACTCCTTCAGAAAACCGACCGGCGTGAATGCCGGAAAAACTTAAATGGATTGAACGGCGCCGGACAGACCGAGCTTGTCGATGCGCTTCGACATTTTCTCTGCTTCATCGCGACTACCGAATGGCCCTACGCGAACACGGAAACGATCCCCGTCTTTCGTCGTTATCTTTTGCCAGTAGCCTTTGATGCCGCCTTTTTTCAGCCGATTCAGTAATTCTTCGACCTTGGCCTTGTTCGTCACTGCCGCGACTTGCACGATGAATCGCCCCTTGCCCCTGTCGGCGGATTTGGACGATGCGCTGTCGGCTTGTTTGTCAGACTTATTGTCCGCCCGCTTCTCGTCTTTTTTGAGCGTGGGCTTATCAGTCAGTTGATCGACGCGCGCCTCAACCGGCTTCGCAGCGACAGCGGACTTCTGGGATGCTTTCTCGACCGGCTTCTCGGCAGACTTGTCCGTCACGGAACGGGCGGCCTCCGCCTTAGGCGGCTCGGCGCCGGTCGTCGGTGTGAGTGCTACAGGATCGGGCTTCACGACGGCGGGCGCGTCACCCGGCGCCTGCGCGGGTGGCAGCGGCATCGGCGTGGCATTGGCTGCCGGCGACTTGTCACGCGGCGGAATCTGGATCGCAATGTCGTTAGACAGCGGTTTGGGCTCAGAATCAAAAATCATCGGCAGGCCGATGATCGCCGCCAGTACCAGCGCGCTCGCACCAATCAGCCGTCGGCGGGCGCGCTTCTTCTCAGGCAGCATCGGGTCCATCGGTTCGTCATCGCCCGACTTGGCGCGACTTCGGCGCGGCCTGACCGGAATATCGAGGTCGTCGTCAGCGTCCTGCTGTTTCTTGCCGAAGAAGGAGAACAAGCCCATAAAGAGATTTTTGGTAACCGACCGGTGGCAGTGATCAGCGCGCTTGTTGCGCCGACATCACGCCTGCCACCGTGAGGAAAGATCCGAAGACCGCAATTCTATCATTCTCGGTGGCACACTCCCGCGCTGCGTCATAGGCAGCCGCCGGGCTCGCGAAACAGCGGATGCTGCGCTCGGCCCCGGGCTCGCCGCGATCGGCAACACCGGCCGCGCGCAGTGCGGCGGCCAGCGATTCGGCGCTGGCTGCGCGTGGCAGAGGCAGGTCACACAGATACCAGTGGTCGATCTTGTCTTTCAGATGCGAAACAATGCCGGCAATATCCTTGTCGGCCATCGCACCGAACACCGCGTAGGTGTAGGGAAAAAATCCCATCTGGTCGAGATTCTGCGCCAGCGTGGCGGCTGCATGCGGATTGTGGGCGACATCCAGAATCACGGACGGGCGCCCCGGCAAGACCTGAAAGCGCCCGGGCAATTCCACCATCTGCAGACCGGTACGAACTTCCTGCGCGCCCAGTGGCAGACGCTCGCGCAGCACCTCCAGCGCCGCCAGCGCTGCGCTGGCATTGAGCAATTGATTCGCGCCACGCAGGCTCGGGTAAGCCAGCGAGTTGCGCCGCATGCTGCGACCGCCGAAATTCCATTGCTGCCGGTCACCGGCATAGTTGAAATCGCGACCGAACAACCACAGGTCGGCGCCGATCGCCTTCGCATGATCAATCAAGGTTTGCGGCGGCGACGGGTCGCTACAGATCGCCGCGCGACCCGGGCGGAAAATGCCGGCCTTCTCAAACCCGATTTTTTCGCGCGTGTCGCCAAGATAATCCATGTGATCAAGGTCGACACTGGTGACGATCGCGACATCGGCATCAATAATATTGACGGCATCAAGCCGCCCGCCGAGGCCGACTTCGAAGATCACGGCGTCAAGACCGGCATCCGCAAAAAGCTGCATGATGGCCAGCGTGGTGAATTCGAAATACGTCAGCGATACCTCGCCACGGGCCCTATCGACCTGTGCAAAGGCAGCGCATAGCGCTTCATCGCTGACGCTGTGGCCGTCGATGCGTGCGCGCTCGTTGAACAGCAGAATATGCGGCGAAGTATATAAACCGACACGGTAGCCACCTTGCAGCAGCATCGATTCCAGCATCGCGCAGGTCGAGCCTTTGCCATTGGTACCGCCGACGGTGATCACCGGGCAGTCGAAGCGCAGTTCCAGCTTCTGCGCGACGACCGACACACGCTCGAGCCCCATGTCGATTGCTGTCGGGTGCATCGCCTCGAGCCGGGCGAGCCATTCATTCAGGGTGAGGTTGTCAGCTTGCATGGAGCGTGTCGATCAAAAAGAAAAGGCCCGGGCAAGGCCGGGCCATCATTATCTGCCACCGGATCGGGCGTCTGTCAGGTCAGATCGATTACGGACTGACCCGACAGAGGCTAGGCAATCACATCAGCCGGCTGGTTCTGCAGCAGGGCCAGTAATTGCGCGATCTCTTCGCGCATCTTGCGGCGGTCGACGATCATGTCGATCGCCCCCTTCTGCAGGATGAACTCGGAGCGCTGGAAGCCTTCCGGCAGTTTTTCGCGCACGGTATTTTCGATCACGCGCGGACCGGCAAAACCGATCAGCGCCTTCGGCTCGGCAATCACCACGTCGCCCATGAACGCAAATGATGCGGAAACCCCACCCATGGTCGGATCGGTCAGCACCGAGATAAATGGCAGCTTTTTCTCGGACAGCTTGGTCAGCATCGCGGTGGTCTTAGCCATCTGAAACAGTGACAGTAGGCCTTCCTGCATTCGCGCACCGCCGGTGGCTGTGATGCAAATGAAGGGCACTTTCTGCTCCAGCGCGGTCTGCGCGCCACGCGCGAAACGCTCGCCGACTACGGAGCCCATCGATCCGCCCATGAATTCAAACTCGAAGCAGGCGACGACGACCGGCAAGGACATGATCGAGCCGCCCATCACGATCAGCGCATCGGTTTCGCCGGTCGCCTCGATGGCGGCTTTCAGGCGATCCGGGTATTTCTTGCTGTCCTTGAACTTCAGCGTATCAACCGTCAACACTTCCTGACCGATCTCGTAGCGACCTTCCTGATCCAACAGGCTGTCGAGGCGGTTGCGCGCATTGATGCGCATGTGGTGATCACACTTCGGGCAGACTTGCTGATTCGAATCGAGGTCGGTGCGGTACAGCACGGACTCGCAGGACGGGCATTTGACCCACAGGCCTTCCGGGACGGAACGGCGGGTATTCGGATCGGAACGCTGGATGCGGGGCGGGAGGAGTTTCTCAAGCCAGCTCATCGGGGCTCACTTTCGTTCGGTGGCGACAGGCGCCGGATGGCCGGCATTTTACCCCCGGCGGGGGGATAGGGCTAGGCAAGATAATTTTCAAACCAGCAACTGCCGGCTTGAAAAGAATTCACCTGCTCAGCCCGTCACCTCATCCATGGCCCGCCGGATTCCGGTCAGGAAGTCCTGAACCGCACCCACCGCCTGCGCTTTCGGCGTGTTTTCGAGCTCCTGGATAATGCGGCTGCCGATCACCACCGCGTCGGACACCGCGGCCACAGTCTTCGCAGTGGCTGCGTCGCGGATGCCGAAACCAACGCCAATCGGCAGCTTCACATGCTTCCTGATGGCCGCGATTCGGTCCGATACCTCGGCCGTGTCGATATGGCCTGCACCGGTCACGCCTCGCAGCGACACGTAGTACGAGAAACCGCTGCTGATTTCAGCAACCTGTTTGATGCGTTCCTCGGTCGAGGTCGGCGCCAGCAAGAAGATCAGGTCCATGTCCTGTGCCTTCAGCTTGGCCGAGAACTCGCGTGCCTCTTCCGGCGGATAGTCGACCACGATCGTGCCATCGACGCCGGCCGCCTTCGCTTCTGACACGAAACGATCGACGCCCATGCGCTCTATCGGATTCGCATAGCCCATCAGCACCACCGGCGTGGTCGTGTCGTCCCTGCGAAAAGCGCGCACAAAATCCAGCACATCCTGCATGCCGACATTGAACTTCAACGCGCGCTCATTCGCTCGCTGAATCACGGGGCCCTCGGCCATCGGGTCCGAAAACGGCACGCCGAGTTCGAGGATATCGACGCCGCTTTTCACCATGGCATGCATCAGCGGTACGGTGAGCTCTGGCGCCGGATCACCGGCAGTCACAAAGGTGATCAGCGCTTTCTTCTTTTTCGACTGCAGCGCATCGAAGGTTTGCTTGATTCTTGACATGATTAACCCTCAGTGCTTCGGCTGCGCATGCAGTTTGTCGTATTCCGCCACCGTATGCATGTCCTTATCGCCGCGACCAGAGAGGTTGATCAAAATGGTCTTGTCCTTCGGCAGGGTCTTCGCAAATTTCAGTGCATACGCAATCGCGTGACTGGTTTCGAGAGCAGGAATGATGCCCTCGATGCGACAGCAATCATGAAAGGCCTGAATCGCCTCGTCGTCAGTCACGCTCACATAATCAGCGCGGTGGGTATCCTTCAGCCACGCATGCTCGGGACCGACGCCGGGGTAATCCAGACCGGCCGATACCGAATGGGTCTCAATGATCTGGCCGTTCGCATCCTGCAGCAGATAGGTGCGATTCCCGTGCAGCACGCCCGGCACACCACCGGTCAGCGATGCCGAATGCTTACCCGTGTCCAGCCCTTCGCCGGCAGCTTCGACGCCGATCAGCTTGGTTTCCGGATGACGAATATACGGATGGAAAATGCCCATCGCATTCGAGCCGCCACCAATACAGGCCATCACATAGTCTGGCTGACGGCCGGTCATTTCAGGCATTTGCGCTATGCATTCCTCGCCGATCACGGACTGGAAGTCGCGCACCATCATCGGATACGGATGCGGACCGGCGACAGTGCCGATGATGTAGAAGGTATTCTCGACATTGGTGACCCAGTCACGCATCGCTTCGTTCAGCGCATCCTTCAGCGTCTTCGAACCCGACTCCACCGGCACCACGGTCGCGCCGAGCAGCTGCATACGGTAGACGTTTTGCACCTGACGCTTCACGTCCTCCGCGCCCATGTAGACCACACACTCGAGACCAAAGCGCGCGCAAATCGTTGCGGTCGCAACGCCATGCTGTCCGGCGCCCGTTTCAGCGATCACGCGTGGCTTGCCCATGCGCCTTGCAAGCAGCGCCTGTCCGATCACATTGTTGATCTTGTGCGCGCCGGTGTGGTTCAGGTCTTCGCGCTTGAAGAAGATCTGCGCGCCGCCATTCTCCTGCGACCAGCGCTTCGCGTGATAGATCGGACTCGGGCGACCGACAAAGTGCTTTAGCTCGTAATGGAATTCACGCAGAAATTCGGGATCGTCCTTGTAGCGTGCGTATTCTGCTTTCAGTGTCTCGAGCGCAAAAGTGAGCGTCTCGGAAACGAAGCTGCCGCCATAGGGGCCGAAATGTCCGGATGCGTCCGGATAGTGATAGGCGCCGTCAGGCGCGGTCATGCGATCCATGGTGTGCTCTCAGTGGGTATTCAGGAGTCGTCCGCAAGGCGGACTGCCGAAACGAATGCACGCATCAGCGCTGCATCCTTGACGCCCTTCGCTGATTCGATGCCACTGCTGACATCGACCGCGTGCGGACGCAACCGACGCACGGCGTCAGTCACATTTTGTGCGTTCAAGCCACCACTCAAAGCGGCCTGACGCGCGATTTCGGCGGGAATGAGAGACCAATCGAAAACCTTTCCGGTGCCACCGTACGCATCGCTCCAGGTGTCGAGCAAGGGCCCGGCATAAAGCGGGCTGCAGGCACGGTACTGCCGGTCGAATTCTAACAAATCTGCGGCCGTCGTCTCGGGACGCACTCTGAGCGCGCGCAGAAAGGGGCGGCGGACCGCCTGCGCCAGCGCTGCGCAGTGCTCCGGCGTCTCGTCGCCGTGGAATTGCAACATTGCCAACGGCGCGGCCGCAATCGTGGCTTGCACCTGCTCCAGCGTCGGGTTCACGAACAGGCCGACCGTACTGACGAAGCCGGGCAGCCCGGCCAGCAGTGCGCCTGCCTGTTCCGGCGTCAGGTGGCGCGGCGACGGCGGATAGAACACCAGCCCGATCGCATCCGCACCCGCGTCCACCGCGACCGCAATGTCTTCGGGGCGGGACAGTCCGCACAGCTTGATCCGGGTACGTTGTTTCATGCTTGCTTCACGGTTGCCTGATGGTTGCTCGATGCTTGCTTCGTTGATGACCCGGGGCTTCAGATAAACGGCAGGATGTCCGCCGCCTCCGGCAAGCCCCAGCGTGCATCGTAGTCGACTTTCGCGAGATACAGTCCGTCGGGGCTGAAGGTGGGCGCGGCCAGTTCGCGATTACGTTGGGCGAGCAGCTCAGCGATCCATGACTCGGGACGATTGCCACTGCCCACCTGAATCAGCGAGCCCACAATGTTGCGCACCATATGATGCAGGAATGCATTCGCGCGCAAGGTGACGACGACGAGTTCGCGATTGCGCCGCACCTGTATCGCGTACATCGACCGCACCGGCGACAGCGCCTGACATTCTGCGGCACGAAAAGCGGAAAAATCATGTTCACCGATCAGGTGCTGCGCCGCCTGCATCATCGCATCGGCGTCCAGCGGCCGGAATACCCAGCCAGCCCGACCGCTCCACAGCGGAGAGCGCACCGGGTGGTTGTAGATCACGTAGTGATAGGTGCGCGCAGTTGCGGAAAAGCGGGCATGAAAACCATCGTCGCCGCCCTCCACTTCGGCAGCCCAGCGTACCGCAATCGAATCCGGCAGGAAGGCATTCACGCCGCGTACCCACGAGAACAGCTCGCGGCTGATGTCCGAATCAAAGTGCGCGACCTGAGCGGTCGCATGGACGCCTGCATCGGTGCGGCCGGCGCAGGTGGTCGGCATCGGGTGCTGGCAGAATTTTTCCAGCGCGGCTTCCAGCGTGTCCTGCACGGTCTGCCGGTGCGGCTGCGTTTGCCATCCTTGCCAGGGGGTGCCGTCGTACTGCAGGCCGAGTGCGATGCGTTTCAATTGGAATCAGGACGGAGGTGGGACGGTGGGCAGGGCGACGCGACAACGCAGTTTCGCCATTCCCACCGAATAGGAACGAATAGCCTGAATTTTACGCGAGTTGCTGCAACAGGCGTTTCGCCTGCACTGACAGATCAGGATGGCCCGAATTCACGACCTCGGCCAGCAGCTCGCGCGCGCCCTCCTGGTCGCCGATCTCGCGGCAGGCGATTGCCAGCTCCAGCTTGGTGGTCCAGGCGGCTGCCCCGATTGCGCGCCCCATACTCGCAGCGGGCCGGGATTCCGCAACCGCTGCCGCGCTATCTGACCCACCCGGAAAGTCGATGGTGTGCGTCGCTGCCGTGTCGGGCAAAGCGCTTGCGCCGCCGAGCTCATGGCGCCGCTCGTCGAGCAGACCCGCAAGCTTCAGCTCGAAGTCGGCCACCGGCGACAGGTCGGACGCTGCCGCATCGCCCTGCGCCGCAACCGACACGACCGCGGTGTGCGATGGCATGGCCTGTGCCGGCGCATCGTACAGATGATTACCCGGTTCGAGCATCTGTCCGAGCTGTGCGGCCTGTACCCACTCCGGCCCCTGACCATGCGTGAGCACGCGCAGCTCCGCCGCCAGCGTTCCGAATTTCAGGCGGTCTTGGCGATTGGCGTAGATCTCCAGCAGCTTGACCCGCAATGCATGACGCTGCGGATGCGCGCGCAATGCATCTGTCAGAATTTCTTCGGCCTGTTCATCGCGCCCATAGGCAATGTACACATCAGCCTCGGCCACCGCATCGACCTCATTCGCGTCGATCTGACTGACCGAAGGTACAAAATTCGAATGGAATACGCTGTGGCTGGTATCAATCTGTCGTCCGCCGGATTCGCCGATCACGGTCTGCGCGACAGTGGGTTCGATCGCGATCGCCGAGCTGTCCTGCGCTTGCCCGCGACGTGCGCGTCGCCACAGCCATCCGGCCAACAGCAGCAGGATGACACCACCGGCGACCAGCCGCAGCAAGGGATCCTGCAGCAGTTCGGCCATGAAGTCTGACGAACTGCCTGGTTTAGCTGCGCTGCGCGAACCGGTTGGGGTGACGGCCCCTGCTTGCGTTGCGGCCGGCAAGGCTGCCTCAGGCTTGGGCTTGCGCGCATCAGCGACCGGTGCGACGGGCAGGACCGATGCATCGGGTGCATCAGGTGTATTCCGCGTATCGGATGGTGCCGGGTTCGGTTCATTGACAGGCTTCCCCGCTTCGGCCGGCGCTACTGTGGTCGCCGCGCGCTGCTGCGCGTCGGCCAGACGCTGGTTTTGCATCTCGAGCAGCGCCTGTACCTGACCAATGTTTTTTTCCAGCGCCGCGATACGCGCGTTGGCATCGCTGAGCGCCTTGTCGGCGGCCAGCTTGTCGAGTGCGTCTCTCGGGGTCGCCACCGCGACCGTGGTGTCGTCCTTGCGAGGTGCTGACAGCGTCAGCTTGTCGACCGCTGCCGGGTTGCCTGAGGGCTCGCTGGGTGCCGCACTGATCGCGCCGCTACTGCTCCGGTTGCCGGCGCCTTCCGGCGCCTCCGGTCGTGTGGCGGGCGAGGCCGGTGACGCCAGCGCGCTGCGCTCAGCCAGCTGCTTTTGATAGCGTACGAAATCTGCAGTCTGCGCATTCAGCGCACGGCGTGCCTGTAGGTGATCTACCGCGCGCATGGTGTCCGCATCGGGTACCTTCAGCACGCTGCCGCTGCGCAGCCGGTTTACGTTGTGATCGGTAAAGGCGCCGGGATTCGTGTTCTGCAGCGCGATCATCACCTGATCGAGTTGCACGCCCTCGGGCTGCAAACCGGAGGCAATAGCGCGCAAGGTTTCTCCCTTGCGCACGATGCGTTGATTCGTGACCGTGCCGGGCGATGGCGTGGCCGGCGTCGGTGAGGTATTGGGGGCATTGGAGGCAGCGGATACAGAGGACTCTTCAAACGATTTCGGCGATGCATCATCGTTCGCTGTGTCCGGCACTGCGATCGCACCGGTAGCGAGCGCCGCCGGTCGGTCGACTGCTGGCGGGTCGATCAGCAGCGCATACTGCCTGATCGTCCGCGTGCCGTTGGCACTGAGCTCGACCAGCAAGTTCACGAAGGGTTCGCTGACGGCCAGCTCAGAATTCACACGCACCCGGTAACGATCGCCCTGCTTCTCGACCGAAAAACGCATCGAGCGCAGCAAGGCGCTGTAGTCGATACCGGCGCTGGCGAAAGCATCGGCCGGCGCGATCCGGACGACCGCCGACTCCGCTTCAGCGGCAGACAGCAAAGTAATCTCTATCTCCGCATCCAGGCGCTGACCAATCGATGAACGCACAGTTGCATTGCCAAGCGATACTGCAGACGTGACAGATGGCAGAGTCAGGCCGCCGCAGAGTACGGCGAGCACCAGCAGTGAGGAACGAAGTGAAGGACGCAGGCTAAAAAACATCGCGAGACCTTACCACTGACACAATCCCGATCGCAAGCGCGGTACCGGGACAGCGGCAAACAAAAACCCGCGCGATTTCCATTCGACAGGAAATCGCGCGGGTTCGGTTGTAACACAACAACAGCAGCGCGCTGCGCCCGGGCCAGACCTCAGGCGTCCAGCACGATGCGCAGCATACGGCGCAAGGGCTCAGCGGCACCCCACAGCAGCTGATCACCGACGGTAAAGGCCGAAATAT